>Ga0265338_10006827_pt1 | contig 14380 bp, 20 predicted proteins | sample 42126metaG_FD_193579 | JGI IMG/M metagenome (GOLD analysis project Ga0265338, IMG submission 193579) | Rhizosphere microbial communities from Carex aquatilis grown in University of Washington, Seatle, WA, United States - 4-21-26 metaG | ecosystem: Host-associated > Plants > Roots > Rhizosphere... | reverse complement strand
ATTTTTCATAAAATAATCGACTTCATGTTTATATTCAGGTAATTTGTCTATTCCGTATTGAGAGATATTTTTATTGATAATAGAATCAGATATGTCTTTTTCTTTTTGCGCCAAAAATTCTTCTTTATTTTTTAAAAATTCATCATTATTTTTATTGCCAATATATTCAAAATCAAAATAATATATCGTAGTTTTATTTAATATTTCAACTTTTTTATTTTGTACTTTGAATAAAGAATCATTATTCAATATAAGTTCAGATTCTCCAAAATGACCAACGCCAACGTTAACTCCTTTTTTTATGTATATATTATACAAAACAATATATGGGGATAACATTATTTTATCGTCTAATTTACCGGCGAAATAATCCGAAATTTTAATATCGTAAGATGTGCTAAAAAAACCTTTGTTATTAAACATGTCGCCAATTTTTAAATTTTTAATAAAATCTGGCAATATTTTGTATTTTTCACCACGAAATAAAATGCTATTAGATGGGATTTCAAAATTTAAATCATTATACCTGATTTCGTTTATTTTTTCAATCGTTTTTGAATCTAACGCTTCCTCTCCGCGTAAATATTTATTTATTTGCAAATAACCTGACGCGGTATAGGTATCTAAAGACATTCTTGTCGAATAATCTAATAAATCATAATAACTCCGCGTAATTCCTTTGATATTGCTATAATCAAATAAATCTTTGTAATCTTCTTTATTAAACGCTTCTTCAACTTTCGGGGCTTGTTCTAATTCTTTTTCTACCAATATTCTAATAGCTTCGTCATATTTAGAAGTGTCCGGCTCCCAAGTTTGAAACGCTTCTTCGCCTGCGCTCGACGGCTTAAAGTCATAACCTAAGTCTGAACTATTTTCAACCCTTAATCCCATTGCTTGCACTTGTTTTAATGTTAAAGACCTTACTCTACAACCACAACCATACAATATCTCGCCGCCTCTATATGGCGGATAGTTGGATTGCCAAAAAGGGTCGTCATATCTAAAAACTTTCAAATGCAAGGCTCTATGCTCTGGTCTTTCAAATTCGCTATCTTGTTTTGTGTGTATCCATTGCAAATATTTCAAATCGCTTACTTCGGCGGCTTGCTGTTGCTGGGCTGAGCGCCCGTTCATATACGCTGTTTGAATATTCGTTTCAACGATAGTTTTAACCCTGCCAGGCGAAATTTCGGGACTTAAATATTTTTTCATATCCGCAAGCGTTTTACCATCTTCAATACCTTTTTTAATCTTATCGAATATCTTTTGCAATACGTCTGCATTCGCAATTTTAGCTACGGTGAATGCTTGCTTATGTTGCTCTGAAGTTATGCTATCGAAAGAATCGGTTGTTATAATGTTCCCGCCGCGCTTATTCAAATAGTCTAAAACCATATCTGGATTTTGTTTATACGCTACTACTAAGGCTTCTTTCAATGAAGTGTTTTCGTCATATTCTAAATCAGCAAAATTAAAACCACGTATTTTTAATTCATATATGACTTGGGAACTTTTCATATTATTTTTTCTTAGTTAAATTATTAACTTCAATCTTCCCGCCTAATTTGCTTACAATCGTAGCTTTTGAAATTACTTTCTGTAATTCTTTATCGTTTAAAGTAGGATATAATTTTAAAGCGCCCTTCTCAATTTCTTCAAATGTCTCCGCCCGTTCAATCAATAACGCCAAAGGTTCTAAACTTTTATTAATTGCCGCTGTCGCGTCGTCTATAACAATATCGGTTAAAGAGGCGACGCCTTTATTCGATTCGTCTTCCGCGAACGGCAAAGATGTTTCAGGGGTATCGCTCTCTGCTGGCACGCCTTTTTTCACTATTTTTTCAATGACAAGCATTTCGTCAGGTTCAAATCCATAAGCCTTATCTAAATATTCCTGAGTTGGTTTAATCCAGCCGCTATTCCAAAGCATAACGTCGCGTTCGGCTAAAGATTTGTCTACGTCGACCGACGAATATAATTCAAACTTTGGGTAACTGCTTATAATATCAAAATTAAAATCAAGCGTCCATTTAATTAAAGTATTGAAAACGTCTTCTACTAATAATTTATCTGCGTCAATAACATCTTTGCGAACTTCTAAGTGCGTCTGAGACATCGCGTAAGAGCCCGTATCGCCTTGTTCGGTTGTTAAAGTTTGGCTAAGTATAACTTTGCTTATTTCAGAATTGCAGAAATGCGCCAAACCTTCATATATAGCTGGGCTTGAAGCTTTTGAAGCGTCGACCGTACCTACTTCCACATCGTCAGGAAATACCGCGTTCCCGTCTTGCCCTAATCCCGCGAGCATATCCAAAAGTTCTTCTTTCTCGCTATCTTCAATATTTCTTGGGACTTTGCCATAAGCCCAAGGCATGCCATACTTTTCAGTAAATTTAACCCAAAACTTTAAACCGCCTTTTTTAAAAGTCCAACTCCAATAACATTTTTTTAGAAAACCATCGCCATAAGGATTCTTGTAAGTTGGATTAACCGAAGCGACTATAAACTTGCGAGCATGTGGTATTTCGCCAACAAAAGAACCGCGAGCATGATAGCGTAATAAATTATTATCGTCGAATGAAAACCATTCAGGCGGTTTGCCTATTAAACTTACGGGTATGATATTCCCCGCCGCATTCAATTGCCAATTAATTTCCAAAGGCATATAGCCAATTGCCGGCGCGTCGAGTATATCGTTTATTATTTGTCGGGTATTCAAATTTTTTAAAATATCTTTAATAAACTCATTTTCAGTATTTGATTCAAAACCTCTGTCTATGTCCCATAACAAGGACATTACGCCAGATTTACGAGACTGAATACAGCTTGAAATATGTGGGTCGTCCTTCAATATTTCGTAAGCGTCAACGCCGCGTCCTAACTTTTTTAATATCTCGTCAGGATTTGGCAAATATGTAGAAAACGCCTTTTGAAATTGAGTTTGCCTGCTTGCGACAACTTTTAATAGATTGTCAAAATCGGAATTATTTTGAGGTTTCATATATTTTTAAATTTGTTATTAAAATCCATCCGTAATATTCTCTCGAACCCTTCTTGGTTTCGCCGCAAGATTATTGCTTGTCCGTTCGCGTATTCTTAATTTCAAATAATTCAATGCTTGACTTATAGAATCTACAATATCATCATGCGCGGAGAATGGAAATTCTGCGCATTCGTTTATTATTCGAGCGGTATTTTTATCGTTTAATCCTATATAAACTTTTTTAGCCTCAAATAAAGGCGTTATTAAATGGACGCGAGTAGTTTTATCTCCTTGCGGAGTTATAGCAACAATAGGAAGTCGCGAAGTTCTTTTCAAATCTTGTATTAGGCTTTGCCCACTCGCTTTGTCTTCAATCAATATAGCGTTTGGTTTATGCTCATTTGAAGCGAGCAGTATTTGATTTTTTAAATCCGGATATTCGAGTTTGGCAATGATAGAACCTATCAAATAAAAAGCATTATTAGACATACCCCAAGTCGTACCAACTGAGTAATCATTGAATTGTTTATCTTTAAACGCTGTGTCCCAAGATTGAATTACAAAATCAAAATTAGGCTTTGCTTCGTAGAATTCCCAATATTTGCGTTTAATTATTTCATTCTCATTATTAATAGGCTTTTGTTGATATAATGAATTAAACCAATAAGAGCCTAATTGTTGTTTAATCGCTTCAAGCCTTTCAATCGGGAATCTTTCTTTCCATAACGCCTCGCCTTCTTCTCTATCTAAAATATCATCTGGCAAAGCAATTGCAGGTATATTTATAATCTTCCATATCTCGCCATTATTTTCCATTTCTTTAATTAATCTGCCCGCCAAATCATCTTCATGCCAACGCGTTTGCAAAAGAATAATATTTGCGTCCGGCTCTAAACGAGTGTAAGCCGTAGAATTAAACCAGTCCCACGCTTTATTCCGATATGTTATTGAATTAGCTTGCTCTGAATTCTTTACAGGGTCGTCAATAATAATTAAGTCCGCGCCTTTGCCTGTCATAGCGCCGCCGACTCCGATAGCATTAACAAACCCGCCTTCTTTGTTCTCCCAATGGTCTTGCTTCTCAATTACTAAATCGTTTCTAAACTCTTTATAAATCTGCAATGCTTTATAACTCCAAGAAGAAGCGAAGTCGCTCTCATAACTTGTAAGCAGTATTCTTTTATGCGGAAACTTAATCATATGCCATGCAGGAAAGTATTTTGATATGAGTTCGCTTTTGCCGTGTCGCGGCGGCAAAGTGATGATAAGCCTTTGATTTTTAGCGCTAACTAAATGTTCAAGTTCATTAATTATCAACTTAATATGAGGCGGTATTTTATATTTGCCGCGACTTGCCTTGATTAGAAATACTATTAAAGATGTACTATAGTTTTTATCTATAAATTTTTGCAAGAAGTTCTTCAATATCGGATTTGTATTTGTCAAGATTATCTTCGTTGATTTCTAAGTTAGTATTTATATTATTATTTAATACGGTCGCGTCTGTTTTTTCAACCCAACCTTCCATGAATTGTAACCAGAGTTTAGCCGCCGATGGGCTTTTGCGAGTTAGATTATATAGATTGTTAATCACCAATGGAGTGAAAGATTTTGACGCGGATTCGCTCGGATTAAATTTTAAATTCTTATAATGATTTTGGATTGTGTTTATATGTAAACCCGTCAATTCTGCTAATTCTTTATAAGTTGGATATGAAGCTCCCTTAGAATCATTAATGAATTTGATAGCCGCGTCATTTATAATCCTTGCATTATCGTTAGCAGGTTTTTTCTTTGTAGTTCGTTGTGTTTTTTTCATAGTTATTCTAAACTTTTATTCAAACAATCCTTCCGCTTTATTAATATAATCATTTAGACGCGGAGGCTTCTCAAGCGGCTTTTCGTATAACGCTAATTTCGCTTTTAAAAATTCATTTTCTTCAATCAAATCTTGCATTGATTTTTGGTTTGAATAATATTCTTTAAAGTCTTCATTAAACGTTTCATTTTGGGTTATTCCAAAAGTTATCATAGCGGTTATCTCTTATTATAATTCAAAAAAGGGCGGCAATTTTAATAAAGGAGACCGGGGAATATGCCAACTTGCCATGCTATCCTTTCGCCCCATTCAGTAGAAGTAATACTTAAATATGAACCGCATTTAGCATAAGCGCTATTCGAGGGATAGCCTTGATTCATCAAGGCGTTGGCTATTCTGTGTATTTTCGGATTAGGCATATTAACCTCAAATATTTTGTTTATAATCCAAGCGCATTTAATAAAACAGTCTCACCTGTTTTGCCTGATTCGCTTAGCTTTTCTAATATTTCATTATAAACGTCAACATCAAATTTTAATTTTAATATAGCCTCATTCTCAAATTCGCTTTTATTTTCAGATTCTTTAAGCTCGCTCGCGTCAAAATTCGGTATTTCTAATCCCCAATCGTTTAATTCATCGTTATTCCATTCATTAGCCAATACGTCCCAATCGTTTTCTCCGAACCCAACATTGTCTTTTATAATAAATTCTCTCTTTTGTTCCGGCGTCAAATCGTCTGCAATTTCTACAGGAACATCTTGATTCTTTTTAAAATCATTCCAAGCCTCGAGTAGAAAATCTGTTCTATCTTTTGGCAAACAAAATGATTCAAGTTCAATTGGCAAGTCAAGCTTTAGGATATGCTGCAAAGCCTTATATCGCATATTGCCGCCTAAAATAATATTGTTCTCATCAATTACAATAGGACGCAGCTTAAGCATTTCAGGAAATACTAATATCGACTTAACTAACTTTAAGAATCGATAATCTTTTATCAATCTTGGATTCGACGGATTAGGCTTTAACTTTGTGATTTTCATATCATTTATTTTTAATAATAACGCTCTGTTAAATACAAACATAATAACTTTTTTTGAAGTTTCCAAAAAAAGTTGCAAAAATACAAAAATAAATTTGGAAATAAAAAAAATAAATTGTACTTTCGCATAAAGTAATTTGACAGTTATTAAAAAATAACATAAAGTATTTTTAATCGCATAGTTTATTTTATAAATCTAAAGATATTTAAAATAACACGGAGATAATTAAATGCCGATTCGGGAAGACATTTTCAAAGAAGGCACGCATACAGACGCCAATGGGAACACAAGGACATTCACCAAACAAGATTTGCTTGAAATGGCGAGCCTTTATAACAACCAGCCGGAATCTGAAAGACATGTCGCTCCTTTGGTTCTTGGGCACCCTGACACAGAGCAAAACCCTGATTTACCTTCAGAAATGCAAGACCCAAGCGCGGCTCCGGCGTTGGCAAGAGTATCTGAATTAACGGTAGAAAATGACGAAAATGGTATTGCCACTTTATATGCTACGATAGATAAACCTACGCCCGCCTATACGGAACTAATCAATCAAAACTATTATTATAAAAAATCAGCGGCTTTTTATACAGACGGCAAACTAAGACACGTCGCAATGTTGGGCGGTAATCCGCCTGCGATAAAAGGTTTGAGCGATTTAACAGCGCCAGAATTTAAAGACGGGGATAGAAAGTATTTTGTTTATGCTGACGCAATTCCGGCAAGCGCCGCTCTGCAAACTCAAACGCCTGATATTTCTACAAATGGAGATTTAGCCGCTTTAATAGCGGCTCAGACCGAACGTTCTAAAAAATATGGCATAGAAGCCAATGCCGATGAAGGCGGGACAATGATAGAAAAACTTAGAGAAAATCTTACTAAGCCAGCAACATATGCTAATCTGGCGGACGAACAATTCGCCGACCCCGTAAATTATCAATACCCTATTAATGACGTACCGAATATTTTAGCGTCGCTTAGAACGTTTGATAATTGGCGTTATAGCAACGATTCAAGACAATTAGTTTTATCTCGCATATTAACGGCGGCTATTGCCAATGGTATTGATGTTAATGTCGGTGAATTGAATTTTGCAGACGGACGCAAGGCTTATGTATTTAATGAAGTCAAAAAAGCGGGCATAGAGTTTACTTCAGTCAAACAACAATCTCGTAGTTATGCTTATGGTATTAAAGTTCAAGCCGACCAACGCAATGAAAAACCCGCAGAATATAGCGAGTTAAAAGACCATGCGTTCGCCGACCCTGTCCATTACAAATATCCAATTGATTCAAAGCATATAGTAGCGACAATAGGAAGTTGGAACAGAGATAGCGCAAAATCTAATTATTCAGAAAAAGAAAAGGCTATCATACAGAAAAGAGTTGTTTCGGCGGCGTTGGAACATAAAGTTAATATAACGCCGTATAAATGGATTTACGGGGAAGCTCTTTCTAAAATGTTAATTTCAGGCAAGCACATTTTTAAACAAACATTTTCAACACTGCCAAGTGAAAAAGGCAAGACGACTAAACTTAGAGTTTATGCCGATGGAGCCCCTTCTCCAGTCGTTACCGTAAACGCGGATATGTTATCTAAGCCACAGATTTTAAAAGTGCTCGCTCAAATACAAAATACACCTAATACTATTACAGATAATTCACAACCATTTGAAGAGGTAAATATGGCACAAGCGACACCTGGGATTCCATTGGCTACAACGCCCGACAGCGATGCAAGCGGAAAAATGATGATGGAAAGCCAATTTGACCAATTTGTAGCCGATTTAGTTTCTAAAGTTAACGAACAATATCAAACTGATATTGGGACTGGCGTCGGCGCTATAATCGAAGGATTAAAAACTGACGCAAAATATTGGACGACAGATGCGCAAGAAGATGCGTCGGATATTGCTGAGCAGCAACAAGGCGTAACCGCGTCCGAACCTTTAAACTCGCAAACTCAAACCTATGCCGAAAGATTAAAATATCTTGAAAACAAACTCGCTTTAAGCGAAGAGAAAGAACGTATTCAAGGCGTAGATATATTTTGCGAAGGCACAGATAAAGAAGGCATAACTTTGCCTAAACAGCGTAATCTTATCCATACGGCTTTTCAAGCGGTAAAAGATAAACAAGGTTTGCAATTTGCAGAATCAGATGGTAAGATTAAAAAAATGTCCGGTGAAGAAGTCTTGAAGGCTCTTATCAAATCATTCCCAAAGCAAATAGAATTTGGCGAAAGCCCAAGAGGATTTAATCCAAAAGATACTAAAAATACCAAAGGCATAACTTTGCCTGACAATTTAAGATTCGGCGAATTTGCTGATGACGATATGCTTTTCAACGAGACGCAAAAAGTTGTAGCAGAATATGCGGAAAAAGGAAAGAAAATAAGCGCCTACGAAGCTGTGGATATAGCTCAAAAACGCTTATAACAAAAACATATCGTCAATAATAAAAAGGATTATATTTAATGGCACTACAACCGGATATTAGAGTAGATAGAGTGTTGACGTTTATTGCAAACGGATACCATAACGCTCAATTTATAGCTGAAAATCTATTTCCAACTGTACCCGTAGACTTTGGGACAGGCAAAATTCCTAAATTTGGCAAAGAGGCTTTTAGAGTTTACAAAACAGAACGCGCTTTATTAGCCAAATCGAACGTTATACGCGGCTACATGACTGACTTATTGCAATACAACACTATGGAGCATGACGCCAAAAGCGAAATAGACTATATCACAATCAAAAATTCAGAATTAGACGTTAAGAAAAGAGCGGTTACGGCTTGCATGGACGCAATTATGCTCTCTAATGAAGTCAAAGCGGCTCAATTGGCATTCGACCCTGCAACTTACGCGACTACCGGAAATACTAAAACGTTCACGACAGGCGAGTATTTAAGCATAACCACGAACGACCCTGTAGAAATTATCATTGAAGAAGCCCTTAATCCGGTCAGAGACAGCATAGGAGAATATCCTAATAATCTTATTATGGGCGCGGGGGTTTGGCAATTACTACGTAGACACCCTAAATTGAAAGAATATTTGGCTTCTACTTCCGATAAGATTATCACTGTAGAATATTTGGCGAAACTTTTAGAAGTCGATAATATTTTTATAGGTAGAGCGCGTCATACTTTGGACGATAAAACTTATTCAGACGTTTGGGGGAATGGTATTTGCGCGTTTTATAAAAAACCGCCTACCGATGTTAACGCGTCTATTATGGAGCCGAACTTTGGCTATCGTTTGCAGGTGAAAGGGCACCCTTATTCCGACGTAGGCGAAGAAGAAGGCGGTAAAATTCAATGGGTTAGGAGCACTGATAATTTCGACTTAAAAGTAGTCGGAGAAGACGCGGCTTTCTTTATGAAAAATGTTATCGACCCTGCATTGTTTTAAAATTGTTTTTAGTTCTTTGATATAAAATTAAGTCGTTAGAATATGGAAAATGCAAACAGTATTAATTATCAAAACAATAAAGAGATTATCTATAAGCGCTCCATTTTTAACGACTTATATATATATTAAAAATTGAAAAAATTAAAAAAGGTTTTTATGAAAATCTATAAGATTTTAAAAGGGCGTTTTCATTCCAATGAAAATGGGAAGAAAATAATTAAAGGTATTGGCGATGAAATAATTTTAGATGATTCTACGGCAAAGTATTTGTCAAAAGATGGCGACATAGAATTTGTTAAAGAATTAGGCAACGACAATAATGTAAATTCTCAAAAAGGAATTGAAAATAAAGAAGTCAAAACAGTGTACCCTATAAACAATAAAAATAAGCAATCGAAAAAAGGAAACTAAAAAATGCTACAAACACAATTATTAGCAGAAGTCATAACTGTCGACGCCGCGGAAGACATAGAGCAATACAGACTGATTAATTTAGACGGACATTTAGCGGCGGCTACAACTCCAAAAGTTTTAGGCGTCTCTCAAATCAAAGCAACGTCTGGAATGCCGCTTTCAGTTGCATTGCAAGGCGGGCTGTTATTTGTTACCGCAAGCGCGGCGATAGCAGCTAAAGCGGCTATATGCGCGACTACGGGCGGCAAAGCGAAAACCGTAAGTACGGCGCAAGGTTCAACCGACGTAGTGCAAGGCTATACCTTAGACGAAGCCAAAGCCGACGGCGATTTAATCAGAATAATTTTAAATTAGGAATAACAAATGTATTGTACCATCGACGATATAATTAATAATTCAATACCTGAAAATAGATTAGCGGAATTAAGCGACGATGTAAACGCGAAAGTAATTAATACTTTCATTGTTAATACGGCTATCGCTAACGCTCAAGATATTGTCGATAGTTATATTGGGACGGCTTATAAACTTCCATTAAGCACGATAGATAGTCTATTGGCAATATTGACCGCTGATTTAGCCGTATGTCTATTGCATAAACGCAGGCATGGCAAATTGGATGAGACTGTGCAACTCATAAATGACAATGTCTACGCTAAATTAGAATTAATCCAAAATGGCAAATTGCGGTTAGTATCGCAAGAATCACAGAATATCAATAGTCCCAACAAATGGTCTAAAATTCCGAAGCAATTTACAGATGAATTATTGGATAATTTCTAATGGGCTTTAAGGCTAATTATATTACCGGCTCGAATATAGTTTATTGCGATGATACGCAAGATTTAGGAATAGGCTTAAAATTAGAGACTCAAGCCGTCTCTAACTATAGCATAATAACAAAAATTATAGATAATGAGGCGTTTGAAATAAGCGGCTTCGCTATCTCGACCGGCGAACATAATACTGAAATAGAAAAAATATCGCTCTATGAAATTTGGGAGATTCAAGCAAAAGACGCTTTGATTAATGCCGGATTAAATTACGGAGTTGAATTATTCCCTGATAATCCTGAGGAATATAAATTAGACCACCCAAATGGCGTAGTTCTTATAAGATATAATGGGAGTTCTTACGGAGAATACGGGCAAGGAGCGGCAGGAATGCTCCAACAAGAACAATTTGCATTATTGCAAATTTATGTTATGGGGCGTAGCGAAAGAAAGAACAAAGGATTGCTAAACGTAATCGAAATAATTAGAAAAATAATAACAAATCAAATCGGAATGTATTGTACGCAAAGTTGGAAGATTAATAGCGAAAGTTTTATTGGCGAATTCAACGGCGAATGGCATTATGATTTGAGTTTTCAAACAAAAACTATACATCACAAGGGGTGTTAAAATGGTAGACCAACGTTTCTATTCAAACTATAATGAAGAATTAAGCGACGCAGAAAAAATTAATTTAGCGCAGGTTGTTATTAACGAACAAGGCGCGGGCGTTTTAACCGACGAACCATCAGACAACCTTATATCCGTCCCAACGCACGCCAAACAAGCAAGAGTTGACGAAGGCGATGGGCTTTATACTATATTCTGGATAGACGAAAATGGACATTTAAAAAGTTCCGGCTTTGATTCAAAAGGAAATGAAATTATAACTTGGGGTGGCTTAAGAGCCTGGATTCATTATTTGGTGCACGGATGTCCAGATTTGCATGAGAATTAAATATGAATCCAGATTCAGTTAATTATATTATCAAGCACTCCAATATGACGGATTCGCTTATATTGTATGCTAAAGATTTTGACGGAGCATGGTGGCAAGGTTTTATTCCGGCGTTTTTATTCGGAGTGTTAAGTATAATTGTTACTATTTGGATATTTTTCAAAGCTCGCAAATATTATTTAAAAGACAAATTAAAAGAAGTCGAAGACGCTAAATGCAAAGAAGAGCAAGCAAAAGTATTAGAGTTTGAAAAATTAAAAAACGATATGAAAACGCTTGATATTAAAATTGACGCGCTGGAGACTAAGTACGAGCAAGGAATAGACGCAATCGCTGAAAAGAATAGTATAAAATTAGACGCTTTTGAAAAAGCACTAGGAGCTTTTTCAAACTGGTTTAAGATGGAGCTTGAGCGCCGTGAAAAAATCGAAGTCGAGATGAAGAATGCAATACAATATTTTAGAGAAGAAGTAGAAAAAACGAATAGCGCTATAATTTCAAAATTGGAAGAATTCACTAAAACTGTCTCTCGCGAAATGAATAATTGCGAATTACATAAAAAAACTTTAATCACTTAGGAAATTGTTATGTTCGACAATATATTTCTCTGGATATTATTCGCCTTAGTAATAATAAGCGTTGTTGCGATATTAATAGATAGAGGTAGGAGCGCAAAAATTGCTGGTATTGTTAAAAATGATATTGCGCAAACTAATCAAGCGTTGACTAATTATAAATGGAACTTAGTTTTATTTGGTTTAACGCTTTGTATTTATTTAATCGGAGAGTTCGTTTTCAGTTTTTTTCTTGCTTTCGCGGCAGGGACATTCGCTTCTTCGATATGTCTTTTGCTATTCAATTTTGCGGATAGCAATATTTTAGGTTCAGTCGATACAAAAACTGAAATTATAACAAACAGGAATTACGCTTATGCGATTTATTTGTTGGCGATTGCGATTACTATCGTTATACCTTTCGCTTTTACTTTTATTGTCTTTCTCACTCTTAGCGGAAACAAATCAACCCCCTAAACATTTATTGTTTATGAGAACGTTGGTCGGCGAAAGAGAGGTTAAACCGAATAGAAGTCCTTTAATTGATTTGATAAACAGAAACGTCGGTGCTCCTTTGGGTTCGCCTTATTGCGCGGGAACGGTTTATTATTCGTTTGACAATACAGATACTTATTATCCACAACAAAAGAGCGGATTAGCGCGTAGTTGGGTTCGTAAAGATTCTTACACGGCATTAGACGTTTTAAGAGGCAAATATCAAATAAAAGCAGGCGACATTTTAATTTGGCAAAAGAATAATTCGACACAAGGACACGCCGGACTTGCTAATAAAGACTGGCAAGGCATAAGCGGAGAAACTTGCGAAGCGAATACTTCGAGCGGTTTAAAAGGCTCTCAATATGACGGCGATGGAATTTGGATAAAGCATAGAAAAATCGAACCATATAATTATAAGTTTAGGATTAAATGGATTACACGCTGGAATTATACAGGTTGAAATCAAATAAGCCCCGCAGGCTTATAAGCATACTTGCGGGGCGTTTTGCAAAAGTAAAATTAAAATATGGAAATAAGAAAAGTTAATAATTTAAAAATTAAAGTTAAAGAAAATGTCAGTACTTGGGTTTGTACTTGCGGACGCATAAACAACCCTAAAAATAATACTTGCATATGCGGCTTTAACGCTTATTTAGGAAAAGGAATAAAAGATTTTGACGATATTTATAAAAGGAATATATGAATAACAATAATTATATTTATGCGGGCTTATTATTTATATTAGCTTTATTGGTAGGCGTTTTTTTTGCAGGTAGATTAACAGCTCCTAAAAATATCGAATACGTAGAAAAGCCTTTTATAGTTGAAAGTATTAAATGGGACACTGTCCCTGAAATTAAAACTACGAAAGTTGTTAATACTGTTTATAAAGACAACCCAAATATTATCGATACGAGCAAATTTACGAGCGCTATCGATAGTTTAAAAATAGAAATATTGAGACTTAACAAAGATTCTTTGATTTGCCATAAGCCTTATATTGATTCAGTTCAGTTTATTAGAGAAAAAGACACGGCGGTCGCTTTTTGGTCTTACCCGCCGACATTCAAACAAGGCTTATTCAAATCAAAAAAAGACACTACTTTAAACATTACTAAAATTGAAATAAGAAGCGTGCCGGTTATAATTAAGCGTGAATTATGGATTGACATTTTAACTCATACGGCGGCTTGCGGCGTTGGCTATTTAATAGGGAAGAAATAAAATGAGCGTCAATAATATTCAGAGAAAAACAGTGCCAGTTATTATGAATGGAAATAGTCAAGCGATTTACCGTTTTCCAAAAGTAATTCCAATTTCTAATTTTAATTTTACTTTAGAAATGAAAGACAGCGCCGACAATAATTATGTTTGGGACAAAACTGAATATCTTGGTACTAATACTATTGTATTTGATATACCGGCGTCGACTATTGATTTGCCTGAAAATTCTTTATTAATTGGCGCTTTGAAAAGAGATGGAGAAGAAATGATTGAAGTCCATTTTAGAACGAGTAATCAATTATGACGAACCAAGAAGTTTTTGTAATAGAATATATCGAACAGGTTAATACCGTGACAAATGGAACTGTGTCTTACCCTGTTGAGTATATTGAAGCTATTATTGAAATTAATAAAGGCATGTCGCAAGAGGATAGAGACTATTTGTATAACCACCAACATAACGATTTGAATATAGATTCTCTGCAGTGGGCAGGATTTGATATAAATTTATTTAATTAGAGGAATAGATGTCTTTTTTAAGCGATTTAGCCACACATTTAAAAACTTGGGCGAATTTGAAATTTGCGCCAATAACCGGTTCTTCTAATTATGAACCTAAAAATTCTAATATACAGAACCATATTAGCACAACCGGAAATCCTCATGCTACGACAAAAACCGATATAGGGTTAGGTAAT
>Ga0265338_10006826_pt1 | contig 14382 bp, 15 predicted proteins | sample 42126metaG_FD_193579 | JGI IMG/M metagenome (GOLD analysis project Ga0265338, IMG submission 193579) | Rhizosphere microbial communities from Carex aquatilis grown in University of Washington, Seatle, WA, United States - 4-21-26 metaG | ecosystem: Host-associated > Plants > Roots > Rhizosphere... | reverse complement strand
GCCATCATCTCCCGCATCTCCCGCCCCAGCTTCGTGCGATTCATCACCGCTTGCTGCACGATCGAGATCAGGTTGCTCTCCGCGTAGTACAGATTCAAACCAGCGGGCAACCGGAAGAAGATGAAGCCCATCATCAGCGGCATCATCACCGTCATCATTCTTTGCTGCGCCGGATCCATCCCCGCCTGCGGCGTCATCTTCTGCGTGATCAGCATGCTGACCACCATGAAAATTGGCAACAGGAAAATCGGATCCGCCGCCGACAGATCGTGAATCCAGAGCCAGCGCGCGTGCCGCAAGTCCAGCACCGCTCCCAGCATCCGGTAGTACGCAATCAGAAACGGAAACTGGATCAGCATCGGCAAGCACCCGCCCGCCGGATTCACGCCCTCTCTCTTGTACAGCGCGCTGATCTCCTCGTTCATCGGAGCCTTCCGCGGATCGCGCAAGCTGTACTTCTTGTACTTCTCCTGGATCGCCTTGATCTGCGGCGCCACGCGCTGCATCTTCAGCATCGACTTCATCTGCGTCACGCGCAGCGGCAGCAGCGCCACGCTGATAATCAGCGTCTGCAGAACAATCGCCCATCCCCAGTTCGGCACGATGTGATGGTAGGTCCACTTCAGCCACAGAAACAGCGGCTTCGCAATGATGCCCCACCATCCCAAATCGACCAGCCCGTTGAGATCGTTGTCCGCCCCCGCAACCCCAGGCACCGGAATCTTCTCCAGAACTTCCAGCTCCTTGGGACCGACAAACACGCGCTCCGACGTGTGCCCATGCAGGCTTCCGACCGCAGCCCCCAGAACCTCCAGCTTCACGACTTCCTTCGAATCCGCTTTCCCGGGATCACGCGGAATCGAAATCGGGTTGCGCAGCGTGACCATTGCCGCCGCGCCCGGATCGTCCGGGATAAACACCGCCGCGAAATATTGATCCGTCGGACCCGCCCAATGGAACGGCCCCTGGATCGTCCCGCCTCCACTGATCGGCACGCACTTCGACAGAAAGGAAAAAAATCCGCACGAGGGCCCCAGCCGCTCGATGGTCTTGTTGAACTGGTAGTCAATCAACGACGAGGCGTAGAACGCCGGAGTCGTCTGGTCGCCGAAGCCCGCCGGCCACGCCGGAAGCGCCGCCACCGCCCCGCCCATGTATGTCACCGACGTTTCCACATTCACGACATACGTATGGTCGAAATTGAAAATCTTCCGGACCGTCAAGTCCTGGTCCGCATATTCGAACGTCACGCTCGTCGGCGACGTCTGCTTGCCCTCGCGCGAAGCAACGTACAGCGCCGAACTCAACTTCCCGCGCAGTGTCTCGTCGTAGGTCCACAGCGATAGCGGATACCCATACTGCGCAGCCGCCGCCGTGTTTACCAGATCCAGCGGCCCGTTCTGCGCATCGTTGTCGTACTTCTTCAGAATCCACGACTTCACTTGCGCGCCGCGATTACTGAAAGTGATCCTGTAAAGATCATTCTCAATAACAGTTTCTGTCTCGCTGGCAGCCTGCTTGGTAATTCCAACCGCTGGCGTGTTTGCCGAAGTATTGCCTGCGGAAGTATTGCCTGCCGGAGTCGTACCTGGTGTAACCGCGGCCGCACCGGAAGGTGGCGGCACCGTGGTGGCCGTCTCGCTCTTCTGCTGAGTCTGTTGCTGAGGTGTCGCCGGTTGCGGAAAGTATTTTTTCAGCAGCGGCTGCGCCGCCAGCATCGCGATGAACGTCACCAGAAACACGAGCAACAACCGCTTCTCGCTTCCCGGTTCCTGCTGAGGATTTTGATATTCGGCCAAAGTTTACAGTGCCCTCGAATCGATCACATCGCCATGGAAGAGCGGTGCTTCAGCACCGCGTAAAGTGTCCGAAATCTCCGCGGGTTTTACTCCCCGTGCCCTCTTCACCACCGGATCAAACCCACCCTGTGCAAACGGATGACATCGCATCAACCTCGCGAAAGACATCCACCCTCCGCGCAGAACTCCATACCGCTCCACCGCCTCCATCGCATACTCCGAACAAGTCGGCACGTACCGGCAAGACGGCGGAAACATCGGCGAAATCGCCCACTTGTAACCCCGCATCAGCCCTAGCGCAACGAATTTGGGAATCTCCCGCATACGAATCACTCGGGTGCCTTAGCCTCCCAGCTTCTCTTCTATAACTACGAAAGCCCGGCCCACTTCGTTCAGCACCTTGGCGAAGTCTATGGTCAGCAATGACTTCTTCGGATTGATCACTACATCCGCTCGCACCGCCGGCGGCCGCGTAAGCCTCACCGCCTCGCGCAGTCGTCGCTTCATCCGGTTGCGTTGCACCGCCCCGCCGAGCGCCCGGCTCACTGTGAAGCCGATTCGAATCCCCGAACCGTTGTCAGCCTGATCTGGGCGAGCCGCCCGCGCCAAATAGAACACCGTCATCGAGGCGGAAAAATGCCGCCGCCCCTGTTTGTACACACGCTCGAAATCCGCGTGCCGCAAAAGCCGTGCGCAGCGCGGAATGACGGTCTTGCCGGCCCGCGGCAAGATACCTCGGTTCGATTCTCCGGGCACACTGGCAGTCACAGTGACTCTAAATTCCAGATCGCTTGTTCCCTGGTCGTCGGGCGATGACGTCGTGCCATGATGTCGTGTCATGACGGGCACAACAGCGGGCGCGTGCGGATCTCTATCTGCCTCCGCACCAACTGGACTATTCGCGGAATCCTGGTTTTACCGAGACCCGCTTGCGCCCCTTGGCGCGCCGGCGGGAAATTACCTTCTTGCCGCCCTGGGTCTTCATGCGCGTGCGAAATCCGTGTGTCTTCGATCGCTTGCGCCGATTAGGTTGGAATGTACGCTTGGGCATGAAAAGTAGCTGCTCCTGATTCGTTCGACAGTGTTAGGGCAAACCGTAAGTATAAATGACAAGCTGCATTACCGCCAAACCCCACTGATCCACTACTAACGACAAATGTGGAGCAGCCGCCCTCGGCTGTCCAGTCGAGCACAGCTCGACGCAAAGCCGCAGAGCGGGAAAGAATGCAGCCCACGGCGCAAGCCGTGGGTAAGCGAACTTGAAGGAGCGAAAAAGCTCCGAAGGGGCGAAAGAAAATCCCCGCGAATCATCTCGTCGATCCATGCTTCTCTCGCACACTCTGCACCGTCTCTGCGGCAGTTACCACCGCGGCACTTGACAGCCCAACCAATTCGCGCGACGAATAATCTTTCGCGGAAAATCTCCAGCCGAAGTTTTCCACACAACAAAAAAATTTGTGCTAGTATGCCGGACTGATCCTGCTTTCAAAAAGTTTTTCGCATTTGGCAGCAGCGCACAAGCAGAACTCGTGCTTTCCGCAGTAAAATTAACGGTTCCAGCTACTTCGTAAAACGGCAGTTTTAAACAGGCGCTCTCCACCAGCCGCCAGGGCGCCGCGTGGTGAATATTTCATATATGTCAGTCCCAAGCACAACTCTCTCCCCTAATCCGTGGGCACGAATTCTCGACGCGCTGGAAAAGAAAATCAACCGGCACTCCTACGACACCTGGCTGAAACCCACCCGCTACAGCCACTCCAGCAACGGCATCCTCTTCGTCCGCGTTCCTACAGTTGAGTTTCGCCACGCCGGCGACAAATACGCCGACCTAATTCAGGAAGCGATCGATGTCCTGGGCCTCGGCTTCAACGACGTAAAGTTCGTCACTCCCGAGGATGATCCCGCCGCCACCCCAGTCCGCCACGACGGCGGCCTGTCCGCGGCCGCCGCGACGACGGGCTCCCAGTCTCGTTTTGATTGGGACGGCGCCGCCCAACTGAATCCTCGTTACACCTTCGACGCCTTCGTCATCGGCAGCGGCAACCAGTTCGCTCACGCCGCCTGCCAGGCTGTCGCCGAGCGTCCCTCCAAGGCCTACAACCCGCTCTTCCTCTACGGCGGTGTCGGCATGGGTAAGACGCACCTCATGCAGGCGATCGGCCACGAGATCAAGCGCCGCTTGCCGCAAGCCGCCATCTGCTACGTGTCCAGCGAGAAGTTCACCAACGACATGATCAACTCGCTGCGCTACGACAAGATGACCAGCTTCCGCGACAAGTTCCGTAACATGGACGTCCTCCTTATCGACGACATCCAGTTCCTCGCCCAGAAAGAGCGCACCCAGGAAGAATTCTTCCACACCTTCAACGCTCTGCATGAATCGATGAAGCAGATCGTCATCGCCAGCGACCGCTCTCCCAAGGAACTCGCCGAGATCGAAGACCGTCTCCGCAGCCGCTTCGAGTGGGGACTGATCGCCGATATCCAGCCGCCCGATCTCGAGACCAAAGTCGCCATCCTGCAGAAGAAAGCCGAGCAGGAAAAAGTAACCCTTCCCACCGACGTCGCGCTCTACGTGGCCTCGAACATCCGCTCCAACGTGCGCGAACTGGAAGGCGCACTGATCCGCCTCGTGGCCCACTCATCGCTGATCGGCGCCGAGATCACTCTCCCGTACGCGCAGCAGGTCCTGAAGAACTTCATCGACTCGCAGGCCCGCAAGGTCACCATCGAGTCGATCCAGAAAATGGTCGCCGAACAATTCGGTCTGCGCCTCGTTGAGATCAAAGCCAAAAACAATTCGCGCGCCATCGTCTACCCGCGCCAGATTGCTATGTACCTGGCCAAGCATCTCACCGAAGCGTCGCTCCCTGAAATCGGACGCCAGTTCGGCGGCAAGCATCACACCACAGTTCTGCACTCCGTCGAAAAAATCGAAGAGTTGCGCAAGACTGACAAAGATTTGAACAGGCTGATCAATAAACTGACCGAGCAATTAGGCGGATGAATTAAACAACAGTGGGTGCCCCATCTCTCGCCGCATTTGCGCGACATGGGAATCCAGACTTAGGAATCGAAGCAGGTTTTCCACGGATCCGCCCAGTCTTCCTTTGCGAAGCCTGTGAACGACATGTGGAAGTTGTGCAAGGCAGGAACGAAATCGAAACCCAGGCCAAGTTCCACTAGCAACTCCAAAGAGTTTGGGACCGATTTCTAACATGAGGGGTCCAGCCGGAACCCGGTGACAACAGGCGAGTTGCCCCCGTTTTCCACTTCTCCGCAGCCCCTACTGTTACTGCTGGTTATATAGGTTTTGCATTTGATATAAGGGTAGTACTAGAAGTAGCAGTGAAGTTGCCCAGTTAGCGTTGTCATCCCGAGGAGGGTGCATTTTGCCTGACAAGGGATCTGGGCGAGCCGCGTGATGGGTCGTGTTTTGTACGACGCAAGAATCGCGCGTTTGGCTCGCTTCCTTTTTAGGGGAGACGGACGTTATGCCGGTCGAAGCCGCCGTTGCCGCGGGTACCATGGAGATCACAGTCAGTAAATTCGAGTTGCTCCGCGAATTGACTGCCACGCAGGGTGTGGTCGAACGCAAGACCACCATTCCAATCCTTTCCAACTATTTATTCGAGGCCGCCGGCGATCGACTGTCCCTCACCGCCACCGATCTCGATCTAAGCCTGCGCACCTCCTGCAACGCGAAAGTAAAAAAGGAAGGCTCCTGTACCATCCCCGCTCGCAAACTTCACGACTACGTGAAGCTGCTCCCCGATGCCGATATCACCATCAAACTGCTCGAGAATCACTGGGTCAGCATTCGCTGCGGTCGCTCCAACACGAAGATGGTTGGCATGGCCAAGTCAAATTTCCCCAGCTTGCCGGCCTTTCCAACCGCCGGAGCAGTCACGATTCCTTCCCAGGTATTGCGCGGCCTTATCGCTCGCACCGGCTTCGCCATCTCCAATGAAGAATCGCGCTACACCCTGAACGGCGCGCTGATGCTGCTCAAACCCGAGTCCATCACCATGGTCGCCACCGACGGACACCGCCTCGCTCACTGTGAACGCGCTGGTGAAAAGTTCGAAGGCGTCTCCGGCGAACTCAAGACCCTCGTCCCCAAGAAAGCCATGGACGAACTCAAGTCGCTCCTCGACTCCACCGACGCCGAGACCATCGAGTTCGCTAAAGACGAATCCACGCTCTTCTTCCGCATCGGATCGCGGTTGCTGACCTCGCGCCAGCTCACCGGACAGTTCCCGAACTTCGAAGCTGTTCTCCCCAAGGACAACAGCAAGATCGTTCCATTGAACTCCGACGAACTGAACTCCGCCATCCTCCGCGTGGCTCAGTTCGCCGACGAGCGTTCGCGCGCCGTCCGCCTGCGCCTTGAGAAAGGCGAACTGAAACTTTCCGCCTCCTCCACCGAAGCCGGCGAATCCGAAGACTCCATCGAAGCTCCCTACACCGGAGAGCCGCTGACCATCGGCTTCAACGCCCAGTACCTGGTCGATTTCCTCAAAGCCTCCGGCACCAGCGAAGTCCGTCTCGAACTCAAAGACCCCCAATCCGCCGGCCAGTTCCGCCCCGCCGAAGGCGACGACTACAAGTACCGCTACATCGTCATGCCCATGCGCATCTGACGTGGAAGACACAAGCCGCGCGGAAAAAGAATACGAGAATGAATACAGGGGATGCCCCATGTCTCGCCGCCTTTGCGAGACATGGGACTCGCGTGACATAGCCCTCCATGCAGCGAAAGCCCGCCGCCTCTTGACCTCCCGCGCCCTCTGCCTTACATTGGCGGCACTTCGTTTTTGAAAGGGGCATCGTTATGTTAAATGGATTCAAGAAATTCATCCTGCGTGGAAATGTTGTGGATATGGCCGTCGGCGTGGTCATTGGCGCCGCGTTTGGCGGAGTGGTCACGGGGCTGACCAAGGCATTCCTTACGCCACTGATCGCGGTGATTGTTGGCAAGCAGGACTATTCAAGCCTGAAATTCTACCTTCGTGGTACTGAATTCCCGGTCGGTGATCTCATCAACGCCTGCATTTCCTTTATTCTGATCGCAGCGGCCGTCTACTTCTTTGTAGTCCTTCCGGTGAACGCTTTGATTGCGCGGATGCACCGAGGCGAGACCCCCCCGGATCCCACGACGAAGAAATGCTCGGAGTGCCTCAGCGAAATTCCTATCGACGCCCGGCGATGCGCTCACTGTGCCCAGCCCCAACTGGGCAAAGCCGCCTAGTCATGGTTGGCAGTGCGCGAAACCCGCTGCTCGTATTAGTATTCGCGTTCGCGGCGAGCGGGCTGCTGGTTGGTCAGTCGCAGGATCAACCCAGCCCGCCATCCCAACCCGAGGCCACATCCCAACCCCTTCCCGAGCGCGTGCGCGTCTCGGATGGAGTCACCGCCGGCCTGCTCCTCAACAAGGTGCCTCCGAAATATCCCAAGGCAGCCCGCAAGAAACACCTCCAGGGAACCGTCATCATGACCGCGATAATCGACAAGAACGGAAATATCGTCGACCTGACGCTCGTCTCCGGTGATCCGATCCTCGCCAAATCCGCAATGGATGCCGTGAAGCAATGGAAGTATCGCCCATACCTCCTGCAGGGACATCCCGTCGAGGTAGAAACTCACATCCAGGTGAACTTCACGCTGGCAGGCGGATAGCTGAACCCGAGCCCGAGTTTTACGATCTTCTTAGCGCCCTTCGCGATCCCTTCTCGGTTAACATTGCATATGGGCTTTCGTTGCACGCTGTACTTGTTCTTCAGCACGCTGTACTTGGCCGCTGGCCTCGCTGCGCAAACGCAGCCATCCTCCTCGAAGCCCGTCACGAGGCCGCCTGCCCCAGCCGCCCTCGAATCCGGCGCCATCACCAACGACATCTACGCCAACAAGACCCTGGGACTAACCTGCAAGATTCCACCCGCCTGGGTTCTCCGCACCAGCGACATGAATGAACGCGCCGCGGAGAAGACCAATCCCGCGCCCGGATCCTCCACCGAAAACTCCGGCGCAAAAGTCCTGCTGGCCGCCTTCTCCCGTCCTCCTGAAGCCAAAGGAGAGGAAATAAATTCCTCCATCCTCATCGCCGCAGAAAGCGTCTCTGCCTATCCCGACTTGAAAGAAGCCGCGCAATATTTCGGCCCTCTCACCGAGGTCGCCAAAGCCCAGGGCTTCACCGTGGATGAAGAGCCCTACGAGATCGCCGTCGGAACCAAGACTCTCGTCCGCGGCGATTTTCACAAAGACATCGGCACCCGAGTCATGCGCCAGTCCACGCTCGCCATGCTGGTTCGAGGATATGCCGTCTCCATCACCGTAATCGCCGGCACGGAAGACGACATAGAAGAATTGATCGACGGCCTCAGTTTCATGCCAACCGGAAAATAGGAAGTAATCCGCAGTAATGGATGTCAGGTAAGAGTGGAAGAAAGAACATCGTCCCGCAGGGACGCCTGAGAATAGCCCGCCAGTTTCCACCGGCAAAACACGCTCAGCCGCGAACCTCCGCGACCGCCTGCTTGACCTCAATCGCAATCTGCGGCGGATGCAGCAGCGTATTGTGAATCAGGCAATGATGCACCGCCCTCTCCACTCCCGCCCGGTGCTGCTCGCTCAAATCAACCGGCGTTTCGATCTCAATCCGGAAATTCTCCATGCGTGCCGGATCCTTTACCTTCTCCGCCGTCACTCGCACCCTGGTTCCTTCCGTAGCCAGCTTGTATTTCCGCAAATACTGCGCCGCGTAGAACCCCGCACAAGATCCCAGGGACGCCAGCAACAACTCCGGAGGCGTCATCCCTTCATCATGGCCGCCATTCTCCGCCGGCTGGTCGCAGGCAATCGTGTGCTGCCGCGCCTTGATTTCAAACTGCACCGCTCCCAAATGTTCTACCGTAACTTCCATAAGTGCCTCCAACAAGAACTAACTCGATCCCGCCAGCGCCGCATCCAGATGTGCCCGCACCAACTCGCGCGCCCGATGCAGCCGCGACTTCATCGCCGCCCGCGAAATTCCCAGTTCATGAGCCACCGCGTCCCCGGCACGGTCCTCGATGTCGCGCATCCGGTACACCGCCCGATAAACTTCCGGCAGTGCCGCGATCGCGTCATCCAGAAGCTGTTTCATCTGCCGGCGCGCCATCTGCGCCTCAGGACTAATCTCGTCCCCCGCAATTTCCCGCCCTTCGTCCTCCAGCGTCGAGAGTTGCAGCAGCGGCAAAAGTGCCTCGCGCTCTTTCAGCTGCCAGCACACGCGTTTCGCAATCTGTGCCAGCCACGCCCGAAACGCCGCCGACTCGCGCAGCTGATCGAGATGCCGATACGCCTTCAGCAGCGCCTCGACCAGCACATCCTCCGCGTCCTCGCGGTTGCCGCACGCCCGGATCATCTGCCGGTAGACTGAATCCTTGTGCTGCCGCGTGAGCGTGTCAAAGTCCTGCGTTTTTCTGTCAGAATCCATCGACCCATTTTGTCAATGCCCGGCGATCCATGCTGTGCTCACGCTCACGGCCTTTCACTCGAAGGTTCCCTGCTGGCACGGACCACATGGCAGTGACTCTGTCCATTCCACGGCATCTTCCCCAGCGCAATGCCCATCGGACAGATATCCGTAAGGCCCGCAAACGTCAGCCCCAGTCCGACGAAGGCTGACAGAAAGATCCAATTCAGGTTCACCGTCAGTGCCAGCACCGCCCCGCTCAGCACCAGCAAACCCGCGCCCAGCCGCACTTGCCGCTCCAGCGACCACCGGGTCTTCACGCTGGCGACGACAGGCAGTCCCGCTTGCATCCACGCACTCGTGCCACCCTCAAGCACCGCCATCTGCCGCTGGCACGGCTCGAGCAGCCTCGCCGTCAAACGCGCGCGCGTCCCAGCCTGGCAAATCAGCACGAGCGGCACGTCGGCACTCAGGTCCGCAATCCGCCCCTCAATCTGGTCCATGGGAATGTTCACCGCCCCCGGAATATGCCCCGAAGCAAACTCCGACGCCGAACGTACATCCACCAGCTGCGCCTGCCCGGGCCGCTGCTCCCGCAATTCCGCAACCGTAATCGATGGGCTCAAATTCCCTCCTACAAGGGAAGAGCTCCATCCAGAGAAAAAGGATTCAGCCTGAAGTATTTTGTTTTGGTGTGGTTTAGTCTGGCCTAGTTGAGCTCTGTGGGTCCGGGTCTCCCACCCGGACAGGCCAAGCGACGCTCGGCGAACCTATGCTGCCGGCAAAATTGTGAAGTCGATACTGACTACTCCAGCGCCTCCGGATGCAAACTCAAATCCTTCTCCCCGCGCGCCTTCTTCTCCGCATATTTCTTCATCCAGGCTTCCCAACTCTTGCCGGCCGCCGTATCTCGCCCCGAAAAAGCCAGGGCCGCGATGTCCGCATACGCAATCGCTACCTTCTCATTCGAATTCCTGGGATAAAGCCGGACGACGGAATCCTGCAACGTCGCCCCCGACCGCCGATCAAATAAATACCCTTCAACCTTCGACCCATCCTTGCGCGTGATGGTCACATCCCCGCGATAATCAAACGCCTTCTCCAATGCCACGCGAAGCTCTTCTTCCGTAGCCAGCTCCGGAATCCATCCCTCAAGCTGCTCACGCTCCGTCCCCGGCGCCACTTCCAGCGCATCCGGATTCACATGCGGCGCACTCCCCGCCGCCGCGTGATCGAGATGTCCCGCCTCTTTGCCTGTCATACTTTTGTTTTTCTCTGTGAACTCTGCGCGGAATTTCTCTGCGCTCTCGGCGGTTTAAGATTTGGCCGTCGCGGCCGACGGATAGGCCTAAGCCTGCGTCTCCTGCAACGACTCCGCCTGAGCCGCCGCCCCAATCTGCACCAGCGGATGCACCGCCGCCACCGGCTCCTCCAGCATCCGCAAAGCCTCGTCATCACGATAGGAACTAAACAAGGTCCCCTTCACGGTAGCCAGAAATCCCCCCAGCGAGCTGAACGTTGCGTTCACCGCCGAGGCCTCATACCCGCTGTGCACCATGCAATTCGCGCACGCCGGATTCCCCGACTCCGTCCCGTAATTCGACCACTCCGTCGTAGACAGCAACTCCGCGAATGTCTCCGCGTACCCGTCCTGCAGCAAATAGCAAGGTTTCTGCCAGCCAAAAATGTTGTAAGTCGGCATGCCCCACGGCGTGCACGGATACGTCTTCTTCCCCATCAGAAATTCCAGAAACAGCGGCGACAAATTAAACTGCCAGCTCTTCTTCCGGTTCGACAGGATCGCCCGAAACATCCGCCGTGTCCGCGCCCGTCCCAAAAAATGCTTCTGATCCGGAGCTTTGTCATACGAGTATCCCGGCGAGAGCATCATCCCCTCCACGCCCAGCTCCATCATCTCGTCGAAGAACGCCCGCACCGACTTCGGATTCGCCCCATCAAACAACGTCGTATTCGTAGTCACCCGAAATCCGCGCCGCAGAGCCTCTTTCACCGCATCGACCGCAATGTCATACCCGCCTTCGCGGCACACCGCCAAATCGTGCTCTTCCTGCTGCCCATCCAAATGCACGCTGAACGTCAAATACTTGCTCGGCTTGAACAGGTTGATCTTTTCTTTCAGCAGCAGCGCGTTCGTACACAAGTAGATATATTTCTTCCGCGCCACCAGCCCCTCAATAATCTCCCCGATCTGCGGATGCATCAGCGGCTCTCCGCCCGGGATCGACACCATCGGCGCCCCGCACTCCTCCACTGCCCGGAAACACTCCTCCGGCGTCAAATCCTTCTTCAGAATGTGCGCCGGATACTGAATCTTCCCGCATCCCGCGCACGCCAGATTGCACCGGAACAACGGCTCCAGCATCAGCACCAGCGGATACTGCTTCCTCCCCGCAAGCTTCTGCCGCAGCACGTAGCTCGACACGGTCCACATCTGTGACACAGGAACTGGCATAAATTTCTCGGATGAACCCCTTGTCCTCCCATTTTATCAGGGATTTCCACTCCCGCCCCCTGCCAACCCGGATGCCCGGTTGCAGGAGTTCGTGTGCTGGGGGGATGCTGGGGGCGATGCTGGGGGTGCCCCACTTCTCGCCTCCTTTGCGAGAAGTGGGAATTCCTGTGGCGCAGGCGCCTCCCCACGGAGAATTTCCTGCAACCTGACCCCCCTCCGCCCCCTCTAAAGGACATGCTCCCCCGCGTCCACCTCTCCTGAAAGGACTCTTGTTCAACCCCCGGAAACCCGATACCCTAATCCCGGGCCTGTGTATGTTTAACCCTCACCCCAACCTCGCCGACGAAGTCAACCGCGTCATCATCCGCTCCGAAATCGAAGGCGGAGTTTTTCTCAACGATCTTCCTCCCTCCACAGTCCTGGAAATTCAGACTCTGCACCACCGTTACACCGCCGTCCTGCTCGGCGGCAGCGAAGCTCTTCTCTCCGGCCACCCCGAGTTCTGCCCCCATCCCGTGCAAGTCGCCATCGCCGGCTCCACCTGGGGAGGCTCCATGCTCAAGCTCCAATACGTCGGTCGCGGCATGCAACTGGAATTTCGCCACCCGCACTATCCCACTCCCATCATCACCTCACCCATCCAGGAAATTCGCGACTGCCAGTCCGACGCCGTCCAGCCCTGCGCAGACTCCGACCGCAGCGTCTCCTGATCAGTCCCATCTTTTGTAGGGCCAGCCGTGTAGGGACAGCCGCCCTCGGCTGTCCGGTCGAGCGCAGCTCGACTGCAGCACTTTCCGCGCCCACAACCCCCATTGACTTGCCCCGCCTCACCCACTACCATTCCCGCCAGCGAGCCGTACCATGTCCCTGAAGATCGATTCGCGCGAAGTAGCCCACGTCACCATCCTCGACATCGAAGGCCGCATCGTCCTCGGCGACGAAATCGGGGACCTCCGCGACGCCGTCCGCAACCTGGTCGCCGAGGGCAAAAAGAAGATCATCCTCAACCTCGCCGCCGTCGACTACATCGACAGCTCCGGTGTCGGAGAACTAGTCGGCTGCTACACCACCGTCCGCAACGCCGGAGGCGAACTCAAGCTCCTCAACCTCACCCAAAAAGTCCACGACGTCCTCCACGTCACCAAGCTCTACACCGTCTTCGACATCAGAGACGACGAATTCACCGCCGTAAAATCCTTCGACTATTTCTTCGCCAAATAGTTCATGTAGGGACAGCCGCCCTCGGCTGTCCGGTCGAGCGCAGCTCGACTCCTCTCGCTGCTCCTCCTGGCGTCCTCAGCGTTGAACGTCTCTACCCGCCACCAACCCCGCACCACCGTAACCCCGCACCCCTCGAGCCACGCCCCAATCCACCGATTCCAAGCTACAATTCCCGAAGAAACTACATGGGCCAGCACGTTGCGGGTAGGAGTCGTGTCGCTCGTGGACAATCGCACCGGAGATCATCGTTCCTTAGAAGAGAAAACCGCCAGACAAATCATCTGGACCTCCGACCGCACCTTCCAGGGATGGACCTGCTCTCAGTGTGAATGGAACTACCCGCTCCCCACGCTCCTCAACGATCCCGAAGCCCGCACCGCCTATGACCGCCTGGCAGCGGCCAAATTCCGCGATCACAAATGCTCCGACCACCTCTCCCGCCTCGCCGGCGGCACGGCCGACACCGAAAACTTCACCGCCCGCATCCGCAAGCTCGTCGCCCAGGGCTTCAAGCCCAAAGATGCCGTAGAACTCTTCCTCCAGGAAATCGAACTCGAATACCGCAACCAACCCAAAACCGTGGCCCAAGCCAAAACCGACGCCGAAGACTTCCTCCGCCGAGTCCGCGCCGGCCTCATCTAGAACTGTATTCGTAGCCCTCTTCATCTTGCATAAATCATCTCGACTGAGGGTGCCCCACTTCTCGCCTCTTTTGCGAGAAGTGGGACTTCTGAATTTCTCCCGACCTGGGTTTGGGGATTTTGTCTTGGAATCCCCGCTACTCCCGAATCCCCATCTCCCCCAAAATATAAGCGTAATCAAACGCCGCTTCATGCAACCGGTCATACCGGCCCGACGCCCCGCCGTGCCCCGCCGGACTCAAATTCGTTTTCAAAATCAAAGTATTGTGATCCGTCCGCGTCGCCCGCATCTTCGCCGTATACTTCGCCGGCTCCCAATACATCACCTGGCTGTCATTGAAGGAAGTCTTCACCAGCATGTCCGGATAGTTCTTCGCCTCTACATTGTCATACGGCGAATAACCCAGCATGTACTCAAACGCCGGCTTCTCCTTCGGATTTCCCCACTCCTCAAACTCTCCCACCGTCAGCGGCAAAGTCTCATCCAGCATTGTGTTCATCACATCGACAAACGGCACGCCCACCAGCGCCGCCTTAAACAGATCCGGACGCATGTTCAACACCGCCCCCATCAGCAATCCGCCCGCGCTGCGCCCTTCAATCACCAGCCGGTCCTTCGATCCATACCCGTGCCCCACCAGGTATTCCGCCGACGAAATGAAGTCCGTGAACGTATTCTTCTTGTTCATCATCCGCCCCGCGTCGTGCCAGGCCTTCCCCATCTCGCCCCCGCCGCGGATGTGCGCCACCGCCGTCACCACTCCCCGATCCACCATGCTGAAAATATTCGAA
>Ga0265338_10006825_pt1 | contig 14384 bp, 11 predicted proteins | sample 42126metaG_FD_193579 | JGI IMG/M metagenome (GOLD analysis project Ga0265338, IMG submission 193579) | Rhizosphere microbial communities from Carex aquatilis grown in University of Washington, Seatle, WA, United States - 4-21-26 metaG | ecosystem: Host-associated > Plants > Roots > Rhizosphere... | reverse complement strand
GTGCGCGGAACCGGAATGATTTGGGGTTTGGATGTCGGCCGCCCGGGCGCAGCGACGGTTCTTTCGGCTTGGGCCTTGGAGCAAGGTTTAATCGCAGAGGCGTGCCGCTACAAGGATTCGGTCTTGCTGATTGCCCCACCCATTACAATCGAAGAACCGGTGCTCCTGGAGGGTCTCGAAAGACTCGCGACCACCGTTTCGATGTTGCTGGATCACGGCAGGACGCTGCGGTCGTGATATTCACGCCACCCAAGACGACAGTATTATTTCAGCGTGTCACTCAGTTGTCTTGTTTATAGGCCTTATCAGCAGAACTGCGCCGTTTACGCAACAAGGAATCCGTACTTCAGCGCGGTCGGGTAACTGTCACACAACGTACATTCGGTCTTCCTACGGTCGCCGCGCAATTGGTGGGGGCCAAAGCGCTTGCGCTTTGTCGATTTGCGCGCTCCCGATATTTCGTGGAATTCGGAGGACCTATGACTGGCCTGAAAAGGATTGATGTTACCCTTACGCTTAGTGCCTCGGCCGCTCTCTTCGGTTACATCAGCGGGGGCCGGCCTTGAAAAATCAGCTATTGCAAAGCGCGGCAATCGTCGCGCTCGGATGTGCCGCCACACAGACTGCCCTTGGGTTTGCGTTCGCACAGGCCGCTTGGGCCGCAGAAGCGATGCCCCAACAAACCGACGACCAGACAACGATCGTCGCCCAAGCCACACCGGCCGCGCCGGCTTCTGCGCCTACTACGGCGCTGCAGCCGACGATCGTCGCGCAGGCTACTCCGACTGCGGCGCCAACGGTGGTAGCGCAGGCGTCCACGTCAGAGCCCGAACAGATCGTCGTGAGCGCATTCAAGCGCGAAACGCTCTTGCAGGACACGCCAATCGCGATCACGGCCGTGAGTACCGAGGAGTTGGAAAAGCGGCATGTCCAAAGCCTGATCGATCTGGCCAGCGGCGCGATTCCCAGCTTGCGCATCGCAACTTTCGAGGCGCGCCAATCGGCGTTGACCGTTGGCATTCGCGGAATCGTGCCGTTCGACGCCAACCAGACCGCACGCGACCAGGGCGTCGGCGTCTATCTCGACGGCGTCTATCTTGGCCGCCAGCAGGGTCTCAATACCGCGCTGATGGACATTGAGCGCATCGAAGTGCTGAGGGGACCGCAAGGGACGCTGTTCGGCCGCAACACCGAAGGAGGCGCGGTCAGCATCATCACCAGGGCGCCTTCGGGGGTGTTCGATGGCCGAGTCGTCACCGGAATCGGCAACTTTGGCGCGTACACCACCGCGCTGCATCTGGACCTGCCGAAATACGCCAACATTGCTGTCAAGCTGGACGGAGTGCTGGAGCACCAGAACGCAACAGTGAGCAACCCGCTGGCGGGCCAAACCGGTTGGAATTACTTCAACCGCTACGGCGGCCGCGTTGCCGCGCGCTGGACGCCCGCCGAAAACTTCACCGCCGATTTCGCCGTCGATACCGGCGTCGACCAGAACACGCCCTTCTACAGCCAGCTCGTCAACTACAACCCGCTCAATCGAACGATCGGCGTTTATGATCCGACGACCAACCGGCTGGTTGCGCCGGGCAGTCCTGCCGGCGCCCCCACCTGCTCGACCTGCATCGCACCGCTGTCGCCGCTGGTTCAGGTTCATACGGACCGTCAGAAGGTGGCCGAAATCGGCGTACCGCAGCAGCCGAGCCTCGACAAGACGGACGGGGCGATGGCAACTCTCAATTACGAGTTGTCGCCCGCACTCACGCTTCGCTCGATCACCGCTTTGCGCGGCGTGTCGACCGATCAGTGGGACAATTCAGGCGGCGCACACCGCACCATCTTCGCCCCGAACGCCAATTTCAGCCGCTACAGCCTTTCCGTGCTGCAGCAACATCAGTTGAGCCAGGAGTTTCAAGCGGTCGGCAGCATCCCGCAGCTCGACTACGTGTTTGGGCTCTATTATTTCAACGAACACGCCTCGGAAAAAGCGGCGACGCCCTCGTCGAATAAGTGGAATGCCACCGGCACCGGTTACACGATCAACAGCGAGATCGTGTTTCCTCCCATTACGTCCGGAAACCAAGGGTGGGACCCAAGTTCGTGGTTCACGCAGCGCGCCAGCCAGGCGAAAGCGGAAAGCTATTCCGCCTTCGGGAGTTTGACCTGGACCCCGGCAGACTTCGATATGTTGCACCTCACGGCCGGTGGCCGGTACACGCAGGACAAGCGCGACGGTCTTCTTTACACCGTCGTTGGCCTGCCCACGAATTTCAAATTCAAGTTCGACAACAACCGGTTCGATCCGATGGTCACGCTGGCCTACGACGCGACCCAGGACGTCCATCTCTACGCCACCTATGCCACCGGCTTCCGCGCCGGCGGCGCCAACGACCGCTCGCAGACATTTTCTCCCTTCGGCCCGGAAGAGGTGAAGTCCTACGAAATCGGTGCGAAGACGGACTTGTTCGATCGCCGTGTTCGCCTGGACGTGGCGGGCTACATGATGGATCGTACCGGCACCCAAACCGATTTCGACAACGTCGATACCAATCCGGCGAGCCCTACCTTCAACCTCCACACGGAAGAAACCCGCAACGCTTCGGGCACTTCAAACATACGTGGCGTCGAGGCGGAGTTGACGCTCAGGGTGACCGACGAGCTGACGCTGGGTGCGTCCTACGCCTACACATACGTGAAGATCCCGCCGACGCCCAACCCGTTCCTCGGCAATGTGCTGTTCCCGGTCGTCGTCGTGTTCACCCCACCCAATGCCGCCTCGGCGTTCGCAGATTATGAGATGCCGCTCGGCAACGGTGGAATGAGCGCTCGCTTTCATGTGGACGCCAACTACGCCGATGCCACCTACAGCTTCCAGGCTGAGCCAACCGTGAAGACGGACTCCAGTTTCATCGTCAACGCCCGCATCGGACTCTCCGATATTCCGGTGGGCTCGTTTGGGCATACGCTGACGTTATCGCTCTGGGTGCGTAACCTATTCGACGAAACGAACATCTATCGCCGGTCTGCGGCCAACGCCGCTGTGCTCGGCGACTACGCGAACTTCAATCCTCCGCGAACCTTCGGCATCGAGGGTGCGGTGAGGTTCTAGAAAAGGCTCTCGCGGGGATGGCGTGGCATCTTCGGGTGCCACGCCATTTTTCAAGCCACCACCGCCGCCGCTGCGACCCTCGGCTTTCTTCTTGCAACCCAGGTGATAGGCGCGGTTTCAGTTCCTCGCGAGCAGAGCTAGTCCACGCTCTGCAAGCAAGGAAATCGACGTTCCGCCAGAGGAAGACAGCGAAGCCACGCGGTCCTGCTCGTGTCTCAGTATCTCGCGATAGAGTGCGGCGGCTTCGGTCTTGCGTCCGGTCTGCGCATACACCCAGGCGAGATTCAACTGTCGAGACACATTCCCCGGCTCTTTCTGCAAACCGGCCTGCAGTTGCTGTTCTGCGGCAATCCAATCGTGATTCTTTATCGCTTCATAAGCTACATCGTCCGCCGCGCGCGTTGCCACAGGGAGCAAAAGTGCCGACATCAACGCCACAGACACAGCCCACGATTTGATGCTTGTCATGCCGTCCTCCTAAGCGTGCCTTACAAACAATTCACGCAACGATATCAAAACCGTCATCAGATTGTAACAATATAATTTTATGCGCCCGGAGCGAACGTTCAGGCCGAGTTTCTCGATTCCGCCTGCCGGCTGTCACAAACAATGTCATAATTCGTCTGAACCAGTTGCTCGTGCTGGAGAATCGGAAGGAAGATGCGGGTCTTTCTTGGGCTTGCAGCGCTGGGCTGTTTCCTTCCATTTGTTTCGAACGCAGAAGTTCTGGCCGTGTGCGGGACCCAACAAACGAAAAATGCAGCGCTCTACGGCGCTCAAACATTGGGTCCGAGCGGGCCGCAACAGCTGGCTACCCCGGAAATGACGTCTCTAGCCCTATGGCGAGACGCAAATGGATTCGATCTGATAATTGGCTGGGGCAGGAACGATCAAATCAGTCTCCGGGCTGAGGGCGCCGAAATTATGGGCAACGAAATGGGCCCGGATTTCGTGCACATCATCGTCGCGCGGGCGCGCTCCCATGGGTTCGAACACTTCATTTTCAGCTTCGACCCGGATATGGATGGCCGGCTGATCTGGACCGGGTCTGATAAATTGGCGAGCCCTGGCGAACCTATGTCCTTTGAAACGGCCTGCAGAAAATCGGCGTCTTAGTCTCCTAGCCAACAGGCGTCGCTTCGGAAGAACCCTATCAGAACCGATGGTTTTGAATTTGTCGTGAGCGGCGCAACCGGCAGCGCCCGCCAACAAGCCTTCTGTCTCGCTTCATCTATCGCTTGCTGTGACTTGACCCGCAGTCCTGATTCGCGTGCCGCCCAGCGCCACAAACAATTGCGCCGTATCGGCCAGGCGCTGCGCTCTCGCGCTCGAAAGCCCCAACCTGGCCTGTGCCAGACGGCGCTGCGCGTCGATCACATCCAGGATCCCGGAATTACCGGCGGAAAAGCTGCGGCGCGCGAGATCGAGCGCGGCTGCGGCTGCGGCTTCGGCCTCGCTTTCGGCACGAAGGTGATCGGCGTCGTTTGCGAGTGCTTGTAAGCTGTCGGCGACTTCGCCGAACGCGGTCAGGACAACTTGCCGATAGCTGGCAAGCGAAGCTTGATAACCGTCGATGGCGGCCCGCCTCTCGGCACTGAGTTGGCCGCCATCGAACAGAGGTTGTGTGATTACCCGCAACGCTCCATGCCGCAGCGACGCCGTTGAAAAGACCGCCCGGCGTCAGGGCTTGCTGCGTGAGCGTGCCGGTAAGATCGATCCTGGGATAGAGATCGGCAGTCGCCACACCGATGGCCGCACTTGCCACATGCAATTGTGCCTCTGCGGCGAGGATACTCGGCCGCCGATGGAGCAGTTCGGATGGCACACTGGCGGGAATTTCAGCCGGCAAGGTGAAATCGTCCAACCTGAAGTCGGGAGGCGTCCAGTCCGCCGGCGCCTGGCCGACCAGGATTGCCAGCGCGTGACGGGCCGTGCTTTCCCGCTGCTGAAGATCGGGCAGCACTGTTCGATCGGTTGCCAGCTGGCTTTGTGCGGCGAGCAATTGCGTACGGGTTGCGGAGCCGATCCCAAGTGCTCTTTCTACCAAGTGAACATTCTGGGTATCGTCCTCGACAATCCCCTCCAGCGCCTCCATCTCGGCATGTGCCGTCGCCACCGCCAGCGCCTGTGCCGTGACGTTGGCTGTCAGGGATAGATAGGCAGCGTCAAGCTCATAGCCCTGGTATTCGGTATAGGCATCTTTCTCTTCTATGTTGCGTTTCTGGCCGCCGAAGAGGTCCAGCGTAAAGCTGACGCTGGGACCGACCGTATAATAGGTAAAGGGCGTGATGTTGAAATTCTCTGGGCCGAACAACGCGGCGCCGTATTTCTGCCGTCCCACGGTGGCGCCCAAAGACACTTGCGGCAAAGCTGCGCCTTCCGCCACATTCACGGCTTCTTGCGCCTCGGCGACGCGCGCCTTCGCCGAGGCGATGTCATGATTGTCGGCAATCGCTTGCCGGATGACGCTGTCCAGCTGGGGCGAACGGAACTCTGCCCACCAGTCGCCATCGATATTTTTGCCGAGCGAAACGCGCTGGTCGGGCGGCAACGGCGCATCGCCTTGGGCCGTGTAGGCCGGCGCGGCGGGTATTTCGGGCCGCACGAAATCGGGACCGAGCGCGCAGGCACAAAGCCCAAGAGCCAGCGGAAGCGTCAGGAGCGGGGTTTTTCTCATTCAGCCACCACCATGTGTCGGCCGGCTTCCGGTCTGGAACCCCGGATCAGCAGCAAAAACGGAATGGCCACCAATGTCATTACCATCATCAACTGGAAATCGTCGATGTAGGCGATCATCGCGGCTTGGTCTGTGATCATCGCATTCAACCTCGCCAGTCCCGTTGCGGTTGCTGTATCGACGTGGGCCGCGATAGAAGCCGGATTCGACGCGGTGTTGTACGGCGTGATGTGCTCCGCAAGGGAGGCATGGAGACGCTGGGTGTTCTGGGTCAGAAGGAACACCACGACCGAAATGCCGACCGAGCTGCCGATGTTGCGAATCAAATTGAAGAGTGCCGCGCCCTCGTTGCGCAGTGCGGCCGGTAGAGTCGTGAAAGCCACCGTCGAAATCGGCACCCAGACGAGTCCCAGCCCCACCCCTTGGACCAAGCCCGAGATCAGAATGGGCCGTATATCCATCAGCAGCGAAAATTGCGTCATCTGCCAGAGCGAGCACGCCGTCAGCACCAAGCCGCCCGCGATAGTGAGACGCACGTCAACGCGCGTAGCCAGCCGGCCGACAACAATCATCCCGAGTAGCGTGCCGATGCCGCGGGGCGCCGTCACTAACCCGGTCAGGATCACGGGATATTGCAACTGGTTCTGCAGCATGGGCGGCAGCAAGGCCAGGGTTGCAAACAGGATCACGCCAACCAGAAAAATGAAGATATTGGAGGCAACGAAATTGCGGTCCCTGAACAGCGCAGGATTGAGGAACGGCCTGGGATAAGAAAACGTGTGAACGAGGAAGATGTAGAAGGCCGTTCCGGAGACGATTGCCTCACTGATGATTTCCCGCGATGAGAACCAATCGAGCAGCTGGCCGCGGTCGACCATCAGTTGCAACGAAGCCACGCCGACGCTGAGGCTGCCGAAGCCGAGAAAATCGAAGTGAGAGGATTGTGCGTTGCGGCTTTCCGGCAAGGTGAAGAACAAACCCGCAAAGGTCAGCACCCCGATCGGAAGGTTGATGTAGAATACCCAGCGCCAGCTGTAGTCTTCAGTAAGCCAGCCGCCCAGCGCCGGGCCGAAAATGGGCCCCATGGTCACGCCGATACCCCAGATGGACATGGCGCGGCCCAAATCCTTGCGCGAATTGATATCCAACAGCACCGCTTGGGACAGCGGCACCAGCGCTGCTCCGCCCACGCCCTGAAGGAAGCGGAACAACACCATCTGGGGCAGAGATTCGGCAATGCCGCACATCGCAGACGCAGCGGTAAAAATCAAAATCGAAGCGAGGAACACGACTCGACGGCCGAACTCCCCCGCGAGCCAACCGGTCAGGGGAATCGTAATCGCGGCGGCGACAATATAGGAAGTCAGCACCCAACCCATTTCGTCCTGGGTCGCCGACAACGCGCCCTGCATGCGTGGCAAGGCGACATTGGCGATGGTGGCATCGAGCGCTTGCATGATGGTCGCGAGCATCACCGAAATCGTGATGAGGCCATAATGGGGCACGAGCTTAAAGTCGGGCGCGGCGGCCGGCACGTCTTCGAGCGAGGCGTCGTCTCCGGCTTCCGAAGCGTTCTCGAACCTGTCATCTTCCAGCATAGCTGCCATCGATTCAGTTCCAGAAAGCCAGCGAACCGAGAGAGCGATGATGTTCGGTATCCACGACCGCCAGGGCGCTCATGCCCGCGGCAAGCGGCATACCGGCGCCCGCATTATCAATTGAAATTCGAACCGGCAGGCGCTGCACCACTTTTACCCAATTGCCGGATGCATTCTCAGGCGGCAACAGCGAAAAGCTGGAGCCCGTACCGGGGCTGGTGCTCATCACCGTGCCGGTAAAGGTCTCGCCCGGATAGGCGTCAACCGTGAAGCTCGCATGCTGGCCGGGCCGCACATAGGTGAGGTCGGTCTCCTTGAAATTGGCTTCAACCCAGATATCGCTGCCGGACATCAGCGCGAAAAGGGGTGTCGCCGCCTCGACATGATCGCCGACTTGGATCTGCTCGACCTTTGTAACAACGCCGTCTATCGGCGCCCGCACGGTGGTGTAGGACAGTTCGAGATTGGCGCGGTCGAGCGCCGCCTGCGCCTGACGCACCACAGGACGGCTGCCGGCCGGTGCGTCCGGATCCCCGCTGAGATCGGCCAGCGCACTGGCGGTTTCCTGCTCGGCAGCAGCAAGCCGCTGCTCAGCGGATTGGAAATTATCCTTGGCTTGGTCCAACTGAGCAGCCGAGGAGATGCCTTCTGCTTGCAATTGCGTCTGGCGGGCAAATTCCCGGCGCTGATATTCGAGCGTGCTGCGCGCCGCAGCTTCGTCCGCCGTGCGCTGGCGATATGCCGCCTGCAGCACCGGAACCTTGAGGTGCGAACCAGCCAGTTGCGCCTGCGCGTCAGCCACTGCGATCAAGAATCTGCGCTGGTCGAGTTTGAACAGTACGTCGCCCTTATGGACATACTGATTGTCCCGCACATCGATCTCGGCAATGCGACCCGGCACATCGGTGCTGACCTCTACGCGGGCCGCCTGCACATAGGCGTCATCGGTCGAAACATAGCGTCCGCCGGTCAAATAGAAGACGAGGCCGACGATCGCGAGAAGGACCGGTACGCCAAACAGAAGTCCTTTTCGATGCCTGCCGACCCAGTTTTTGGGCGTGGCGGGCCCGGCATCCTGCGTCATGGCTATTCCCTTGCGTTTTTCGCGACACTGCTAGGCGGGCTGGTTGGCTGGAGCGAGTGTCGCCGCCGAAGCTGTATCCCGCGAAGAATTGTCGAGCATGAGCACTAAGCGCCGATGTCCGAATGCGGATGGCAAATCCGGGTGGGCGGCGCGCTTCTGCGCTCCGAGTAAACTCGCAACCGCGCGCGCTACTTCGCTAGGATCGATCAGCGGTCCGAAATCGATCAGCCAAACGCGACACGCGTCCAGCTGTTTCTCGGCCGAGCCGGAAGCGGCGACAGACTTGCCGATTGCGCCCGTACCGGCTCGCGCGGCGCGCCTTTGCTTCGCCTGCTCCGTGAGTTCCGGGATGTTGTCGTCGCCGCCTTCTGTCGACGTCGCCGGCTTCGAATCCTCGACCAGCGTAATAGGGGCGACAAAGCGATAGCCTCGCCCGGGCATGTTGACCAGATAGCGACTCCCGTCTCGCCCGTCTCGGAGTGCCCGGCGTAACGCGGCTATATGGACCGAGAGATTGGCTTCCACGACCGTCGTGTCCGGCCACACGCGCGCCATGAGGGCGTTCTTGCTGACCAATTCGCCGTGCCGTTCCACCAACGCAATCAGGATTTCGAGAGCGCGGCTGCCGAGCGCGACCGGCTTGTTCCCTTCCAGCAGGAGCCGTTGCGCCGGAAGCAGTCGAAAAGAACCAAACACAATTGCCGTCCCGGCGGTGTCATTGCTGAGCTGGGCCGGCACCTTACGCACGGATCCGTCGGGTGGTGCAGCCGTTACATCGCGCACCGCTTGGAGATGAGGCCGCAAACGAGCCCGGTCCGGACGGGGGACTGCTGCCGGTGAAGAAGAATGGCGAGGGCCTAGTAACGCGACGTTCATGACTTTCTCCCGTCCGCATTGAGAGCCTTATGGATGCAAACTACCAATTCGTTCTCGTTGAATGGCTTGGCCAAGTAGCCATGCACACCGGCGTTTTGCGCGCGCGTCCTGTCCCTCGCATTGGGAAATGCTGTGATGAGAATCGTGGGAACGCACTTACCCAAACCGGCCAGGCTTTCGCAAAGTTCAAGCCCCGTCATCATCGGCATCTGGACGTCCGCGATCAGGCAGTCCGTGCTCTGGAGGCGGCCGGAGTTCAGAAAGTCGTTGGCGCTCCCGAAGGCTTCGGCGACGAAGCCCATCGAATTGAAAAGGTCAACCATCCCTTCTCGAACCGAGGCATCGTCATCAATTATCGAGATCACGGGCTTCATCGGCGACTGGCCATAAAATCCAGCGTCGAAATTAGTGCCGCGCCACCGCACAAACCATTGTGCGAGAGGTCGGATTTTCGCTTAAGTACGTACGGATTGTGCAAACCCATGGGCGAGCGAGCTAGCCGGGCGGGAGTAGGCACTAATACTTTGGTTTAGGTTGCTTGCGAAGCTTGCGAAGAAATCTTGAGCGTGTCGGCCATTCGCACCAGCTCGACCAGGGACTTCGCTCTCATTTTCCGCATCATCTGACTGCGGTGGATCTTCACAGTCATCTCGCTCAATTTGAGCTGAGCCGCAATCTGCTTGTTCGGGCGCCCGGTAATGACGAACGTCAAGACCTCCCGCTCGCGCGGCGTCAAGGAATCGAGGCGCTCCTGAAGTTGGACAACATCCTTTTCCTGGGTGCGACGGGCGCGGTCGCGCTCGACCGCCGTCTGGATGGCATCGAGAAGCTTCTGCTCGTGCAAGGGCTTGGTAAGGAAATCGATGGCGCCGGCTTTTATCGCCTGCACCGACATCGAAATATCGCCGTGACCGCTGATGAATATGACCGGAAGATTGATGCCGGATTTCATCAATGTGCGCTGAAATTCCAGCCCGCTCGGTCCCGGCAATCTGACGTCGAGCACGATGCAACCAGGTGCTTCGGGGCGCTTGCTTTGAAGGAAGTCTTGAGTCGAAACGAACGACGTCGCCTCCAGTCCGACCGAGCGAAGGAGATCTTCCAACGCGTCTCGCACCGACGCATCGTCGTCGATGATGAATATCATCGGCTGATCCGGGCGGGCGGCAGCAATAGACTTTGTCAAGCGGCTTCCTCCCGGCCGGTGGGGAGCGTGAATTGGAAGACAGCGCCGCGTGGCTCGTTCGGCGCGGCCCACAGACGTCCGCTGTGCGCCTCGATGATCGAGCGGCTGACCGCCAGCCCCATACCCATGCCTTCGCGCTTGGTGCTGTAGAAAGCGTCGAAGATGCGCTCGAGTCTTTCCGGGTCCAACCCCGAGCCGGAATCTCCGACAGTCACGAGCACGCCATCCGATTCGTGTTCAGCTGTGGCAACGAGCAAGTCGCGCGGCCCATGATCTAGTGCGCTTACGGCTTCTACGGCATTCATGACCAAATTCAGGATGACTTGTTGCAATTGGATTCGATCCGCCCAGACCAGCGGAACATTATCCGAAAGTTGCGTCGTCAGCGAAGCGCGGTGTTGCGAAACTTCCGTGCGCGTCAGGGCCAGAGTGTCCAGAACCGTTTCGTTGATGTTCAACCAAGCCTTCTGCACCGGAGTCTTTTTTGCAAGGCTGCGAACGCGAACGACAACGTCGCTGGCTCGATTTGCGTCTCTGATGATGCGCTCGACCGATTGTTTCGCGTTCTCGATGTTGGGCGGCTCATTGGCAAGCCAACGCAAACAGGCGTTGCCGCTGCTCACCACTCCGGCGAGCGGCTGGTTTACCTCGTGGGCAATCGAGGCGGTCAGTTCGCCCAGACTCGATACACGCGTGGCATGAGCCAGCTCCGCCTGCGCCTGTCGCAGCGCCTCCTCGGCCTGTTTGCGGTTGGTAAGATCGTTGTTGGTCTCGAGGATCGCAACCGGCTGGCCATGCTCATCGCGTTGCAAAGACCAGCGGCTTGCCACCACGACTTGCGTGCCGTCCCGCTTGGTATGGATCAGCTCCCCTTCCCAGCGGCCTGTGCCGAGCAGCTCCGCATTGATATCCGCCAATGGCGCGGGGAAAACCGTCTGCATGAGTTCGTGAGAAACCTTGTGGAGGGCCTCCCCTCCGGTCCATCCGTACAGCTCTTTGGCACCGTGATTCCAGTAGGTAATGACGTTGCTCATGTCGCGCACAAAAACGGTGTCGTGCGTGAGATTGAGGAGGTTTGCCTGCTCGCGCAACATCTCTTCGGCCTGCTTGCGCTCGACGACGATGCTCGCGAGATGAGTGATCTGCTCTATGACATCATACTCTTGCGGAGTCGGACTGCGGGCTTCGCGATAGTAAATCGCGAAGGTCCCCAACACCGTGCCGGTTGAAGAAAGTATCGGCGTCGACCAGCACGCTCGCAGCCCGTTTGCTAAGGCCAGATCGCGGTAATCGGCCCATAGCGGATCGGTTGCGATGTCGGAGACGATCACTTGTTCCGCGCGGTAAGCAGCTGTCCCGCACGAACCTGCCGATGGGCCGATAACGAGGCCATCGATTGCCTCTGTGTACGCGATCGGCAGGCTGGGCGCAGCACCATGCCGGAGGCGCTCAGCGTTCGGATCCAACAAAAGAATGGACGATAGACAACCGCTGGCACGTTCCTCGACGAGGCGGCATAAGGCATTGAGGATAAGAGCGCGTGAATCGCCCCTGGCGATCATCTCGAGAAGATGTTTTTCTCCGGCCAACAACATCTCGGCGCATTTTCGGTCGTGGATATCGATATTGTTTCCGTACCAACCGAGAACGTGTCCGGAACCGTCAAATAAGGGGTAGGCGCGACTCAGGAACCAGCGGTATTCTCCGTCGTATTTCTTAGTGCGCATTTCTGTCTCGAACGGCTTGCTCTCCGCCACCGCTGCTCGCCACTTTTCCCGTATCGGTCCATCATCGTCGGGATGAAGCGGTGTTCCAAAACCCGACGCCAACTTTTGTTCCAACTCCATTCCTTCGTAATCCAGCCAGCGCCGGCTGACGAAGTCGAGCGACCCGTCGGGTCGCGCAGTCCAGATCAGTGCCGGAACGGTATCGATGATCAGCTGAATTCTCGCTTCTATCTCCTTGGCAAGGGTGACATCCGTGAGGGCTCCAATGAATTCGATACTGCCCGATGTGTCTTTCACAGCGCGAGCCACGGCACGGATATGCTTCACTGAGCCGTCCGGCATCAGCAATCGATATTCATGATCGAAATCGCTCCCGTCGCTGAACGCTCGGTCTATGGTCTGCTGTACGGAAGCGCGATCTTCCGGATGGGTGCGCTGAAGGACCATATCGATAGTGATGGAAAGCCCCCTGTCGTATCCAAAAATTCTGAACGTTTCCTCCGACCAAAAGATTTCCTGAGTGGAGACATTCCAGCCGAAGCTGCCGGTGCGGCTCAATCTCTGCGCGTCGGCTAAATACATTTCGCTGAGTCGCAGAGCGCGCTCAATCCGTTTTTGATCCTCAATCGCTGCCAGCAGATCGTCGCGGGACCGCCGTAGAGCTTCTGCTCTGGCTCGTTGCGACGCACTCAAGAAATTGACAAAGAGCGCTGTGACCATAAACAGAGCCAGCCGCGGCAGCTCCGTAATCTCGACAACGAACGAATTTAAGGGGTCTACCAAGTAATAATCGAATGCCAATGAAGCGAGAGCGACCGCGAACAGTCCCGGGCCAAAGCCGCCAAACCATCCAACAAACAGGATCGCGCAAAGAAATAGCGATACGAATGGCTCAGTGTGCAGGAACTCGACCGACAAACGCGACGCCACGACCGCCAGAGCAACGGACAAAACCGCAACGGCATAGCGCAAAATCGCGGACGGTGTCGGCCACCATCGAGGAGAATGAAACTTCAACATCAACAGAGACTTGCTATTGACGAGCCGTTGGAACGTTCCCAAACGCCGACTTTATATCAGTCGGGCTTGTGAAAATATCCTTCTGAAGGGAGCGCCTCCGGGAAAAAACAGAGTCGGCGCCAGGCCGAGTTGTGCTCATTACACGTTACAGAATAAATTCTCGGCCCCTAAAACCAGACGGACCCGCACCGCGCGGAGTAGGGTGCGGCCGGTCCGGGGGGGGAGCGGACCGGCCGCTTGCGATCCGGTTCAGCGGGGGGGGGCTGCACCGAGCGCAAACTGATGTCACCGACGAAATCTCACTCAGGGCGCGTTGGCAGTCGAATGAAGCGCGCCAAATCGCGACAAATCGTTCCAAACACGCCTCAAACACAAACCCATTCAGCATGGGTTTCAAGCTGTTAAGGGGCTCGCAAATTGTCAACGTGACGGCCTCAAGGTGCAACATGGGAACGCTTGCGATCGCTTGGGGCTGACGCCGCAGCCAAGACGACACGATGCATAAATCCTTCATTCTCGATTTTCCAGCTGTTCGGGTCCTAGTGGATCGGTGTCTCCGGGTTCACGGTTGAGCAGCCCCATGAGATTCTGATCGCGTCTGACCCGATCCTCTCGCTGTTGCGCCAATTGTTCCACCAACGCGCGATAGTGTTCGTAGGCTTCCATGTCGTCACCGCGGCGTTCGTTGCAGCGCGCGGCCAGAAAGCTTTGTATTTCCAGGCACCATATGTCGAAGCTTGGGGCTTCCGTTTCGATGGCTGGGCCGGAGCCCATTTGTGCCGCCGCTCTCGTGGTGGTGAACACAAGCCCGATACAGAGCAGTGCCACGATCGCGCAGATTTCTGCCATGCCGGTAGGCGCGAGAGAGGCACCGATTTGACTTGATCTATTCATGGGTAGGGACCGCTTTTCATTGTCTATCCAACGCGGGCCGTTTCGTCGGTGCTTCCGATTCGCCCAACCTCGCGATTCTCACTTAGCCTCGTCCGCCACCGCCTCCGGCCCTGAAGCCCTCACTGCCTCCCCGAAAACCTTCTTCACCGGTCCTGAAGCTGCCGCCATGGGCGCGGACACCATGGAACCCGTCAGCGGACTCGTGGCGGAAAT
>Ga0265338_10006824_pt1 | contig 14384 bp, 10 predicted proteins | sample 42126metaG_FD_193579 | JGI IMG/M metagenome (GOLD analysis project Ga0265338, IMG submission 193579) | Rhizosphere microbial communities from Carex aquatilis grown in University of Washington, Seatle, WA, United States - 4-21-26 metaG | ecosystem: Host-associated > Plants > Roots > Rhizosphere... | reverse complement strand
CCGCTTGAGTTTCTTCGGCAACGCGGAGCATGACGGGGATATCCTCCGGCAAATGCTGGCCGTCGCCATCGAGGGTGATGACATACGTAAAGTTGTGGTCGCGCGCGAAAGCGATGCCGGCGCGCAGGGCCGAGGCCTTGCCGGAATTTCTTGGCAATCGCAAACAGGTAGCTCCGGCAGCCCTGGCAAGGTCCGCCGTTCCATCGCTCGATCCGTCGTCGATCACCACAACTTCAGCAACATGCTGCCGGGCGCCCGCCACAACCTTGGCAATATAAGGGGCCTCGTTGAATGCCGGAATTAGAGCGCAGATTCGCATGCCGCGGGTTCCAGTGTATCGCAGGAGTTCTCACGTGGGCCGGCGAGGACGAATTGGAATCCCCGTGCTCTGAGCTCGTCGATAATCCCAGGCAGGGCTTCCAGCATTGCACCGGTACCCCGGGGCAAACGGTCGTGCATCAGGATGATGTCCCCGCTTGCCACTTTGCTCAAGATTCGCCGGGCAATAACGCCGGAGTCAGCCGTGAGGGTATCACGCGTCCGAATAGTCCAGGACACATACTCCAGTCCCGCATCCTTAAGATAAGGGGCCAGAAGCGGGTGACGCAGGCCCACCGGCGAACGGAAAAAGCGTGTACGGAAGCCACAACTGCGGCGAACGCTCTCCGAGCCGCGTTCGATCTCAGCCCGCAGCCGCCTAGGCGAGAGAAAACAAAATAGAGAATAGTGCGACCATGTGTGATTGGCGATCAGGTGTCCTTCTTCCCAGGCGCGGCGCACTATTTCCGGATGCTGCTCGGCCCGCTTTCCCACCACAAAGAAGGTTGCTTTCACCCCTTTGTCCTTGAGTAGATCGAGTAATTTCGGCGTATCCACAGGATCCGGGCCATCATCGAACGTAAGGGCCACGCAACCCGCGCCATCGACCCGCGACCGGTTGGCGACAAGCCATTGGTTGCGCGGATGAAACAACAGGTAGAGGACGAGCAGTGTGACGGCGCCGTAAATTACGGCCACAAGGAGGAGACGCGAACGGCTAAAAGGGTATAGCAGGGCCAAGCAGGCGTTAGTCACGAGAAGCAAGAAGAAAAACGTTATCGACCTCGCCATATCCGTTGTCCAAGCCCTGTGAATGCTGCGGAGGTTGAAAAGCCATCTTAGCATCGGGTACCGTCGATACAACATTGTCGATATGGAAGGTCTCAAAACCGCCACGACCAGAATAGAAGAGCATCAACGCAAGGTGATCGAAGCCGAGAACAGCCATAGTCCGCACCGAAGACGGTGCAGATGACAAAGGCAAACGGATCAACTAGACTGTGAAATCAAGCGGTTACCGAAGAGCCGGGATGGCGGAACTGGCAGACGCAGCGGACTCAAAATCCGCCGACCTTCGGGTCTTGGGGGTTCGACTCCCCCTCCCGGCACCACCTCAAAACCCAACGAATCAGCCGACGTGTGAGTCAGTTCTCTGCATGCGTAGCAGACGCAGCGGACTTTTCGCCAACACTCGATTCGCGATATTGAATCTATTCAATTGAAAAAGCTTAGTTTAGTTGCGAAACGCTTGCCGTGAGCATGATTTGCACATGTGTTACACACTCTCAGGTTCTCCGCCACTTCTAAGAAAGGTAAACGTTCCGGTGATGCCGGTGAGGGCCGTAGGCACGGCGGACGATGAGAGAGGTGTTCGATAGATGTCCACTAAGAATAACTGGGCATTTATTGTAGAGTTGCTGAGCTATTCCTGTTGGGGCCAGACCCGATGATAACGATACTGTCGGGGCTTGAGGTGGAGGTTGAGATAAGTGCCTTTGGAATCGGCGGCGAGGAAAGCGGTGTGCTCCTCGGCGGGCACATCGAAGTATTGATAGACCTCTCCACTTTGTCTGAATTCCAGCTCCAGCACCCGTTGTTCGGGAGCATAGCCGATGCTAGCGATGCTGCTGGAGTTAACTGGAACTCGTTGCATGCTTTCTTGGATGCGGATGAACCGCCACCCGAAGGCTGCGTAAATCAAGTTACGCCCACAAGCAAGACATTGGCGCAGCAACTAGACGGTCGCCGAAGGGGACCGGCCTTCCGCCATCGTAGAGAACGACTCCCAGCTTGAAGTTATCGCCGCAGGCCTCGGCCAACTTTCGGAGGCCCTTGAAGTCGCCAGCATTCACGGTAGCGCTCGCCTTGACTTCGATGCCGACCAATGCGCCACTTCCCACTTCAATCACAAGGTCAACCTCGTCCTGATCTTTGTCCCGGTAGTGGTATAAAGCGCAGCTCTCACCAAACCAAGACGCCTGTTTCAACACCTCAGAGAAAACAAACGTTTCCAGCAATGGTCCGAAGATTGTCCGGTCTTTCGCGACCCGCTCCACACTGGCTCCTAGGAGTGCGCCGAGCAGGCCGGAGTCAAGGAAATGCAGCTTGGGCGTCTTTACCAAACGCTTCAACTGGTTCCGAAACCACGGTTCCACCCGACGAACGAGAAACAACTGCTCCAGGATGGCCACGTATTTCCTTGTGGTCTTGTCGTCAAACCCAACTTGGCCGCCCATCTGCGTGAAATTGGTGAGCTGGCCAGAATGGTGGGCAAGAACCTGTAGCAGACGCGGCATTTGGTCGAGTTTTTCAACGTCGGCAATTTCACGCACATCCCGCTGCACGATGGCTCTTATGTAATCCCGTGCCCATGCCTGGCGCCGCTTTGGATCTCCGCGTCGCAGCATTTCGGGGTAGCCGCCGGTGAGCACGGCTTCCACTAGGTCTTTGCCGATCATTGGCTCTGCGGGTTTGCCGAGTTTGCTGTCGAACGCTGCTTTGAGGAAACCCGGCTTTTTACCCCGGATTTCAGCTCTGGAGAGGGGCAGAAGACTCACGATCTCCATGCGGCCAGCAAGACTCTCTGAGACCTGAGGCAGCGTCAGGATATTTGCTGAGCCCGTCAGCAGGAACCGGCCAGCCCGGCGATCATCATCGACTGACTTCTTGATGGCCCGGAGGAGGTCGGGCGCTCGCTGTACTTCGTCAATGGTCGTTCGATCGAGCCCCCGCACTAACCCAGTTGGATCGCTGCGTGCCGCCGCCAGCACCGTGTCGTCGTCCATGGTGATGAATTCGCGTTTGCCCGCGACCAAATCGCGTACCAGTGTGGTCTTGCCGCACTGGCGCGGCCCCGTAACCATGACGACCGGCGTGTCCTTGAGCGCAGTAGCCACCAGTTCGGCGGAAAAGCGAGGATAGAGCGCGTGATCGGTATCGTCCATGCCAGGTGAAGGCTCCGTCTGATTCGGATTAATGTCCCGTCTATTTCGGATTATAGACTCGTCTGATCCGGAATGTAACGATGGAAGTGCCGGGGCTCATTTCGGCGGCTACAGCGCCAATTCGATAGCCGATGGCACCGTAGCCATTTAGTCGCCGGGCGTACATTCGCGTGGAAAACCTTCAAAACCGGCACATCTGCTTACACACTTTCACGTTTTATGCAATATAAGTTATTTATTATCATAACTATACCGCGATACGCAGCGGACTCAAAATCCGCCGACCTTCGGGTCTTGGGGGTTCGACTCCCCCTCCCGGCACCAAAGGTCCCCTTTTATTCTGCCAACGCTGCAAGTGTGCGGAGCATTTCCGCAAGAGCTACTTTCCCTATAGGCGACCTTCTCTGTAGAGACTGCAGTGGACAGGTGCGACTTATCTACTGAATAAGTACGCCACTTCGAACATCGAGGTATCGATCAATTTTTCCCATGGACTGGCCCAGAGCTTCGTGAAGGCGGATCCGAGACAGCGCGGATGTACGATATCAGCCCCTCGATCTCGGATTTGTTGAGTGTATTTCCCCAAGCCGGCATAAGTGCTGATTTGCCTAGTGCTGGCCCACCGTGAGTAATGATTGCCGTTAGATCGGCATCGGTAATCCTGTTCAGAGTATCTCCCTCGGTAAAGGGGTGGGGTTTTACTTCGAGATTGTCATAGTTCGAGACGCGCTCGACCGTGGATTCGGGATTGTGGCAGCGATCGCAGTACTGCTCGTTCAAGCGACGTCCGAGCGTCTGCTGATATCCCAGCGCAATCTCTTCGATCTCGACTTCCAGCTTTTTGTGTGTCTTGTCGAGGGTTGACGCAGTGATCTGATATCGCCCGGCCATTCCGCCCAGCGCGACGCCGGTCGTAACCTGTCCGCTGGAGTCGGTCAAAGCACTCGCGGGATCAAAAGCTACTCCTGGCGCAGCAGAAAACTCGACCAAGGCTCCTGTAACCGCTCCGCCCTGCTGGTCGTTTACCTGAACCACGACCGGCTGAGGTAGAGAAGTTCCTGCCTGCCCGAACTGCTTGCCTCCGCTCGACTCCACGATAGCAGCGCCGAGCGCGGTCGGCTTTAGGGCCGCCGTCTCGGGCTTCCGTGAACAGGACGCGGCCAGCAAGGCAATGCTCAAAACAAAGGCTCCTGAGGCGAGGCGATTCATTTCTTTGCGGCCTCCTGTTTCCCGCCACCCTTCTGCGACATGAGGAACGCGGTCAGCGCCTGGGCGTCCTCGTCGCCCATCGCGCGGTTGGGCTCGATCGTTCCCGGACGCAAGGCTTGTGGGTTCTTCATCCACTGATAAATCCATGCCGCTGTGAGACGGGATCCAACATGCGTCAGGCTCGGGCCGATGTAACCCTTGTCGGTTTTGGTATCGACGATGTGGCACCCTTGGCAAGAATATTTTCCGTAGTAAAGCTGTTTGCCCAGTTCGATCTGCCCCTGCGAGTACCCGCTCAGCGGCATCGTGTCGCGATCAACTGCCGGGCTCTGATATACGGTCATGATGTAGTCGGTCAGCTCGCTGACCTCGCCGTTTGTGAGGTTGAACTTGGGCATGCGCCGAATCAATGCCGGTCGCAGCGTTCCCGGATTCTTAAAGAATTGCACCAGCCACTCCCGCTGCACCGAACTCCCCTCCCATGTCAGGTCGGGAGCCATGTCGCCGCCGTGCCCGTTGATGCGATGGCAAGTGAAGCAGGCGAGATCGGTCATCAGCTTGCCGGCCTTACCCGCCGGTCTATAGTCCGACTCTGGAGGTGCGGCTACAGTCAGGGACGGAGGCAGTGAATAGGATCGATCGTTCAACGACAGAAGAGCCGTGGTCAGCGCATCGATCTGTGCCGGCGTGAAGGTGTACTGCGGCATCTTCAGCCCCGACGCAAATGCGCGTGGCTGCTTGATCTTGCCCGCGATGTAGTCCGGCAGCGTGTGTTGCATTCCCTGGAGGAAGATCAGCTGCGTAATGGGCTTGCTGCCGATGCGGCTCAGCTCAGGCGCGAAGTTTTCGGGCTTCTTAATCCCTGCAATCTCGTGGCAGGAAGCACAGCCATAATCTGAGACCAGCCGTTTTCCATGAGCGATCTGCTCGGGAGTCGCCGCATCCAGATGCACATTAGCGAGCTGGTCGGAATCTGTTTTGGCCAGCAGGAATCCTGTAAGCGTGGCGACCTCAGCATCACTGAATCGGTAATGGGGCATCCCGGTCGGCGGATCGTACACGCGCGGATTGCGTATCCAGGCCTGCAGCCACTGGGGCTTCACCTTGTTACCAAGGCGCGTCAGTTCCGGGCCTACGTCGCCACCAACGACATTTCCAGCCGCATTCTGCACGGCATGACATGACGCGCAGAAGGATTCTCCGTAGAGGCTGGCTCCGGCAGTCGGATCGCTCGATGGCGTCGCCGAGAGCGTAATGTTGTCTCCCGCAACCGGTGTGCTGTTTCCGATGAGAAACGCCGAGATGTCACGTGCATCCGCGTCGCTCAGCTTGAAATTGGGCATGGTCGATGTCACCGCATACGCTTGCGGATCTTTTAGCCACGCGTAAATCCACTCGCGCGTGGTCTTGTCCGCGACGTGCGAAAGCGACGGCGGGTCGTCCGTAGCCTTCACTGTGCCGCCGTCGGGCAACTTCACCGTGTGGCAATGTACGCACCCCGATCGCGAAAGCAGGTCGCGTCCCAGATTGAGTTGCGGTGTCCCCAGCAAGGGGCCGCGATGACACTGTCCACACGATGACTCGACGAACTTCGCCGGAAGAATCGGCTGCTCCCACGCCAGGGTGCTGCTGTGGGCCTCAGCTACCGTTGTTGCTGCTCCCTGTCCCCGGTGACAGACGGTGCATCCGAACTGGTCGAGTTTGTGTGGAATGACCGGATGCTTGCGGTAAGGCTGCTGGGCCACGTCGGTCAACGTCGGTTCTTTTAGTCCGACGTGGCAGCTCGTACAACGGTCCACCACGCCAAGGTCGGGGAGCCAGATCTGCTGAACGCCTCCCTGAAAATGCCGTCGCAGTGTGTTCGCCTCGCTCCGGTTGCGGATCAAGCTGAGATAGCCGTGCTGATAGTGCCGCCATTCGCTGAAGAAATTCTTGGCCGGGGCGATGGCCATCGATGCCAGGAACACCAGGCTGACCACGCCGAAGGCGCGCACACTGTCTCCGAACAACTTTTGCCAGAGCGACCTAAGTTTCGTTTTCATGATCGCTGCACCCTTATGGTCATTTCTATGAACCTTGCCATGGCCAGACCCACGCCCAACCTGGCCCGCGGAAAAATGTTCCGATGGCGGTTAGCACCACCAGTTCGAATAAGAACCAAGTCATCACCCAATAAGAAAGCGGCCTGCCCGCGAGATAGCGCCGGAACGAAGAAGGCGATTGCGGCGAGCTCTTCGACGCCAGAATCATCAACCCGGAAATGATGAGAGTCGGGACAAGAGCCGCATAGAGCGGTTCTGCTTCTCCCTTGATCCCAAGCGCAGCGTTGTACAGCCGTGACTTGAACAGAAGCAGAAACACGGATAGCCCGCCCGCTACCACATAGAAGATCCGGAGTCTGTTTTTGCGGTCCTTTTGGAAAAGTCCTTTGGCTTCGATGTTGACCTTGAAGTACGGAATGACGATCAGCGCCATCACCACCAAGCCGGGGATCAGTACGCCTGCCACAACTGGCGGAAAATAATGGAGCAACTCCTGCAGACCGAGGAAATACCAGGGTGCTTTTGCCGGATTCGGCGTGTGCGACGGATCGGCCAGCCCCTCAAGCGGTGCGTTGAACAACAGTGCGATCCAGATCAGCACGACCGCCAGAGTCATAATCGCGACCGCTGCGCGGAACAACACTTCGGGGAAAGTCTGAAGCTGATCTTCGGTTTCCGCTTTGACCTGCGCCGAGGTGCGGCGGGTGATGAACACAATCCGCCGCGGAGATTTCTTGGCGTTTGAGTCGACGCCCGCGATGAAATCTTTCGAGTCCGCCATGACTATTGCACCCCCTTAGCGGCGGCCGCATCCTGGGCCGCACCCCTCAAGGTCGCCGGCTCACTCGCATGGGAATAGAGACCACCGTCCTTGCGGATCCGCCAGAAGTGAATCGCGACAAAGAAAATCGCCGTCAGCGGAAGAATCATGCAGTGCAGCACATAGAACCGAAGCAGCGCATTGGCATTCACCGTATTTCCGCCCAGCAGAAGGAAATGGATCTTCTCCCCAACGAGCGGCACAGCCGATGCGATGTTCGATCCCACCGTAATGGCCCAGTAAGCCAGTTGATCCCAGGGCAACAGGTAGCCCGTATAGCTGAGAAGCAGGGTGATCAAGAGAAGGACAACACCAATTACCCAGTTGAACTCTCTCGGCGCTCGATAGGCTCCACGGTAGAACACCTTGAACATGTGCGCGAATACAAGGAACACCATCGCGTGGGCCGACCAGCGATGCAGGTTGCGCAAAAACATTCCCGACGACACCACGAATTGCAGGTCTTTAGTGTCGGCATAGGCCTGGGGCGCCGAAGGATGGTAGTACAGCATCAGGGGAATGCCAGTCGCCACGAGGATGAGGAACGTTCCCAGAGTGAGAGTTCCCAGATACCAGGTTGCACTGAAACTCAGCATGCGCGTGCGCACCTTGGTCGAGAACAAGTGCAGAAACACGTTCTGCTGAATGGCCAGCGCGCGCTTCAGCGTGCTCGATCCGGTGCCGCTGCGGAAGATCGACCGCCAGACTCGCGTCTGCTGCAGTTCGTCGAAGTATTGGTCTACGGTTTTTGCCATGCTGATTTCCTCGATCTAGATCCTCACGAAGGAATCCCGCACGAGTGCCGGAACATCCGTCGAACGATCCACCAGCAGATCGCCATCATCGTTGAGCCATACGCGTTTCCACGGCAGCGCCTTGGGCGCTGGGCCTTCGATCTTCTTCCCGTTCTGCCCGAACTTGCTGCCGTGGCACGGGCATGCGATGATGCCCAACTCCTGCTTCCACGCCGTCAGGCATCCGAGGTGTGTACAGACCGCGCTCAGCGAGAAGTAGCCTTCCTCTGAGTGAATGATGTAGATTCCGTTATTCACATCAAGCGTCACCGAATCGAGCGGATAACGGTCCGGCTTTCCCGCATTGACCACTGGCGAAGGCTCGTAGAGTACGTTCGGTTCCAGGTACTGATACGAGAATGCCGCAGTCCCGACAGCAGCAATGCTCAACGACCCCAGCCCAAGTTTGGTAAAAAACTGACGTCGGCTGAGTTCATCTCCCAACGCGCCCTTTTCTTCCTCTGCCATAAGAGCCTCTTGCTACTTCTGCAGTCCCGCCCCGATCGCCGATATTGAAATCAGTCCGGTCGGCTCTGCAGGAAGCAGGTTGTACGATTCCATCGTGATGGTGCCCACCGGACACCGCATGGCGCACAGTCCGCACCGGATGCAACGGGTCTCGTCTTTCAGCATTGCGGCGCCAGTAACCACGCCCAGTTCGTCGGCTGCTACTTCGTCAAGCTCCACGCCGAAAATTTCCTGGTTATCGCGGACGTGCTTTACCGTCTCGGGTTCGAATGAGATGCGGTCGAGCGAAACCAGCTCCAGGCATTTCTCCGGACAGACATCGACGCAGCCGCCGCACAGAATGCACATGCTGCCGTCTTCCGGAGTTCCCTCGAAAACTGTGTTGACCCAACAGTGCAGGCAGCGTTGTGCCTCCGCCATGGCGCTCGCGGCATCGTAGCCAATCTCGACTTCTGTCACGCCCGTGCGGCGCTCCAAAGGCAACATCGGCACCGGCTGCCGGTTGATGTCCAGATACGCCAGAGGCATCGCATGCCGCTGCTTCAACTCAACTTCGATCACGGGTTCGGGATGTTTTCCGCCCCGTAGATATTCGTCGATGCCAACCGCCGCACGCTTGCCGTCGCCCACGCTGTCAATGATGAGACGTGGTCCAAACACGCAATCGCCTCCGGCAAAGATGCCCGCAGCCGACGTCATCAGGGTCCGCGGATTGACCGCGATCAGTCCACGGGGCGAGATGTCAACTTTGTCTTCAGGAGTGAAGAAGTCGAGCCGTGGCGCCTGCCCGATCGCCATGATGACTGTGTCGCACTCGATTTGGCTTTCGCTGTTCTCGTAAAACGCCGGATTGAACCGTTTGTTCTGATCGAAGACCCACTTAGTCTTGAGTGTCTCGAGCGCGGCGACCTTACCGTCTTTCCCCAAAATCCGTTTCGGCCCAAGACCGGGATACATAATGATCCCTTCCTCTTCGGCCTCGACAATTTCTTCCAGCGCGGCGGGCATTTCTTCGCGGCGTTCCAGGCAGACCAGGTCTACCTCGCGCGCGCCCATGCGCAACGCGGAAAGCGAAATGTCCACCATCTCCTTAGTCGCGACCGCCGACACGTTCTCCGCGGATGGCTCCGCATCTTCCACTCCACCCGCATGCTGCTTGACGACCTCGCGTGCCGCCGAGCGCGCTACGTCCATCGCCACATTTCCACCGCCGATGACGATGACTTTCTTCCCGATCGTGAACTTGTATCCGAGGTTCACGTTCAGCAGGAAGTCAATTCCTTTGTGAACTCCATCAAGGTCAACCCCGGGGATGCTGAGATCGCGGCTGCGGTGCGCTCCCACCGCGATCAGCACTGCGTCGAAGCCCTGCTGCCGCAGTTCGGAAATCTTAAAGTCGCGACCGGCAGCGTGATTCAGCTTCAGCGTGATGTCGCCCGTCTCCAGAATCTCGCGGACCTGCGCCTCTACTACGCTGCGTGGTAGCCGATATTCCGGTATTCCCAGATACAACATCCCGCCCGCGACCGGAGCGGCTTCGAAAATCGTGACCGCATAACCCATCAGCGCGAGATCGTGGGCAGCCGAGAGCCCCACCGGCCCTCCGCCGACCACAGCAACTTTGTAGGAAAGCTTGTTTTGTCCGCGTCCTTCGTTGACGTTGATAGGCCGCTTCGACTCAGGGCCATACTGCTCAGTAAGGAACCGCTTTAGAGCCCTTATCGAGATCGGCCGATCGATTTCGCCACGCCGGCACGCCGTTTCGCAAGGATGCGCGCAAACGCGCCCACAGATGCTCGCCAGCGGATTTGGTTCGCGCGCCAGCCGGTAGGCTTCCTCGAACCGTCCCTCAGCAATGAGGCCTACGTATCGTCCGGCATTCGTGTGCGCCGGGCAGGCCATCATGCAGGGAAAATTCGTATGCAGCCAATCGGCGTCGACCTTTTTGTTCCGGAATCGCTTCAGCATCGGAGCACGCTAACTTCTTAGGCTGAACTTTAATTCGGCCGCACTCGGCAAAGAAATGCGGGGAGCGTGTGACCCCCCGCATCTGCGCTCCTTACTTCGTCAGGGTGAAATCCGCCTTGCCGCCGCCAGCCACTGTGACCGGCTTCGATTGATTCTTAGCTCCTTCGTGCCAGACCGTGACTGTATAGCTGCCATCCGGAACGTCTTTGATTTTGTAGTTGCCGCTGTCGTCCGTCTCAGCGAAGTAGGGAGTTGGGCTGACAATCAAATATCCCGCCATCTCTGGATGCACATTGCAGAGCAGTGCTACCACGCCTGGCTTATCAAAGGTAAAGGAGCGCTTTTCCCCTTTGGGCCAGGTTCCGAGATTGTGCCCGGCTTTTTTGTCTCCGCCAATCGCAGTCCAAAACACGTTGTGTTGAACGGTGTCGCTATTCAGAAAATCCACCGCGGTACCCAGCTGGACGATCACAACATGAGGGGCAAACATCAGGCCCTTTTGGTCTATCACCGGGTGCTCTTTGGGAGCCGGAAACGTCTTGCCGGCGATGGCATCGACGTAAACTACCGACTTCCCCTTCATGCCGGTAACCTTGCCGTCGATATCGCCCGCCCAGGCCGCCATGCTCAACGCGGCTACCACTGTCATTAATACGCATGCTCTGAATTTCATGGTGCTTTCTCCTTTGCGCTTCCCATCAATAATGTGTTCTGCTGTTGTTAGAAAAGGAATCTTGCAACCAGATAGACCGTGTTGTTGCCATTCGCATTGCGGCCCGCCGCATCATAGTTCGTGCTCCCGCCATTAAAACGGGTGTACCCCGTGTATTGCGCCGAGAGTTGCAGGTTCTGCCAGGGCCAGAATCCAACATTGGCGATGTAACCTGAGCTCTTGGGGTCGCCATTGGCGCTTCCACCGATGTCGCCTTGTGGATAGAGCAAAGTATCGGCCGTTCCATGTGTGTCGAACCAACCGAATGTGGCAGAGTATTTGTTACCAATGTGGTATTCGGCATTGGCCATGAAGGTATTCAGATGGTGACTGCCTGGTGAAGCCGCTTCCAGGGCTGCCAGCGCGGCCAGATTCGAATTCTCGCGAATGTAGGTGCCTCGAATCGAGAGCACATCCGTTCTGAATAGCGTCCGATCGATTTGTGCGTCCACGGCGTAGTCCGTGAAGTTATCCTCCAGACCGGTGATCGCGCCGGGACTGGACCGCATGTGCATGCCGTAAGCGCCAAACTCGTATTGGGTTTTGCCCGTGAGTTGCTGATATGCGACGCGCCAGTACGGCGCAAGGCCGCGAACGTTAAATCCGAAGTCAGTGCCTGAATTCGGTTGCGAAGCCCCAACGTGCTGTGAACGATAAAGCGTCGCGTCGAAGTACAGGTGGTTATTCCACATGGCATATCCGCCGAAACCCGCGACATCCTGCCCCAGGCTTGCGAGGATTGGGGCAGCCGTGGGTGTGGGGGCCCAGTCATCGGCGACCCACGAATAACCCCATGCTGGCGTGCTGTTCCACAAGTCCTCAACCGTAGGGTTATTGTTGACGTTGAGTCCGTACACTAGTTCCTTACCACCAAGCGTAGTCTTGTTCGCATAGCGGACGTCGGTGTTGTCGATGCTGAAATGGTTGTCTTGCGTGTCATAGGTCACCTGCATGAAACTTCCGACATGGGTTGTCCAGGCTCCCGAAAGGAACAGAGATATGTCTTGCGGCAACTCAACACTGCCATTCTGGGTTCCTGGTACTGGGGACTTCGTCGAAGTAAATGAGGTTTCCAACATTGCGGAAAGCGGCAATGAGGCAAGAAGATCGAGTGCGGCTCGTTTCTTGCCGCCGTCTGCCTTTACCACTTTACTCTCGTCGGCTTTGTCAACGTAGCCGAGCAGCTTGAATCTGCGCCCGGCGGGGTTGAGCTCCGGAGGAGTATAGTGACACCCGCTGCAGGCCAGACCTGTCTGGCGCGCATAGCTTGGAACCGCCGATGCGCTGGGTGGATTCACAGTGGTACCGAAAAACAGAGCCAGTATAAAGGCCGCGGTAAGCAAAAAGAGTCCCACTCTCTTCATTTCGAGTCTCCTTAATTAGGGAATTGGAGGGGTTTCTGTCTTTCAGCCTCTTCCCACAATGGGTGGGATGCTAGCTGTAATAGTTGTTGCTGCGATAGAAGGAAAATCACATCGCGATGTGATCTCAATCACATTGTCTTTCGCTGGATCGCTATCGGGCGCTAGCAGGTGGGCTACGGCAATTCGGGGCAGAAGAGGTCCAGCGACCCTAGAAAACAAGGATTTGAGGACCTTTTGGGACACAAAGGGAATGACGATTCATGCGTTGATCATACCTGTATGGCGAAACCAGGTTCCAATATGCCGAAATCTGACGATTGCACATCACAAGGACGTGTGAACAGGCTCACAATCATCGCCGCAGAAGCGTGTGATTCTCGACACCTGAAAACCTTGAAGCTCGATGTTGCCTCCGTTGGAGGAGCCCTAGGAATCCACGACCGATGACTGCATTCGGTTTTGGATTTGCAATGTTCTTCAGCCTAGGAAGTAGCTGCCGCCTGCGCTCGATCGGCGTTTGCCCGCCTGGCTTCCTGGCTGGCTTCGGCCGTCATGTCGCGGCTTCCGAAACCGACACCGATCTTCTTGAGGAAAGCATTGGGCGGCGTTCCGCCGGCGAAGATCCAGACGAAATCGTTGGGGATTTCCTGCGCACTCCCGCCGACCTCGAGGATCACCGCCTCCGGCTTGAACTCCAGGGGATTTGAGTTGAACAATACCCGTAGTTTTCGGGAGCGAATGAATTCTTCCACGCGCTTCGCGTTCCGCTCCTTAATGCGGCTGAAGCGTTCGCTACGATAGGAAAGAGTCACTTGGTTGCCCGACTGGCTGGCGAGCCCCATCGCGGCTTCCACTGCACTGTCTCCGCCGCCAATTACGAGGATCTTCTTGTTGATGTAGTGATCCGCTTCGATCAGGCGGTACATCACTTTTGGCAGGTCTTCGCCCTTGACTCCAAGCTTCCGCGGCTCGCCGGCGCGCCCGAGCGCCAGGACCACAGCCCGAGCTCGATACTGATTGTTTACGGTAACGACCGTAAAGATGCCGCGCTCATCCTTCTTGATGTCTTCCACTCTCTCGCCGGTGGAGACGTTGAAATCGGATCGGTTCAGAATCAGATCCCAGAACGCCAGCAGGTTTTCCTTCGAGAGTTGCATCTTCTTGAACTTGCCGTACATGGGAAACTCAACGGGACTGGTCATCACCAGCTTCTGCCGAGGATACTTGGCGACCGTACCGCCAACTTCGTCGCGCTCAATCGTAAGGTAGTTGAGCTTGTGTTCGATGGCTCGCAACGAAGCGCTGATGCCGGCAGGACCCGCCCCGATCACCAGCACGTCATAGATGCCTGAGACGGCCTGAGCCGCCCCCATGTTTTTGAGTCGTGCGGCAATCGTGTCCACGCAGTCGCGCCCCTGGTTTACGGCATTCTTGATAAGCGCGAGGCCTCCTAGTTCTCCCACAATGAACATGTTGGATACGGTAGTTTCGTATTCCGGAGTCAGATGCGGCATATCCCCAGCCATGCTGGGACTGGCCATCACCATGGTGATCGCTCCGACGGGGCAGGCGTCCGCACAGAGGCCGTGTCCGATGCACTTGTGTCCATTGACGATGACGGCTTTGCCGCCGATCATCGCCAGAACGTCGCCCTCCGGACAAACGCTCGTGCACGTGCCGCAACCAATGCAGTAGTTCGTATCGATATGGGGATGCTGGGCCTTGGGCCCCTCAGAGAACAGCT
>Ga0265338_10006821_pt1 | contig 14388 bp, 18 predicted proteins | sample 42126metaG_FD_193579 | JGI IMG/M metagenome (GOLD analysis project Ga0265338, IMG submission 193579) | Rhizosphere microbial communities from Carex aquatilis grown in University of Washington, Seatle, WA, United States - 4-21-26 metaG | ecosystem: Host-associated > Plants > Roots > Rhizosphere... | reverse complement strand
GCTCGCTCCACCGACCGTCACCAACTCGATCAACTCCGATCGCTGCTTTGCTGTGTAGTGCTTCCGCATGCCCGCATCCTGCAGGCGCGGCGATCGACTCGCTACGTGCGGTCCGTGCAGCGGGTACGTCTCTTCGCCCGGGCGTCGCTCCCTGCGCGACGTCGGCCCCGACGACGAAGCGCGGTTCTTCACGGCGCTCCCCCCCGTGGTGCGCAAGCGGTGCCGGCACGTCGTCTCCGAGAACGCCCGGGTGCTCGAAGCCGTGGGCGCGATGCGTTCAGGCGATATCGCCGGACTCAAGATCCTGACCGCCGCATCCCACGCCAGCCTGCGCGATGACTACGAGGTGAGCTGCCCCGAGCTCGACATCCTCGTCGAGCTGGCCCTGGCCCTCCCCGCCTGCCACGGCGCCCGACTCACCGGGGCCGGGTTCGGTGGGAGCACCGTCAACCTGGTGGAGACCGCCGCCGTCGCGTCCTTCTCCGAGTCTGTCGCCGCCGGCTATCGGAGCCGCACCGGCCGCGCCGCGGAGGTCTACGTCTTCGAGCCCAGCGCCGGCGCCCGCATCGTGTAGCCAGCGTCGCTGCCTGAGCTCATCCCGCAGTCGGCGCCTGGCGGGGGAGACGAGCGGTGAAGGTCGTGCCGCCTTCGGCCGTCGAGATGACCTCCAGCGTCCCCTCGTGCGCCATGACCACCTGGAAGGCAATGAAGAGCCCCAACCCCAGCCCGGCGTTCTTCTTGTCCTCAACGAGCCGGATCATGGGCTCGAAGATGCGGGGCAGGGCCTCCTCGGGAATGGGCGGGCCACCGTTGTGAACCTTCAAGAGGACCTCGTCCCCGACACCCAAAGCAACCAGGGTAATTGGATCCTCAGTGCCCCCGTGCTGGATCGCGTTCCGAATCAGGTTGGACAGCACCTGGGCGAGGCGATCGCCGTCCCACACGCCGTGGAGGTCACCTTCAGTCGAGAACCGCAGACGGGTCGGACACTGCCCTTCGAGCTCCGCGAGCACCTGCCGGCAGAGCGGCTCGAGATCGATCGGTGCCCGAGTCATCGGGATCTGCTTGCCGAATCGTGTACGCGTCAGGTCGAGCAGGTCGCCGATCATGCGGTCCATGCGCCGCGCGCTGTTCAGGATGCGCGTGCAAATGACGCTGACGCCCTTGTCGGTGCCTCCCCGGAGGCTCTCACGTTCCTGGCGCGACATCAGCATCGTCGCTCCCAGGATGATTCCAGAGAGTGGATTTCGGAGATCGTGACTCAGAATGCCGACCGATTGGTCCCGGTAGCGTTCCGTGGTCTGCGTGAAGCTGTCGACCGCCTCGGTGAGCGCCTCATCGATCGATTCATTGAATCGCGTAACGCCACTGGGATCGCCTCCTATCTTCTCCCACAGCCGCAAGACGCTGGCGCGCAAGGCACGGTACTCCGCCACCATCTGTCCCAGCTTGAAGCCGATCTCGATCCGCAGCGTGGCGTGGATCTTCCCCATCTCGCCCAGGCGGTGGGCCTGTCCGCGCCCTTTTGATTTCTCCGCCTGCTCGGTTGCCGTCTGACGGGAGTTCATGTCCCGGATGATCGCGGTCAGGATCTCGTCGGCGTGATCGCGAAGAGCCAGCGCGTTCAGACCGCCCGCCGCAGGCAGCAAGGTCCGCGCGAAGGACTCCCATTCGGCGACGATGGTCCGGCGCTCTCGGTCGATGAACTCAGCCAGCTCGAGGGGGGGCACCCCCAGAGTGTAAGCCCCCCCCGCACGCCGGGACCTATCAATCCGAGGAAGTCACCGCCCAACCCTGATTTTCCAGGCGCTTGCGGGCCTGCCGGGAGCCAGGATGAGCTCTTCATCTGGCCTTGCTGCTTCGCGATCCGAAGAGGGTTGGGCTCTCCGTCCACCTTCAACTTGACCGTCGCTCACGCGAGGGTCGCGCGCTACTTCGGATCCCCGTAGACGATCCCCCGCCCGCCGGTTCCCACGTAGACGCGGCCGTAGACGCGGGGGTCGCCGATGATGACGCCGCAGAAGCCGTACTGGTGCTGGTCGTCGTTGACCCGCAACCAGGTGACGGAGGACAGGTATTTCAAGGGCAGATTCTTCCGCTCCTGTGTTGGTCCGATAAGAAGTTCTCTGTCAACTCCCGGACTCGCTTCCTTGCCCTCGATGCCTCCTTCCGGCGGCGGAATCGCCTACTGACGGGCCGCTCCCTCCCTTGTCGCCACCTAGCCATTGGTCAGTCGAAGAGCTAGCTTGCGTGCTTGGCGCTGAAAGCGACAGAGCTGGCGTGGAGCCAGGTCCGAAGGGTGAAGAGGGCGGAGGCGATGACGAAAACGGTGACTGTCCGGTCGCTGGTGCCCCGTGAGTACCCTGGGATTGAGTACTTCGCACGAGCGTTGGCGGCGCGGTAGGAAGTGGAGGAGGCGCAATTGTCGACGGCGAACCGAATCCCGATGGCAGTTGCGGCCGATCCAGCATCAACCATGGAAGCCACGGTATGAGATTGATTCCCGGAGCGCCTCCACTGCCCCCCGGCGCCTGCGGGGGAGTTTTGATCGAGCCAGCGCCGTCAGAACTCCCTCGATTTATGTCGCCGCCTTTCTTCTCGCCGTCTTCCTCGTCCTCTTCGTCTTTGAGCAGATGTCGATCGTACGGCGAATCCTCGTGAGGCCCCCACTTCATGTCACTATAGAGCGCAAAATGTCTGTTTTCCTCATCCGGGCTCCCGTCCCTGAAGTCACGGACAGAGCGGCGGTGAACCGGTCTATTTTTTTCCGGTGTCCCAAGAATGCGCAGGGCGCCCGCATGGTCTAGTTCGTGCCATATTGTTATTGCCAGATCGGCGGGACTGCGCGGGTCACCCTTCGCACGCCGAGTTCCAACCACGATCAATCCCTGACGACCTCGGACGGTACTTCCTTCGACCTTTAAGCCAGAGTTCTTTTGGACGTCGTGTGCTAGTTCCTCGCTAGGGAAGGTCACGCCCTTTGCTTTGAGAACGTTGTTGGCCGGGATCCATTTCTGGGGGTTAGTGTCTGAGAAATGCCCCGGCACCTGTCCTGGATCGGGGTGGGGGCCAAGGTCCGGAGATAGATTGTCACCTTCATTCTGAAGACCAGACGTAACGACCCATGCCGGTTTGCCATCGACGGGAGGGGTCGAAGAGGCCGCGACCGCGTTCCAGAACCACTGAGGCACCTTTGTCGCTTCCTTTGGATTGGTCACCGGAGTAAAGGAGATGCCTTTACCGTCCTTCGCAGGAATGATGTGGTCCCGCAGGAACTTGAGTCCAGGGGGCAACGCGCGAAAGGTCTCGCGTACGAAGCTTTCAACAGTAAAAGGGGTGACGCCATCGCTACTCAGTGCCGCCGGGTGGATGGCAATTCCTACGCTGGAACTGCGTGGCGTGGCTTTGGTGGCTCTGTTGGCTCTAGCGACCGGTCCGACAAGGACTATTGGGCCGATATAGATTTCATTAGCCATTGCAGCAGGGATTCCTTAGCTTCGATGTCGATTGCTAGTCTCCTATACTGCGCCGCCCAGTAAAGCGACCAATGCGCCTCGGTGCATCTTTCTGGCGGTTTCACTGCCGAAACGACATCTACCTTGGCGTCCGGACGAACGGGTCGGCACGCTTACCGAAATGCGGCGGAAAGTATCGAACCGAATGTTCCAAAGACCCAGACCCTGGTCTCGGTGGCAACAACCTTTTCGAGGGCATTGATGGTCACGGGGTCCAGAAGAATCCACGATTCTCCGTCTGTCTGAGAGATCATGATGTCGCCCCTGTCGGACACCACAGCCAAGGACCGCATTCCAACGCGTGAGACGCTGGAAAGGCTACCGGTGAGTCCGGACGGCAACAGCTGCCAGCGTTTTGAATCGGAGCGAAGGCGGAGAATCACGCCGTTGTCACCCACCGCCCACACTTGGTTCGCATCGCCCGTTACTTCATTGAGATTGCTCGCGACGGGGCTTTCCACACGTTGCCAGGTCAAGCCGTGGTCGCCGCTGAACATGACGAGCCCCCGAGTTCCGACCGCGAAGTATTGCCCGTCGGATCGGCCCCACACACTCGAAAGCCATGAGTCGCTTCCAACCTCGAGAAGCGTCGTCCAAGTCCGTCCACGGTCGATGCTACGAAGAATCGCTTCTCCGACTGCGACCATTTCAGTTTCAGTTCCCCAAAGGCTAGTAGCCGGATACGGAAGCTGGGGTAGACCTTTCCAGGTCCGGCCCCCATTGTGGCTTCGGTAAAGCCATCCTACTCCATCGCAAATGTAGACATCGCCCCCCATCTCTCCCCAGACCGCTACTAGAGGCGACGAAAGGGGCTCGCTGTGCCCATTTGAGAAGTGCACTGTGGGCGGAGGAGCAGTTCGCCATTGGTCCTCACGGGCATCGCGCACTAGAATGGTTCCTTCGTCACCAACGACGTAGATGTCGCCCAGGCGGTCGACCCATGCTTTCTTGAGGCTGCCGCGTCGACCATCAACTGCCGATGTTCGTGGCACCCATGTCTCTCCCTTATCGATGGAACTGAACAGCATGCCGTCGTCGCTCAGTGCGATGGCAGTTCCATCGTTATTAATCCAACCACCCGTAATATTTTCCCAGGGTTGAAGACCAGGAAGGTAAACAAACTTACCAACACCAGCCCGGTCGCTCCGTCTCGTCCGTTGCAAATGCCCTTGAAACCCGATGATGCCGGCTCCACCTTCAGAGCTGACAATCGACGTGACCGGATAGGTTCCTTCTCTGTACAGTTTCGACCATCTCCACCCTCCATCCTTTGAAAGAAGCAAGTTGTTGGCGGTGCCCAGCATGACGTCATGGCCGCGGATACCGACAGCGGTCAGTCCGTCCTCCAAGGGCACCTTGCCGACAGCCCAGTGATCTCCTGCGTCGTCCGAACGCAGAAATGTTCCTACCGCTCCAACAGCCAAGCATCGTTTCCCTTCACATGCGACAGCCGTGAGATCGGAGACGGATGGAGCTGGTGACCGCTGCCAATTGGATCCATCACGGTTCGACACCAAGATAGTTCCGGAACGCCCCACAACTACCAACCGGTCGCGAGCTGTCGCGATAGCTGCCAGATGAGCGGTGGTGACCGTCGGGACCGCGGTCCATCTATGGTCAGGCGCGTCTGAGCGAACGATCACACCGACGTCACCCACGGCGACGAAGGTGCCGTGAAGTTGGCCGATTCCACGAAGGGCGGTATGAATCGGTTGGTTAATCGTCCAACTCTTGCCCCTGTCGAGTGAGCACATAATCGTTCCTGCTCCACCAACAGCGCAAATTCTGCTCATATCCCCCGCAACCGCGTAAAGAGCATTCCCTTGGGGCAAGGGATTCTCCCATTCCCACCGGAGCGATGAGAGGTTGGGATCGGCAGCCGACACCGGTATGACGAGTCGCGCAAGCAGACACGCGAAGAGCAGGTCCGACATTTGGTGATTATATCGTAGGAGCCGTACGCAGCACACATGTGAGCCTACCGCGAGGGCCTGCAAGCATGTGGTCACACGGAAAGTCTGAGTATCTAAGCGACGGGGTGGAGTTGCCCCGCTGAAACCGGACAGTTCAGCTCGCCAGGTTGATGTCTCTGTACTCCATAGGTGACAGCATCTTCAAGCCCGTGTGAGGGCGAATGCGGTTGTAGTCGTCGAACCAACCGGGCAGCTCGGCGATCAACTCGTCGGCGGTGCGGACGTCGGCGAGATACACTTAGTCTCGCTTGAAGCCCTTCACACAAAGGACTCGGCCATCCCGTTGCTCTCGGGCGAATAGGGAGGCGTCGTGCAAACGATGAAGCCGAGCGCCTCGGCTTGGTCGAAGGTCTCGTGCGCGGTATACACGGAGCCGCTATCCGAGCGCCACTCGATGGCGTGCGGCGGCCGTCTGGAGTTCTCGCCGAACCGGCGGTCGAGGGCGGCGAGCATCAAGTCTCGATCATCTCTCCGTCGACGAATCCGTGGACGGCGGTGAACGCGCGGAAGGTTGGAAGCTGAGTCGTCGTGCATACTCGCATGGTGTCCCAGTGCTTTGGTGCGACATCGAGATACCGCCGCCGCGGCGAATAGAGACCAGCGATGACAGCACACTGCGACGCTCCTGAGTATGGCCGTGCCGGCCTCGAGGTGCGTGCCCCTGGCACAAGTCGCCACTCCTTTCGTATCCGTTCGGTTCCTACGGGCGGAGCGCAGGTTGGGGCCCCGCTTCGGTTCCGACTCGATCGCCTTGAAGAAAATAGCGCTGGCGTCAGCCCAACAGCCCATCGTCGATTACGCCGATCATAACGCGTCCGGTGTTCTCAATATCAGGTCGATACTAACGACTGGGGCAAGCACAGACGCGCTCGTCCTGCTGACGGTCATGGTAAGCGCAGCGTATCGTCCTCTGACCGTACCCCCGTAAGGCACGACCTGCGAAAATCCAAAACCACTCGGCAATGCTGTAGACGTGAAAAACGGCGCGGCAGTTCTGAAAACAAGACCGGGATCTTCGTCACTAAACCCGTCACCGTAGAGATCGAACTGCACGTTTCCTCCCGACGTGTTGGAGGCCAGGTGAACCCGGACTGCGAGCATGGCATCAATGTATTGAGAGATGTCTACGCGCTCAGCGAGCGTAAAGGTCTGGCTGTTACCAATAGCCAGTGTGCCAAAGCTAAAGGCTCGTATTGGAAGAATGCGTTGACGGGAGCCGGCCATGATACGCTCCTATTGCATTAGCGCTAGAGCTGCCCTACGCCTAGGCGCGACAGAGGAGGGCCTCCAGGCTGTATATCAGGCATCTTTGGCGAAGAGCCGAAGGCTGATGGTGGCATTGAGCGGTCCAGCGGCACTGCGGCTGAAAAATGCCCTTATCTGAGTCATATCAGCCAACGCAAAAGTAGTGCCCAACATCGGAAGCGCGAGCGCAAGACAGGCAGGATTTGGCGTCGAGCTATTGAGCGTGAACGTCTGCGCGCCACTACCCAAGAACGGAGTGCCGGGATCTTCTTCAGACCAGCTCTGCTGGTAGAAAACGACAGATATCGTCCCTGCCCCGCTGCCGAGCGAATGGGTGTGTACGTTAAGCACGGCGGTAATCTCGCGCCACTGAAGCAACTCCAATCGGTCTGCAAGGATTGTCTGAAAGCTGACGCCAGTCGCGAAGTTGCCGAAGTCTAATACCTGCTTCTGACAAACCACCAACGCTTGGTTAGACAAGATCTCGCGCCTCCTGACCGGGTCGTTTCTAAGACTCAAGTGTTGTAGCTGAGTCACGGATGCGCGCCAAGCGATTCTCAGGGAAGCACGATATTTGACGCTGTTTCAACGGCGAAACAGCGAGTTACTAGTTTCTCAGTCGAAACGAATCGAATCGGCTAACGTTCGACGAACGCGCTTGCGGGAAGGTCTCGGGTCGATGTACGAAGTAAGGGCGCGGTGGCCCTTCATTGCTGGATTTGTGCGCGTCGCTCAATACTGACGATGGGTGGCCAAGCTTCGATCTACATCTACATCACCACGCGAGGAGTTCGAGATGGCTGGCACCGTATTGCGGATAGTTCCTAAACGCACGCTAGATTTCACCGCCGTGTCCAGTGGTTCGGGACAGGCGGAGGAATTCATCTTAGCTCAGGGAATCGACATTTCTGCGTGGCGCGAGGTAACCATGATGGTCCGGACTCACGCGACGTCATTTGGCGGGAGCATCGGACAGATTGACCTCTACGCGTATCTGGAGGGCCGAACATCCGAGGACCCTGGGATACTGTTTGCAACAACTACTCCACTCGGCACAGTGACAATCAACAGCTCAACTACAGCTCCCGCGTACTCTGTATCGGCTCTGCCAAGCAATACTGGTGGGATGCTGAAGATCGCGGCGAAAGGCACCCGGACTAGTTCTTCCGGTACGAACACAATAAAGGCCGATATCAGCATCGATCTCTCTTTGAAGAGTGCGTAGACCTTCCCCTCCTTCGGCTGAGGAGTAGTCATGGTCGGCTACACAATTGAATGCCTACCGAAGACGTCCGTTGACTTTAGCGGGATGGCATTTCCCATTGTACCGCAGGAAGTAGTCCTAGCAGATCAGATTGGTTTGCTGCATTGGGGCGAAGTCACGATGGCGGTTAGGGTGCACTCGCATACTCTGGGCGCCGGAACCGGGACCATTGTAATAGGTGTATACCAGCAGACGGTCAGCGATGATGACCCCGGGAAGACGTTTCTGGGACTACCGGGGATTTGTTCGATTGCGCTCACTAGTGCTACGCCAAGTCCCGCCTATCTAACCGTGTCGCTTAACGCTTCCTTCGGTAGTTCACCCACAATGATTCGCCTCGTTGCGCAGGGCTTTCGTTTGGCCTTAGGCAGCTTGGCGGCGACAATCAGTATCGAGCTCTCTGTTAAAGAGGGTTGACGGACGTCCTCGAGTCCCGGAAGTTGGAGTCCAGAAAGCGGATACAAGATGGCTGGAGTGGTGTTGCCTGTCTTCCCAATGCGGAGTTTTGATTTTTCATGGCTCGTCGGCGCATCATCGGCGTCGTTTGTTGTAAAGCGTAGCATCGACGTTAGCAAATGGATGTCGGTGACCCTGTTATCTCGAATAACCACTAGTTCAAATTCAAACGGGACCATTCAGGTGGGCTTTCAACTCGAGGCGCCAACGACGGACGATCCCGCATTGGACTTCGTGACTCCCCTCACCCCTTTTGCCACAACCACGATAAGCTCCTTAGCACCTACGGTGTCTGTTACTGGAGCCACCGTGGGCGTCGGCGCCTTTGTGCGCGTGATTGTCATTGGAACGCGCGTTGCTGCGGGTGGTTCCATCGCTGCAATGTTTAGCTGCGATTTGATTGTGCGGAACGGCATCTAGACACGTGGATAGGACGAATTAGAGATGGCAGGAAAACTGTTCAAGGCGGTCCCCAAAACGACATTTGATTTCACCGCTGGCCTGTCGACCGGCGGTACAACATCGTTATTCTTGCTCGGCGATCCGATTGACATTACGCCCTACACTCAAGTGGGCGTTAACGTCAGAGTCCATTCGTCAAATATCAATGGTGTAAATGGCACCGCATATTTACAGGTTGGAATACTGAGCGACGGCTTCTTCGACTATGCGTCGTTTGCCTATAACGGCGCGATTATCACCTACACGGGCGTTGGCCCCTCTGGGGGGCCCGCCGCTCTGTTCGCCTCGGGCTTCGCAACAGGGACCTACGCGACGGTCTACGTTATGGGCCACATCGACTTGCCCGGTTGGACACTAAATGCGTCGATCAGCGTGGACGTGTGGGGAAGAAGCCCCGATGAGATTGATCCTGAAGGACAAGCGGCGCTCATCAACTTGAGGACAGGTATTTCAAGGGCAGATTCTTCCGCTCCTGTGTTGGTCCGATAAGAAGTTCTCTGTCAACTCCCGGACTCGCTTCCTTGCCCTCGATGCCTCCTTCCGGCGAGGAAAACAAGGACCGCGCCGGCGTCGGGACACACGGGCGCCCCTCCCTCACGCGAATGTGCGCTCGGGCTGGTCAGGGCGGGAACCGTGTCAGGCGCCGAAGTCGTCGTGCGCCGGTGGGTCAGGCTCGAATCCGCTGGCCGCTGGGTCGGCTTCGAACCCGTTTGGCGCGAACGGCAGCTCAGTCTGGGGGGGCGGGCGAGCTGAGTGGACGGCGGGAGCGGCGAACGGCAGTCCGAGATTCTCCAGGATGCGTTTGACCGCCTCGGTCGAAGTGATCGCCGCAATCATCTCCATGCGGCCCCCGCACCGGCCGCATTCGAGAACGTCATTCAGGAACACCCGCCATATCAGCGACGCCCACGGGACGCGCCCCGACCGTCTGCGCCCGCCGGCCTCGGCGGGCGCTGGCGCGCGCGGGGCCGGCGAAGAGGCGGCAGCCTCGGTAGGCACGATCCCCGATCTGGCCGCGAAGGCGGGCGCCAGTACTCCAAAGTACCGGGTCAGGTGTGCTCTCGGGCGAGGCACGATCGCGACAAGGCGCTCGATTATCTCGTGTGGCGTGAACACGAACGCCGTCGTTCCATCACGCCAGGGCCGCTTGAGCCGCAGCTCGACGCGGCCGTCGTTGAGTTGGGACAGCCGGTCGGTGGCGATTGGAGGGCGCGCCAGGTAGCGAGCCATGCGCTCGAGCCCCTTGCGATCGTTTGCCCGAACGCGCGTTGCGGCCTGGAGGTTGTATCCTTCCACCTGCGCGCACAGCTTCCCCATCACGAACGCGTCGACGTCTGCTGGTGCGCCGCGAATGCGGATGATCCGGCGGCCTCGGCGCGGGCCGGTCGCGACAACGCCCCGCGCCGACGCCTCGGCGACCGCTGCTAGGACGGGCGCGCTCTCAATGAAGCGTCGCTGCGCGGCATCGGGCTCGCGATCGGCGAGCACGCGTTCGACCCGGCGGAAGACCGCGGCCACGACACGAGCCACGCCTTCGTCGGTGGGCGCAGGGGTAGGATGGAACACCGGCTCGCGACCAGGAGGAAAGCTGTACGCGCCGTCCAAGAAGAGGGAGTGGTAGTGAACGCTCAGATCGATCGCCGAATTGAAGCGCTGGATCACCGTCACCGCCCCGGTCTTGAGCGCGCCGCGGACACCGAGTCGACGCGCCCGCCGTCGGAGCCACGCTGAGACGGCCGCGATGAACTGCCGCAGCACCACGCCCGTCAACCCCGGGTCGAATGCCAGCTTGACGCGAAGGCCATGAGGGACAGTCAACACCCACTGTCGCACGGGCACGTGCGGGATCACTCGATCCACGAGACCGGCCGCGAAGTCAGACATCCGTCTTCCGACACAGCTCGCGCAGAAGCCCCGTCGTTTACACGAAAAGGCGATAGGACGGCACCATCCGCAGTCTCGACACTTCGCCAGGATCAAGCCATGCGCCAAGATCCCGCAACGTAGGAACGCTTCCACTTCCGCGATCACAAATGCCGGGAGTTCGGGTGGTTCGGCGGCGGACTCGAGCTCCGAGAGGAACGTCTTCCAATGCGTCTGGACAGTCTTGTAGAGAACGGTCTCTTCCGGTCGATGGCGATCGTATCCCGGTGTCGTTGATCCTGACGCGGAAGCGGGGGCGGTCGATCGGTGGGCCACCTCGTGTCATCGGACGGTCTCGGCCGCGGTTTCGTACTTCCCCTGGCCTCGGGCGCGCTGCGGCGGTCGTGTCGCCGTTGTCACCGCTCAAGCCCGAGGGGGCCGCCGAGGCGGGCTTCGAGGGCCCTTTCGACCTGGTGGTCTTCGATGGTCCGCTGACGACCGCGCTGGCGCGAGCTGATCGGCCGATTGGGATCCAGGGAGCCTGAACGCGAAGTCGGCCGGCGCTCAGAGCGTCATGCCATCAGCTGACACATCACGCTTCTCCGACTTCGGCCGATACCGGCAGCGTGAAACGAGCAGTCTCCTCCTGGAGGCCGAGTGAGCCCGCCGAGACCGCTTACCAGAGAGCGCGCCAGGAATGGGATCGATCCCGGAGACGAAGACGGAGGCGGGCAAGCGGACGCTTCCGGTCCCCGAGTTCCTGCAGCCGTACCTACGCGACATCATCAAGGGGAAGAAGCCGACCGATCTCTTGTTCGGGCGGCACTGGCGGGACTGGCCTCGGGAGTGGGTGCAGCGCATCTGCAAGGTCGCCAAGGTGCCCCAAGTGACCGCGCACGGGATGCGCGGCCTCCACGGGACGCTCGCGGTCGAGAGAGGGGCGACGACTCACGTCGTGGCCCAAGCTCTCGGTCACGAGTCGGAGACCACCTCGCGCGAGAGCTACATCTCGCGTGAAGCCATCACCAGCGCCGATCAGCGGCGCGTTCTGGGCGTGCTCGCGGGAACGCCAAGGCACCGCCGCTCGCCTCAAAACAGTCGGAGCCTCACCCCCAGACGCGGTAATGATTCGCCGAATTTCATTACCGCGGAGCCCTGCATTGCAAAAAACAGCAGCAATATCGTGGAGCTGAACGGGATCGAACCGTCGGCCTCCTGAGTGCGATTCAGGCGCTCTCCCAGCTGAGCTACAGCCCCATCGCGGTCTTCCGGGGTGCCTCGACCGCGGCGACATTCTACGCAGGGCGATCGAGTTTGCAACCGAAGGTGGTAAGAATCGACCCGTGGCACCGGATCAGCGGCGCAATGGGTCTCGCATCCGGGCGGATTTGGCGGTGGTCGAGCAGGGTCTGGCTCCCTCGCGTGAAAAGGCTCGGGCGCTGATCTTGGCGGCGGAAGTGCTGGCGGGCGATCGGCCGGTTGAAAAGGCCGGCGAGCTGGTCGACGCAGCGGTCGAGCTGCGCCTGCGCAGCGCGCCGATGCCCTACGTTTCGCGCGGCGGGCTCAAGCTGGCGCATGCGCTCACCACGTTCGCAGTCGACGTGGCGGGGCAGGTGGCGCTGGATGTCGGGGCGTCCACGGGCGGGTTCACGGACTGCCTCCTCCAATCGGGCGCGCGGCGGGTCTACTGCGTCGACGTGGGACACGGGCAGCTGGACTGGAAGATCGCGTCGGATGCGCGGGTGCGGGTGCTGGACCGCACGAACATCCGCCTGGCGCCGCCGGATCTCCTGCCGGAGCCGGTCGACGTCATCGTGGTCGATGTCTCGTTCATCTCGCTCCGGCTGGTGCTGCCGGCGCTGCTGCCGCTCGGGCGCGCGGGCGCGAACCTGGTCACTCTGGTGAAGCCGCAGTTCGAGGTCGGGCGCGCCCACATCGGCAAGGGCGGCATCGTGCGCGACGAGACAGCACGCGCCCGCGCTCTCGCCGAGATCGAAGCGGCCGCCGCCGGTCTCGGCTATGGCGTCCTGGGGCGCACGACGTCGCCGATCACCGGTGGCAAGGGCAACGTCGAGTTCCTGCTGCATCTGCGCGCTCCCGCGACCGATTCCCGGATGCTGGCCGAGCCCCGACACTGACGCGCGGCCGGCCCGCGACAAATCGCCCGCCGGCCGTTATTCTTCGCGCGCATGCGGATCCTCTTGACCGGAGCAGCCGGATTCATCGGCTCGCATCTCGCCGAGCGTCTCTGCGCGCGCGGCGATCACGTCGTCGGCCTCGACAACTTCGACGCGTTCTATCCGCGCGCGGTGAAAGAAGGCAACCTGGCGCCGTTGCGCGCGCGCGCGGAGTTCCGCTTCGTCGAAGGCGACATCACGTCGTCGGACGACCTCGCGCGCGGGTTCGCCGAGGCGCGGCCCGACACGGTGGTGCACCTGGCGGCGCTGGCGGGGGTGCGCCCGTCGATCGCGGATCCTTTGCGCTACAGCGAGGTCAACGTCACCGGCACGGCGCGCCTGCTCGACGCGTGCTGGAAAAATCGGGTCACGCGCGTGGTGTTCGCGTCGTCGTCGTCGGTCTACGGGGTCGACAGCGCGGTGCCGTTTCGCGAGTCGGACCCGTGCGGCAAGCCGGCGTCGCCCTACGCGGCGACGAAGCGCGCGGGCGAGCTGTCCGCGTTCGTGGCGCACCACCTGCAGTCGCTCGACGTGACTTGCCTGCGCTTCTTCACGGTCTACGGCCCGCGCCAGCGGCCGGACCTGGCGATTCACAAGTTCACGCGCCTCATCGACGCTGGCCAGCCGATCGAGCTCTTCGGCGACGGCAGCACGTCGCGCGACTACACCTGGGTCGACGACATCATCGACGGCACGGTCGCGGCCATCGACGAGCAAACGCGCGCGCGCGTGCCGGGCTACCGCATCTACAACCTGGGCGGCTCGCGCACGACGTCGCTGCTCCGTTTGGTCGAGCTGATCTCGCAAGCGCTGCGCAAGAAGCCGACCATCGAATGGCGACCGGAGCAACCGGGCGACATGCGCCGCACGCTGGCCGACCTCGCGCTGTCCGGCACGAAGCTGGGCTACGCGCCGCGCGTCTCGATCGACGACGGGATCGGGCGCTTCGTCGCGTGGTTCAAGTCAGCCGCGTAGTCGCGTCGATCTCTCTAGTCGCCGCCGGGGTTGTAGAAGCCGGGCAGGCGCGGGCCACGTTCGCGGCTGCGCTCGCCTCCGTCGCGACCGCTGCGCAACGGCCGCCCGCCGCCGCCGCCGCTCGGCCCGCCTCCGTTCGGGCGCCGCCGCCGTCGACGACGGCCACCGTTGCCACCACCGCCGCCGTTCAGGCCGCCGCCGTGAGGGCCGCGGTTGTTGCCGTCACTGTGGCCGTTCTTGGGATGATGCTGGAACGCGTGCGGCGGCCGACCGGCGCTGGCGTTGGCGCTGGCTACGACCGGCAGCGCGACCGGCGGGGCCACGCGCCACTCGGCGTAGGGCCGGATGTTGGCGTCGCGCACCGCCGCCCAGTCGCCGTCGAAGTTGGGGGCCGCCGGCGCGGTCGCCTCGCCGGGGGCTGCCTCGCCGTTCGCCGCGGCGAGCGCGCCGCCGTCCGG
>Ga0265338_10006820_pt1 | contig 14388 bp, 23 predicted proteins | sample 42126metaG_FD_193579 | JGI IMG/M metagenome (GOLD analysis project Ga0265338, IMG submission 193579) | Rhizosphere microbial communities from Carex aquatilis grown in University of Washington, Seatle, WA, United States - 4-21-26 metaG | ecosystem: Host-associated > Plants > Roots > Rhizosphere... | reverse complement strand
GCGATACTTGAGCATTTCCTGCTCGGTTTTCATCGCCAGCTGGCCGACGGTGGTGATGTTCGCATTGTTCAGGCAATTGGCGGCGCGGACACTGAGCTCGATTTCGTTCACGCTCATGTTGAGGAGCTTCTTCATCTTCGTCTTCTCCTCGTCCTGCTTGTCCACGGCCTCTTCAAATTCAACCGCGTTCTTGTCGTAACCGACGAACACGTCCAGGTGATGCTGCAAAATGGCCGAAGCCTGCGTGAGCGCGTCGTCGGGTGAAATGCGCCCATCGGTCCAGATTTCCAGGATCAAACGGTCGTAATCGGTCCGCTGGCCGACGCGCGCGGCTTCCACGGCGTAACGGACGCGCGTGACCGGTGAAAACAACGAGTCAATGGCCACCACGCCGATCGCCTGGCCGGGTTTTTTATTTTCGTCGCTCGGGCAAAATCCACGGCCGATTTTCACCGTCAATTCCATCTCGAACTTCTTTTTCTTGTCGAGAGTGCAAATAATCTGGTCCGGATTGACCAGTTCGATGTTCTGATTGACCTGGATATCGGCGGCAGTGACGGCGCCTTCTTTGTTGGCGGAAACCAACAGGGTTTGCTCGTCGCGCGAATGCGCCTTGAACTTGATTCTTTTCAGGTTCAACACGATGTCGGTCACGTCCTCCACGATGCCCTCAATGGTCGCAAATTCATGCATTGCGCCATCCACCTTCATCGAGGTGATGGCGGCGCCTTCGAGTGAGGACAGCAACACACGGCGCAGGGAATTGCCGACGGTGTGGCCGTAACCGGTTTCAAACGGCTCGGCGACAAATTTGGCGTAAGTGTCGGTGGCGGTTGAATCTTCCTTGGTCAACCGCTTCGGCATTTCGAATCTTCCTAGACGTACTGGCATGTTTTCCTTTCAACAATTTTAATCTGATTTCAGCGCCGTTATTCCCGGCGGCAACCGGAATCCATATAATTGTTATTTGTTCTGAACCACAGGCGTCTGTGGCTGGTTTTTCGTTAACGGGAATAAAATTCTACAACCGCCTGCTCGTTGGCAATCGGCTGGATTTCGTCGCGCGTCGGAATCCGCATGACGGTGCCCTTGAATTCTTCCTTGCTCAGGGACAACCAATCGGGCACCGACCGGCTTGTGGCAATCTCCATGTTTTTGGTAGCCAACTGGCGGGACACATTGGAATTTTTGACGCTAATGGCGTCATTCACCTTAAGGCTGTACGACGGGATATTCACCTTGCGGCCATTGACGGTCATGTGACCGTGCGAAACCATCTGGCGCGCCGCCGCGCGGGTGTTCGCAAAGCCAAGGTGAAAGACGACGTTATCGAGGCGCGTCTCCAAAATCTGCAACATCTGTTCGCCGGTGACACCGCGGCGTTTTAACGCTTTTTCATAGACACCGCGAAACTGGCGTTCGAGCAGGCCGTAATAATAGCGCAACTTTTGTTTCTCGATCAAACCGAGGCCGTAATCGGTGTGCTTGCGGCGCGACTTCGGGCCATGCACGCCGGGGCCGTAATTGCGGCGCTCGAGGTATTTTGTCGGGCCAAAAATCGGCAAGCCGAAACGGCGGCTGATGCGAACGCGGGGACCTGTGTAACGAGCCATTGCTAAAGTTGAGAGTTGAGGGTTGGGGTTTAGACGCGGCGTTTCTTGCGTGGGCGGCAGCCATTATGTGGAATCGGCGTCACGTCTTTAATCGTGGTGATTTCGAGTCCAATGGCCTGAATGGCGCGGATGGCGGATTCACGGCCCGAACCGGGGCCTTTGACGCGGATTTCGACTTCCTTCATCCCGTGGGCCATCGCCTGGCGGGCGGCGTCCTGCGCGACCTGTTGCGCTGCATAGGCCGTGCTCTTGCGTGAGCCTTTGAAACCGACGCGGCCGGCGCTCGACCAGCCGATGAGATTGCCATGCGCATCGGTAATGCTGACGAGCGTGTTGTTGAACGTGGCCAGGATGTTCGCAACGCCGGAAACGATGTTCTTGGCGTGCTTGGCCTTGATGATTTTCTTGCCCGCGGCGTCCTCGCCCAGCAGTTCGGCGGCGCTTGGCGCGGTGACTGCCGCCTGCACTCCCACGGGTTTGGCGCCTTCAGCTGCCGGGACTTCGGCCGCAGCCGGAGCTTCCGTTGCCGGCGCGCCCTTCTTCGCAGGTTTTTCTTTCGCAGCCGCGGGTTTTTCCCCCTCCGGTTTGGCGGCGGGCTTCCCCGCAGCAGCCGTTTCGGACTTCGTTTCCTTTTCCTTCTTCGGAGCGGATTTTTTCTTCTCGTCGGCCATGGGATTGGGGATGGTTTAAATTTAAAAGCGGATGGGCTTAATGGATGCCGGTCTTGGCGTTGGGATTGCGTTGCACGCCGACGGTCTTGCGCGGTCCTTTGCGAGTGCGGGCATTCGTCTGGGTGCGCTGGCCGCGGACGGGCAAACCGCGCATGTGACGGACGCCGCGATAGCACTTGATGCCCTGCAGCCGTTTAAGATTCATGCCGATTTCGCGGCGCAGATCGCCTTCGATGACATATTTGCCTTCCTGGATGGCATGCACGATTTGCGAAAGCTGCTGCTCGGTGAGGTCCTTGGCACGGATGCTGGAATCAATATTCGCCCGCTCCAGGATCTCCTTCGAGTTGGACGGGCCGATGCCGTAGATGTAGCGCAGCGCGATATCAATGCGCTTGTTTGGCGGAACTTCAACCCCAATGATGCGTGCCATAAATCGTTAAATGCTCAACCTTGCCGTTGTTTGTGACGTTTGTTCGTGCAAATGACGCGGATAATGCCGCGTCGGCGCACGATCTTGCAGTGCTCACACAATTTTTTTACTGACGCGCGAACTTTCATGTTTTTCCAAATCGCTTATCCAGCTTCCACTAAAATGCGCCCCGCCGACAAATCGTAGGGCGTCAACTGCAACTTCACCCGGTCGCCGGTTTTTAATCCGGCAAAATTCTTTCTTGCCCGGCCGGCCACGAACGCGGTCAACCGGTGTCCGTTGGCCAATTCCGCGCGATACGTGCCATTGGGCAACGCTTCAATCACGCGACCTTCAACCTGGAAGGGTTCGTCTCCGAACATGTCAAAATCTCCGGTTCACCCCCGGTGATTAAAACCGTATGCTCAAAATGAGCTGATAGTGAACCATCTTGCGTGACCACTGTCCAGCCGTCTTTCAATATTTTTACGGCCGGCTGGCCGACGTTTACCATCGGCTCGATGGCGATCGTCATGCCCGGCCGGAGCTTCACATCGCTCTTCGGATCAACAAAATTCGGCACTTGCGGCTCTTCGTGCATCGTCCGCCCTACCCCATGCCCGACAAATTCCCGGACGACGCTGAACCCGTTGCCCTCGACGTAATTTTGAATCGCGCGCGAAATGTCCGTCACACGATTTCCCGGAACCGCCGCCGCTATGCCTTCACGCAACGCATGTTCCGTCACATCCATCAACCGCTGGGCCAGTACGCCGCATCCGCCCACCGCAACCGTGCGCGCCGTGTCGCCGACAAAACCCTTAAAAAATACGCCCACGTCCACGCTCACAATGTCGCCAAAGTGCAATTCGCGGTTGCCAGCCAATCCATGCACGACTTCGTCATTCACCGACAGGCACGTGTGGCACGGATACTTGCGATAGCCTAAAAACGCGCTCTTGGCCCCGAGGGCCTTGATTTGGGCCGCCGCAAACTCATCTACCTCGCGGGTGGTCAGCCCCGGCTTGACGAATGCGGCCACGGCTTCCAACACCGCACCGGCCGCGGCGCAAGCCGGCCGCATCATCTCCAGGTCGCGCCCGCTTTTCAGTATGACATCTTTCAAATCGCAACCTTAACTCAAATCCCGCTCCCGATCCAATCGGCCGGCAGGACGGAAAATCAAAATCGCCCGCGCAACCGGCCTTTTTTCAAAAATCCGTCGTAATGGCGCATCATCAAATGCGACTCGACCTGGCGCATCGTGTCGAGCAAAACACCAACAGTAATAAGCATGCTGGTGCCGCCGAAAAACTGGGAAACGTCATAGGGAATGGTCAATTCGCGGGACAGAATGATGGGAATCACCGCGATGATGGTCAAAAAAATCGCGCCGGCGAGTGTGATGCGGCTCATCGCCTTGTGCAGATAATCGCTCGTGCCCTGGCCGGGACGCACACCGGGAATGTAGCCGCCATTTTTCTTCAAATCATCGGCGATCTGGATTTCGTTGAACTGCGTTGCCACCCAGAAATACGAGAAGAACAGGATCATCAGCCCATAAAGGCACATGTAAAAAACGGAGCGTTCGCCCAGCAACACAGCCAGACCGTGAAAGAAATCGCTCAGGAACGGGGTTTTGGAAAAAATATCGGCCAGCTTTGAACAAAGCGGCCCCGGAAACATCAGGATGGATTGGGCAAAGATAATCGGCATGACACCGGAATAATTCACGCGCAAGGGCATGAACGACGTGCCGCCTGAATAGAGTTTGCGTCCGACGGCGCGTTGCGCGTATTGCACGGGAATTTTCCGCTGCGCCTGCGTCACGGCGATGACACCGCCGATCACCAAGGCCAGCAACAACACCAGCATCACTCCGGTTCCCATGAAATGATAATTCGATTCCACTCCGCCGGCGGGGAAAAACATGTCCTGCAACGCCGTCACCGCCCGCGGCAGCCGCGCCACAATGCCGATGGTGATGACCAGCGACACGCCGTTGCCGATGCCGCGATCGCTGATTTGCTCACCGAGCCACATCAACAGCATGTTGCCCGTCGTCATGACCAGCACCGTCTGAGAGAAATACAAAAACTGATTGTCAATCAGCACCAGCCGGCCTTGAAACCCCTGGAAAAGCTTTTCGGGATTTTCCCAACTGCTGGCAAAATACATTCCCTGCCCGAGGCAGATGAGCACCGTCAGATAGCGGCCATATTGGATGATTTTTGCGCGGCCGCCTTCTTCGCGGGCCAGCTTGCTGAGTTTGGGCCAGACCGCTGTGAGCAATTGAATGATGATCGTCGCGCTGATGTAGGGCATGATGCCCAGCGAACCGATGGCGCAGTGCTCAAACGCGCCGCCGGCGAACGTATTGTACATTCCCAGCAGGCCGCCGCCCTGGGCGTGGTTGAAATACTCCGTCAACGCCGCGCCATTCAACCCGGGGATGCGGATATACGAAATCAGCCGGCACACCGCCAACAGGCCAAGCGTGAACAAAATGCGGGACTTCAGCTCCGGGATTTTGAAGCAGTTGGCGAACGTGTTGAAGATGTTGCGGAACATGCGTTGAACGCCATCAAGCCGGCGCCGGCGCGGCGGGTTTGCGGCTGATGACTTCGCACGTACCGCCTTTGGCTTCGATTTTAGCGCGGGCCGAGGCGCTGAAGGCACTCGCGCTCACCACGAGCTTCTTGGACAGTTCGCCTTCGCCAAGAATTTTCACGCCGCTGTCGCGGCCATTGGCCAGGCCGGCGGAGCGCAAGGCCGTTTCATCCACCCGCGCGCCATTGTCGAACCGGTCCAAATCGCCGACGTTGACGGCGTTATAACGTGTTCCAAACCGCTTGTTGTTGAACCCGCGCTTGGGAATGCGGCGGATGAGCGGCATCTGGCCGCCTTCAAAACCGATGCGAATGGAGCTGCCGGAACGCGCCGTCTGGCCCTTGCCGCCGCGGCCGCTGGTTTTGCCGTGACCGCTGGATTCACCCTGGCCGAGCCGCTTGCGGCGATGCTTCGCACCGGGACGAGGTTTCAAATCATGTAATCGCATAAAATAGTCAATGGTCACCAGTCAACAGTCGGTAGCGGATGTCGGTGGTGAGATGCTATTGACCACTGACTGCTGACTGCTGACAAGGCTGGTTTCATTTCAAGACACAGGCGGATTCGCCTCGGGGGCTTTCGGAGCCTCGACTTTTCGAATTTCCAGGCCGCGGCCCTTGTAAATGTTCTCACGCGTGCGCAGGCTCAACAGCGCCTTGAGCGTGGCCTTGACGACGTTAGCCGCGTTGTTCGAGCCGAGCGATTTGCTCAAAACGTCCCGGACGCCCGCCGATTCGAGGACCGCGCGAACGGTCTTGCCGGCGATGATGCCGGTGCCGGGCGATGCCGGACGCAGCAAAACTTTGGCCCCGCCAAACTCGCAAAAAACTTCATGCGGAATCGTCGCATCCTTCAACGACACAGAAACCATTTGATTGCGGGCGAGTTCGCCACCGCGCCGGATGGCATCGGCCACTTCACCCGCCTTGCCGAGCGCGATGCCGACGCGTCCTCGTTTGTCGCCGATGACGACCAGGGCGCTGAAATTGAAACGGCGGCCGCCCTTGACGACCTTCGCGGAGCGGTTGATATAAACGACTTTTTCCGTGAGTTCTTCCGTCGGGCTCCCGTCAAAATTCATTTCCGGTGCGTCAGAAGACTTGCGGCGGCCGCGGCCGCGCGGGCCGCGTTGCGGTTCAGGTGCAATTTTTTCGATGTCAGCCACAATAATTTTTGGTTCAGGTTAAAATTTCAATCCGGCCTCGCGCGCCGCGCCGGCCAGCGCCGCCAGCTTGCCGAACACTGTCACCGGTTTGCCGTCCTTGCCTTTGCTTTTGGACCAATGGTAGCGCGCGCCGCCCCGGTCAAAAACAACGGCTTTGATGCCCTTGGCGATGGCGGCCTCGGCCGCCAGTTTGCCCATGATTTTTGCGCTGGCCACGTTCGCGGCGAGTTTGTCGCGGTCGGGCGCACTTTTGGCGTTGGTTGAAGCCGCAGCCAGCGTGGCCCCGGCATTGTCATCGATGAACTGCACGTAAATGTTTTCGTTCGTGAAGCGAACGCTCATGCGCGGGCGTTCCGGGGTGCCGCGAATTTTCCGGCGCACACGCCAGTGGCGAAGTTGCGCGAGCTTTTGTTTTTGTTCCGTTCTCATTTCTTTGCGTCAAGGATTTTGCCGTGAACGATAAATCGTTATTGGACCGTCTTGCCTTCCTTGCGCTGGACGTGTTCGCCCACATAGCGCACGCCCTTGCCTTTGTAAGGTTCCGGCGGATAAAAGCTGCGGAGTTCGGAGGCAACCTGGCCGACCACGCGCCGATCCGGGCCTTCAATTGTCAGTTTGGTGTTCTCCTCGACCGTCACTTTGATCTGGTCGGGAATCGCATAATTGATGGGATGCGAAAAGCCCAGCACGAGATTGACGATTTTGCCCTGGACTGCGGCCTTGAAACCGACGCCCTGGATTTCGAGTTTCTTGACGAAACCCTCCGTGACGCCCCTGACCATGTTATTGACGAGCGCGCGGCTCAGGCCGTGCAGCGCCCTGGCCTGCGCGTCTTCGCCATCACGGCTCACGATGATTTTGCCATCCTGCACTTTGAGGCTGGTGCGATGCGGCAATTCCCAGTCGAGCTTCCCTTTCGGGCCCTCGACGGAGACCTTCTGCCCTTTGATGTCCACCTTCACTTTGGGAGGAATGGCAATCGGTTGTTTTCCTATGCGCGACATGTTTCGTTAAATCGTTAAAGGTTAAATGGTCACCAGACGTAGCAAAGCAATTCGCCGCCCAGATTCTTTTTCTTCGCCTGGGTGCCGGTCATCACGCCTTCGGACGTGGAAATGACTGCGACGCCCATACCGCTGAGCACGCGTGGGATTTCCGTCGCCCCGACGTAATGGCGCAGGCCGGGCCGGCTTTTGCGGCTTAAACCTTCGATCACATTTTTTTTGCCCTGATACTTCAGTTTGATGTTGATGATTTTCGGGATTTTTCCCTCGACGGCCACTTCGGCGACATAGCCTTCCTGCTTCAAGATATTGGCGATATTTTCCTTCACGCGCGAATGCGGCACCGCGACCACGGGGCGAAGGGCGCGGCCGCCGTTGCGGATGCGTGTCAACATGTCTGAAATCGGGTCTGTCATATCAAATCTTAATCGTAATCCTGGTCTTAATCGCGCCTACCAACTGGCCTTCACCACACCGGGAATCAAACCGTTCAACGCCGCTTCCCGAAACGTCAGGCGCGACACGCCGAATTTGCGGAGATAACCGTGACGGCGTCCGCTCATGGCGCAGCGGTTGACCAGCCGCGAGGGACTGGCATCGCGCGGCAGCTTCGAAATCCCGGCGTAATCATGCCTGGCTTTCAATTCCGCTCTAATCACGGCATACTTCTTCACCGTCGCGGCTTTGCGCTTGTTGCGCTCTATCCATGATTTCTTGGCCATAAATTATTTTCGTTATCGGTTCGAATTCAGCGATGCGTGTAATTCATGCGCTCCATTTGTCACTTTATCTCCGGCTGCGCTTCCACCGCTGCAGCTGCCTTTGGCGCTTCTTTCGCTTCCTTGACTTCCTTCGCTTCCGCCAGCGGAAAACCCATCAGCTTGAGCAAATCCAGCGCCTCGGAGTCGTTTTGTGCCGTGGTGACAATGGTGATGTCCATGCCCTGCGTGCGTTTGATTTTGTCCAGTTCGATTTCCGGGAAAATGGTCTGCTCGGCTACGCCAAACGTGTAATTGCCGCGGCCGTCGAACTTGCGCGGTGACAGGCCGCGAAAGTCACGGATGCGCGGGAGCGCGGTGGCCACAAGCCGGTCGAAAAATTCGTACATGGCGTCCCGGCGCAGCGTCACACGGCAACCGATGGGCTGGCCTTCGCGCAATTTGAAATTGGCGATGTTATGGCGCGATTTGCTGATGGCCGGTTTGCGGCCGGTAATCATCGCGAGGTCCTTCGCCGCATCCTCGATCGCATTTTTTTCCAATGACGCACTGACGCCCATGTTCACGACGATTTTCACCATGCGCGGTACCTGGTGAACGTTGTTGTACTTGTGTTTTTCCTTCAGCGCCGGCGCCACTTCGCTCACGTATTTGTTGTAAAGTCTGGCTTTCATGGCTCAATCAGGCGGTTGCCGGGGCCGGCTGGGCCGCGCCCGCGTCAAACAGCTCCGCTTTCATCACGTTGGAAATGTGCATCGTCCCTTCGCGCTGGACGATGGCGCCCTGCGGATGCTGCTGGCTTTTGCGCGTATGCCGTTTGATCATTTGCAGGCCTTCGACGATGACGCGCGCTTTTTTTGGCGACACGGCGATGATTTTGCCGCGCTTGCCCTTTTCCTTCCCGGCCAGCACAACCACTTCATCGCCCTTTTTTACATGACATTTCATTTGTTCGATAAATCGTTACGGGTGTTGGTTAAATTCTGTCGGCCATTCACCCGGTTTCAAATCACTTCCGGCGCGAGCGAAATGATTTTCATAAATTTTTTCTCACGCAACTCGCGCGCGACCGGTCCGAAAATACGCGTGCCCTTCGGATTCAATTCCGGGTCGATGATAACAATCGCGTTGCTGTCAAAGCGCAAATACGAGCCGTCGCTGCGGCGGATCGGCTGCCGGGTGCGAACGATGACGGCGTTATGAACCTCGCCTTTCTTCACCTGGCCATCCGGCGCGGCGTCTTTGATGTGGACTTTGATGATGTCGCCCACGTGCGCATAGCGCTGGTTGCGGCCCAGGACGCCGATCGCCCAGGCAATCTTTGCGCCCGTGTTATCCGCCACATCCAAATGGGAACGAATTTGCAGCATAAAATCTTGTTACTCCGGCACCGGTGCGACGCCTTCATTGCGCTCCACCACTTCCAGCAACCGCCACCGTTTCGTCCGGGAGATCGGGCGCGTTTCCTCGATGCGCACGCGGTCGCCGGGTTTGGCCTCGCCCCTTTCGTCATGGGCGTAAAGTTTCTTGTAAGCGGTCACGACTTTGCGGAACCGCGGATGCGGAAACCGGCGTTCGACGCGCACGACGATGGTTTTGGCCATCTTGCTGGCGATGACTTCGCCAACGCGTTGCTTGCGTTGTCCGCGCGTCAATTCAGTTGGATTCACAGTGTCAGCCATACGATCAAGCCGCTTTGTTGGGCAACTCCGCTCCGCGCAAGCGGAGCTGCGAGATGCGCGTTTCGAGCCGCGCGATATCGCGGCGCAGCATGCGCAGTTGCGCCGATTTTTCCAGTTGGGCGCTCGCCTGCTGCAAACGCAGGTTGAACATTTCGTGGCGCAGATCGCGGCTTTTGGCCGCCAACTCCACCAGCGTCATGTCTTTCATTTCCGTAAACTTCATAAATTCTTCGTAACCGCGATTTGCGCCCGCCTCGAGTTCAACGGCCCGCGCCGTTATCCTCGGCTCGTGTAATGCCGCGAAATAAATTTGGTCCGGATCGGCAGCTTCGTCGCCGCCAGACGCAACGATTCACGCGCCTCAATCTCCGTCACACCGTCCACTTCAAACAGCACGTTGGCCGGACGGATCACCGCCACCCATGACTCCAGCGGCCCTTTGCCTTTGCCCATGCGGGTTTCCAGCGGTTTCTTCGTAAACGACTTCTGTGGAAAAATGCGGATCCACATCTTGCCCTTGCGTTTCAAATTGCGGGCGATGGCCACGCGCGCGGCTTCGATCTGCTTGGTGTCGAGCCAGCAACGTTCGAGCGACATCAGGCCATATTCGCCGAACGACACCGTGTGCCCGCGCGACGCCAGGCCGGCCCGGCTGCCACGGTGCATTTTGCGATACTTCACTCTTTCAGGCATCAACGGCATAATAAAAATCCTCTTTTAAACGGGCGTCGGTGCTTCAACCGGCTGTTCCTTTTTCTGCGGCTTGTTTTCGCCCAGGCAGACCCAGCACTTGATGCCGAGCTTGCCATAAACGGTAAGCGCCTCGGCAAATCCGTAATCAATGTTCGCGCGCAACGTGTGCAACGGCACTCGGCCCCAGTGGTACATCTCCACACGCGCGAGTTCCGCCCCCCCCAGGCGCCCCGAACACCGGATCTTGATCCCCTCCGCGCCAAAGTCCTGCGCCGTTTGCAGCGCCTTCTTCATCGCGCGCCGGAAGGAAACGCGTCGTTCCAGCTGCAGCGCTACGTTTTCGGCGACGAGCTGGGCGTCGAGCTCCGGCGTCTTGACCTCGACGATGTCCACGTAAACCTCTTTGCCGGTCTTGCGGCTCAGTTCTTCCTTAAGTTTGTCAATTTCGGCGCCTTTGCGGCCGATGACCACGCCCGGACGGGCGGTGAGAATGGTAACGCGGCAGCGATTGGTGGCGCGTTCAATGAGGATCCTCGGCACGGACGCCGATTCGAGCTTCTTTTTCAGCAAGGCGCGGATTTCGCGGTCTTCGGTCAGGAGCGCGCCGAATTCCTTTTTGCCGGCATACCACTTGGAACGCCAGTCCTTGTTGACGGCGACGCGCAGACCGATTGGATTGGTTTTTTGGCCCATACTTTATTCGTCCGACAAGGTGATTTTGATATGACACCGGCGTTTGAGGATTCTTCCGCCGGAACCGCGCGCTTTGGGAATGAAACGTTTGAGGGTGGTCGCTGCGCCGGCGACGGCTTCCTTGATGCGCAGACTTTCCGGCTTGAGTTTGTTGTTGTTTTCCGCGTTGGCGATGGCCGATTTGAGCGTCTTGGCCACGAACCGCGCGCCCTTGCGCGGGATGACTTGCAGCACCGCCTGCGCCTGCAATGCGGGCAGACCCTGGATTTGCCGCACCACCTCGCGCATTTTCTGCGGAGACATCGTCACATTCTTCAATATCGCGTGAACTTCCATGCTATTTAGCCTCCGCCTTGGCCGTATGCGCTCCGTGTTTCCGGAATATGCGCGTCAGCGAAAATTCGCCGAGCCTGTGGCCAACCATGTTTTCCGTCACAAAGACGGGGTTGAAAACCTTGCCGTTGTGGACGTTGAACGTCAGTCCGACGAAATCCGGCGTGATGGTCGAACGCCGCGACCAAGTCTTGATCGGCGTCTTCTGGTTTGTGCTTTTTGCCTTCTGGATTTTATCCAGCAGGTGAAAATCCACAAACGGACCTTTTTTAATCGAACGTCCCATAAATTATTTGTTCTTCATTGGCCGACCGTCGCGGCGCACGATGATGAAACGGTTGGAACTTTTCTTTTTGTGGCGTGTCCGGTAACCCTTGGCCAGCAATCCCCACGGTGAAGTCAACTGCTGCCAGCCACCGCCTGATTTTGACTTGCCGGCGCCGCCGCCGTTCGGATGGTCCACCGGATTCTTGGAAACGCCGCGGTTGATCGGGCGAATGCCGCGATGCCGCGAACGGCCCGCCTTGCCTAAAATGACGTTCTCATGCTCCGCGTTGCCGACCTGGCCAATCGTGGCGTAGCATTCTTCGTTGATCTTGCGGATTTCGCCGGAGGGCAAACGGACCTGGGCGTAACCCTCGTCGCGCGACATCAACATAGCCGCGCCACCGGCGGTGCGGACCATCTGGCCGCCGCGTCCGGGCACGATTTCGATGTTGTGGATAGGCAACCCGACGGGAATGATTTTGAGCGGAAGCGCGTTGCCGATTTCCGGCGGGGCCGCGGGGCCGCTCGAAATGGCGCCGCCAATCTTGATGCCAGCCGGGGCGATGATATAACACTTCTCGCCATCCTTGTACTGCAGCAGCGCCAGCCGGGCCGAACGGATCGGATCGTATTCAATCGCTGCGACCGTCGCTTCCACGCCGTGTTTCTGGCGTTTGAAATCCACGATGCGGATTTTCTGCTTGTGGCCCCCGCCGATGCCGCGCGCCGTCATGCGACCATAGTGGTTGCGGCCACCGGTTTTCTTCCGCGTGATGACCAGCCGTTTTTCCGGCCGCGTCTTCGTAATCTCGTCGTAATCTGCGAACGAGACGTAGCGCAGAGACGGCGTTAGCGGTCTAAATGTTTTAACTGGCATAAAAACAAAAGTTTCAGCAGCAACTCAGGGAGTCGGCAAGACCATCATTCCTGTCCCTGCGGGGAATCAGTTATCGGCCTGCTACCATGCTGTCCATCCGCTTGCGGGGCCAAGGCAGCGCTCCGGCGCAACAATGGCTTCCCTTTCGAGCGAAACGGAGCGCACAAAATATCAGAGGCTCGCCCCCGTGCAAGAGCTTTTTTGAGAAATTTTTGGAGGGATAAAGCATCCAGTCGCTCCCGTGTCATTGCGGCACAATCAGGGCCAAATGCCGTTGGCAAACCGGGGCATATATTGCGGCGCCGCTGGCAGCAATATTGCTGTATTTGCCGGTAAATAGTTGAAGCAGGCATTACCAAACGGCAAAAATGAACATCAGAACATTGATTGTTGACGATCAATCGATCGCGCGTGAAGCACTGCGTCACCTGCTCCAACAGGAGTCCGATCTGGAGATCGTCGGCGTGGCCGCCAATGGCCGGGAAGCCATTGAAGCCATTGATGCGCTGGCACCCGAGTTGGTTTTTCTCGACGTGCAGATGCCGGAAATGGACGGTTTCGAAGTGGCGGCCCGCGTGGACCGGTCACGGAGGCCGATCATTATTTTTGTGACGGCGCATGACGAGTTTGCGTTGAAGGCCTTTGAAGCGCATGCCCTGGATTATCTGGTGAAACCATGCCAGCCCGAGCGCCTGAAACTGGCGCTGCAACGGGCCCGGCATCAACTCCAAAGCAATCAGACCGGTGAAATCCAACAAAAGCTGGACGAGTTGTTGCGCGACCTGAAAAGCAATTCGAGGTATCCGGAACGTCTGACCATAAAATCCAACGGGCGCATTTTATTTTTGCGCGTGGCCGAGATTGATCTGGTCGAGGCCGCGGACAATTACGTGAAGCTGCACGTCGGCAACGAAACCCATTTGTTCCGCGAAACCATGGCCGCGCTGGAGGAAAAACTTTCTCCCGAACGTTTCGTGCGCATCAGCCGTTCGGTGATTGTGAACGTCGAATCGGTCAAGGAATTGCATCCCCTCTTTCACGGCGAATACTCGGTCACGCTGCGTAGTGGAGCACGCGTAACGCTTACCCGGGGTTATCGCGAGCAACTCCGCCAATTCGGCGTGCCGGCCTGATTCCGTCCGGATTTTCGAGCCGGCGCTTTCTGAAATTTCGCCCCTCATCGGGCGCAATTCACCCCTCAAACAACGGCGTTTGTCCCTAATCCATTTCATTTCCATCCGTTTCTGTTACCAGTGAAGAGTCGGGACAACCTGTGATTTTGCTTTGGCGCTTGTTGTTCCGCGGTGTTTTCAAAAGTGAAAAACAAAAACATATGGAGGAACGGGCCAGCAGGAATCTTGTCATTAGCCCTGACAAACTCTTCAACCACGCCGACCCTGACTTGGGGAATCCTGCAATGGTACACGGAACCGCTCTCGGCGGTGCGCAACCCAATGCCACCGCCGAGGTAATGGCCACGATGGCAACCCGTCGCCGCACAAGGAGCGGGTATTCACGACCTTGGCCGGACGCAATTCCTAATCCAGCGTCTGGCGGTAGCGTTTGATGCTGATCGCCAGCATCACAACCAGGAACAACGCTATCGGCCACAGATCGGGCATAACTTCAACCAGACCGTTTCCCTTCAG
>Ga0265338_10006818_pt1 | contig 14391 bp, 13 predicted proteins | sample 42126metaG_FD_193579 | JGI IMG/M metagenome (GOLD analysis project Ga0265338, IMG submission 193579) | Rhizosphere microbial communities from Carex aquatilis grown in University of Washington, Seatle, WA, United States - 4-21-26 metaG | ecosystem: Host-associated > Plants > Roots > Rhizosphere... | reverse complement strand
GCGCCCGGGGCGCCGCTGACCGGCAGGGTGGCGGTACCGGGCGGCGTGCTGCCAGCGGGCCCGGTGGAGGGCGGCAGCGTAACCGGCGCCACGTGGCCGGCCGGGCGGGCGGGGGCGCACGCCAGCAGCGCCGCCGCGGCGAGCGCGGCGGCGAAAGGTCTTCTCATGGCGCTCCGTAGTAACGGATGTTGATGTTCTGAAAGCGGAGAGTAACGGTAGGCCCGCGCGACAGCACGGAGGCGGCGGCAAACGCTTACGAGTTGCCGCGTCATCAGCCCTAGGATGGGGGCATGCCGATAACCCGCGACGAGGTCGCTCACCTGGCCCGGCTGTCCCGGCTCGCGCTCAGCGACGAGGAGCTTGACCACCTTGCCCCGCAACTCGACCAGATCATCGCGTCGGTCGCGCAGGTGCAAGAGGTCGCGGCGGACGGCATCCCGCCCACCACGCACGCGACTGGCCTGGTCAACGTGTACCGGGCCGACGTGCCGGTGCCCTGCCTGACCCCGGAGCAGGCGCTGTCCGGCGCGCCCGCGGTCGAGCTGCAGCGGTTCAAGGTGCCGCGGATCCTGGTCGAGGAGTGAGGCACTACCGATGAGTGAGCTGACTAGAAAGACGGCGGCCGAGCTGGCCGCCGCGGTAACCGCGGGCGAGGCGTCGGCCGAGGAGATCACCCGCGAGCACCTGGACCGGATCGCCGCGGTCGACGACGAGGTGCGGGCATTCCTGCACGTGAACCGGGATGACTCGCTGGCCCAGGCCCGCGCGGTCGACCAGCGGCGGGCCGCGGGCGAGCCGCTCGGCCCGCTGGCCGGCGTCCCGGTCGCGGTCAAGGACCTGTTCACCACCGTCGGGATGCCGACCACCTGCGGGTCGAAGATCCTCGAGGGCTGGCGGCCGCCGTACGAGTCCACGGTGACCAGCCGGCTGCGCGCCGCGGGCGCGGTGCTGATCGGCAAGACCAACATGGACGAGTTCGCGATGGGCTCCTCCACCGAGAACTCCGGCTACGGGCCGTCGCACAACCCCTGGGACCTGGCCAAGGTGCCGGGCGGCTCCTCGGGCGGCTCGGCCGCCGCCGTAGCCGCCTACGAGGCACCGCTGGCGCTCGGCACCGACACCGGCGGCTCGATCCGCCAGCCGGCCTCGGTCTGCGGGATCGTCGGCACCAAGCCGACCTACGGCGGTAGCTCACGCTACGGCGTCGTCGCGTTCGCGTCGTCCCTCGACACCCCGGGCCCGTTCGGCCGCACCGTGCTCGACACCGCGCTGCTGCACGCGGCCATGTCCGGGCACGACCCGCTGGACTCCACCTCGATCGACGCCCCGGTGCCGCCGGTGGTCGAGGCGGCCAGGCACGGTGACGTGGCCGGGCTACGGATCGGCATCGTCAGCGAGTTCTCCGGCGACGGCTACCAGCCCGGCGTGATGAGCAGGTTCACCGAGGCGGTCGAGCTGCTCGAGTCGCTTGGCGCCAAGGTGACCGAGATCAGCTGCCCCCACTTCAAGTACGCGCTGCCCGCCTACTACCTGATCGCGCCGAGCGAGGCGTCGTCCAACCTGGCCCGGTTCGACGGCATGCGGTACGGGCTGCGGGACGGGCACGGCTCGGCCGAGGAGGTCATGGCGGCCTCCCGGGCGGCCGGGTTCGGCCCCGAGGTGAAGCGCCGCATCATGCTCGGCGCCTACGCCCTGTCCAGCGGCTACTACGACGCCTACTACGGCAAGGCGCAGCAGGTGCGGACGCTGATCATCAGGGACTTCGACGCGGCCTTCGGCCAGGTCGACGTGCTGGTCTCGCCGGTCACCCCGACCACCGCGTTCCCGATCGGCGAGCGCGCCGACGACCCGATGGCGATGTACCTGGCCGACCTGTGCACGATCCCGACCGACCTGGCGGGCAACGCGGCCATCTCGGTGCCCTGCGGCCTGGCGGCCGAGGACGGGCTGCCGGTCGGCCTGCAGGTGATGGCGCCGCCGCTGGCCGACGACCGGCTTTACCGGGTGGCCGCGGCGGTCGAGGCGGCGTTCACCGAGCGGTGGGGGCACCCGCTGCTCGACGAGGCGAGGGGACTGGCGCGATGACGGTCACGTACGAGGCGGCGCTGCAGAAGTACGAGCCCGTCTTCGGGCTTGAGACGCACGTCGAGCTGGGCACGGTCACCAAGATGTTCTGCGGCTGCACCACCACGTTCGGGACTGAGCCGAACACGCAGACCTGCCCGGTCTGCCTCGGCTTGCCCGGCTCGCTGCCGGTGGTCAACGCCCGCGCCATCGAGTACGCGATCAAGATCGGCCTGGCGCTGAACTGCTCGATCGCGTCCTGGTGCCGGTTCGCCCGGAAGAACTACTTCTACCCCGACATGCCGAAGAACTTCCAGGTCTCCCAGTACGACGAGCCGCTCTGCACCGAGGGCTACCTGGACGTGGCGGTCGGCGGCAAGACCGTGCGGGTCGGCATCGAGCGGGTCCACCTGGAGGAAGACACCGGCAAGTCGCTGCACGTCGGCGGGGCCACCGGGCGCATCCAGGGAGCCGAGTACTCGCTGGTCGACTACAACCGGGCGGGCATCCCGCTGGTCGAGATCGTCACCAAGCCGGTGCCCGGCACCGGCTTCCTCGCCCCCGAGGTCGCCCGCGCCTACGTCACCGAGCTGCGCGACGTGCTGCGCACGCTCAGCGTGTCCGACGTGCGGATGGAGGAAGGCTCGATGCGCTGCGACGTGAACACGTCGATCAGCCTCATCGGGTCAGGCGCCTGGGGCACCAGGACCGAGACCAAGAACGTGAACTCGCTGCGCTCCGTCGAGCGGGCGGTCCGGTCCGAGGTCGAGCGCCAGGCCGGGGTACTCGACGAGGGCGGCCGGATCCGCCAGGAGACCCGCCACTTCCACGAGGACTCCGGGGTGACCACCTCCGGCCGGTCCAAGGAAGAGGCCCAGGACTACCGCTACTTCCCCGAGCCCGACCTGGTGCCGGTGGCGCCGGACGCGGACTGGGTCAAGACCATCGGGGCGTCACTGCCCGAGCTGCCGTCAGCCCGCCGGGCCCGGCTGATCGAGGCCTGGTCACTGTCCGAGCTGGAGTTCGAGGCCCTGCGCAACGCGGGGGCGCTGGACGCGGTGGAGGCGACCGTGGCCGAAGGCGCGTCACCGGTCGACGCCCGCAAGTGGTGGCTAGGCGAGCTCGCCCGCCGGGCCAACGACGCCGGCATCGAGGTATCCGAGCTGTCGATCACCCCGGCCGACGTGGCCCGGGTGGCCGCCCTGGTGGCGGCGGGCACGCTCAACGACCGGCTGGCCCGCCAGGTCAACGACGCGGTGCTCGACGAGGAAGGCACCCCGGACGAGATCGTGGCCGCCCGCGGCCTGGCCGTCGTCAGCGACGACTCCGCCCTGACCAGCGCGATCGACGACGCCATCGCGGCCAACCCGGACGTAGCGGCGAAGATCCGCGGCGGCAAGCCCCAGGCGGCCGGCGTGCTCGTCGGCGCGGTGATGAAGGCCACCCGCGGCCAGGCCGACGCGGCCCGGGTCAGGGAACTGATCCTCCAGCGGCTGGCCTAGCCCGCCGTCACCGCGTCAGGCCCGCCTTCGAGCAGCCGCTTGAAGGCGGGCTCGTCGAGGATGGTGATGCCGAGCTCGACCGCCTTGTCGTACTTGGAGCCGGCGCTCTCCCCCGCGACCACGAAGGTGGTCTTCTTCGACACCGAGGCGGACACCTTGCCGCCGGCCGCGCGGACCGCCTCGGCCGCCTCGTCCCGGCTGTAAGTGGGCAGCGTCCCGGTGATCACCACGGTGACGCCGGCCAGCAGCCGCCCGGCCGCCGCGGACGGGTCGAAGCCAGGGGTTTCCAGCTGCACGCCGGACGCCCGCCACTTCTCCACGATCGCCCGGTGCCAGTCGACCGTGAACCACTCCACCACCGAGGCGGCGATCGTCGGCCCCACCCCCTCCACGATGGCGAGGGCGTCCGGCGACGCGGCCGCGATCGCGTCAAGCGAGCCGAACGCGTCCGCCAGCGCCCGGGCCGCGGTCGGCCCGACGTGCCGGATGGACAGGGCCACCAGGATCCGCCACAGCGGCCGGGTCTTCGCCTCGTCCAGGTTGACCAGCAGCGCGTGCGCGACCAGCTTGAGGCCGCCCGCCTTGTTCACGAAGAACGGGCTGTCCGCCAGCTTCTCGTCGGTCAGGTCGAACAGGTCGCCCTCGTCGCCCACCAGGCCGTCGCCGAGCAGCGCGACGACCGCCTCGTAGCCGAGCGCCTCAATGTCGAGCGCGCTGCGCGACGAGAGGTAGAACAGCCGCTCGCGCAGCTGCGCGGGGCACGCCCGGGTGTTGGGGCAGCGCCAGTCGACCTCGTCCTCCTCCCGGCCGAGCGGCGTGCCGCACTCAGGGCAGGCGCGCGGGAACGGGAACTCCCGCTCGTCCCCGGTGCGCAGGTCGGCCACCGGCCCGACCACCTCGGGGATGACCTCGCCCGCCTTGCGCAGCACCACCATGTCGCCGATCAGCACCCCCTTGCGCTTCACCTCGTCCTCGTTGTGCAGGGTGGCGCGGTCCACCGTGGAGCCGCTCACCTTCACCGGCGCCATCACCGCGTAGGGGGTAACCCGCCCGGTCCGGCCGACGTTCACCCGGATGTCGAGCAGCCTGGTGGTCACCTCCTCCGGCGGGTACTTGTAGGCGATCGCCCAGCGCGGCGCGCGGCTGGTCGCGCCCATCGCCTGCTGGACCCCGATCGGGTCGATCTTGACCACTACGCCGTCGATCTCATAGGCCGGCTCGTGCCGGTGCCCGGGGTCGGCGTAGTAGTCGATGTAGGCGGTGACCTCGGCCAGGTCGGCGACGACCTTGAACCGGTCGCTGACTGGCAGCCCCCAGGCCGCCAGCCGCTGGTACCAGCCGGACTGGGTGTCCGGTGCCCCTTCCAGGTGGCCTTCCTCGCTCGGCCCGGCGGCCGACCCCGAGATGCCGCTGTCGCCGCCCGCCCCGTTCCCGTCAGTGGACCCGGTCACCCGGCCGATGCCGTGCACGATCGCGTCCAGCGCGCGCGACGCGGTGACCCGGGGGTCCTTCTGCCGCAGTGAGCCCGCCGCCGCGTTGCGCGGGTTGGCGAAGGCGGGCTTGCCCGCCTCCTGCAGTGACTCGTTCAGCCGCTCGAAGGCTGCCTCGGGCAGGAACACCTCGCCCCGCACCTCGACCAGCTCGGGCACGTCGTCCCCGGTCAGCCGGTCCGGGATCGAGCTGATCGTCTTCACGTTGAGCGTGACGTCCTCGCCGGTCCGCCCGTCTCCCCGGGTGGCGGCGCTGGTGAGCCGGCCCCGCTCGTACACCAGGTCGATGGCGAGCCCGTCGATCTTCAGCTCGCACAGGTACGGCCCGGTCCCGCCCAGCTTGGCGGCCCGGTCCGCCCAGGCCGAGAACTCCTCGCGGGAGAACACGTTGTCCAGGCTGAGCAGCCGCTCCAGGTGGGCCACCGGGGTGAACAGGGTGGAGATCATGCCGCCGACCCGCTGCGTGGCCGAGTCCGGCGTGCGCAGTTCGGGATACTGCTCCTCGATCTCGTTCAGCGTCTTGATGCCCGCGTCGTACTCGCCGTCTGAGATCGTCGGCGAGTCAAGCACGTGGTAGCGGTACTGCGCGTCAAGCAGCCGCTCGCTCAGCTCCGCGTGGGTCTGCCGCGCGTCTCCCAGCTCCATCAGGACAGCTCCTCCATCATCTCCGGAAGTACGTGCGCCGCCTCCCGGCACCAGCGCAGCGCGTCCCGTGCCCGGGCGGGCGACAACCCGGCCAGCCCGCAGGCCGGGGTGATCACCACCTGCCGCGCGCACGCGGCGGCCGGGAGGTCCATCTTCCGCCACAGGTCACGGACGATCCCGGCGGTGTCGGCCGGCACCGGCCGGGTGCGCGGGTCCCGCCCGGACCGGCGAGCCCCCTGTCCGCCCGCTGGCCCGGCCTCCAGCGGCCCGGTCGTCGGCAGTGCCCCGACCAGCAGGCCCGCCCCCGCCTCGGCCGCCTCGGCGAACCCGTCGAAATCCCCCCGCCGCAGCTGGCTGGGGTCGAACGAGACAGCATCGGCCCCAGCGCTGACGATTATCCCGAACGGGAGGTGGGATGAGCAGCAATGCACCAGCGTGTATTTTCCCGTGGCGGCCAGCACCTCGCGCAGCCTGTCCCGCGCCACCTCTTCCTCGACCACGCGAACCCGGGACAGCCCGCTCGGCGTCGGCACCGCCCCGTGCAGCACGGCCGGCAGCAGCGGCTCGTCCAGCTGCACCAGCACGGTCGCCCGCGGGAGCCGCTTGGCGACCTCCGCCACGTGCGCGGCGACCCCTTCGGCGAGCGAGGAGGTGAGGTCGGCGACCAGCCCGGGGTCTGCTAGCGCCGCGTTGAGCGAGCGCGGCTGCTCAATGGTCGCGGCCAGCGTCCACGGCCCGGCCAGCTGCAGCTTGACCGGCCCGGCGTAGCCGTCGAGCGCTTCCTCCATCGCGTCCAGGTCCGACGACAGCAGCGAACGGGCGCGGCGCAGGTCTATCCCCGGCCGTTCGGCGATCCGCCAGCCCCGCGGCCCGGCCAGCTCAACCGGGATCTCCACCAGTAGCGCCGCGGTCCGCCCGGTGATGTCCGCCCCCGGCCCGCGCCCGGGCAGCTCGGCCAGGAACGGCAGGTCGGGCAGCTCCCCCGCGACCACCCGGGCCGCCTCGATGGGGTTCTCGCCGGGCATCGACCCGATCCCGGTCGCGGTCCCCGGCTGCCAGGGAAAAGCTTGCTTTTCGGCCACGTGGTCGAGCTTAGCCGCCCGGCAAGCTTGTGCCTGTTCCCCGCGCTCCGTCCGCAGTCCCAGGGACCGGGGGCGTCTTTCGCCGCCCTATTCCCTGTCAACCGATCTAAACCTGTCACCTGGGTTGTACCACGGACATGCGGCGTCGGAGCGGGTCTTCCGACTGCTGCGGATGGCAACGGGCCGCGCCGAGCCGACCACGAGCCGACGGACCAGCCGCCGCCCTCAGGCATAAGCTGCCAGGCCAGGGAGAGGGTGGCGGGCGCTCGTCGTCGTCATTGCGGGGCGGGAGTTCCTGCCAGTCGCCACCGTTCATGTAGCGGCGGCCCTGGCGGCGGGGCAGGACGGCCACGATCAGGACGCCCATCACGATCCCGGCGACGAAGAAGATGCTGATGACGCCGGCCACCAGCTCGAACCCGGTCACCGCGGCAGGTCCTTCCGCTGGGCGCCGGGGTCGTCGCCCCGGCGCTCGTTCCGGGCCGCTGGCGGCTGACTGTCCCGGTGCAGCATCCGCTCCAGGTAGCCGTCATCGAGCCGGAAGACCCCGAAGATAAACCGGGCGCCCGTGCTGAGCGCGTCAGGAGCGGCCGAGAGCAGGCTGCGCTCGCCGTCCTCGAGCAGTGACCCCCATGCGGCGCCGCCGACGACTCCGCAGGTCACCCCCATGAAGAAGACGAAGAAGATCGTTACTGCCGTTAGCTGTTCGATGATGCTGATGCTGATGTTCACGTGGGCCTCCGCAAGGTTCCCGCAGTACCCCCACCTGGCCGGGCGGGCCAGGTGCCTACCTGTCGTCCGGCCGGGGAACCCGCTGGCGACCACGCTGTCGATCCGGACCTTTGTACCTTCGTACTGAACAAGAGGATTCCCTGGTATGTAAGGCATCAAACCACTCATACCATCAAACCGGATGACCCTCTTTAAGGTACGATTAGGGTCATAGGTATGACATGGCTATCAGGGGCATGCTGATCGATGGGGACGAGCCCTGACAGACCGTGCGTAGATACCATCCAGACGTTTCATCTGAGGCGTCCCGTCGGCGGATACCACTGGCACCAAGCACCGGGCGCAGGCCATAAGGAGGCGACAATGACTGTCGCGACGTACGCGCAGATCGCGGAGGACCTGAGAGGGCAGATACGCTCGCGCGACATCGAGCCCGGCGGGCAGCTGCCGAGCGTCATCGAGCTCAGGGACCGCTACAAGGCATCACGGAACACCGTGCTCGACGCGATCAAGAAACTCAAGGACGAGGGCCTGGTGGAGACCAGGCCAGGCCAGGGCTGGTTCGCCCGGGTCCGCATCGTGCCGTTCGTCAACTCCCTGGACTGGGGGGATGCCGCCGCGATTGAGCAGGCCAACGCCAGCGGCCGGACCCCGCGGGTCACGCCGCCCGCGGTCAGCCTCCAGCCGGCCGCTTCCGACATGGCCGAACGGCTCGACGTCCCTGTCGGCACGCCGATGATCGTCCGGCGCCAGGAGTGGTTCCTCGACGACATGCCGTGGAAGCGGCAGGACGTATGGTGCCCCCGGTCGCTGTTCGACCAGGGCGCACACCGGCTGCTGATGGCCGAGGACCTGCCCCAGGGACTAGGCGCGTACCTGCGCGAAACCCTCGACCTGCGCCCGACCAGCGCCGCGTTCTTCTTCCTGCCGCGCAGGCCAAGCGACGAGGAGCGGAGGTTCTTCGCCTTTCCCGCCGAGGGCGAAGTCCCCTACGTAATCGAGCTCATCCGCACCGCGGCCATGGCCGGCGAGAGCCGGCCGCAGCCGCTGTACGCGGTCGTGGGGGTCTACGCCGGCGACCGCAACCGGTTCGAGGGCTACCAGCTAGCGCTGCCCGCCGAATGTACGGCCGCTAGCCCCAGCGCGACGAGCTGATCCCGACCAGGTCCCTGGCCGCCTGAGCGCTCTGGCTAGGCGCGTCGAACCGGAGCGAGTGCTTCCGGTCTTCCCGGCCGATGGCCAGCGAGAGCTTGAGGAACACGCCGATGCACGCCCCCGTGAGAATAGTGATGAGTGCTACTACGACAACGGCCATCATGGCCGGCCTCCCTGCCTCTTCCGCGGCCGCCCGCGGGGTTCCCCGGTACCTGACAAGCCAGATAGATCATGAGGCTTGGATAGTTAGACCAACGGGAATAGTCCGGGAGGTCCCTGCACATTGGGGCAACCATCCTGCTAGACTCAACCCGATGCATCTGACGATCCAGAGCATTGGACCCATACCAACCTGTCACCTGGGTTGTACCACAGACATCCGGGTATAAACCAGACAGCACCGAATATTCCGGTGGCCCTGCCAGACAGAATCATCAGGGTTGTTGGTACCAACGGAGGAGCCCGATGCCACAGAACCAGCCGATGTACCGGCATATCGCGGACGACCTGCGCGCTAAGATCGCGACCGGCGAGCTAGCACCCAACGACAAGCTCCCCACCGAAGGTGAGCTGAGCGCCGAGTACGAGGCATCCCGCAACACCGTCCGGGAGGCCATCAGGCGGCTCACCGACGAAGGGTTGCTTGAGTCTAGGCCGGGCCAGGGCACGTTCGTGTCCAGACGGCTTGACCCGTTCGTCACGGTGCTGACGGCCGATCCCAAGACCGGATTCGGTGGCGGTGACACCGCCGCCTACCTGTCAGAGGTGCGCGGCACCCACCGTGAGCCGACCAACTCGGTGCCCCGGGTGGAAGTCATCCCGGCCGCGCCCGAGCACGCCGCCCTGCTCAACATCAGCCCGGGCGATCAGGTGGTCAGCCGGTCCCAGAACCGCTACATCGACAGTATTCCGTGGTCCCGGCAGACAACGCTGTACCTGATGGACTTCATCACCAAGGGCGCCACCGAGCTGCTCATGGCCAAGGACATCGAAGGCGGCGCGGTCAAGTACATCGCCGACAACATCGGCATCCGGCAGTCGGGCTACCGTGACTGGATCAGCGGGCGGCTGGCCGACGAGGACGAGCAGGCGTTCTTCGGCATCGGTCACAACGCCGCGGTCTTCTCCGCCTCCCGGGTCGCCTTTGACCAGGACAATAAGCCCATGCGGCTGACCATCACCGTCTTCCCCGTCGACCGTAACCAGCTCATCGTCAATGTTGGACCCAATGTGCCACCCCTGCGCGACACCCCTCCTCCGGGTCGGTCAAAATGACTACCGCGACGGCCCCTGCGATCCAGGAAACCCCGCGCTTACACACTTCGCTAACCCCTCAACGTTAGTGAAACCGGGCCGGCCGTTAGCGCGGCCGGCCCTCACCTGAGACCGACAAGGACGTCTTGTGTTGTCCACGCAGATAGCACCCATTGTTGACGCTAAGCGGGTCCATAGAAAATTTGGCATAAAGCGGGTTGACCAGGAACGCCGGACCCCGTGGCACGTGCTGCGGGGCAACCGCGGCTTCTCCTGGTACTTCTTCGGCAGCGTCACCTCCGACTTCGGTACCTGGCTGCAGAACAGTGCCCAGGTGCTGCTGGCGTACCAGCTCGCGCACTCGGTGCTCACGGTCGGCCTGGTCACCTTCGCCCAGTTCACCAGCCCGCTGCTGCTGGGGCCGTGGGCGGGGGTACTGGCCGACCGCTTCGGCGGGCGCCGCACGCTGCTTTTCACGCAGCTTGCCTCGGCGAGCGTGGCCGGCACGCTGGCGTGCCTCGACTTCGCCGGGGAACTGCACACGTGGGTGCTCGTGCTCGGTGCGATCATCTCCGGGCTTGCCTTCACATTCGCCCTGCCGGCGCGCAACATCACCGTCCAGCGACTGGTGCCGGGCGAGGACCAGCTCAAGGCCGCCTATGCCATGGACTCAGTCTCGTACAACCTCGGCCGGGCCCTGGCGCCGGCCCTGACGATGACGATGGCCCTGGTCGGCGTTAGCTTCGCCTGGGCGTTCACCGCCAACTCAGTCTCATTCGTCGCCTTCAGCGCGATCCTCTGGGTGCTTAACATGCGCGCCGAGCGCGAGCCGGAGCGACGGTCCCGGGTGCGCGACGGTTTCCGGATCGCCTGGACTGACAAGCGCATCCGGGTGCTGCTGCTCATGGTGGCGGCGGTGACGATCGCGGACGACCCGATTCTCGTGCTCGGCCCGGCCCTCGCCCGTCACCTGCACGCCTCGCCAGCCTGGTCGGGATGGTTCATCGCCGCCCTCGGGGCAGGCACCGTCTGCGGCTCGTTCCGCCGTTCCAAGCACCAGGCGAGCATCCGACTGGCGGCCACGGCCCTGGCCGCGCTCGCCCTGTGCATGCTGATCTTCGTCTTCGCGCCCGCCATGTGGCTAAGCTGCGTGGCCGCCCTGGGCGCCGGGGCGAGCTGCCTGGTGGCCAACTCGGTCACCCGCTCCGTCCTGGCCCAGGAGGCAGGACCCGAGCGGTTCGCCCCGGTGATGGCCGTGTGGGCGATCGCCTGGGCTGGCAGCAAGCCCTTCGCATCGTTGATCGATGGTGCCCTCGGCGCCACGATCGGCCCACAGTGGACTGGGGTGCTGCTGGCGGCGCCCGCACTCATACCGGTGCTGTTGATCGTGCTGTTGCCGAAGATTGTCGTGCTGCTCGGCGGGACGCCGACCAATGCCGGCGCCTACGCCGAATCCTGACGCGCCGGCTACGGCAACCAAAAGTCACGGTAAAAATTTCGTCCCATCCGTCACTCTTCATTTCCGCAGTCAAACCAGTCATCACTCTGCGAAAAGGATAGGTGACAACTTAGCTCGCGATCGACATAATCGACATTGGGATGGGGGACCCGACCCCGACTAGGTCCTAATTGGGGCCCAGCCGGAGCCGGATTCTCGGCTCCGCCGTGAGTACGACAGCAGGAGGTGCGCCCATGGCGAAGTTCCACGCTCGCCCGTCGCTTCAGTATCGGTACGAGCATTACGACCCCCGCATTGTTGGCGGGGAACTGACGCGCTAACCAGATCGCCCAAAACAAGTGAAGATCACAGCAGAAGACTCTGGCCCCGGCGGGCGATAGACGCCGGGGCCAGAGTTTTTCTCCTACCCCTGACAGGGTAAACCAATCTCCGGCCTCATACCAGCCATACCAACCCTTATACTCATACCAATTCCCGGTATACGGTAAACGGGCCGATCCGCGTCACCGTGACGGTCTACCCGTCCGACCGGAACCAGATCGCCTACGACATCGGTCCCGTGCCGGAGCACCGGGAAGAGCCGGCCTAGCGGGCAGCCGAGATGGTCGCGCTGCCGAGCACGACGTCGCCGTCGTAGAGGACAGCGGCCTGGCCAGGGGCGACTCCGCGGGCCGAGGAGCGCAGGTCAATGCGGAGCTCGTCACCCGCGAGGGCGGCGACGCAGTGGTGAACCTCGCCGTGGGCGCGCAGCTGGACGGTGCACTCGACCGGCGAAAGCGGCGGCTCGCAGCCGGACCAGACCGGGCGGATGGCGGTGATCTCGCGCACCCCGAGAGCGTCGGCCGGGCCGACGGTCACCGTGTTGCCGACCGGCTCGATCGACAGCACGTAGCGGGGCCGGCCGTCGGGCGCGGGCCGGTCCAGGTGCAGGCCCTTGCGCTGGCCGATGGTGTAGCCGTAGGCGCCCTCGTGGTGGCCGAGGACGGTGCCGTCGGCGTCGACGATCTCCCCTGGCGCTGTCCCGAGGCGCTTGGCCAGGAAGCCGCGGGTGTCGCCGTCGGCGATGAAGCAGACGTCGTGGCTGTCCGGCTTGTCCGCCACCAGCAGGCCGCGGGAGCCGGCCTCCTCGCGCACGGCGGACTTCAGGGTGTCCCCGAGCGGGAACATGGCGTGCGCGATCTGCTCGCGGTTCAGCACCGCCAGCACGTAGGACTGGTCCTTGCCCGGGTCAGCGGCGCGCAGCAAGGCATTGTCGGACGAGATCCGCGCGTAGTGGCCGGTGCAGACCGCATCGAAGCCGAGCGCGAGCGCCCGGTCCAGGACCGCCGCGAACTTGATCTTCTCGTTGCAGCGCAGGCAGGGGTTGGGGGTGCGGCCAGCCGCGTACTCGGCCACGAAGTCGTCCACCACGTCGCGGGCGAAGCGGGCGGCCATGTCCCAGACGTAGAACGGGATGCCGATCACGTCGGCCGCGCGGCGGGCGTCGCGGGCGTCCTCGATGGTGCAGCAGCCGCGCGCCCCGGTCCGGTAGGACTGGGGGTTCTCGGACAGCGCGAGATGGACGCCGGTCACCTCGTGGCCGGCCTCAGCCGCGCGTGCCGCCGCGGTAGCGGAATCAACGCCGCCGGACATGGCGGCAAGAACCCGGAGACCCATAACCCTTCCAGGTTATCCCGGGATTCAGGCCGCTGACGCCCGGCGGGCGCGGGCGACGGCCTCGCCGATGACCGCTCCCGCCAGGTCCACGTCGGCCTGGGTGGTGATGTGGCCCAGGGAGAAGCGCAGCGAGCCCCGGGCACGCGACTCGTCCGCGCCCATCGCCAGCAGCACGTGACTCGGCTCAGCCACCCCGGCGGTGCAGGCGGAGCCGGTGGAGCAGGCGATCCCGCGGGCGTCGAGCAGCAGCAGCAGCGCGTCGCCCTCGCAGCCGGGGAAGGAGAAGTGCGCGTTGCCCGGCAACCGGTCCGGGCCGGGCGGCGGGCCGTTCAGCAGCGCGTCCGGCACCGCCAGCAGTACCTGGCGGATCAGGTCGTCGCGCAGCGCCGCGACCCGCTTGGTCTCCAGCTCGCGCCGCTCGGCGCTGGCCGCCGCCGCCACCGCGAACGCGCGGATGGCGGGCGCGTCCAGGGTGCCGGAACGGATGTCGCGCTCCTGCCCGCCGCCGTGCAGCACCGGGACCGGGGTGATGCCCTTGGCCAGGATCAGCGCGCCGGCCCCGACCGGGCCGCCCAGCTTGTGGGCGGTCACCGTCATCGCATCGGCCCCGGAGGCGGCGAAGTCGAGCGGGAGCTGCGCCGCCGCCTGCACCGCGTCGGTGTGGAAGGGCACGCCGAACTCGTGCGCGACCGCCGCCAGCCCCGCTACCGGCTGCACCGCGCCGACCTCGTTGTTCGCCCACATGACGCTGACCAGGGCGGCACCGGACGGCTCGGCCGCCAGCGCCGCCCGCAGCACGTCCGCCCCGATCAGGCCCTGGGCGTCCACCGCGAGCCAGCTCGCCCGGGCGCCCTGGGCGTCGCACAGCCAGCGCACCGAGTCGAATACCGCGTGGTGCTCCACCGGCGTGCTGAAGATGCGGCGGTGCCGCTGGTCGGCGGCCCGCCGCGCCCAGTACAGGCCCTTGACGGCCAGGTTGTCCGCCTCGGTGCCGCCGCTGGTGAAGACCACCTCACTGGCCCGCGCGCCGAACACCTCGGCCAGTTGCTCGCGCGACTCCTCGACCACCCGCCGGGCCCGCCGCCCGGCGGTGTGCAGCGAGGAGGGGTTGCCGAGCTGCGCCAGCTCCTCGGTCATCGCGGCGATGGCCTCGGGCAGCATCGGCGTGGTGGCGGCGTGGTCAAGGTAAACGACCGGGCTAGTACTCATGGCGAGATCGCGGCGCCTCAGCCCTTGTGCTTGTTGATGTCGTCGATGAGCTGGGGGACGACGGTGAACAGGTCGCCGACGATGCCGTAGTCGGCGATCTCGAAGATCGGGGCCTCGGCGTCCTTGTTGACCGCGACGATCGT
>Ga0265338_10006817_pt1 | contig 14392 bp, 11 predicted proteins | sample 42126metaG_FD_193579 | JGI IMG/M metagenome (GOLD analysis project Ga0265338, IMG submission 193579) | Rhizosphere microbial communities from Carex aquatilis grown in University of Washington, Seatle, WA, United States - 4-21-26 metaG | ecosystem: Host-associated > Plants > Roots > Rhizosphere... | reverse complement strand
CCTATCTTTCACATTTTTGCTGACACGGCCGTGAAACAAGCCGAATGAACTGAAGGCGAGGGTCGGCTTTCAACCAATACCTAAAACCGTAAAATTTGCATAAGTCATTGGAGGCGAGGGTCGGAATCGGCCATTTATCCCCGCGTTTGCAATCCAAATATAGCTGATTTCATTGGCTATTCAAGCTAATTCGGCGTAATCCAACCATACCCTTTTTAACTCTTTTGGTGTCCGTTTTGGTGTCCGTTGGTGTCCGCAAAATGAGAACTTTCATGCGCGTTGCATCGCGGATTTGCCGGAATGATCTGATTCGCCCGGCGAAGAAAATTGTCCCGTGCTTTCCGATTTGCGGGCGTTCTTGAATTTCCAATGTTCACTCACCGCATCGGTGACACGGGCCAGCCATTTTATGTCGTGCTTCAGTTCCTGAAGGGTGTCGTAAGCAAAAAACTTCGTGGCGTTATCCGCCGGATGCCCTAACGGTTTGAGCAATCCGTTGGAAACCAAAATCGGGATGTCGTGCATGGCGCATCGCAAAATCCACGCCGCTTCATCCGCCGTGACGCGCGCCGGCTTCTCCCTCAAATTCAGAAATTTTTCGCGTTCCTGATCCATACTTCAAATGCCGATGCCGCGCGACTGGCGGACGGACTGCGTTTGCGCCTGTTTAATCACTTCCGTGCCTTCGGCAACGCTGTCGCATCGCTCTGAAAGGGCGTGAATGACTTTGCCCGGATGGTCGTCAGGAAATTGCTCCCATACGATTTTCTGCGCTTTGACTTCCGCGTTACGCGCCATGAACCGCAGCGTGTGCCGCATTTGCCCCATGTATTCGGTCGCCACCTCGCGGGCGCCATTTCCTTTCAGCAAAATCTCGGTGTCGCCGTGGGCTTGCGTATAGGGAGAAGCCTCCAGCCGCTGAATCACCGCCCATTCGTCGCCATCCGCCTTGCGGCAAAGCAAAATTTCAGTTCGGAAAAGTTTGAGCAACTGCGCGTGCGCGTTCCATTTGCCTTCCAGCGTGGTGAAGGTGGCAAAAGTCTTTGGCACGGGTCGTTCCCATTGGACGTGTTCCAACCGGCTCAACGCCTCGCGCACGGGTCTCATGGTTGCAAGATCGCCCTCAATCGTCTGGAAAGCGGCGTTGTAGGCGGCCAGTTGTTCGTCCGTCAACCGAACATCGCTGCCCGGCACTTCGTGTAGTGAATTTTCTTCGCGCTTCTCCATGCCGTTAATCCTTTTTCAATAGCCGGTTCAATTCCTCGTTGGCAATGACAAATTCGCCGGACGGAGAAAGCCTGGCCTGCACGCGCTCGCGTTGAATGAGCGTGCAAAGTGTATAGGCGTCGAGGCCAAGCCTGCGGGCGGCTTTCGGAATTGAAATCGAATCCGCTTCGCCCAACCTGCCGGTCAAAATAGCATCTGGCTCGCTGTCCATAATCAAATCAAATAGCCCAAAATTTTCGTTTGTCCAGTGACAAATGCAGCGTCACTTCCCCGCGCGCTGTTCCTAAAAGCAAGGGCTTGGCGGCGGCGAAAAAGTCAAGGTGGAGCGCAGAGGGCATAGGGCGAGCAATACCTTGACGTTTTCGCCGCCGCCATATAATTGCCCGCAGCAACAGCGCGCGACTCAATTTTCTGCTTGGGACAAAATAATCCTCACCATGTTGCCGGTTTTCATCCGCTCGGTGACAACGCTTTGTAATATCTGGATAAATCATGCTCAATCGTCTTTGGTAAATGTAAACTAAAAGTTCCAGCAGCGTCCTTAATCTCTATAATGTAATACTCACCAAGAAATCCATATCCCTTTTTGACGTGTTTCACGCTTTCCCACGGCAGGAGAAATGGCGGATTAGCCAAACGAGAAATAAATGTCATATAAAAATATACGCCGGTATCAGTAAAAACGATGCGAATACCTCTGCCAGTGCTGTAAACATTGCAAAACCGACAGCTAGAGACGTTGTATGCACTGCCAATAGGGCGAGTCTGTGCTGGATAACGCTTCGCAAATGAACCCCAGCCGCCCGCAACTTGCGAACCCATGAGAGCCACAAGCACCCACAGATAAACTGCGCCAAATATGATGACAGCAATAACCCAAAAGTCTGATGGCAGTTGTGCGAGTGTGTGCATACGCAAGCGGCATAATGTCGCCACCGCCGACTAGCGGGGCGCTTACTGTGATATAGAGTTCTTTGAAAAATCGGACATCTGCTGTCTATTCAAAAACCACTCTTAGGAATGATATGAAAAGAATGCTGATAGTCAGAGACCGAGCAAACCGTAAGAGCTATGGTGGCCAGCAGTAGCACCACAAAACTCACCACTAGAAGAACCTTTCTAGTTTTTTTGAGGTTATTGAATTCACTTTCAAACTTGATGCCGTGACCGCGAGTGACCAAGACATAATAATTCACGTAATAAATTGCAAAGCTGATAGCAATTTTCGCCCACAGAGAGGAGTCAAAAGAGAATCTTGTTCCAATACGAATTTCGATATACGACTCAATTCCTTTGAGGATAAAAAACTCGATTAGCCAGACAAGAAGAACACCTTTTCCTATGTCCATGATGATGCCGAACCGGCGATTCATGCGCTGCCAGCCGCCAGCAATTCCAGACTTATAGCCAAGGGCGAACACCGTTAGGTAAAGCTCTTTGAGAAATTGAATCATATCAAGGATTAGGCAGATCAGAAAAATTCGGCCCAAAAGGTGCGTGATAATACCAATCGGTCAGAATTTGAAAAGTGCCCGCTGCCGCGCCATTGACATCTTGTTGGATTAAATTTCCTGCGCCAAATCCTACGCTAAATGACGCTCCAATGGGGCCGCCAAACAGTCCTACCCCTGTGGCAGTAGTATTAGCTCCAAATTGCCAAGGAGACATTTGACCGTTTTGCATTTGTTGGTAGTCCACATAAGTTGAAAAACCAGCAAGTGGATAACCTGCAAAATGGGCAATATCTGAAACCATTGTCACGGAAACGTATTGATTGCCGTAAAAGCCACCGGAATAAAACACAAAATTGTTTCCAATGGCGGCGGTTCCAGAGCCAAATTCAGCGCCAAACTGACCGATTCCTGCGACGCCAAGAATTGTTGAGGTCGTATCGTAAGGGAATGCGCCATTAGAATTCAGCCAAGTAAAATACGATTCGCCCGTCGCTCCCGAAAACAAGCCAAATGGATCAAGATAACTGACCGGATTTCCGTTGGCGTAGGCGAAGTGATTTAATCCGCCAGCAAAACCAGACGGATCGGGATTGATGAACCGGCAAAGATAAGGATTGTAATACCGGGCGCGCATATAAAGCAGGCCATTGGGGTCGGTCATCACGCCATACCGTCCGTTGAACAAGAAAGGCGTGTCGCTCGTGCCAGCACGGTAGGTTGTTAATCCGTAAGCCGAGTATTCAATCCGGTCGGTGACAAGGCCATTGTCGGCTGAAAGGGCAATCGTGCTGCCGCGATAATCGTAATGATACGTCAACGTGTTGGTCCCTGTCGCTGTTTCCGTTACCTGATACAGCAATCCTGAACCGTAAATGTAATAGTTTGTCACACCATTTTTAATCCGCATGAGGACTTGCGGCAGTTTGGCATTCGGATTCACCACGAAAATTGTGGTGTTCGTCCCGTTGATCTGCCCGATGCGATTGTTCATGGCGTCATAAACATTGGTGACTCCACCAGCGTTCAAAAGCCGGTTGCGAGCGTCGTAAGCGTAGGAGACAAACGTGCTGTTGGTCAATGGCGCATTCGTCAAATTTCCGTCCGCGTCGGAATAAACGGACAGACCGTTAAACGTCGCCAGCCGGTTGTCATCGTCATACGTCATGCTCCGTGTTGGCACCGTGGCTGAATGAGGCAGCGGTGCGGCAAATTCCCAAGCCATGTTGCCGGAATTCGTCCAGTTGTATTTGAAGATGGCAATGGGCAGGCTGTTGGACATCTGCTCATAAATGTTGGTGGCCTGTCCCGCTGCATCGTAAGAAATAGAGCGGTAAGAACCATTGGGGCGGGTGAGGCTGGTGATATGGCTGTTCAAGTCGTAAGTCATCGCGGATTTTCTTCCCGCCCAATCCGTCACGTTCGTCAGCCGGTTCAAGCTGTCGTAAGCGTAATAAACATTTTTGCCGCCCGGATAAATTAGGTTGGTCACGTTGCCGTTGGCATCGTAACGGTATTGAATCAAGTTGCCGTAAATATCTTTGCAACTGGAAGCGCGGTTGTAAGCGTCATACACCCACGAATTCGTCTGGCTGTTTTCGGTTGCGCTCGTCCGGTTGCCGTTGGCATCTAAACCATAAAGCGTGGTCGCAACATTATCCGTGCGGTTGGTCAACCGCCCCTTCGCATCGTAATAAAAAGACGTGGGCTGATTGGCTTGGTCTTTGATCGAATTGAGCAATCCTTGATGATTGAAGGAAAGCGAAGTCGAAAAGCCTCGCGGCGTGATGGTATTGGTCAGCCGGTTTGCTCCGTCGAATTGGAACTGCCATTTTTTGCCGTTGCGGTTGGTGAGCGTGATCTGATTACCAGCGCCATCGTAAGCGCGGGTTGAAAAATGACCTGCGCCGTCGGTCAATTGAATCAAGCTGCCCCGTGCATCCCATGTCTGACTGGTGACTTCCTGCGCCGCATTGGTGGTGGCGAGCTTATGTCCGTCGGCATCGTAACCAAAGGTGGTCGTTCGCAACACCGGGTCAGTTTGCGAAACCAACCGTCCAGCAACATCGTTGGTGTAGAGGGTCGGATTTTGCAACGGGTCAACCGTCTTGACCAGTAAATCGCGGTTGTCGTAGGCATTGGTGACAACCGGCGCACCTTGGGGTGTGGACGGCAGCGCCGTGGCGAGCAATTTGTGAGTGGCACTCCAAGCCTTGGTTATGGCATTCCCACGTGCATCAGTGTTGCCGGAGACATTATCTGCGGCATCAAAACTAACTTTTACCGTCAAGTTCGTCGGGGCGACGGTATTGGTCATTTCCCGGCGATTATTGTAAGCGAATGTCGTTACATTTCCGTTGGCATCGGTGTGGCTGGTCGGGTCGCCCTGCAAGTTATTGACAAAACTTTCACCGCCAAGACTGTTTGGATAAGTGATATGGGTCAACTGGCCGTAACTATCATAGGTGTCAAAAGTCGTCATGCCGCCCGAATCGGTGCGCGAGTGAAGCGTGCCGTCACCATTGTAGGCGTAATTGACAAAATCACCTGCGCCATTGGTCTGGCCGGTAATGGAAAACTGATTATTATAGCCGAAAGTGGTCGGGTTGCTGCGTCCATCCACGGAGCGAATCAAATTATTTTGATTGTCATAGACGAATTGCTTGGTGAATCCAAGCGCGTCAATCGAGTTTGTGACGTTGTGGTTTCCGTCGTAAAAAAACTGATTGGTCTCATTCAACGGTGAAATGGCCATCACGACATGGCCTTGCCCATCGTAAAATGTCTGCGTGAGATTGCCAAGGGCGTCGCGCAAACTGGTGACGCGGGATTGGTTGTCATACGAATAAATCTGCTGGCTGCCGACCGGGTCTTGTTCAATACTCTGCCAGCCTGACCAGAAGATTTTCCAAGCCTTGTTGGTGTCGCCCTGGGTGTATTGCGTCGTCACATGGCCGAGCGCATCGTAGAGATTGCTGATGACAAGTCTGCTGGCGGCGTCAATCGTGGCGGTGATTAGATGATTTGTGCCGTAAGTGTAGGTGGTGGTCTTGCCTTCGGCATCGGTGAATGAGGTAAGGTCGCCGGACGTATAACCATAGGATATGGAACGCGCGGGGCTGCTGTTGTCGGACACGGAAGTCAACTGGCTTCCGGTATAGCCGAAAGTCAGCGTCCGATTCTTTTTCCAATCCGTGACGGTGCTGACCAAATTGCTGGTATTGTAGGTCAACGTCACTGACTGGCTGTATTGGTCAACAATGTTGGTCAGGCGTCCAAGGGCATCGAACTGGAACGTGTTGCCGTGACGCAGGGAAAGGCTGTAAGCCGAACCATTTTGGGCGAGCGTCATGGTGCAATCCGCAGGCGGGGTGAATGTTCCATTTGGCTGTTTGACAAATTGAACCGTGTCCTTGCCCATGATGACCGACACGCCGTTTTTGTTTAGCTGGTCAATGCCCCACTTGGCAATCAAGGCCGAAACCATCCAGTTTTTCGGGTCAGGAACGGAGCTATTATAGAGGTTGGCCGCCGCACAGGTGGCGGCAATCATGGGAGCCATCTGTTGCGGCGTGGTGCCGCTCAAAGCGGCCTGCGGCGCTGGTGTATTGTAGGCGTTCACCGAATAATTGTGAACCCAACCGCCCGCCATGCCTGCTGGATTGCTGAAACGCCGGGTGCCGTTGTAATAACGCGAAACCGTCATGCCGCGCGGCTCGGCCTGCCCCACGGAAAGGTCGGTGTGCTCAACTTGAAACGTGCCATCGGCCATGTCCACCGGATCGGCACCAAGCGGGCTGAAAGCGAAAGGTTGGCCGAAGGTGAAAGCGTTTTGTTGGGAATCACCGGATTGGGCGGTGGTGGAACTGCTGGCGGTCGCATTGGGGTCAGCCCCATAACCGCCGTGATAGCCGCCGGAAATAATCATTCCCGTAACATTGGTCAGGGGCAGTCCAACGCCCCTAAACCGCGTAATATAACCATAACCTGCCCAGCCAGTCGTCCCGACTACATGGTTGGAGCCGTTTTGCGGCAGCATTACATAATAGCCTTGGGTGATGTAATTGCCAATGGTGGTCAATGTGCCAGAATCATAGGTGTTGGCAGTCAAATGGCTTTTTACATTGTAGCTCGTCGTCCAATTCGTGCTGCTCGCCAGAAAAACCGCCTGTCCGTTGGTGTTGGCGATTTGCAACATCTTGATGGTGGAAGCGGCCTGCATGTTGGTGGGCTGAAATTGCTCGATGACTCCGTGTTCCAGCGCGCTGGCGAAATACTGGTTCAAATCAATGTGCGCGGATTCGTGATTCATGCTGACGGTATCCAAGCCCGAATTGGCAAAATCAGCACCAAAATTTTGAACATCAATGTAATAGCCGTGACCAGCCTCCTGCGCCATGCGGCCAAAACGCGCTGAGTATTCGGGGAGTATTCCCAATTGTCCCGCCAGCAATTGCTCCGCCGATGCCGTCTGCAACATCCAATTCAGGGCCATGACATTCAACGTCTCGCTGACCACCTGCCGCGACGTGTCCGGCAATCCCTGCAAGCGATAGTTGTCCAATTGATTCTGCCGCTGCTGCAACCAGCCCCAATCCGGCTCAAACGCATAAGTCAGAACGTAGGTTGCATTGGTGGCTTGGCAAAGATTGGTGATGACTTGATCGCCAAGGCCGGTGTCCACCAGCACATTGCTGGTGTCATTCCAGGTTCCGAACGGCTGATTGATGGCAAACACCACGTTGGTCGTGCCTGAACCGCTGGTGGTGTGTTGTAATAAATTACTATCTTCCAGCCAGAGTTGCGCCAACCCGCTATTTGTGAACGTCAACGACAATCGCTGCCCTTGCAATTGCGGCATGAACAATTGGTAATTCGTCCCGGCAAACGTGATTTTCAAGGATGTCATCAGGTTCGTCGGCTCATACGTCCAGAAAATTTCCGGGTCTATCGGATAGAGGTCGTCATTGAATGGGAAATTCGCATCTATTTGGGTTAAATTGGTATAAGGGGAAGGCACAATTTGCCAACCGCCCATGATCTGCTGCACGCTCGCATTGGGCGCGTTGTTTTGCAGGTAGTTCAACAAATTGGTGGTGTAGCCGGTCAACGTGCTGCGAATGCTGGCTTCGTTCAAGTTGGTGACATAGTTTCCGGCATCGGTTCCGCTGGCGGCAGTCATCAGGCTGTTGCTGCTAAATCCCATTGCATTGGCCAGATTGATACCGGCTACCGGCTCGCTGACTTTGAACGCCGGGTCGAGCCAATAAGTATTTCCCCCGGTGGTCAGCGAAACCCAAACGTGTTGAAACAAATACAGGTTGGTGTAGCCGGTAAAATTACCTGTTTCGGGATAACCGCGTGAGCCGAAAAGACCGTCCAAGTATTGCATCGTGCTCGTCCAGTTGGTGTTGACCAAGGTTAATTGAAACCAGTGTTGCAAATCCATGTCTGCGCCGGAAAAATCATTATACTCCGGGCCAATCCACTGAAATTCATAGCCGGTATTGTTGTAGCCGGCGGCGTTCAAAAGGGCGGTGAGCAAGGCGGACTGGTCAAAGTCGTTGCCGCTCTTTTCGAGCAGGGTCAATTGCGCGCCCTTCTTGGAGCCGAAATAATGCACATAACGAATGTGGTCGTGGACGTAGTTGAAAATCTTCGCCGGGTCGTTTTGCAAGCCTTGCGCCAATGCCTGAATCTGCGGGGTGACAGCCTCGGCAACGGGCGCGGCGGGCTGGCCTGACTGGCTCCTGCCGCTGAACGGCTGCATGACCACCACTGACGCGAGCAGTCCCAAAATCAAAAATTTCATTGTTTTCATTTTCGTTGTTCCTCTCTTGATTATTGTGAAACCGATTGCACGTTGCCTTCGTTGTCCGTGGTGATGCTTCCGCTCCTGACGCCGGAAATTCCATTCAACCAGTCTGCCGTGGTGTAGCCGTAATTTGACCGCGATGACGGCTGCGTGCCGAGACTTGACAGCGGATTAAGTCCTAGCAACACTGACCAGCCGTCCGGTATTCCGTCGCCGTCCGTGTCGGGGTTGTTGGGGTCGGTATGACTTATTAGTCGCTCGTAAGCATCTGTAAGTCCATCTCCATCAGTGTCTTGTGGAGTTCCTAGAATCAAGAAAACATCTTGGCTGACGATGGGCAGGGTGTAGGTATTTGCAGAATTTCCTTGTCCCATCCAATACCAGACGCCGTTTGTTATGGGCGATGTCAAGGCTGCGGTGGCGAATACATCGTAAAAATATCCCGGCAACCCTCCCTGTATTGTGAACGTCACATAATTGGTGCCGTTGATTACCGTTGTTGACGTGACGTTGGTGAACCAGACCACATTGGCATTGGTGCTGTAATTTGGCGTCACCGATCCATCCCATTGCAGATAACCCGCGCCGGTGATTACGTCGGGCGTGGCGCTGGTGGACGGGCTGGATGGCGCGGAAATAATGTTTGCCATCGCCGTATTCCACGGACTGATGATGTAAGGGGTGTATTCCCAACTAAAGATGGTTTGAACGTCGTTGGAATTGAGCGGATAATTATAGGTCGCCACGGTATTGAACATTCCGTTTGCTTGATAGAGTCCCGTTTCATCCGCGCCAATGAAGAATCCGTTGGTGAGGACATTGGGGCCGGGATAAATCGTCACGCCGGGGCCATTGGTTATCAACACGCCATCCAGATACAAGGCCGTGTTCGTCGCTGAATAGGTCAACGCAACAAAGTGAAAATAATTGGTTGTCCAAGAAATCGGGGCGGAAAGATAGGTCGTGAGGCTGCTCGACAAATCATTCGTCTGCGCCGAAAAATAAATGTTGTTGCCGCCATTATCAACGTAGATGCTCCACAGGCCGTAACTGGAATCGGGCGTGTATGCGCCGACTTCAAACAGGCGTCCCCATTCGCCCGGCCCGGTTCCGCCCGCATTCGTGCTCGACCATGATGATGGCGCGAACCAGAAAGTGACGGTTCCTGAATCAACCGTCAGGTTCGTGGTTCCGTCATTTTCATAGACGTTGTATTGCAGCCAAGCGGGAACATTCGTGTCCACGACGAGCGAATGAAAATCGCCAAGGGGGGAAAAGGCGATGTTGGTGAAAGAAACGGGAGCGTAACCGTAGTCGCTCGTCCAGTTGGTGCTATCATAAAACGACCAAGAATCCAGCGGCGCATTGGTCGGGCCGCTCCCGCCACCGCCGGGGTCCATTGAAAAGGCCAGTCCATCTGGCGTCAGGGCAAATAAAAAACCCGCGACGATGAACGCATAAATCAGCGTGACAGCACGGGCTGGCGAAACACCATTCTCTTTATTGATTGCATTCATAAGTTTTAATCGGTTTTCACTTCTATTTTGATGAGTGGTTTAATTGTTTCCAGTTCCCTCCGCAAGCAAAAGTTCTTCACATGATGTCAGGTAAAGCCTCCACGATTGTCCGTGTCCCGTTGCTAACGTGCCAGCATCAAAAAACAGCCTGCACAATTGAACATCGTCGGCCCACAGGTGCGGAAAATCCGCCGACAACGGGGATGGACGCAAAATGACTTTGCCGTCAAGCTGCAATTGTTCGGTTGGGACACCAGCCGGGAATCGGTGACGAGCCTTGAAAATATGCAGCGGCGCGTTCCCGATCTCGAACTGTTTATCCTCGCCCGCGTTCTCGGCACGAAAATGGACAATTTGTTTCCGCGCGGCATTGGCGGGAAACTGAAAGACCTTTATCCGCAATACCGCGTCAAACTTTCCCGCGGCCAGATTCCGCGCTCCTCGTGATTGATGCTCGCCGGGGTTGGGATTTGGCTGAACGGTGAATTTATTTTTGTCAGCCTCGTGTTTCATGCCGTTGCGGTTTCTTCAACCAGTGAAAGAATGCGGGAAATAAAATCTTGCGTGTCAAACGGCTTCTCAATGAAATCCGCCGCGCCAAGGTCAAGGCCGCGCTGCTGATTTTCAATACTGGCATTTCCGGCCACAAATACGATTGGGGTTTCTTTCAAGTGCGGGATTTCTCGCAACCGCTGGTAAATGACGAAGCCGTTGACTCCGGGCAATTCTACGTCAAGGGTAATCAAGTCGAATGCTTCCGCTTGAGCCAGCCGCAAGGCTTTCTCGGCATCCAAAGCCGCTTGCGCCTTGCAACCGGCTCGCGTGAGGAGAAACACCATCATCATTGCCACGGCCATTTGGTCGTCCACCACCAGAATTTTTGCTTTAGCTGTCATAAACCCATGTCGTGAAGATTTGTTATCAGTTTCCAAATCGAAGTCAACACTGTTCTCTTAAAAGAACAGAAGTTTCCGGCACTGACCTAGCCTTTAATCTGGATGACTGCTCCGCTCAATCTCGTCGGCCCCCAGGTGCGGCGATTTCGCATCAAGAAACATTGCACGCAGGAAGCACTGGCGGCCAAGCTGCAAGTCGAGGGCTGGGATGTCAGCCGCGAATCGCTGGCCAAGCTGGAATCGCAATTCCGCCGGGTGCCGGATTGCGAATTGCTGTTTCTAGCCAAAGTTCTCGGCGTCGAGGTCATGGATTTGTTTCCGGCCAAACTGGATTTGAAAAAACTCGATCCGGCGTTGCGCCTGAAAGTGTCCACCAAGTTTCCCCGCCGCAAGCTCCGCCGCTCGTAGGCGATGATTTTTTTGGTTCCGATTTCTCCCCGGAAAATTTTTTCCCCTGCGCGCATTTGGCTGGCGCGGCTGCGCTCCTGAAAACAAGAATGTTTTCAGAAGCGTGGATTCGCGTGGGGAAAGGATGCGACAAACTATTTTGCCGGGTCGTTGGTGGCTTGTGCCTGATTTTCGCCGTCCGGCAGCAAGTGCCGTATTTGTTTTTGGGAAACGCTGCTGCGAAAGAAAATGCAGCCGTTGTTTTGCCCGTTGACCTGACGCAAATCAGCGGCGTAAGCGCCTTCAATCACCAGCACAAATCCCGGTGGACTGGCAAAGCTGTCATTTTGCGTCGGCAACACTTTGATGGGAATTTTGGCAACCGCCAGCGTGTGAAATGCCGCCTGATTGAATTGCATGACCTGCGCCATGTCATCAATTTGGATGGCCATTTTGCGGTCGTAGCGGGCAGTAAGCTCCAAGCAAATCAGGCAGGCAATGAGGATGGCCGCCCCAATGCTCCAAAACAAACTGGTTGTCCACGCGGTTTTCCAAATCCGTTTTGACCATTCGGATTTAGCTTCGTCGGCGGCATCCTGAATTTTTTCCAGCGTGGGCATAACCTTCCAAGCCAGATCGTTGGTGTGCTGCACGAATGGCGCGATGATTTTCTGGTTGATGCCGGATTGAATCGTGTCTTGAACGCCCTGCACGATGGCTTTGATGTCCACCTGTGCGCCAAGATTTTTTACGGTCAATTCAATGGCCGCAATGGTTTCATCGCATTTTTCCTGGGTTGCGCGGCAAAGCTCGTCGGTTTTTTCGGCATGATCCGTGATGTTGGCATCGCGGGTTTCAATCGTTTTGGCGAGCAAACCAACTTCCTCACGCAGCTCCTGCATGGTCGCCAGCGAATCGGCGTTGGCCGAAATCATCCGGGCGGGGATGCGTTCGGCATAATGGGCATACACGTCCAGCACGAGAAAAAGCTGGCTGAAAAACTGCGTGCTGTCGCCGTCAGCGAAGCGATAATAAACTGCCCGCGCCAGCTCCCGCTTTTCAGCGGGATAGGCGGCGAGCATTTCTTCAAATAAATCGGATTCGAGCATAATGATTCCTTTTTAGTTGCTGAGGTTCACTTTTGCGCCGCGCTTGGCGGCAAATGGTTCGCCGATGGGCGGCGCGGTTTTGGGTTTGATGGTGGCCGCTTCAAGGGCGGGCAAAAGTTTGGCGGCAATCTGGTCGTATTGATTGAACATGGTGGCGAGCCAGTCCTGCAACACGCCCCGCGCCATGATGTCCAAGCCAAGCGAGTCATTGCCGATGGCTTCATTGAACGGGATGCCGCGCTGATGGTCGGCTTCCAGCTTGGCGAGCCGGAGTTTCACAAATTCCGACAGCACCGGCACGGTAATGGTGACTGCACCGCAGTCGAGCAATTCTTTTTCGAGCGGGCTGTTGTCAAACATTCTGGTTTTGGATGCGCGTGCCGGATTACGGACGATGACATAATCCACCTGCCTGCCGCAGAACTGGCAGACGGCGGCAAGGTTGGTCATCACGTCCAAGTCATCAAATGGAAATACCATGAGCGTGATGCCGATGTTCTGCGTGGCGGCGATGTCAAAGAAATGCGTGGCCGATAAAGCCTTCATCAGTTGCGCGTCCAGATGCGCCCGTGGGTCAATCAGGGTGACAGGTTGGGCGGTCGTCTTTCGCAGAATCAAAATGAGTTCGTCCAAGTCTTCGGCCTGCCCGTTTAACGGCATGAGTTTGACCTGGCCGGGAAATAATCGGGACAAGGTGCGGTTGTCACCGTCCAGATCAAATCCCTGCCACGGGATGCCACGTTGGTTAAGCCAGCACGCGCGGGCGGCGGCTTCGATGCTCTTGCCCATGTTTCCTTTGGCCTGCATGGGCAGAATCAGGCGATGTTTTATAGTTTTCATATAGTGAGGTTGTTGAACTGATATGGATTATCTATTTTGGTTGTTGTTGTTGCTGCCTGCGCCGGCGTTGGTGCCGATGCAGATGGATTCACCGTGGCCGGCTGTGCCGTTGCCGCTTCGTTTTCCCAATGAGATCGCGCCTGACGTTTCAGGTAGCGCCGGTAGAACTGGTGCAATCCCTGAAACGTGATGACGCAATCCTTTTCGGTGCGAAGCCGGGCGGCGATTTCCTGCCACGTCCGGCGTTGTTGGCGTTGCTCGCGGATAAACTCCGCGAACAATTCAAGGCGGCTGCGATATGCGCGTCCGCCGCCACGCCGTTTATTTTTGGTTTCCGAATCCATTCGCCACCAGTTTAGGCCAGCGAATGCAGATTGCGTTAGCGAGTAGTGGGCGGGTTAAGCAGGAAAGTGGGCGAGTTAAACGCGATAGCGTTTTTATCCGTTGAAAGGCGTTGAATCGCCGGGTTGAAACCTGTTGAACGGTGTTGAACCGTGACGTTGAAATGTGTTGAAAGGCGTTGAATTCATCAACGCTTTTCAACGCGATTTTTCATTTCACACCGCGCATAGCCAAGAACCTACGATTTTTCGTAGGGGTAGGGCGTCCCATAAAAAAACATCCGCATAGGATGCAATGACAACGCTCATTTTTGAGCCGCAAAATATTTTTTGCGCATGTTGAGCAAATGCCAATGAAGCACTGAACGAGCGTTCCAGAAAACCAGAGCGGAACCAAAAAAAGCGTGTGGTATGTGAAGCGTGGTTTCTGGAACGCTCGTTGAGTGCGTGACCGTATAGGTTTGATTGAAGGCGTTTAGTCTGTCCGGTTTTCGAGGCACGCAGAAAAGCCGGACAGTCTAAACGCAATGGTGAGTGTTTAATTACTTGTTCAGATTTTTCCAAACTGGCATAAATTTCATGCTATGAAACAAACATTTGATTTGATTTTATTCGGCTCAAATACAGATGCGTCAGGCTTGCCACACCCGTTCCACCGGTATCGAATTGAGGTCACTGACTGGAATGGCGCTTACTTAAGGGCATTCTTCGATGGTTTTTGTGACTGCTTCCGATTGCGTTCCACAAACATTTCGTGGCGCGGTTTGGTGAGCAGGCGAAAATTCTTGGGTCGCCGTTTGACGACGCGC
>Ga0265338_10006816_pt1 | contig 14392 bp, 11 predicted proteins | sample 42126metaG_FD_193579 | JGI IMG/M metagenome (GOLD analysis project Ga0265338, IMG submission 193579) | Rhizosphere microbial communities from Carex aquatilis grown in University of Washington, Seatle, WA, United States - 4-21-26 metaG | ecosystem: Host-associated > Plants > Roots > Rhizosphere... | reverse complement strand
CGGTCGCAGCCTGAGGACATCAAAGAACCTCTTTAAAATGCCAATGTCACCGGGAAAATTGTCCGTGCTGGTCTGCAAGAATTTCGCTTGTGTGAAAATCGCCGGGCGCGCCAATTATGTCTCCAGTCCTGATTTTAAAACGCTGTTGAACGAATTGACTGCGAAAGGTTACCGGCGTTTTATTATTGATCTGTCCGATTGCGTGCTTATGGACAGCACGTTTCTGGGCGTCCTGGCCGGATTCGGATTGAAAATGCCAGCCGGCCCCGGACAGCCGGGAATCGAATTGTTTAACGCCAACGCGCGCGTCGCGGAGTTGCTGGAAAACCTGGGGGTGGCGCGGCTTTTCAAAATCACCGGCGGCGCCTTGCCATTGCCGGCTGATACCAAAACCAGCACGCCCGAACCGATCAATGCCACGCACGAGGAAATCACCCGCACCTGCCTCGAAGCGCACCAGACCCTCATGGCGATGAATCCGGAAAACGCCGCGCGATTCAAGGATGTGACGCAATTTCTCGCCGAAGACTTGAAGACGCTGGAAAAAAGCAACTGACCTGCGCATTGCGCGCTGTCAACTGCGTGAGCCGAAAATGAGGGGCCTCAAACCGGCGCCGGCGCCGGTGCGCCGAGTCCGGGCAATTTGGGCGGTGTGGGTTTTGGCGGCGTTTCCGGCAGCGGTGTGCCGGCGGGCGCTCCCACCATCGGGCCCACTTGCGTCGGGGTTCGAGGCGGCGGGGTGAACGTGCCCGTGCGGATGATTTCTTCTACCTGTACACCATCCAGAGTTTCGTATTCGAGCAGGCCGTGGGCGATGATTTCGAGTTTATCGCGATGGGACTCGACGAGCGCCTTCGCCGTTTGGTTCGCCTCATCAATGATGCGTTTGACCTCGGCATCGATGTCCTGCGCGGTTTGCTCGCTGTAATCCTTCGTGCGCATGAAATCGCGTCCCAGAAAAACATACTCCTGGCTGTCGCCATAAAGAACGTTGCCAAGTTTCTCGCTCATGCCCCAGTGCATCACCATGGCGCGGGCAAGCTGCGTGGCCTGCTGGATATCCATTGCGGCGCCGCTCGAAATATCGTCCGTCACATATTGCTCCGCAATGCGCCCGGCCATGGCCAGAATGATGCTGTCAATCGCCTGCTTCTTGCGCATGTTCAACATGTCTTCTTTGGGCAGCGACATCGTGACACCGAGCGCGCGACCGCGCGGAATGATCGTCACTTTGTGGAGCGGATGGACGTGTTTGAGCAGCACATTGACCAGCGCGTGCCCCGCTTCATGCCACGCTGTGGCGCGCTTCTCCTCGTTCGACATGGCCATGCTGCGGCGTTCACGCCCCCAACGGACTTTGTCGCGTGCCTCTTCCAGTTCGCTCATGCCCACGGATTTTTTGTTCAGACGGGCAGCGAGCAACGCCGCTTCGTTCAGCAAATTGGCCAGCTCCGCGCCGGAATAACCCGGCGTGCCGCGCGCGATGATGGACAAATCCGCCTCGGGCGCGAGCTTGACGTTCTTGGCGTGGACCTTAAGGATTCCCTCGCGTCCGCGCACGTCCGGCAAATTGACAACCACCTGCCGGTCAAAACGGCCGGGCCGCATCAATGCCGGATCGAGGACATCATGGCGGTTGGTCGCGGCGATGATGATGATGCCTTCCTGGGTGTCAAAGCCGTCCATCTCCACGAGCAAGGCATTAAGCGTCTGTTCGCGTTCGTCATTGCCACCACCCATGCCATGGCCGCGTGAACGGCCGACCGCGTCAATTTCATCAATGAACACGAGGCAGGGCGTGTTGCGGCGCGCCTGTTCGAACATGTCGCGCACCCGGCTGGCGCCGACGCCGACGAACATTTCCACGAAATCCGAACCGCTGATGCTGAAAAATGACGCGTCCGCCTCGCCGGCGATGGCCTTGGCCAGTAGTGTTTTGCCGGTGCCGGGCGGTCCGACCATCAGCACACCCTTCGGAATGCGTCCGCCGAGCCGCTGGAATTTCTTGGGGTCCTTTAAAAACTCGACCAGTTCGGAAACCTCTTCAATGGCCTCGTCAATACCAGCCACGTCCTTGAAGGTCGTTTTGTTGCGGTCTTTGGCGAGCATTCGCGCCTTGCTCCGTCCAAAACTCAAAGCGCCCTTGCCGGCGATTTTTATCTGGCGGATGAAGAAAAACCAGAACAACACGCCGATGCCCACAAAAAACAGCAATTGATAGCCGATGGACCACAGCATCGCGTTTGGCGCGCCGGCCTCGATTTTGTCCGAGACCAGCAACTGGTCCAGCATTTTTTGCGTGAGCATGGCGTTCGGCGAACTGAACGGCACCTCGACGGGCTTGCCGGCTTCTTTGATAATGTTTCCGTCCCGGCCAACTTTGTAATAAGAACCGGCGATGGGTGTGAGCGGCGATGATTGCGAGTTAAAATTAATAGTCGCATGCGCAATCTGGTTTGAACTGAACTTTTGGAGAAAATCGGATTGCGACAACTGTTCGCCCTGGGGCGTCAAATGGGTCCGGAGCAGTATCAACGCCATAATACCGCCAAGAATAGCAATCCATGCGACCCACGTGATTGTCGGGGCCTTCAACGGACCAGGCGGTTTTTTCTGCCCGCGGTCGCCGCCATTTCTTTGATTGGAATCGTCGTCAAACATTTTCGCAGGTCAAACTAACACGCCATTCCGCCTTCCGCAATGCGCTAATTTGGCCTATATTCCATGGAATGCGCATTGGTCCGCTGACATTGGACTCCAACCTGTTTCTCTCGCCGCTGGCGGGTTACACCAACCTTCCCTTCCGGCTCGTCGTGCGCGAAATCGGCGGCGTGGGCCTCTGCACCACCGACCTGGTCAACGCCCGCTCGTTGCTGGAGAAAAATAAAAAGGCGTTCAAACTCATCGAAACCCGCGCCGCTGATTCGCCGCTGGCCGTCCAGCTCTTTGGCTCCGTGCCCGAAGAAATGCGCGACGCCGCGGTTTATCTCGAATCCATCGGCATCGCGTCCGTGGACATCAATATGGGCTGCCCCGTCCGCAAAGTCTGCGGCGTCGGCGGCGGGTCGGCCATGATGACCGAACTGAACAAGACCGCCGCGCTCGTCCGCGGCATGACCGGCGCCGTGAATATTCCGGTGACAGCCAAAATGCGGCTGGGTTGGGACGACGAAAACCTCACTGCGCCTGAGCTGGCGCGCGCCCTCGAAGACGCCGGCGTCGCCGCGATATTTGTTCATGGCCGCACGCGGGAACAGGGTTTTGGCGGAACGGTGAACCTGGCTGGCATTCGCGCCGTTGTCCAGGCTGTGAAAAATATTCCGGTCATCGGCAATGGCGACGTTATCACGCCGCGGGCTGCCAAAAAAATGTTTGACGAGACCGGTTGCACGGGCGTGAGCATCGGGCGCGGCGCGTTTTACAACCCCTGGATTTTTCAGCACACGCTGCATTATCTCCAGAGTTTTGGGAGTGGCGAGTTAAACGAGCCCCATAATTCCTTCGGTAGAGACGCGCCGCTGCGCGTCCAGGCTGACTGGCAGGTCAGCCCTTCCAGCAGTAACGACCAGGTTCCCGAACCCTCATTTGTCGAGCGCGTGCGCGTGATGTACCGGCATCTGGATTTGATGGTCGAGGTGTTCGGCGAGGAACTTGGATGCCGGATGTTTCGCAAGGTCGCGCCGTGGTATGCCAGACGTTTCGGACCGTGCCACGAATTCAACAAGCGCGCCGTCCAAATCTCCACGCGCGCCGAATTTCACAATGTTTTGGAAAATTATATTCGGTGGCGGCAACAATTTCTGGATGACAACGGCGAATTGCAGCCACGCTTTCGTCCGCCACCGATGGTTGCGTCTTTCATGCGTGAGCCGGCCTCGACACAGCGCGAACAAATCCCTGTTCCGAAAGGGCCGGTGGAGGTGTGGTAAACACCTGCTTCGTTTATTGACAAACCGGCCGGTTGTGACGATGCTTCACACCCTCAATTTGTGCCTCGGTAGCTCAATTGGTAGAGCAGTTGACTCTTAATCAATTGGTTCTAGGTTCGAGTCCTAGCCGGGGTACCAATTTATCCTGCCGCCACTATGGCGCAGGGCCCAACCGGATCCACTGGGTTGCTGTGCGATACTTCAGCCCGTCAGAAGTCTCAACCACAGCATAGAAAGGATGCCGCCCAGCCCATAAATCCGTTCCGTTCACCTGAAAAATCGCCGTGGACACATTCGTCGCCGAATCCAGCACGCCCCCGGTGCTGAACAATGTGATCAGGCTTACCATGTTGGTATTGGCGGCAACCTGTACATGGTAAGTGCCTTGCACCGGGGCCTGGTTGGTCAGATCAAGCAGCGTTAGAACCGCGCTCAAGGAACTGTTTTTTACAATGACCGTAACCGTCGCTTTGGTTTGAGTTCGTACATTGCTGCCTTCGTAAGCCACCGCCGTCAAATCATGATAACCGTCGGCCAGGGCCGAGGTGTCCAATGGGAAGGTCAAAGCCAGGCTGGCTGCGCCAGCGGTGACGTAAAGGTGGTTTCGCGGTTCCAGGTCGGAGAGATTTTGAGTGAGGGTGCTGCCCGTGGTCGAAAACGAAGGAACCTTGAAGGATGACACCGTTGGGATTACCTGAATTGCGGCGGCCTGATAACCGGGACTCCGGGCATATAGATTAAAAGAGGTGAAGTTGAATGTGCCGTATTGGTTCACTTCATAATCCCCGGCCACAACCCCGTCACTGCCTTGTAAGGCGGGATTAGAGTTAATCGCACTGTACAACTGGCTGGCGAGCGCGCCGGAATTGTCAGGAGACTGATTGGTGACGCCCACGACCGCTATCTGGCCATTGGTCTTGGTAAAAATGAATTTCATCCAGGAATTGGCGGGAACCGAATTGCTTCTCTCCGAGTATCCCTGCATACCGAGCGCTCCAGATTCCAGGAACGCAGGCCGGCTGGCAGTCAGAAAAGTCGAAAGCTGGCCGGCATTTCCAATCGCACTCGAGGCGGTGGCTTGTATTTCGCCCAGGTAAAAATTGGTTGCCATCGCAGTCCATTGTCCCTGGTTGGTGGAAAAACCAACCGAGTAAGGGCGCAGAGCACTGTCAATGCGGACGAGGGTGGTGTTCGTTGCCCCATCCAGCAATGTAAAGCCGGGTGGCGCAGGAGGAACAAGCCATGCCCGGTAAAACCGGCAGGCGGAATTCGTGGCGCTGACATCAACAAAATCCATCGCCCCACCGGGCTGGTTGGTCATGATGGACACCCAGTCAAAAAGGTTGGTGGATATCTGGACGGCCCAGGGCAATCCGGGCGTGCTGTCCACATGCATCTGGAATGCACCGGAACCTGCGACGTTCGGCGCCGACAGGACGGGCGCTTCATCAGGAACCGGCCATGTCATGCGATAAAAGCGCGCGGGATAATTACTGGCATCAAAATCGATAAAATCCCACAGACCCGGCGCAGTGTTCGTGGAGATTGGCAGCCAGTCCAGCAAGTTTGTTGAGGCCTGGATGACATAAGGCAAAGTGCTTGGAATTTCCACCTGCATTGTAAAAGCCCCGCTCTTATCAAGACGACCGGGTGCCATCTCCGGGGGGGTTGAATTCGGCAGATAGTTGACGCTATAAGAAAGACCCGGCGTATTTGTGGGAATGCCACTGGCGACATAGAAAGGAACCGTCATGGGATTGGTAGCGAACGACTGCAACTCGATACGGTCGCCAAAAACCAGGGCATTTACTTTTGTGGCGTTGGTGGCGGCCGGAGAATTGATCAAAGCGGCCAATTCTGTGGCGATCGTGCCCAGGGTTGAATTGGCGGGGACGGTATAGGTGACAGGATATCCGTTCAAGGTGACAGTCAACAAATTGCCGGGAGACGGTGTCAGGTTGGTCAGCGTGCTGAAATACGTTCCATCCACGAACAAATCAACCTGTTGCAGAGGATGATTCCCATCGCGGGCCGAGAATTGCACCGAAAGCGTGGAAGTGCCGTTCAGCACGGAGTTGGTGAGGTTGTTGTTCCAGTGTCCTGAGCCCGGCCGGGCAAAGGGCGCCGCCAGCGGCTCGGCCACCATAAGACCGAGATATGGCGCGTAGATGCTCTGATAATAGCTCTCAGCCAGACTGAAGCCGCGCGCCTGGTAAAAGTAAACCTGGGGGTTGGGAAACTTCTGCGGATCGTTGAAGGGTTCCGCGACGGTTCCATAACTGCCCGCAGCTCCCGCAGCGATGAAAGCCAGCAAGTTGGTCTGATCGTTAGCGCCGAAGATAATGCCAGCATAGGATGTCAAACTGTCCCCGATGGCTCCGGGCACAAAAGCGCCAGGCGTGAGGCTCAGTTGCGCCAAACCTGTTTCATATCCCAGGAAGCCCGTCTGGCCCATAATTGAATCGGTGTTGATTCGAAAAATCGAGGAAACCCCGAGAATATTCACGTTAAAAATGGCGTTATCGAAATACGGATAACGTATGTTGCGAAGTGGATCGGAACTTTTTGCCAGAACCACCGGCTGTTGGGGAAAGGTCCCATCGCTGGCGACCCCCTGATCCACCAATTGCTTCGCCTGGGCAAGTGAACCGGCCGAAATCATGGTCGTAAGGAAGGAGTAACCGGGAGCACCGACGGGCAAAGCCTGGCGAAAGACCGCTTCGCTGGCTGCATAACTGTTATTAACACCCAAAGGATCACTTCCATTGCCCAATCTGCCGCCATAAAACAGGGCCGAAGTCGTCCCGTCGACCGTGACTCCAAAGCCGGTCTGAAACGGAATATCCATCGAGAGCACGAGGTCATCGATCTGGTTCGTCAACTGGCGTGCCGCCAGCATGTTCAACAGCGGTATCACCAGATTGGTCTGCAAATCGTTGCTGGTCCATAAAGTGTTGCCGCCGGACCAAGAGATGCGCAAAACGTTTCCGGGGGGCACCTGGCGGCGTTCGCAGAAGTAATTACCCAGCTCGCATGAGTTTGAACTGGTTTGATTGACGACAACGATCGTGTTCAACCCGCTGCCGCCAGCCTGCGCGTTAAAGACCAAGGCACAGTTTAACAAAACAAGCCCCAGCATTCTTCGGTGCAGCCTGCCGTTCATATGCGTAAGGAATCCTGATGAATAATACACGCTCGCGGCAGAAAGGCGAGATTTTCATAACAGTACTTTCCCAATGCCGGCATATAAAAAAAGGCCGGTCATTGACCGGCCCTGCATCTGCCATGCAATTAGTTAAATCCCAGCTTTCAGGATTACTGGCGGCGCCGTGCCCATCCCCATGCGCCGAGGCCCAACGCGATAAAAGCAAAGGTTGACGGCTCAGGAACCATAGCGATAGACAATCCTTTGTCTTTGCTTATGTCCAACTCGTCACCCGGACTAAAATTCGCTGCGTTCCATTGGAACGCCCACGTCACATCGCCCGTCACCGGCCCTGTATTGTCATTAAGCGTCAAATAAGACGGTCCGTTGAGTTCACCCAGCGTCTGGCCAACCAGCGCCGCTTCGGCATAGTTTGCGTTCGGTGCGTCAATGACCTCCGCAATGCCATTCCCGCCCGGCACATTGGCCGTTTGCAGGGCTGCGGCAAACCCATCAGTAGGATTGCCGGTAATATTGACGGTATTGTTGTTGTTCCCGAACAAATTGAAATTGGAATATTGATAGAAGCTCAAGTTGAGCGTGCTGCTTGCCGAAATGTTATCGATCCATATATACTCCAACATATCGGCGCTTCCAGGAGTGACGCCGGTCAGAACGTATTCAACATTCACTGACAGTAGCGAGTTTTGATACGTCACGGTCAGATCATTGGGCGCATTAATTGTAGCCGTCAACCCGCCGATGGTGTCAATGGACTGCGGAGCACCGCCGTTAATTGAATACCAAAACCACTGCTGGTTCAATTGGTTATGACTAAAAACACTCCAGTTGTTCATCCCGATATTGCCGGTGCCACCTGAGCCAGCGCCTAGATTCAACTCCGCTGAGGTTCCCCCGCTGCTAAGTAAGTAGTTCTGAGTCATGCCCTTGCCCGGCAAAAACAGAACACCTGACATGACCAGCGCGCCACACAGTGATGCAACCCCTTTGCGAGCGGAAGTATATCGATTTTTACGATTAAAATTCATAATTAGTCCTCTGATTATTTCTTCGCGTAATTTACTTTCTGAAAACAAGGGTTTTTTTAATACAATCGGGGATGAAAGTCAAGGTTTTTTTCAGTAGCAACTTTTTTAATGTGTAACGTCCTCTTGTCAGGGGGAATCTATGCTCCCCGACGCCGCCTGCGCAGAAAAGCCAAGGCAAGCATTCCTGACGAAATCAGCACCACAGACGAAGGTTCAGGCACCGTAATTGTCTGCGTCTCGCTGATTGTAAAGGAGCTCCCGGCTGCCAGGCTCAAATCGTCCCATTCAAAGGCATAAACCGCATTTCCCGCAGCAGTGAGAGTGGTGTTGTCAAGGGCGCTGGAACTCCCGTTCAGAGGGCCAAACGGAGCCCCACTGTTATTTGCCTGCACTCCCATCGTAAGACCTGCCCCAATTCCTTGCTCTGAATCGGTCAACGATACTCCCCCTCCAGTCTGATTGGCGAAGTCTTGTGGGCCGGTTGTTGTCAGAGTAACATTCTGGCTTCCCGTAGCGCCTCCGAGGTTAAAATCCGAGTATTGGTAGAAATTGATGCCTTGCGAGCTGCCGGAAACGTTCTTAACCGTTATTGCATAGGTTAAAGTATACTGATTATTAAGGCCGCCAGACAGCGTATACGAATTGGTGATAACTATAACACCCAAATTATACGCGGCGGATAAAAATGGTGAGCTGCCGTGTGTTCCCGTGCTGACCGATTGAAAGCTTGAGTTATTTAACAGGGATGCCCCGCCACCATTCAAATTGTAGTAAAATGATTCCAAAATCAATTGGTTCACACCCCCCGCCACCCAATTGGTCAGCCCGAGGTTCGGGTCGAAACCCACGCTGGAAGTTCCTTTAGTAATTGTTTGCGCCCCGCTTTGAACGGCAAAGCTGGCGAATAATAACGCAAATAGAGCACCATTAAAAAACAACCGCGCCCTGCTTACGAAAGACTTTTTCGAAATCTTCATAGCGTTGCTTGGGTTCTTTACTTTAATACGAACCTGTTATGAGGTTATTTGTCTAAAAAGTCAAGACAATTTCTTGCATAAGAAAAGGTTTTTTCGAATCTCATTTTCTGAGCACTCAAACCGGCCGATTCCATCAACACCCTGCTGTAGTCGCGTACGGGCTTAGGTCTGTAATCCACACTTTATCAACGGCTTAGGATTGGAAAACCCGCTGAAGTGCTTTGTGATCGCTCTCCGCTGGCGTTACTGTCCGGTGAATACGACCAATTATCACCATCGGGCACAAGTCCTTGAAATCGAACTTTGCTAATGCAAATGGCCATCCGGCATTCGCGGCCTTTATTTCCCAATGCAGAACTGGCTGAAGATCGAATCAAGCAAATCTTCGGTTGCCGTTTTGCCGACGATTTCGCCAACGGCATTGACCGCAATGCGCAAATCTGCCGCCACGAGTTCAAGCGTCGCGTCCGCGCGCAGCGCGTCAGCCGTTCGCCCGGCCGCCGCACTGGCGCGATTCAACGCGTCCTGATGCCGCGAATTGATCATCACCTGCAACATCTCAGCCTTGATTTCGCCCGACCACGCCAGTTCCTTGATGGCATCCTTCAACGATTCAATCCCCTGCCCGCTGGTACAGGACACGGCCAAAATTGGAATATGAAGCTCCTGTGGGAGTTTCAAATCCTCGGCGCTCGATTTTGCCGGCAAATCAATTTTGTTCCGGACCAGGATCCGTTTCCTGCCTGTAAGCTCATTGAGATATTTTTCATCCTCACCGGCCAGTGGCTCGCTGGCGTCGAGCACATGTAAAATGAATTCGGCTCGGGCCAGCGATTCGCGGCTGCGGCGGATGCCTTCCCGCTCGATTTCGTCGCGCGCTTCACGCAACCCCGCGGTGTCGATAAATATCACCGGCAAGCCGCGGATATTGGCCATCTCCTCAATCGTATCGCGCGTCGTGCCAGGAATGGGGGACACGATGGCGCGGTCGCGCCCGAGGAGCTGATTGAGTAAGCTGGATTTCCCGACATTGGGCCGGCCCACAATCGCCGCGCGAATGCCACGCCGCAAAATCTGCCCCTCATTCGCCGTGCGCAACAGTTCGTCCATGAATTTCACTCCATGGTCCAACCTCGCCAGCAATTGCGCCTTTGTGTCCGGTGCGATGTCCTCGTCGGGAAAATCGATATGCGCCTCGACATGCGCGAGCGTATGCATCAAATCATCGCGGAGCTGATTGATGCGCTGCGAAAGTTTTCCGGCCAGTTGTTCGTTGGCGGCGGCCAGCGCCAGTTCCGTGCGCGAATGAATCAAATCAGCGACGGCTTCGGCTTGGGCGAGGTCCAGGCGGCCGTTGAGAAATGCCCGGCGCGTAAATTCACCGGGTTCAGCCGGTCGCGCGCCATTCACCAGCAGCGTATCCAGGACGAGCTTGGCGGGCAGGATGCCACCGTGACAGGTGATTTCAACGGTATCTTCGCGCGTAAACGTTCGGGGCGCCCGCAGCACGGCCAATAACACTTCGTCCACGGTTTTGTCGCCCCGGACAATCCTGCCGTATTGAATCGTATGCGACGCTGCGGCCGATGGTTTCAACGAGTTTTTGCCGAGAGGCAAAAAACTTTTATCGGCGATGGCAAGCGCCTGCAGGCCGGAAAGGCGTACAACGGCCAGTCCGCCCTCGCCCAGCGACGTGGCAATCGCAGCAATCGTGTCGTCGAACATGAATCGAGGGTCGAAGGTCGAGGGTCGAGAGTCAAAGCCGTATTTGCCGTCGATTCCCGCCTCCGGTGTCGGGCTAATTTACATGCCGGCAATTCCCGGCCTGGTTTTCGGCATCGCGCCCCTCAAGAAACAGCCGGGCCTTCTCATAACTTTTCTTTTGCAGGTAATGCAGCAATGCCGGGTCGGCGCCTCGCGGCAGTTCCTTTGCCAGCTCATCAATGCGCGCAAACAGCGCCGGCAGATCTGGTTTGGAATTTGCCGTGCGCAGGGACTTGATCGCGTGGTCCAATTCCATCAGCGCGTTCAGCAGGCTTTGTTCGATAACCGTAATCATTCGGGAGTTTACTTCATAAATGCAGCCGCGCCAGCAGATGCAAAATTCCCGCCCCCAGATAAGAGTGGGCGAAATCCACCCGGCCCCTCAGGCACAGCGCGGTGAGCAAACAAACCAGGCCACTGGTCGCACACAATACCATCGAACTCACCACGTACAATTCAAAGGCGTGGCTTGGGTCGGGTTTCATAACACGCGGCAAGCCCTGGTAAAAAATCCAGATGGAAAGCACGATGCCTATGGCCCATGGAACCCAGGGATTCATCATCGGGAACACGTTCAGCAGACGGAGCAGGAAAACCGGGCTCAAGGTGAAGGCCACCACCGTGAATGCCTGGGTGTAGTTGTGGCGGTCATGAAAAGTTTCACCCAGTATTTTGACGAGGTGGGCACAGACAAAAACCAGCGCCAGCGTCAGCAGCAATTGCGCAGCTTCGAAAAGGACCGCCTCGCCGGCCGTGAATTTTTTGATCACGTCCACGCCGGGTTGCCATTTGCCCCCGAGCACAAGTCCGCCGCCTTCCACCACCGATACCGCCAACAACAACGGCAACAAATACTTCGTGACCACGGAGCCCACACTGCGCCGCGCTTGCGCCAGGCGATCCCATCCCGTCGGATCAAATATCAGGAGCCATGCCTTGTTCATGTATTCGGAATTGATAGCGCCGACTAAGCCCGTTCACAACAAAATCCCGTTGCCTTTATCGCTTACTTGGAACACGGAGGATCACTCCGCAAGCTGGCACCCTCAGAGCAGCGGAGCAATGCTCCGCGCGCCCCGGCCGAAAATTCACCCCAATCCAAAATCCCCAATTTGCCGAAAAGGCGGCGATTGCATTCGGTCACGCCGGGCGTAAATTAACCAAGTGAAAACGACGCTGCCAATGCTGTTTGCCGTGCTTTTACTGGCCGGTTGCGTCACGCCCAAAATCGACTGGGCGGCGCGCTTGGACCATTACACTTACGACCAGGCCGTGATGGAATTCGGGCCGCCGGATAAATACGCCCGGTTGTCCGACGGTTCCGCCGTGGCCGAATGGCTCGTGCAGCGCGGCCAAGTCGTCGCGGCACCTGAACCTTACTTCGTGCCGCCCGGCTGTTACTTCGGTCCCCTGACACCGATGTATTCCGAGACTTACGTGCCCGCGCGTTTTTTGCGTCTGGGTTTCGATGCCGGCGGCAAATTGAAAACGTGGAAGGAATTTGCCAGATAAATCGGCTTCCGTCGTGCCATCGCCCGTGGTTAACTCGCGGTCATGAACGTTGACCTCGGCATCTGGAGCAAACTGACGAAAATGGTCGTCTGGTTGCTGCTTTTGGCCGGACTGTTGCTCGTAGGTGTCTGGTATCTGCCGCTCATCCAGCAGAACGCGCGGATGCAAAGTGAAAATCTGCGGCTGGAACGGGCACTGGAAAAGGAAAAGGAAAAATCCAAGGAGCTTCAGGCGGACATTGACGCGCTCCGCAACGATCCCAAGACCATTGAACGTTTGACCCGCGAAAAACTCGGCTACGCCAAACCCGGCGAAACCGTGGTGCGCTTTGAACAACCGGCGACAAACACGCCAATACGATAGCTATTTACGACTTACGTTTGCCTTTGAAGGTGAGACACTTTGCCGGGTTTCAAATCGTAAATCGCCAATCGAAAATGATTACACCGTCATGATTTCTTTTTCCTTGCTGGCAAGGTGCTGGTCAATTTTGGCGATGTATTGATCGGTCAGCTTCTGCAAATCCTTTTCGGCCTGTTTCTCCTGGTCCTCGGTGATGCCGCTGTCATGGCCGTGTTTTTTCAACAGATCCATCGCGTCGCGTCGCACGTGCCGGATGGCCACCCGTCCGTCTTCCGCCATCTTTTTTGAAATTTTCACGAACTCCTGCCGCCGCTCCTGGCTCAATTCCGGGAACGCGAGCCGGATAACTTTGCCCTGGATCGCCGGATTCAGGCCGAGATTTGCCTTCTGAATCGCCTTCTCAATCGGATGCAGCGAGTTCGCGTCCCATGGCTGGACCACCAACATACGTGGCTCCGGCGTAGTGATGCCCGCCAGTTCGCGGATGCGCATTTGCGCGCCGTAAACCTCCACGATGACGTTCTCGACCAAAGATGCCGAGGCCTTGCCGGTGCGCACGCTGGTGAACCCGTTCAAGACCACCTGTTCGGTTTTGATCATCTTGTCTTCCGCTTCCAGCAAAATATCGTCGGGTGTCATAGAAGCGCAGATTAACAAGGCCAACGCATCGGGTCTAATCAAAATTCGGTCATGTAGTGTCGGCGCTGTGCGCCGATAAAATCCAGCCACAGGCTCGACGCTACAACCTCGCATTGTTAAACTATCACCGTGGCGGACATCGTTTTAACCACGCTCAACGCGAAATATATCCACGCCGCGTTCGGACTGCGCTATTTACTGGCCAATCTCGGGGAACTGCGGCCGAACGCGTGTCTCGTGGAGTTCGACATCAACCAGCGCCCGCTCGACATTGCGGAAGTCCTGCTGGCACGAAATCCCAAAATCATCGGCTTCGGCATTTACATCTGGAACGTCGAACCGACCACCGGGGTCATTGCCGCCATCAAACGCGTCCGGCCCGACATCAAAATCATCCTCGGCGGACCGGAAGTAAGTTACGAAACCGAAGAGCAAAATATCGTTCAACTTGCCGACCACGTCATCACCGGTGAAGCGGACTTGAAATTCGCCGAGGTGTGCCGAATTTTGCTCGGTAGGCATGTAGGAGACGAGGTAACGAGTCTCCATTTAAAGTCGGGGCGGAAATCAGAGACTCCTCACGTCGTCTCCTGCCCCAAAATCATCCCCGCTGAATTGCCCAACTTCTCGCAAATCGTCCTGCCTTACGATCTCTACACCGATGACGACATCGCACACCGGGTTATTTACGTCGAAGCGTCGCGCGGCTGTCCGTTCACGTGCGAATTCTGCCTGTCATCGCTCGACATCCCGGTGCGGCAGGTTCCCCTGCCCGCTTTGCTCGAACAATTGCAACACCTGCTCGACCGCGGTGTGAAACAATTCAAATTCGTTGACCGCACCTTCAACCTCAACGTCAACTTCAGCAAAGCCATCCTTGAATTTTTCCTGGCGCGCCATCAGCCCGGACATTTCTACCATTTTGAAATGATTCCCGACCGCCTGCCCGACTCACTGCGCGAAATCATCGCCCAATTCCCGGCTGGCGCGCTGCAATTCGAGGTCGGCGTCCAG
>Ga0265338_10006814_pt1 | contig 14394 bp, 13 predicted proteins | sample 42126metaG_FD_193579 | JGI IMG/M metagenome (GOLD analysis project Ga0265338, IMG submission 193579) | Rhizosphere microbial communities from Carex aquatilis grown in University of Washington, Seatle, WA, United States - 4-21-26 metaG | ecosystem: Host-associated > Plants > Roots > Rhizosphere... | reverse complement strand
CGGCGCATATCGAAGTCGTGCCGCGTGTAGAGGCGGTACGCCCGCCCGGCCCGCGTGCGGCCGGCGCGCCCCGCCCGCTGGATCGCCGACGACTGGCTGATCTTGGCCAGCGCCAGCGTCGGCAACCCCGACCAGGGCGAGCTCCCCGCGACGCGCGCCAGCCCCGAGTCGATCACGGCGACCACGCCGTCGATGGTCACCGACGTCTCGGCGACGTTGGTCGACAGGATCACCTTGCGGCGGCCGCTCGGGTCGGGCCGCACGGCGCGGTTCTGATCGGGCAGCGACATCTCGCCGTGCAGAGCCATCACCGCGAACCGGTCGCCGGGCAGCGCGCCGGCGAGCGCGTCCGCCGCTCGCCGGATCTCGCCGGCGCCCGGGAGAAACACCAGCAGATCCCCGTCGGGCTCGTCGCGGATCGCGCGCCGTACGGCCCCCGAGATTTGCAAGGCCAGCGGCCGCGTGTCGGGCTCGGAGAGGTGCTCGATCGAGACCTCGAACGCGCGCCCCTCGGATCGCACGCGCACGCACGGCCCCCGCGCTTCGTCGTCGAGAAACGCACGCACGGGCTCTGCCTCCAGCGTCGCCGACATGACGCACACCCCGAGATCCGGACGCGCGCCCGCGCGCAGCGCGCGCACCAACGCCAGCGCCAGGTCGCTGGTGACGTGCCGCTCGTGGAACTCGTCGAGCACGACGGCGGCCACGCCGGGCAGCGCCGGCTCGGCGAGCAGGCGCCGCAGCAGGATCCCCTCGGTGACGAAGCGGACGCGCGTCTCCGGGCCCGACCGATCCTCGAACCGTACCGAGTAGCCGACGGTCTTGCCGGCGGGCTCGCCCAGCTCGAATGCGACGCGCTCGGCCGCCAGCCGCGCTGGCAATCGGCGCGGCTCGACGACCAGGATCTCACCGCGGGCCGCGATGCCCGCGTCGAGCAGCGCGCGCGGCACACGCGTGGTCTTGCCCGCGCCGGGTGGTGCTTCGATCACCGCCGATCCCGACGCGCGCAACGCGGCGACGATCTCGGGCAGATAGGGGTCGATCGGCAGGGGCTTCATCGAGGCGGCCGCGCGCGGACGCCGAGGGTAGCAGGTATAAAGGAGGTCGATGCCGACCGAAGAACCCACGTCGCCGCCGCCCGCGATCGAAGTCCGCGCGCTGACGTTTCGCTATCCGCACTCCCAGACTCCTGTCTTCACCGACCTCTCGCTCGCGGTGCCGCGCGCGGCGCGCTGCTTGCTCCTGGGCGCCAACGGCGTCGGCAAGAGCACGCTGCTGCGCATCGTCGCCGGGCGTCACATGCTGCCGCTCGCCATGGTCTCCGTGCTCGGCCGGCCGGCGTTTCACGACACGCGTCTCGCGGGCGACGTCGCGTTCCTGGGCGGGCCGTTCCCGTTCTCCGCCGACATCAGCGTCGCGGAGATCCTGACCGCGCGTCCCGGCATCGACCCGGCGCGCCGCGCGCGCGTCATGGGGATCCTCGAGGTCGACCCCGCCTGGCGCATGCACCAGGTCTCCGACGGCCAGCGGCGGCGCGTGCAACTGCTGCTCGACCTCGAACGCCGGTTGCAAGTGATCCTGCTCGACGAGGTGACCGCCGAGCTCGACGTGCTCTCACGCGCGGATCTGCTGCGTTTCCTGCGCGAGGAGAGCGAGGCGCTGGGCACGACCATCGTCTACGCCAGCCACGTCCTCGAGGGGCTGGCCTCCTGGGCGACGCACCTCGCTTTCCTGAGCCCCGCGCCGCGCCAGCTGCGCTATTTCGGCCCGATGGCCGGCGTGCTCGCTCCCGGCGAATCGCTGGCGGAGCGCTGCGAGACCTGGATGCGCGAGGACCGCCCCCGCGCCGCAACCGCCGATTGACAAGCACCGACCACCCCCACATGATTCCGCACCCCGGAGGCCAGGTTGGACAAGACGGACAAGACCGAACGCATCAAGGAGATCCTCGGGCTGCGCCGCAGTCCCATCAAAGTCGGCTTTTTCGACCAGCCGCCGCCGGGCATCGAACGCTGGAACGGCGGCGCCGCACCCGCCGGCTGCTTCTTCTGGACCAAGGCGATGGAGGGCAAGGCGTTCTTCACCGTCGCCGCCGACCACTACAACTGCGCCATTGGCAGTTACACCCACAAGATCGGGTTGCCGGCCGAGCGCGCGACGGAGCTCGATAGCACGCTCGGGTTCATGATCGAGACGCGCTATCTCGACCGCGCCGAGATCCCAGGGATCCCGACGCTCGACCAGACCCCGGCGGCGATAGCCTACGCGCCGGCCGGCCACCCGGCGTTCGAGGGCGACGTCGTGGTCTTGGCGGTGACGCCCGCGCAGTCGACGCTGGTGTACGAAGCGGCGCTCAAGGCCGGCGTCGCGCAGATGGCGAACGCCGCGTTCAGCCGGCCGAGCTGCGCGATCCTGCCGTATACGAAGAAGCAGGGCGCGCTGGCGCTCTCGTTCGGCTGCAAGGGGAACCGCACCTTCACCGGCCTCCCCGACGAGGAGATGTATGTCTCGCTGCCCGCTTCGCGCTGGGACGAGATCACCGACCGCCTGCTCGAGGTGCAGCGATCGAACCTCACGATGGGCAACTACTACCAGGCACACCAGGCGAAGTTCGGTCAAAGCTAGTGGACGTTGCGGTCCGCTCGACCGCCGGCCGACGATCCGACCCGCTAGCTGCGCCGGGCCTGCGCTTCCGGTCCTCGAGTACGAAAAGTACACTCCGGTCCGGCGACGGGCGCGGCGAAGCCGCGGGGTGGGCAGGTGGGTGGTCCGTCCCGAGTCGGCCCGGCTTCGCCATCGGGCCGGCTTGTCGGCCGAATTACGATTGAACGAATGAAACCCGGGGCGGTGCTGGCGGCCGCGCAGGTGCGCGCGGCGGCGCTCGACTGCCGGTTCACGGTGGTCGGGCTCGCGCGCGCCGAGGCCCTGGATCCGGCGCCGCTGCAGCGCTGGCTCGCGGCGGGTTACGCCGCCGACATGGAGTGGATGCACCGCCGTTTGCCCGAGCGGCTGGATCCGACCCAGGTCCTGTCGGGGGCGGCGACGGTGATCGCGCTCGGTATCGCCTACCGCGGGTCGGTCGACGAGCGCTCGCGGTCGCCGGTGGCGGCCTACGCGCGCGGACGCGACTATCACTACGCCCACCGCGACGGCATGAAGGCGTTGCGCAAGCGCCTTCTGGCGATCGATTCCACGCTCGAGACGTACGCCTGCGTGGACACCGGCCTGGCGATGGAGAAGGCATGGGCCGAGCGCGCGGGCCTGGGCTGGATCGGCAAGAACGGCTGCCTCATCCACCAGCGGCTCGGGTCGTCGCTGACGCTGTCGGTGATGTTCGTGGACCGTGCGGTCGACACGTATGACCGGCCGCACGCCAACCTGTGCGGCGACTGCGAGCTCTGCTTGCGCGCCTGCCCGACCAAGGCCTTCCCCGCGCCGGGCGTGGTCGATGCACGTCGCTGCATCTCGTATCAGAGCATCGAGAATCGCGCGGACGTCCCCGTGCCCCTGCGGCGCGGCTTCCGGGGGCGGGTGTTCGGCTGCGACGTCTGTCAGGACGTCTGTCCGTTCAATCACGGCGCCGAGCTCCCACCTGCCGACCGGCGGTTCGCCGCGCGGCCGATCGCCGCGCTCACACCCGTCGAGCTGGCAGCGCTGTCACGCGACGAGTTCGAGCGGCTGGCCCCCGGCACGGCGCTGGCGCGCGCCCAGTACGACGGCCTCCGGCGGAGCGCCTTGCTGGCGCTGGGGGCCGGCCGGACCGTCGCCGCGCTCCCGGTAGTCGAACGCCTCACCAGCGACCCGAGCGCGATCGTGCGCGAAGCGGCGGTGTGGGCCCGCGGCCGCATCGCCGAACGTCCGGACTCTCGGCCTTGAGCCCGCGTCGGAGTGCGCTAGGATCCTGTCGGGCGCATGGCCAAACGTCCTGACGATAAGAACGGGGATCTCGATACGCGCACCAAGCCGAAAGGCGAGCTTGGCACGCTGGAGAAGCCCAAGACCGAGCGGCCTCCACTTTACGAGGTGCTGCTGCACAACGACGACTACACGACGCAGGAGTTCGTGGTCTACGTCCTGATGAAGTTCTTTCAGCACGACGCCACGGCGGCGCGAAAGATCATGCTGCACGTACACACGAAAGGGATCGGCGTGGCGGGTGTGTTCCCGTTCGACATCGCCGAGACCAAGGTTCACCAGGTTGTCGAGTTCTCGCGCGAGCACGAGATGCCGCTGCAGAGCTCGCTGCGGAGGACGGAATGCTGAGCGCGGAGCTGGAGCAGGCGATTCGCCAGGCGCTGGATGACGCGACCGAGCGCGGTCACGAGTTCTCGGGGCTCGAGCACTTGCTGCTGGCGCTGACGGGAGACGACAAGACGGCCGAGGTCATCAAGCACTGCGGCGGCTCGGTCAAGCGCCTGCAGGAAAAGCTCGAGGAGTACCTGGAACAGGAGATCAAGCCTCTGCCCGAGGACCAGCGCGATCGCGCGCAGCCCACGCTGGGCTTCGCGCGCGTGGTCCAGCGCGCGGTCAATCACGTCATCGGCGCCGGCAAGAGCGAGGCCAACGGTCCTAACGCGCTGGTCGCGCTCTATTCGGAGCCCGACTCGCACGCGGTCGCCTTTCTGAAGGAAGAGGGGATCACCCGGCTCGACGTGGTCAGCTACATCTCGCACGGCATCTCCAAGCTGCTGCCGGCCAAGACGCAGAACGCGGGCGGGCAGGGGCCGCGCCGCCAGCAGCCGTCGCAGGAGGATGAGGCCGAGGAGGCGCCCGCCGATCCGCTGGCCGCGTACGCGGTGAATCTGAATGAGCGCGCCCGCGCGGGCGAGATCGACCCGCTGATTGGCCGCGCGCGCGAGGTCGAGCGCGCGCTGCACGTGCTCGCGCGCCGGCGCAAGAACAACCCGCTGTTCGTCGGCGACGCCGGCGTCGGCAAGACCGCGATCGTCGAGGGGCTCGCGCGGCGCATCGAGCTCGGCGAGGCGCCCGAGGCGATCCGCGGCGCGGAGATCTACGCGCTGGACATGGGCGCGATGGTCGCGGGCACGCGCTACCGCGGGGACTTCGAGGAGCGGTTCAAGGCGGTGATCAAGGCGTTGCAGGAGAAGGAGAACGCCATCGTCTTCATCGACGAGCTGCACACGATCGTCGGCGCGGGGGCGGCGTCGGGCGGCGCCATGGACGCGTCGAACCTGATCAAGCCGGCGCTGGCGGCGGGCAAGCTCCGCTGCATCGGTACGACCACGCACAAGGAGTACCGCAGCTACATCGAGAAGGACCGCGCGCTCGCGCGGCGCTTCCAGGCGATCGAGGTCGAGGAGCCGAGTATCGCGGAGACGGTCAAGGTCCTGCAGGGGCTGCGCTCGCGCTACGAGGAGTTCCATGGCGTCACCTACACCGGCAAGGCGCTGCACGCCGCGGCCGAGCTCTCTTCGCGCTTTCTGCACGACCGCAAGCTGCCCGACAAGGCGATCGATCTCATCGACGAGGCGGGCGCGGCGCTCAAGCTCAAGGGGCGGCGCAAGAACCAGCGCCCGCGTCGCGTGACCAGCAAGGAGATCGAGACGGTGATCGCCACCATGGCGCGCATCCCGCCCAAGCGCGTCGCCGCCGACGACCGCGAGCGGCTCGCGAACCTGGAAACCGAGCTCAAGGCCAAGATCTTCGGCCAGGACCGCGCCGTCGAGCGCGTCGCGCAGGCGATCAAGATGAGCCGCGCGGGATTGGGAATGCCTGAGAAGCCGATCGGTAGCTTCCTGTTTGCCGGCCCGACCGGCGTCGGCAAGACCGAGCTCGCCAAGCAGCTGGCGGAGATCATGGGCGTGGGCTTCATCCGCTTCGACATGTCGGAGTACATGGAGCGCCACACGGTGTCGCGCCTGATTGGTGCTCCTCCCGGCTACGTTGGCTTCGACCAGGGCGGTCTGCTCACCGACGCGATCCACCAGACGCCGCACGCCGTGCTGCTGCTCGACGAGATCGAGAAGGCGCACCCGGATCTGTTCAACCTGCTGTTGCAGGTGATGGATCACGGCTCGCTGACCGACAACAACGGGCGCAAGTCCGACTTCCGCCACGTCATCCTGATCATGACCAGCAACGTCGGCGCGCGCGATCTGTCCAAGCGCATGCCCGGCTTCGGCGGCCAAGGCAACGACGTCCGTTTCGGCAGCACCGACGAGGCGTTCAAGCTGGCGTTCTCGCCGGAGTTCCGCAACCGGCTCGACGCCAAGGTCGACTTTGCCCCGCTCGATCAGCGCGTGATGGGCCAGATCGTCGACAAGTTCATCGCCGAGCTTGCAGTCCAGCTGGCCGACCGCAAGGTCAAGCTGGCGCTCGACGAGGCCGCGCGCGACTACCTCGGGCGCAAGGGCTACGACCCGATGAACGGCGCGCGCCCGCTCGGCCGCGTGATCCAGGACGAGGTCAAGCGGCCGCTCACCGACGAGCTCCTGTTCGGCAAGCTCGCGCAGGGCGGCAGCGTCCGTGTCGGCTGCATCGACGACAAGCTGACGTTCTCGTTCGACGGGCCGGCTGCCGCGACCTGACGACCTGATCGGGGCGCCAGTGTCGCGGTGGCGATGGTCCGGGCGCGCCGGCGAAGTCCCTCCGCGCGTGGTTCCGCCCGGCCTGTCGACGGCAGCAGCGGGGATCGATGCGAGCAAAGCGGGCCATCGAGACGGGGCTTCTATTCAACCTCGCGATCGCTGCGGTCGCCTGTAGCCATCAACAACCGGGTGGCCAGACGGCGGACCTGGCGGGCGCGGGCGGGTTGCTGGACTCAACGGCCGGCGCGGCCGGCGCGGCGGGAACCACGTCCTGCCCGGCGGCGGTGCCGACGCTCGGAGGTCCCTGCGGAGGCAACTGGGACGTGTGCGCCTATGGGACCAACACTTGCTGCGGCCAGGTCTATCCTGTCATCTACCACTGCAGCGGGAACGTCGTCGTTCCCTCGCTGCACGAGCCCACCGACTGCGCCTTCATTGCCAGAGCGTGCGTGGATGCCGGCGGTTACGACGCCGCGGCGGCCGACCCGCAGACTCGGGATTGTGCTTCGCCATCGCCGGCCTTCACGTCGTGCGATTCGGCCGGGCAAGCCTGCCGGGACCCCGGTCCCGGTCACGGCACGTGCATCTGCCAGGCGGCCACGTCGCCGGACGGAGGCGCCGCCCCGTTCTGGTTCTGCGAGTGATCGGGATCGGCGCGCTCGTTCCGCTTGCGTCACCGATCGCTGCGCAGGCCCTCCGCCATCCGCTCCAACACCTCGTCGAGGATCTCCTCGAACGCGTCCTTTTCCTTCGCGGCGTCGCCCGCGGATTGGATCTGCTGCGATTCATCGGACTTGACCGTGCGCCCCGCCGGCGTGCCGTCGACGCGGATCAACTTTGCGGCGACCAGCCGCTGGGTCATCTCACCGGGAGCGCCGCGCGTCTCTTCGACGCGGAGCTCGACGCGGTACTGCGCGAGGCTCCCCTTCTGCGCGCGGGCGAGCGAGCGCGCGGCTTCCTCGCCGGGCGGCACCAGCACCACGTCGCCGAGCGCGTAGAGACGCCGGCGCGCGGCCGTGCGCACGGCGGCCTCGACGTCGCGCGCGGCGCGCGCGGTCTGGTTGTCGATCGCGAGCGCCACCTGGCGCCGTGTCTGTGGGGTGGGCACGGCGACCTGCTGGTCGGTCAGAAAGGCCGGTGACTCGACGAGATCGGCCGGCGCCAGGCAGAGCCGCAATGTCGCCTCGCTTTCGTCGGTTCCGGCCGCGAGTGGCCAGTCGAAGCAGGGACGCCTGCGATCGAGGTGGGCGTCGTCGGGGATGGCGAGCTCGGCGCTGACGTGCCCGGCGGTCGCGCCGTCGGGCCAGCGCACGGGCGCGCCCGCGCGCGCGTGAAAGCGGTTGCGCCCGCGGCGGGCGAGCGGCGACGGCTCCCCGGTTGGCGACTGGGCGTCGCCGAGCGCCGTGGCCTCGACCGTGCCGGCATAGCTCGCGCACCCCGTCTGCACGGCGACGGCGAGGTGGTGCTCGCGATTGGGCACCGATGTTTGCACGTAGGCGGCGAGGCCGCCGTCGCGGCCGGCGCTCCATTCGCCCTGGGTCTCGCTGCGCCGCGCGTCGGTCGTCAGCTTGAGCCCGCCGACAGCGAGAAGCGAGGGCGGGACCAGCACATGCGCGGTCTCGTGGATCGCGTGAGCGAGCGCGGGAGCGTAGACCGCCGCCACGCCGTCGGCGGGGAGCGCCGGCAGATCGACGCTGACCGTGTTGGCGTCCGGAAAGACCTGCCAGTGGTCGCCCATCTGCGCGACCGGGACGCCGGGCTCGAGATCGATCGCGCCGCGGCTGTCGAACCCCAGGTGAATCCGGCGCGCCGTCACGGGCTGCAGGTCGGCGGTCGACACGAACAGGCGCAGCGCCAGTCCCGCGAACGCGGGCGGCGGCGCATGGCAATGGGGCTGGCCAGGATCGATCGTCGCGGTCTCGACCTCGATCCAGTCGCCCGCGGCCCGCACGACCCGGAAGCGGGCGGCCGCCTGGGGTGAATCGCTCTCGATGGCCAGCGCCGGCAGGCGCAGGCGGCGACCGGCTGGCGGCAGCGCGGTGTGCAGCACCGCCCCGGCGCGGACCAGCGCATAGCGTGCGGGCTCTTCGGAGCTCGGCACCGGTGCGCGCAGGCTCACCCCCGGCGGCGGGGCCGGTCTCGCGGCGGCGGCATCGGCGCTGGCCGCCGCGTCGGGCGCCCGCCTGGGTCCGGCGAGCGACAGCCAGGACAGCGATGCGACGGTCGCGAGACACGCCGCGTTCATGCCGCCACCGCCAGTCGGCGCCGGCGGCGCGCGGTCAGCGTGAGCGCCAGGGGGATGAGCTCGGCGAAGCCGGCAGCCAGGAACGCGTAGCTCGCGCCGCCGCCGAGGTCGTAGATCGCGCCCGAGGCCGTATTGCCGAGGATGTTGCCGACGCCCACGACCGACAGCACGAGGAACGCCTGTCCAGTGGCGCGGAGCTGCGGGGGCGCCGACTCGCCCACGACCGCGACGGCAGCCGCCCAGAACAGCCCGTAGGTCAGGCAGTGCGCCAGCTGCAGCACCATGACGGCAGCGATCGACGTGACCTGCGAGATCAGCAGCCAGCGAACGGCGCTGCCCGCGAAGGCGATCGCGAGCATGGTGTCGAGATCGAAGTGGGCGCGCAGGCGGGCGAAGCGGACGAAGATCAGCATTTCACCGGCGACGCCGACGCAGAACGCCATGCCCAGCACGATCGGCGGCAGGTGGCGGTCGTGAATCAGGATGCCGAAGAACGAGTTGTAGGGCGCGCAGCAGGCCCAGTGCAGGGGGGCGGCGATCAGGAGCAGGCGGTACCGAGGGCTGGCGAAGAGCTGCCGCAGGTCGCCGAGGCGCGGCCGCGCGCCCGACTCGCCCATGCCGGTGAGCCGCCGCGACGCGACCACCGCCGACGCGTAGGCCACGAGCATGAGAAACGGCACCAGCGGGTCGGCGCCGCCGCCTTGTCCGTGCAGCGTGAGCAACGCGCCCGTGATCAGCGCCGCCACCATGCATCCGCCCGAGCCCCAGACGCGCATGCGGCCGTAGTCGCCGCCCGCTTGCATGCGCGCGATCGCCAGCGAATCGGTGAGCCCGCTCATGCCGATGTAGAACGAGGCGTAGACGAAGTACGCCGGAAGAATCGTCGAGAATCGACGCGCGAAGGTGAGCGGGATGCAGGCGAGCGTGGCGCCGATGCAGATCACGCGCAACACGCGCGCGTGCTGCCTGCTGTGGTCGGCGATCCAGGCCCAGCCGAGCGGTACGACCAGCGCCAGCAGCGGCGGCACCGACAGCACGATCGCGATCTGGCGCCCGGAGAAGCCGAGCCCCTGCAGATAGGGAGGGAAATAGGGCGCGTTGACGCCGATCACCATCAGCGAGAAAAAGTAGAAGACTTCGATCACGGTTCCGCGCCGCCACCGCCGCCGCCAGCCCCTGCGTCGCCGTCGTCACCACCGCCGTCACCGGCGCCGTTCGCATCGCGGAACGGCGAATGGCTGGCGTAGTCCGCCGCGCGGTCCGCGACGCTCGATGCCTCGGTGATCAGGTAGTCGCCGATGGCCGCCGCCAGCTTCGGATGCCGGATCCAGTGCGCGCTGTGCGTGAACGACGGCAAGAGGCCGCGCTTCAGCTTGTGCTCGCCCTGCGCGCCGGCTTCGAAGCGCGTATAGCCGCGCGCGATCGCCCGCTCGATCAGCTGGTAGTAACAGAGCTCGAAGTGCAGCATCTCGAACTCGCCCAGGCAGCCCCAGTAGCGGCCATAGAGGTGGCGCCCCTTCTCGAAGTTCACCGTACCGGCGACCGGCGTGCGCCCGCGGTAAGCCAGTGTCGCTACCAGGCGATGGGCGAACGTCTCGCGAACCACCTCGAAGAACGCCGGCTGCAGGTATTCGATGCCATGGTGGCGGGCGACGTTGGCCGAATAGAACTGCTGCAGCGCCGCCCAGTCGGTGTCGTCGAGCTCGTCGCCGGTCGCGACCCGGAACGTGAGCCCGTGCGCCGCCGCGGCGGCGCGCTCCTTGCGCACCTGCTTGCGGTTGCGCGAGCGAAACGTCGACAGGTAGTCGTCGAAGTCGGTGAACGGCCGCTCGGGCCGGTTCTCCCAGTGGAACTGCATGCTCAGGCGGGGCGCGTACTGGTCTTTGCCGAGCCGCTCCTTTTCCTCGGGCGTGCAGAAGAGAAAGTGGACCGATGACGCGCGCTCCTTGCCGGCGACGTCGCCCACCGCGGCCAGCAGCGCGTGCGTCACCGCCTCGCCGTCGGCACCGGGCGCGAGCAGGAGGCGGTGGCCGGTCGCGGGGGTGAAGGGGATCGCCGCCACCAGCTTGGGGTAGTACCGGATGCCGTTGCGCTGGGCGGCGTCGGCCCAGGCCCAGTCGAAGATGAACTCACCGTAGCTGTTGGTCTTGAGGTAAAGGGGCACGGCGCCGCGCAGCGCGCCGCGGTCGCGCGCCAGCACCAGGCGCGGCACGCAGCCCGCGTCCTGGCTCACGCTGCCGGACAGCTCGAGCGCGTTCAGGAACGCGTGCTCCACGAACGGATCGTCCTCGCCGATCAGGGTGTTCCATTCGTCCGGCCGGACGTCGGCGATTCGGGACAGGATTTCGATCTGGATGACGGTCCGCCTGGTGCCGGACACGCAACCGCGCGTGCCCGTCTCCAGTCTACCAAGTTGGCACCCGCGGTGAAGACATGGAAGATTTGATACACATGAAGGATGTGCTTCGCTCGTCGGAGTCCGTCGTCAACCGCCAACCGCTGGCGCTGCTGCACGTTTCCACACGATGATCGCAGCGCTTCAAAAGCTCGCGCGAACGCTGACCGGAGGCCACTGGTGGTGGGGCGTCGGCGTGTCGGTGGTGCTGTTCGCCGGGAGCATGGCGCTGGTCACGGTCATCGTGATCGGGTGGCCGGTCGACCATTTCCGGCTGGCGGGGCGGCGGGCTTTCTGGGCGCACCGCCACCCGGCGGTGCGCATCGCGGGGCTGATTCTCAAGAACCTGGCGGGCATCGTCCTGTTCGCGCTCGGGGTGATCATGGCGCTGCCGGGCGTGCCGGGGCAGGGGCTGCTCACAGCGCTCATCGGCCTGACGCTCATCAACTTTCCGGGAAAGACCGGCCTCGAGCGGCGCTTGATCGCGCGCCCGACCGTCTTTCGCGCCGTGAACCGCCTGCGGGCGCGCTTTCGCCACCCGCCGCTGGATCTCGACGCGTGAGCCGAGCGCCAGGACCGGTGGACATATCGAGGGTCATTTGAGAGGCATCCTCGGCGTCGTCGTCCTGCTGGCGATCGCGTTCGCGGCGTCGACCGACCGGCGGCGCGCGGTGAATCCGCGCATCCTCCTCTGGGGCTTCGGGCTGCAGATCGCCATCGCGGTCTTCGCGCTGCGCACGGCCGTCGGCGTGCGGCTGTTCATGGGGGCCAACGATCTCGCCAACGACTTTCTCGGCTTCGCCGACGCCGGCATCCGCTTCGTGTTCGGCGACTGGCCGGCGGTGACCATGGTCCAGACCCCCTCGCCCGGGGGCGGGGTCCACACCGTCGCCGTCGGCTTCCTGCTCGCGGTCAAGGTGCTGCCGATCATCGTGTTCGTCGCCAGCCTGATGGCGGTGCTCTACCACCTCGGGATCATGCAGCGGCTGGTCGCGCTGCTGGCGCGCGTGCTCACGCGGACCATGCACATCTCGGGCGCCGAGGCGCTGTCGACGGTCGGCGACATCTTCCTGGGCATGACCGAGGCCCCGCTGCTCATTCGCCCCTACGTCGCGCGCATGACCGAGAGCGAGCTCTTCGCCGTGATGTGCGCCGGCATGGCGACCATCGCGGGCAGCGTGTTCCTGGCCTACGTCGCCATGGGCGTCAGCGCCGGGTATCTCGTGACCGCATCGTTCATGAGCGCGCCCGCGGCGGTGATGTTCGCGAAGATCATGGTGCCCGAGACCGGCGCGCCCGAGACGTCGTGGTCGGGCGAGGGCGCCAAGGTGAGCGTGCCCAGGCTCGACGTCAACGTCATCGACGCCGCGGCGCGCGGCGCGAGCGAGGGACTGCAGCTCGCCCTCAACGTCGGCGGCATGCTCATCGCGTTCGTCGCGCTGGTGAGCATGATCGATCACGGGGCATCGTGGATCGGCGGCCGCTTCGGGCACCCGGAGCTGAATCTCGGGCGGATCCTGGGCGCGCCGCTCACGCCGCTGGCCTACCTGATGGGCGTGCCGTGGAAGGACGCGCCGCTCGTGGGCTCGCTGCTGGGGACGAAGACGGTGCTCAACGAGTTTCTCGCCTATCAGGCGATGACCAGCCACGCGAGCGAGCTCGACCCGCGCAGCATCCGCATCGCCAGCTTCGCGCTCTGTGGCTTCGCCAACTTCGGCTCGCTGGCCATCGTCCTCGGCGGCCTCGGCGGCATGGTGCCCGAGCGGCGCAAGGACCTGGCGAGGCTCGGCCTGAAGTCGATCCTCGCGGGCTCGCTGGCGACGTTCCTGACCGGGACCATCGCCGGGCTGATTTCCTAGTGTCCTGTCTCAGAAATACGCCGTCGCACCGAGGGCGCGACCGCGGCCCGCTCGCTTCGTTGCTCGTCGCTTACATACGGCCAGTATGCGCGCTCCTCGCGCCTCGCGATCGGGCCGCATTCACGCCCTCGGTGCGACGGCGTATTTCTGAGACAGGACACTAGGGAGACTGCGGCGCGCGGCCGGCGGCGCGCTCGGCGATGCATGGCTCGCAGGGGCAGTTCGCGCGCAGGTCGCGGAAGTTGTAGATGCCGGTGGAGTGACCGTCGCTCCACTCGATGAGGATCGCGTACTGCCCGACGAGCTCGATCCGCTTGGCGCGCACCGTGTCGGCGATCGTCGACGGGTCGAGCAGCGGGCGCCCCGAGGTCTCCTCGATGCACCCCGCGCAGCGACAGGCGAGGCGCAGATCGCGCGCGCGGTAGACCGTCTCGTGGCCGTCGGACCACTTGATCGTGATCTTCGAGCGCAGCAGGCCGACGATCTCGTTGGGCATGGGCATGATGGCGCGCAGCTTAGCATCTGGTACCCAGGTGCCGGCCCTGGTACGTTTCCGTCGTGGCCAAGGTCTTTGGCGGCATCGCCTTCGCCCTGTTCGTGCATCTCTGGTGGCGCAGCGCCGGGCTCGCCGGGTCGGGTCCGTTCTGGGTGTTGATGTCGCAGGGGCCCGCGATCGTCTGGGATCTGGCGATGATGGGGCTTTTCTTCGGCGCGCACTCCGGCTTCGCCAGCGCACGGTTCAAGCGTTGGGTCGGCGTCGATCGCGAGAAGACGCGCCGCCTGTATCTGCTCCTCACGCTGCCGGTGATGGCGATCGTCTGGGCGCTCTGGGTGCCGCTGGCGGCGCCGGTCGTCTGGGACGTGCGCGGCACGCTCGACGTTCCGTTCCTGCTGATCCGCCTCGTCGCGCTCGCCGGCCTGGTCTGGACCGTGCGCAGCTTCAGCCTGCGCGATTTCTTCGGCGAGCACCCGCCGGGCACCCCCGAGGCCGGCAGCGTCCGCCTGTCGACCGGCGGCGCGTTTGCGCTCTGCCGGCACCCGCTCTACTTCTTCATGACGCTGCTCGCCGCGGCCACGACGTACCTGCCGCTCGGTCGCGCGCTCATGGCGGCGACGCTGCTGGTTTATGTGCGGGTCGGGAGCCGGCTCGAGGAAACCAAGCTCGAGCAAGAGTTCGGCCCTGACTACGCCCGCTACCGCGCGAGCACGCCGTGGCTGCTTCCGACGCCGGCGTCGATCGCGCGCGCCTGGCCCCGCCGGGTCAGCCGCGGCGCTTGAGCAGGAACTTGAGCAGCGGCGCGACGTGCAGCGACTGGATTAGCTCGCCGCCGTCGATCATCGCCTCGA
>Ga0265338_10006813_pt1 | contig 14394 bp, 12 predicted proteins | sample 42126metaG_FD_193579 | JGI IMG/M metagenome (GOLD analysis project Ga0265338, IMG submission 193579) | Rhizosphere microbial communities from Carex aquatilis grown in University of Washington, Seatle, WA, United States - 4-21-26 metaG | ecosystem: Host-associated > Plants > Roots > Rhizosphere... | reverse complement strand
AGGATCAACACTAGCATAGGGCACAGCGCCAGGACTCGGCACTCCACCATCTCCCACTTGGGTGTGCTGCTGAAGGGGACCTTCAGCTATTCTAACATGCTCCTGCGCGCTCATGTGACGTATTCTATCAAATTACCCTATAGCTTTTCAAACGATTGTCTTGGTTTACCTTTTGTCTTAAACAAGAATAGAAAAAAATTGTTGAAAACCTTACAAGATTTTGAATTTCCAGTCTCAACATTTTTCCATTACTAAACAAATTGTTGGCAAAAAATATAAGTTATTTTTGCAAGTAATTATCTATGCTGTATAATTAAAAATTATTATGAATAATGACTACGATATTCCCCATCTGGAGCGGCATACTCCACAGACTAAAAAAGAAAAACCATTTTTTGTACGTTTTTTGCTCTGTATTTTCTGTGCAATTATATTTTTTGGGTTAGGCTATGGAATCTTTTTTCTGCAAAAATTTCAGGGATTTATTGCAGCGAACACGGGACAAAAAGTTACCGTCAAAACAAACAATGCCAAAGTTTCTCTTCCTTCAATAACAGAGCCGACAAATCAGGAAAATATTCTTCTTCTCGGAAGCGACAACGACCAGAAATTCTCAGGCAGCAACCCATTGACGCAGACGATGATGGTTGTTCACATTGATTATGACACCAAAAAAGTTGTGATGTTCTCTATTCCCCGGGATCTCTGGATACAGAAACCTGACGGTGATTATGGAAAAATTGATCAAGCAGCAGAAGAAGATGGCATACCATCAGCAATCGCTGTTGTTGAGCAAACCTTTGGCATTCATATTGACCATTATGCATGGGTTGGACTGTATGGTTTTATCAAGAGTATTGATGCTGTCGGAGGAGTAAATTTACAGGTAATTCATCCAGTCCTCGATTATTCATACCCGACAGATATTAATAGTTCAAATCCATACGGCTATCAACGATTGGATATTCAACCCGGTATGCAGCACATGGATGGCGAACAAGCGTTGCAATATGTCCGCTCGCGCCACGAAGATGTTGTCGGAGACTTCGGAAGAACACAGCGACAGAGACAATTATTATTAACTATGAAAGATACTATCCTTACCTCTCCAGCTTCACTTGAACAATTTCCTACACTCTTTAATTCGCTAAATGGACAAATTAAGACAGATCTTACGCCACCTATGGCATTACAATTAGGAAGTCTTTTCTTAACCAATAAAATAGTCCCTCAGCAAGAGACTCTTTCTATTCCCGATGATTCACAAATCGGCTGGTCAACGGATCAACAAAGCATTGTCATAGGCAATGCGACAGCATCGGCGCAACTTATTTCAAATCTCTTCGGCAGTCAGGCAGGACAGACAACATTTAATAGTTTGGTGTCGGTACAAGACATCGCTAGTCAATCGGCAGAGGGACAATGAAATTAGTACGTGCTTTTATTATTTTTGCTCTTATACCGCTTATCGCGGGATATTTTGTCGCATCAGATCAAGGGAAAAAACAGCAGATCAATACGAATACGAATTTTAATACCAGTAACATCTTATCCACCAATCAGATAACACTTACACAAAATGGCAAGATTATCTCCCTTACTCAAAAGGGAGTTACAAGCGTTGACACTAAACATCCACAACTTATTGAAGTAATGCCAGTCGGAAGCAATTTTATCGGTGTTGATAAGCAAACAAATTATTCCTCGCTGTATGAATTTTCAGAGACAGGAGCAATACTAAAAACGCTACTTAATGGCAACACCGGCAATATCGATACCATGGATTGGTTCACTGATCCTGCTATTAATCCAACTCATACGAAAATCGCCTTTGTTTCAGACAAAGATAAAGACCAGACGAATGTCCAGGATAACGCACTTTTTGTCCTCGATCTTCACACAGGAACTGTAGAAAAAATTGCCGATCCTGATCCACATTCAGGAGGCATTGCTCATCCTATGTGGAATCCGGTAAATGCAAATCTTATCACCTATGATTATTATCAATACGATGATAGTTTTAATCCCTTTTCTGTTATTGAAGAATATGATATTGATGCGCAAACAACAACTGATCTCACAACGCAAAAACAAAATGCGTATCAGGGAGCATTTTCTCCCAATGGGAAACAGATTATTTTTCTTGAGAGAAATGACAATATTACTACAGAAATGATAATTGCTGAGGTGACCGCAAACGGTCTTACCAATGTTCGCAGCATCGCTTCAGGAGATTTTGCCTACCCAGAATTCTCAAACACCCCAAATCATATTTACTATCTTCAAGCGCAAGATAACAGTGGCTATGACTTATATACTGCCACCATCGCAAATGGTACGCTGACAAATTCAACGCTTCTATCAACAGGAGAACAATTATTGGGTAATTCAGGATTTGTGGTAAGTAAGATTAAAGAATAAGCTCTAAAATTAGGCTGCCAATAACTGCGTTGCTTGCAATAATTGTTTTGTAGCCCGTTGCACTAACCCGAGGTAACCTTGAATATCTTCTCGATTCCGAGGATTACTTTCTGGATTAAAATTTTTGCCTTTTTTTTCATTTCTGGCATAATACCATGGCATGCCTCCTCTATCCACATCCCTAGGAGCTAATTGATTTCCTTCTCCCATAGGGATATAAACATTATAATCCATTTGAGAACTATCACCGTGCAATGACGAACGATGAATTGAGATAAGCCCCGGAACCACGCCACATGAAGCTGTTATTGTACCATTTTCGAGTGGAATTTCTAAAGTATGTACTTGCTTTTCTCCTCGAAATGTCTCCTGACCTAGGCGTTCTATTATTGTACTAAGCATATCTCCTGCTCCATGTATTGCATCATTTAAGGAAGTAATTGTCTCAATCTCAGTTGGATTAGTCCTGATGAATGCATTGAGTCCTCTTTCTGCGTCAACAAAAGGTCCTCTTCTCAAATCTAGGTTGTGGTCCGTCTTACTAAAAATTGATCCCACTCTTTTAAATATTGTACGTCTTTCAGCCATTGGCATTATAGGAGAGCCATCAGAAGGCTGGTAATTACGCTGTAGGCCAATTGGTTCCGAAAGATCCACATCGCGTAGACCGTCGGGTAATGGTTGATCAGAAGGAAGCTGTAAGGGACTACCTAATGAACGGCCAAGATAATTTACAAATCTTCTTCCTTTTGAACTTAACTTTTTAAAACCTTCTACGTCAAGAAAATTTACAACAGGACCATAAATTGCATGCTTCCAATTATTTAGCCAGGCATATTCGACATCACCATAATGCCCATGCCAGAATTCACCCTCGAAAATTTTAATTCCATATTTTGCAAGTATTCTGGCGGCTGTTTCGCGTGCGCGTTTACCTTCTTCGCTAATATCGGGGTGATGCTGCCATGACCTATCTACCCACTCAGACATAGCTGTTCCCATTTGCACTTGGACGCCATCAGGATTTACGAGCATAAAATCAAAAGCAGCACCTGCCACGTGTCCTCCAACATCTGGAGCGGCAGATCTAAGATGAGCTAAATTTTTTATCTGCATATCACTGAGTTTTTCACCAGCATCTGCAGCCTTATTGATAACCGCAGCTTTTGCTTCCTCAAACTCTTTAACCTGCTGTTCATATGGCCGATAACCCTCTAAAATGCCAATTTTATAACCTGGGAATTCTTTATCTAAATCCTTACCAGCTTTAATTAACCTCTTAACTATGCCTTCGCGGAGAAAGACGCGCGTTCCTGTAGCTTCAAATATGCCAGAACTTCGTTGGAGGTAAGTGAGTCCAACTGTATCAGGTACTGACACAAGTTGCTCCTTCTTCTTCTTTTCTTTAATTGGAAATCCACTTAGATCTTCATAACTGGCTGTTCTAGGAATTAGTACCTTCATGACATCATCATCGGGCATACCACGCCAGACTTCAGGAGGCTTGCGAAATCTTTTTGAAAATGTCTCTGGACGGAATGCCATAGTAATGATCTATTTAACAGTCGTTAAAAGTAAGAGATTATAGCATTATTTAAATTCAAAATCAATATTATGGGATATAAATTGCGCATAAAATCTGAGTTATCTCTTCCTGATCTAATATCTCTTTTAAGAAAAATTAAGAAGTAAGATAGGTTCCAAGAGGGATTTCCAATCCGTGAGTATTAAAGTCAAAGTTCAGTGATTCTCTAATAGTAATACCCAGGAAACTCGTATCATAATTGAAAGCATCATTCCTCCAATCTTGATAACCTGTAGTAGGTTGATGTTGATGAATGTTTGTTCGATTCGTTGCTCCTGCCATTGCTAAAATATCTTCCACTTTGGCAACTAACACAGGATCATCTGGGGCATATCGGCGTGCTTTGGGATCTCTCATCCCTAAAGCTACTTTAATATTATGCCCTGCGGCTTGTAAAGCTAGTGCACGAGCTATTCCTGCTGCAGCATTGACAACATAGATATCTTGCGTAGGTATTTCTGCCGCAACATCGCTTACACTCCCTGCAAATCTTAAAGGTTCATCGGTAAATACCAATGGTCGATTACTATTGCCTCTTAAGCTGTCTTTATGACCTAGCAATGCGAGTGCATCTCTTTCAGCTAATGCTGCTAAGGTAGCGACGATTCCCGCAACTCTGGGGCGGCCAGCTTCCGTTGCAATTCTACTCATTTGTTGATAGGGTCCAACAGCACTAGCGATAAATCTTTCTCGTACTGCTCCTATATCCCTAATTGGGTCTCCCGTAATAAAAGGGCCTGTTCTAGATGGATGTTGTCTCCTGTCTTCTGCTGTCATAGAGGGATTATACTCTACCTTATAATAATATTCAACAAATAGCCATTACATAGCCATAGAGTTTATTTTATGGCCTTTTTTAAGAAGTCTATACAACCTATATACTTTCCAGTCCTTCACAAAAAAATCTCGCATACAGCGAGATTTTTTATGGGTGAGCCCGAGAGGATTCGAACCTCCAACCAATTCCTTAAGAGGGAACTGCTCTACCACTGAGCTACGGGCCCTGTTTAACAATTAACTATCAACAATTAAAAACTACAGTTGCTAGTGAATAGTCAACTGTTAATTACGTATTTTACCAAAATATCCCTCTCCTGTCACTCATACCCTTGCTTCTCATCTAAAAAACATATACTATGAAATGAGGAGTAAAGGATTTTTTATGCTGCTCAAAAAAATATTTTCACCACATAATTCTATCACTTATTCCTTATTTCTCGTCCTTTTCCTTACTGTAGGATTATTTGTCACCGTTAATCAATCAGAAAAACAACAGAGTCTTCCAACTCAAGCAGCAACAACTCTTACAAATTGTACCGTCAGTACAAATCAACTAACAATAAAAGCGCAAGAACAAACTCTCTTTGGTGATATCAACCAATATCGGACACAAAACAACCTCACGAAACTTACGTGGGATAACACGCTTAAACAATCAGCAGAATGGTTAAGTCTTGATATGGTTGCACACAATACATTAAGTCATACCGATTCACTTGGGCGAACACCGGATATCAGACTGCTCAATTGCGGATATGACATTACTGTCAATGGTTATGGTGAGGCAATCGCAGATGATCCTAATAACGCAAACGCTGCAAGTTCTGTCTTTACTACCTGGGAAAATGACCCAGCGCATAAAGCAATTCTTCTTGACTCCAAATATAACATCACAGGTATTGCGATGGAAGTCAGTTCAGCAGGGACAGCGTATTGGACAATGGACTTCGGAACAAGTGCAACACCAGGCACGCCATCGCCGACTCCCACACCAGGGAAGAGCACCGTAACGCCTACACTTCAACCAACGCCAACTGTAAAGCCAACACCTGCAACGTCCGTTACTCCTACAGTGCCACCAAGTATTTCTCCAAGTCCAAGCATTCCTGTTGTTTCTCCCACAACCGGCCCTGTCGCAGCTGATATGTTAATAAATGTATCAATAAAAATCAACGGAATAGGACAAGGTGGAAATGAACATCCTGTCCATTTAACTCGTAAAGTAACTGCCTATATCTATGGACCAGGTACAAGTCCTGTGACAAGTGGAACGGCTTTTCTGACTTATGACGGAAATAATTATTTCACCGGTACTATCCATCTAGGTAAACTCGCTCAGGGATCCTACTTTATCAAACTGGCTAGCGATAATACCCTGCAGGTTTTCGCGCATCCTGAGTTCCAAACGCTTCTTATCGGCAAAAATAATCCTATTCCATCAGTCACACTCTACCTGGGAGATATGAATGGAGATAACATTCTTGATATTAACGATTACAATATTGTACTTCCTTGCTTCCAGAATACAACATGTGATAATGCAAGCTCGATTGATTTCAATGATGATGGAAAGACAGACGTTGTTGATTATAACCTGCTCTTGCAGAGTTTTGAAACACTACATGGTGACTAATAAATCTTATGGCAAAAAGAAAACGTACAAAAAAAGAGATTATTAAATTTGTTACCCAATATGGCATCCATATCTGGGCGATCTTGATTATTGCTAACGCGGCACTTATCTACGCGTATAATTTCACAACGCACGCTGCGACCAAGTCTAATGCACCACTTCATATCCTCGATGTCAGTCAAATTTCTCCTTCTCCATCCGAATCTCCTTCTCCATTGCCTTCCACAGGTCCATTGGGTCCGACACTTAACTTGTCCTTCACTGTCCCCGGTATTGGCAGTGGCGGAGGCGTTTTGAAACCATTACATACTACCCGCAACGTTACCGTTTTTCTCTTCTCACAAGACGTTAACTCCCAGGATCCTGCTGTCAAACCACTCTATACAGTTCAGGGAACAGCTACTTTTGATAGTAATCCGTTAAGTCCAACCTACACAAGCTTTGTTAATCCAGCCTTTGATCTCGGAAGTGCTGTACAAAATGGAACTTACCAGATCTCTTTCCGTACGGATCAATCACTCAGAACGCTTATCAAACAAAACCCCACAGACATTGGCGGCGAGCTGATTAGCCTTACTACTGGTAACGACCCAGTACAAATTCCTCTGCAAACCGTCCTGATGGGAGATGTCATCCCTGACCAGGGAGATAATAAAATTGATATCAATGATTACAACGCTTTTATAAACTGTTACGGCGAAAATAATACTACGAGCAGTTTTTGTAAAGGACATAATTATGGAGATTTCAATGATGACGGCGTTGTTGATGGTATAGACTATAATATCCTTCTGAGATCATTGTATGCACTTTCACAACAAGGAGTAGCAACACCGAAATTATCACCAACTCCGGCTCCGATAATTATTATTCATAAAATAATACCAACGAGAATTCCAAAACCAACTATTGCTTCTCCAAAAATAACAAAAAAAATCACTCCAACTGAGGCGGTAAAAACAACAAAAACATCTGGAGGCGGTGGTGCTATCCTTGGCGTAATTTTCTTCCTATTCTTCTTGATTCTCCTCGCTGCAGGAGGATTTTTCTTATATATGAAAAATGAAACCATCCGCAATAAAATAAATGCTTTGATTCATCTTTCGCCCACTGGTACACCAACGGATGAGACGACTGAAGAAACTGCACCTGAAACTGAAGAGACACCAACTGAAGCAACCCAAGAAGAAACTCCTGCGGATCAACCAGCAAAACCTGAAGTCCCAAGTGAAGAACCAACAACACCTGCAGCTCCTGCGCAAGGAACGGCAACTACTGAAGGAGCCGACTATTATATAAAGAAAAAAGGGCCAGATGAAACAGGAAAAGGTGTCTGGCTTACTCTTACCGGTGATAACGGCGCCGTTGAAGGACATTATGCAAAGGGAGACGTACAAGATGGCTTTGCCAAGATAAAAGGCGAAATGAAGACTGCAAATGGCAAAACCTTCCTTGAGATTTCAGAAATCACGACAGAAGAATAACGTCTATGCAGCAATAGGTAAATTTACTTTCGAAGTATTCCTCACCACTGTCTCTACCTCTCGCTCCCCGACAAGGATGCCATCTGGAATCTCATTTGCGTCAACAGCAGGAGTGTCTTCAATTACTGCAATAACGATTTTTTTCATATCCCTTTTCTTTTGCAATCCTGCATTTGCAATTTCATTTTTTACCGCAACCGCAGATCCGTCTACCAAATGATCAGAGCCTTCGTATCCAAATTTTCTTAGCAGTGCGCTCACCCAATTCCCTTTTGATTCAATTCCAATTGCGGAAGCAACATTTGCTCCTTCCACTCTTCCATTAGTATCTGCATATGCTTCTATCGCAGCAAGCGAATCTCTTCTTCTCACTTCTTGTGTTGGCTTATCAACTTTAAAATATATCTTTTTAGCTCCTTCTATTATATTGATACCTAAAGCCATCAACTGTTGCAATAGTGTAGTCCTTCCATTTTCTTCTTTTGTTATAGGTGCAGCAGTTTTTACAACTTGAGAATCAACTGTCTCTGACGCTGAAGGACCAGCCATGTGTGATACTATTGCTTTCGGCTGTAAATTACCAACAGTTTGTTCAACAACTTGTGGTTGTGCTGTAGTAATTAAAACAGTTTTTTTCATATCAGTTTGTACATCTAATTTTGGCGTCGGGGAAAATAGTTCTTCTCTTTTTTGAGCTGAACCTAATAATTCATTTACACCAACAGCATCTTGTATGCTTTGTCTTTCCCTTGCTGAGGGGGCCTCAAGGATGGATGAAACACTTGCGCCAACAGATTCGGGTACAGATGGTTGTCCTGTTGGCAATGATTGTGCAGCAATTTTGACTGTTGCTGCCGTTCTCTCAGTACTAGCTATGTTTTGTTGCATTTGTGTAGTTGTAGTCGATTCATAAGGTTGAGATAATTGAAATTCTTTCTTTTTTATCTCCGCTCGTCTTCTCTCAAGAAGTCTTCTTTCAAACAAATACCATCCTGCGTCTTGAGGATTTTTTCTAGGTTTTTGTTTAAGAGAGGGATCTGATGATTGTTCTGCAGGTGGATTATCGACAACTGCAGCATGTGGATCATTAATTAGTGTCAATGGGACAACGCGTACAACCTCAGCAGTTCTTTCTTGAATCGTTACTTCTTTCGGAACTTGTCCTTCTGCAATTTGAGCAAGTTCATTACGTATCGCACGTTTTCTTTCAAAAGCAATCACATTACTTTTTGCTTCCGGTGGTTGAGCAGAAATTTCTTGTTTTAACACAGGAGATCTTTGCATTTCTTCTGCAAGAACTTGTCTTTGTGGTTCTGGAGCAGCTGGGTTTTCTCTTCTTCCTGAACGGTAATTCCAAAAGATTTGTGGCTCGCGTGCTGCGCTGTCACTTTGTGCAGGAACTTGCAGTCTGCGCTGTAATAATTGCAATGCCTGCTCTGGACTCTGATCCCTAAGTGTCCTCATGTGATCCGGTGATACTGCTCGAGGAAGTCCACCGTTTTCTGAAGAAGTTGCTCCTACATTTGAGATAAACGCATCTGTTCTTGACAATGCGCTTGGCTGAGGAGTAACAGTATCCGTAGGGCTGTGAAACAGTTCCGTTGGAACATATGCCCCCAAAGTTCTTGGAGCTGGAGTTCTAATCTCAGAGTTGTCTACTGATAAAGGGGTAATTCTTTGTGCACCTATGGGTGGTTTGGGACTAAATCTTTCACTAGTCGAACTACGTGCGCCTAATGGTGATGGTAACGATATATCTGGTCTTGCGATATGAGAAGTAGTTCTTACTCGAAAACCTGTTTCAGTACCGGCTGATCCACCGAAACTAACTCTGGGTCCTCCCATACTTTTTATTGATAGTGCAACTGGTCGTTCTCCTGCCATATGTTTTTTTCCTTTCTTATGGTGAAATTATAACTATGAGACTATAAATGAGCTTGATATCAACATTACATTTACATTACAAAAAAATACGAAAATCCGTCATTTTGTAAGATACTGTCAGGTATTTGTAACTTTTGTATCAAGAAAGTCTCAACAGAACCGATATACTAAAAATCAAAGGAGAAATTAAAATGTTCTGGACATATCAAAAAAACAATGAACAATACTTTGCAAAGACATGGCAACAAACGCTTCGAAGAAGGGAGATTCAGAGAAATAATTATCGTGTGACGGGTGATCTTAAAAAAGCAAAAGCATTTGTCACAATGTTATCATCTTTTACTTTTCGACCAATGAATAATCACTCTTCTGAGCACGTCATCTTTTCTAAGGATGCACTTGCCATCCCGCTCGGACCAACATATGTATTGGCAAACGCACTAGGATAGAAATTTCTTAAGATCAAATGATGTCCTATGTTGATCGCATAAACCGTATTTTCCGATAGCATCCCGATGTTTTTTTGTCCCATAGCCTTTGTTCGTCGCAAAATCGTAAATCGCATAATGCGGATGGAGATTTTGCATAAGTTCGTCACGATATACTTTTGCAATAATTGATGCTGCGGCAATTGAGACACTCAGCCTGTCTCCATGAATAATCGGCTTTTGTATACCTTTTTCAATGCCAGTGATATAAAACGCGTCAATGAGAATAAAATCCGGTTTAATTGGCAAAGTCATAACAGCTTTCTGAAAAGCCACTTGAGCTGCTTTTCCGATACCAATTTCATTGATGACCGGTACACCAACTTGGGTAATTGCAAAAGCTATTGCTTCTTGTTTGATTATTACAGCAAGTTTTTCTCTTTTTCTTGCAGTCAAAAGTTTTGAATCGTTTACTTCATCTCGCGCAGAAAAAGATTGGGGGAGAATAACTGCTGCTGTGACAACAGGTCCGGCAAAGCATCCACGTCCGACTTCATCAACCCCGGCGATATGATTTAATCCTTGTTGCCATAACTCAGATTCATATTCAAAAGTCGGCTTCTGCTTGATTGTCCTTTTCATCCTCAATGAGCAGCGTCTCAACGCCATTTATTTCGGGCAAATTAGAAACAATTGTTTTCAATTCTCCATAAAAGTTAATCGTATTTCTATCCATTTTTTCGATAATAGATTCTTGTTTTTTCCATTTCACAATAGTTGACCGTTTCTCTGCATCAAGAAGTGAACGCAACAATCGGATATTATCAAAATGTGCCTGCATCCGGTTCTTAAATGATTCACTCATCATATAATCACGGATTTGTCCCCATTCTTCTTCTGTATGATTTGTGGAAGATTTGACTGAATAGACAGTCGTAATTAAAAATCTGACATACCGGCAAATATTAATTGCATGTTCATACGTGGTAACCCATACGCCTTCTTTACGATCAAAATGTGATGAGTCGGCAGGAAGTACTTGTGAAACAAGAATTGCTTCCGTTGCGTTTATTTTGCCTACATCATCTTTCAGTTTTACCAGCCAGCCTTTACTCCAGGCTTTGGTGCGTTTGGTTTCCCATAAAATGGTGCCAACAACTTTGTCTCTAAATTTAATTTTTTGCCAGATATCTCCACCCTCAACACCCTTAGGAACCGGCAAAAACTCATCCGTTGGAAAAGCTGCTTTCAATTTTTCTTCCAAATTTAATTCTAATGCCTCACCCTGCAGTTGTTGTGACCCTTGTTCCAATTTTCGTTGTAAATCCTGATTCGCTTTACGTGCTTGGTCAAGTTGTAAATCTTTTTGTTTTAGTTTCAATTCTACCTCTTCTTCAACCTTTTTCCGTGCTTCTTCTTTGATTTTTTCCTCAGCTTTTTCTCGTTCCTCTTTTTCTTTTACGAGTTTCTCTAACAAATGCTGCTCTCTCTTCTTCGCTTCTTCTTTTTCTTTCTTTTGTTCTTCAATCTCCTGAATTTGCTCTTTGTTTTGTTGTTCAAATTCTAATCGCAAGCGTTTTTCTTGCTCTTTTTGTTCCTCTATCTTTTGTTTCTCAAATTGCATCCGTAAATTCTTCTGCTCTTCTTCGCGAATTTTTTCCTGGAATTCGTGCATTATTGCTTCAGACAACTCAATTTGTTTTTTACAATGAGGACATACGACAGTATTCATGTCTCTCATCATACTATTGAAATTGCTATTATGCAACAGAGTCTCACTGATGTGATAAAATACGAATACTGCTTATGAGATCTATTCTTCGTTCCATTGGAATCTTTTTACTCGCTCTTTACTTTATTCCCCAATTGGTTCCTGGCTTTACTATCGATGGAGGATTTCAAACACTTCTTATTGGAGCAGTTATTCTTGCCTTAATGTTTCTCATTCTTAAACCAATTCTCAACATCATTAGTTTTCCGGTTAATATGCTCACGCTTGGATTATTTTCGATTATTACCAATACCTTAATTCTCTATCTGCTGACAATTCTTGTACCCGATATCACAGTCCAACCATTTACTTACCCCGAAGCACATTTTTACGGATTCATTACACCGAGAATAGAGTTTAATACTTTTTTTGCCTATGCTTATTCAGCATGTATATTATCTTTTATAAATTCGAGCATTCGCTGGTTAATGGGATAACTGTGAGCCTAAAGTGGTATAATGATGAATGAAAATGGAAAATATAGCAACAAAAAAAAATATTGTCTGTCTGGGTGGTGGCATTGGGACAAGTAATCTTTTGCGTGGGCTAAAAAAGCATCCATTTCATCTCACGATTATTACTTCCATGGCCGATGATGGTGGATCTTCAGGAAGACTCAGAAAAGCATATGGCATCATGCCGCCGGGCGATATCATATCCTGTATTGCCGCGCTTATTCCTGATGAGCAGAAAGAACTTGCTGATCTTCTTACTTATCGATTGTCAGGCTCTGATAAAGGAAATACAACCATTGGCGGACAGAAATTCGGTAATTTATTGATGCTTGCTGAGATCGAAAGAACAGGAGATTTTTATAAAGCAATTGAGGTAACGAAAAAAATGTTTGGCGTTGATGCAGATTTCTTCCCAGCAACTGATGAACGAACACATTTAAGTGCAACAACAACGGATGGCAGACTGGTACATGGTGAAACAGCTCTTGATCTTGCAATGTACAGTGAACCTCATGGTTTGAAAGAAATTTACATTACACCCAAAGAGCCACAAGTAAATCAAAAAGTTATCTCAGCTATAAATAATGCTGATGTTATCATTAGCGGTCCAGGAGATCTTTATACTAATCAGTTGCCAGTCCTGGTCGTTCCACAAATTAAAGAAGCACTTCTTACAAGCAAGGCCAAAAAAATATTCATTCTCAATGTCGCTAATAAGCCACATGAAACTCAAGGGTTTACCCTTCATGATTTTATCAATGCTTTTGATGAACATCTTGGCACATTTCCTTTTGATACTGTTATCGTAAACAGCAATCAGGAAAATCCAATTCCGAAACAATATCCCTATGAATATATTGTTATTGATGAAGTATACAAAAAGCAGCCACCATTCACACTTATTGAAGATGATCTGGTAAATGCAACTTTCCCGATTTATCACGATCCTCAAAAACTTGCATCCGTGGTGATAAAACAGCTATAATTGGCGGTATGGTATTAACAATCATCCAGGTCATTATCTCCATTTTGTTAATTGCTGCTATTATGCTACAAGCACCCGGTACGGGGTTGTCTCCAGTTTTTGGCGGTGGCGGGGAAGCTTTCAGAAGTAAGCGCAGCGCCCAAAAATTTCTTCTGTATGGAACAATTGCACTTGCCTCACTTCTTGCGATCCTCTCACTGGTACAGTTATTTCTCCAAAAATAAAAAAGTATGGCAGTTATTCGTAAAAGGCTTATTTTCTGGCTAATCAAAGCATATATCAAGAAATCGGGAAAAACGATTCTTATTTCCTTTCTTGTCGGACTTATCGCTTTCTTTGCAGTTCTTTTTCTAGGCAAATACTATTCCGTTATTATCCCGTTTACTCATACCGAGACAATCGGCATTGTCGGCGCCTATACTGAAGATGCACTCCCAAATGAAATAACAAGCGAACTGTCTAGCGGGTTGACTACCATTGCGCCAGATGGATCAATCAAGCCAGGTTTAGCTGCTTCGTGGGATGTCATGGATAACGGGAAGACATACCGTTTTCATCTCAAACATGGAGTATTTTTTGACGACCGCCGCGAAGCAACTTCTGATACCGTCAATTATAATTTTTCTGATGTCACTGAAGTAAAACAGGATAAATATACCTTGCTATTCAAATTAAAATATCCTTATTCTCCTTTTCTTGTTACTGTCTCTCGTCCCCTTTTTGATCGAGGATTTAGCGGTGTTGGCAATTATCATCTAAGAAAAATTCAGACAAGTTCCGGCTTTGTCCAATCATTAACCCTTGTCTCAACTAAAAATAAACAAGAAGTCATCAATTATGTTTTCTATCCGACAGAAGACGCACTCAAAACTGCATTTTTATTAGGTGAAGTATCACAAATAGAAAATGTCAGCAAACATACCTATGACAGTATGAATCTGAAAACATTTCCTATTTGTGATACTTCA
>Ga0265338_10006812_pt1 | contig 14395 bp, 13 predicted proteins | sample 42126metaG_FD_193579 | JGI IMG/M metagenome (GOLD analysis project Ga0265338, IMG submission 193579) | Rhizosphere microbial communities from Carex aquatilis grown in University of Washington, Seatle, WA, United States - 4-21-26 metaG | ecosystem: Host-associated > Plants > Roots > Rhizosphere... | reverse complement strand
GCCTTTGCCTTAGAGTTCGTTCTTTATAATTTTTGGGGCCAGTGGGGTAAGCCCGAATTTTTGATCTTGGTGGTGATATTCTTTAATTTGTATTTGGGCATACGTTTCAGCATCATCGCCGCTTTATGTTGCGGGCTGTTCAAAGATGCTTCAGGGGTGGCGCCCTTTGGCACCTATATGCTGGTTTATATCACCGCCGCCTACCTGACGACCTTGGTGCGGCAATATATTTATCAGCCGGGCTCCGTGTTTTCCAGGGGGGTGGTCACTTTTTTGGTCACCGCCGGATGTTTTATCATGCAGTCATTGTTGATGAACATGAACCATGATATCCGCCTGGACGGATCGTGGTATTATATTTTGATCCCGCAGCTTTTTACGACCATGATAGCCGCCACCTATGTCTTTGCGCGACTGAGGGACCTGAGCGTATTTTTTGCTTTGAAAAATTGACATGCGCCTGAGCGTCATCCAATCAGTAGTATTTTCTTTCCTTGGCCTGATCGTCTGCGGCTTGATCTACATGCAGCTCATTCTTGGCAATTACTATCATCGTCAAAGCACGAATAACCGTATCCGGATCGTTCCCATCGAAGGGCCCCGAGGACGGATATTGGACCGCAACGGTGTGGTATTGGCGGATAACCGTATGACCTTCGAGGTGGGGGTAGTGCCTCAAGAGGTGGCTGATAAAAAGGCTTTATTCAATTATTTGGCGCAAGTCCTTAATAGAGATCCGGATGCCCTTGAGCAGAACTTTGAACACAAGAGACTTGCTCCTTTTGCTCCGGTCATCCTGGCACAGGACATTGACCGGGAGCTCGCGGTCAAGATCGAGGAGGCGAAACTTCTTTATCCAGGCCTGATCGTCCAGCAAGGTTACGTGCGTTATTATCCTTTTATTCAATCCGGGGCGCATGTGTTGGGATATGTGGGTAAGATAGACCAGGAAGAGCTTGAGGACAATCAGCAGTACGGCTATAGACCTTTGAGTTTTGTGGGAAAAACAGGCGTTGAAAAAAAGTATGATATGTATTTGCAGGGCATACCCGGAGGCCGTCAGGTAGAGGTGGACAGCCGCGGGACACAGGTACGTTTACTGGGCCTGAAAGACCCGCTCGCAGGCCATGATGTGACCTTGACCATTGACCAGCGCATCCAGAATGCCGCGCAGGAATTATTAGCGAATCAAAAAGGCAGTTTGGTGGTGATGGACCTAAGTAATGGGGATTTGATCGCGCTGGCGAGTTCTCCTTCCTATGATCCCAACGCTTTTTCGGATAGGAGCAAGAATCAAGTCCTAAGTTCGTATTTTAATGATCCTTTATCGCCTCTGCTTAACCGCACGGTTTCAGGCCTGTATCCGCCGGGTTCGGTATTTAAGATCCCGGTCGCCCTGGCAGCTATCCAGCTTCATAAGATAACACCGTCCACCACCTTTGAGTGCCCGGGCTATATGATGGTAGGAAAAAGACGCTTTGGATGCTCGCATGTGCATGGCGTTCAGGACTTGCAGGCGGCCATTGCCCATTCCTGTAACGTTTATTTTTTTCACGTCGGCCTGCTGGTGAGGCCCCACGTCATCGGTGCTTTTGCCAAGGCTTTTGGACTTGCGCGTCCCACAGGTGTTGACCTGCCTTTCGAGGCCAAGGGCAAGATCGTGACAGGGTCTTCAAAGGACATTTCCTGGTATACAGGCGATATCCTGAACTTATCTATCGGCCAGGGCTATACGCTGGTGACGCCCTTGCAGTTGACCGTGATGATGGGTGCCGTGGCCAATAACGGGATTATTTTGAGGCCCCGTGTGGTAAGCCGGGTGGACGATGAACAGATCCCGGTGATGGACCTTTCCAAAAGGCCATTGATCCGTTTACGTGATGATACCTGGTCCGTTGTACAAGAGGGATTAAAATTAGTGGTCCAGGACCAGCAAGGCACAGGCCATGACCTAAGTTCGGTGCACGGGCTGGACATTTTCGGAAAAACAGGCACGGCACAAAGTGTCCGCGGTAAGCCTAATCATGCCTGGTTTGTTGGTTACGCCAGGCCTTCCAATGAGCCTCCTTCGGGAAAACTTTCGGGAATAGTTTTTTGTATATTTTTGGAGAACGGCGGATCATCTGAAAATTCCGTCAGGATCGCCCGGGACCTGCTTTTAAAGCTGCAATCGTTACAAATGATATAAGGCGGGCCTCCCGTGGTTTCAAAAATAACTTTTAAAGGCTAATGTCGAATTCACTTTAAGTTATGTTAAAATAAGATAATGAAAACATTTCGTTACTTCATATTCTTTGTCTTGTTCTTCACTGCGAATGTTTTTGCTTTTGCTGATGATCCTAGCCTCACGTTAGATAGCAAATCTTTGTTTAAAAAAGGGGTGGTTTGTTATAAACATAAACAATACGGCCAGGCCAAACTTTATTTCAGCCAACTGGCACAGCGGCATGACCGGCGAGGGGAATCGTGGCTTAGAAAGACGGACCTTGTCATTTCCCGAAGGCTGACAGAGGAGATGGATCGTCAGAAAAATCTATATGAAGTCCAGCAGCAGGCCCAACGGGCTAAGGCAGAAGCTGGAAAGTCTGCCCAAGAGGATATTCTTCGCCAGGAAGCCCAGCGCCAGCAAGCCCTGGAGGATCAGGAGCGTCGGCAAGAGGCCCAATTGAATGTCCGGCGCCAGGCTTTACGCACGCAAATCGAAGAAGGGGTCGAGGCGATGTACCAGCAGGCCCTGAGTTTGTATAAACAGGGTGATTATGCTGCAGCTGCAGGCGGATTCAAAGATCTTCTGGATCTTTTTCCGGGTTATAAGGATTCAGAACAATATTTGAGGGAAGCCCTCCAAAAATCCTCAAAGCCCCAAGATAATGTTTCCCGAGCATTGGATTTATTTAGCCCTGATGCCAAGTAATCCTTTATTTTCAAATCATCTTTGCGGTGAGCAAAGTCCCTATCTCCTCCAGCATGCCCATAATCCGGTGGATTGGTATCCGTGGGGAAAGGACGCTTTTGAGAAAGCCAGGGCAGAAGATAAACCTGTCCTATTGTCCATCGGTTACTCCACCTGCCACTGGTGCCATGTGATGGCCCATGAAAGTTTCGAAGACCCTGATATAGCCAAGCTCATCAATGGGAATTTTATCGCCATCAAGGTGGACCGCGAAGAGAGACCGGACATTGATCATATTTATATGACTGCTACCATGGCCATGACCGGCCAGGGAGGTTGGCCCCTGACGGTTTTTTTGACGCCGCAAGGGGACCCTTTTTATGGCGGCACGTATTTTCCCCCTTATCCCAAATGGGGAAGCATGGGTTTTATCGATCTTCTTCGATCCATTGCCAATGCATGGACAACACAGCGTGATGAAATTTTATCGTCGAGCCTTTCCATTACCGAAAGCCTGAAGAAAAAGGTGACAGGTACATTTTTCGAGGATGGATCTTCAGAGGAGACGCTTCTGGACCAGGCCTTCCGGCAATTGAGAGGGCAATTTGATGCAGCCAATGGAGGATTTGGAACGGCGCCTAAGTTTCCCATGGGGCATAATTTGTCTTTTTTATTGCGGTACTACCAGCATGGGGAGTCAGAAGCTTTGAGCATGGTGGAGAAAACCCTGACAGCCATGAGCGAGGGAGGCATCTGGGATCATTTAGGAGGGGGCTTTCATCGTTATTCCACTGACCAGCACTGGCATGTGCCGCATTTTGAAAAGATGCTTTATGACCAGGCTTTATTGTCCATGGCCTATTTGGAGGCTTATCAAGCTACAGGTGAGGCGCGATTTGTTCAAGTGGCGCGTGAATGCCTGGATTACGTTCTCAGGGACATGACGGACAAAGACGGCGGTTTTTATTCTGCGCAAGATGCGGATGCGCCTGAGGGAGCCGGCGGGCATATAAAAGAAGGCGCTTTTTATGTGTTTTCGCAGGCTGAGATCCTTGAAGCCCTGGGTAAAGATTCAGCGGAGATCTTTAATTATTGTTATGGCGTTATGCCCGGGGGAAACGCGACCTTTGACCCTCACGGGGAATTTACAGGGAAAAATATCTTATACCTGGCTCATTCTCCCCAGGAGGCGGCAACCCAGTTTCTCAAGCAAAAGGACGAAATTCAGGGTATACTTAAAGTAGGTCAATCCAAGTTACTGAATGCTCGTTCAAAGAGACCGCATCCGCACAAAGATACAAAGGTATTGTGCGATTGGAACGGTTTGATGATAGCCAGCTTTTCCTTTGCCGGCAGGGTTTTGGGAGAGGCCAGATATACCCAGGCAGCTTTAAAAGCGGCTGATTTTATCCTGACCCATATGAAGGCGGGGGATCGTCTTTTGCACCGTTGGCGGGAGGGCCAGGCGGGAATTTCAGCCACCCTCGAAGATTATGCCTTCTTTATTTATGGACTTTTGGGTACATATGAAGCTTCTTTTCAGGGCAAGTATCTAGATGAGGCCAGGCTCTTGGCAGATGAGATGATCGAGCTTTTTGGCGATGAAGCAGGGGGCTTTTATATGACGGCAATTGATGCCGAAAAATTGATCATGCGGCCCAAGGAAGTTTACGATGGCGCTTTGCCTTCTGGAAATTCCGTGGCAGCGCTGGCCTTATTGAAATTGCATGCGTTGACCCAAAAAGACCTTTATTTATCAAAACTACAAGCTTTGTTCAGCTGTTTTTCGCCCATGGTCGCCCGGGCGCCACATGCGCATTGTTTTTTATTATCCGCCATGGATTGGCATTTACAAGGAGCTTTGGAGATCACCTTTCAAGGCCCTGAGAATGATGGGGATATTGCGCAAATGCTGAAAGTATTGTATAAACATTTCATACCTTCTAAAACCGTCAAAAGGGTGATTCATGACGAAAAGGCCCAGGCATATATTTGTTCCCGCGGCACATGCCGGCCTCCGGTAGAGGACCCGGATGTTTTTGAGAATGAAATTTTAAGGAAAGGGCGGACCCTATGATAATGCAATTCATTTTTTTCGGTTTATTTATTATGGCATTGTTCGCAGGGCTTTATTCCCATTTTGCCCCCAAAGCCGTTAATCCATTGGCCTTTGTGATGGACAAGAGCGGATATTCCGAAGTGCAAACGATTGAAGAAAAGAAAACCCGGGAAGTAAATTTGACGACCAAAGAGGGCGTCATGCAGGTGCGCAGGGAGATGGAAGATATCTCCAGGGTGCAGAATAATTTCATGGATGCGCTGCACGATCAGCGTGAAATATTAAAGAACGCCCGTACAAACGCCTCTCAGGTCCTGCTGGCAGCCAAAAAGGGCGGCATGAGAGGTCCTGATGTCCTGCAACTGGAGGCGTTGTCCTCGCAGATCGATGATGCGCAGCGTCTAGCCGTGACCCATGGCCAGCAGCTGGTTGCCTTAAATGACCAAATATCTGATAGCCGGAAATTGATCGCCGATCAGATCGATTATGCCAATATTTCGACGGATGCCATGTTGGATGTATTGAAGAGGCGCAATAGTGCCATTAAGGGACAATTGGCTGAATTATACAGCGGTATGGGTGATTTTCACCGTCAGATGCATGATGCCATGGAGAGGATGCAGGGGAAAGTAGAAGGTCTGTCCAAGATCAGTTGTGATAATAAGAATTTGGAGCGCATGATCAGGGAACAGATGTGGCGCATGCTGCGGCAGCAGCGGGAAAATATGATGAGACTGGCTGAGATCGAAGAGAGGAATAAGGAGCAAATAAGGGACGCTCAGCAGAATTTAGCTGATAACCAACAGCGGCTCGAGGACCTGGAGCAGCATACGAAAGATTTGATCGCGGACTCCCGCCAGAGAACAGAAGACCAGCAGGATATGATCCGCCGGCGCATTGAAGATCAGAGAAATCGGTAAAATCTTTCTTTCTTTTCCGTTATAATAAATCCATGAGGATCATCAGGATCATTTTTTCCGGACTATTGGCCTTTGGGCTGATCGCCTGCACTATTCTTTTTATCTTTTATCAGACCTTTGATACGGACCAGTTCCTCCCTCAAATTTCCCAGAAAATTTCTTCTGTTGTAGGCCGCCCGGTCTCTGTGGGGTCACTTTGGCTGGGTTTTTCCAACCGGGGCATGACCCTGAATGCAGGTCCTGTGATCATCGGAGATGATCCGGCCTTTACCATTCAACCGTTCATCAAGATCGACGAAGTCCGGCTTAGTGTCGATTTAAGATCGCTGATATTTCATCGGCAAATTTTGATAAAAAAGGTCATTTTAATAACTCCCCAGATCCATTTTATTCGTTCAATGGACAGGGATTTTAATGTCCACGCCGTTGTTGAAGCAAAGGCGCCTGCCGGCGATCCAGGCTGGGCCCCAAAGGTGCAAAACAATTTTGTTCATAGCCGGCACAGACAAATGCCCATTGTGATCAAATTCGTCAAAATACGCAGCGGGGCCATTTCTTTTATTGACCAAAACCCGGCTTTCCCTCTGGATATCTGGCTTAATGATGTTAATGTTAACTTAAGCGATTTTTCTTCGTCTCAGCCCCTTCACCTGACGTTTAACGCTTCTCTTTATAAAGACCTCCCTAATGTGAGGGGAGAGGCTTTTGTCTTTTGGACCGGGGATCTATCAAGACCTGCTTTCCGGATCACCGGCTTTAATCTGGAAATGGATCTATCCCATTTAGATCCTGAGTGGCTCAAAAGCATTTCACCGGAAATGCCGCGTTATCCTATGGTCAAGAATATTTCCGGCCTCTTGCAATTAAACATCGCGCAAATGACCGCCAGTTCATCCGGCCTGACGGTAGACGGCCAGATAAACATCAGCAACGGTGTCATTAAGGACTTTAATGTCATTAATATGGTTCTGTCCCGAACCTTGGGCATATTAGGAGGCATGGAGATCGATATCAACGGTCTTTTAGGAGGCCAGCTTAAAAACAAGGTGAATACAAGCGACACGGTCATTAAAGATGCAAAGATCGGTTTTTCGATCCGTGATAAGACGTTATTCATTGACACCTGCCATATTGAAACCAATATCCTTGATCTTGACGGCCATGGCTCGGTGGATCAGGCTTTGAAGGTGGACATGCAGACCATGCTGCATTTGAACCAGGATGTTTCATCTGCCCTGGTCAATGAACTGGGAGGGTTTCAAGGCTTGATGGATGATACCAAACGTATTGCCGTCGGAGCCGCTTTAACAGGGGTTTACCCTCATTTGAAATATAAGACGGACAAGGATTTTAGGAAGAAAAGCAGGAAAGCCTTGATGAAGGAAGGCGGGAATATACTGGGTATTCTTTTGGGTGGCATCAAATGAAGCCCTGGGTGATGGCGCTTCTTTTAGTCCTTATTTGCCTTGCTGTTTACCACCCCCACCAAAATGCAACATTTGTCCTCGACGATTACTATACCGTTGTCCGTAATCCTCTGATCAAGAACCCTATGCTTTACGGGAATATCTGGACTTCCCGCCTTTTTGATGCGAACCCATCCTCCGGGTACATTAAGTTCGGCTATTATCGGCCGATGTTGCAATTATCATGGATCCCGGATTATCGTTTGTTCGGTTTAAAAACTTTTGGGTACCAGTGGATGAACCTTTTAATTCACGGTCTTAATTGTTTCCTTCTTTATATTTTATGGAAAGAGTTATTTAGTAGCGCTTCCCTGGCGGCAAAAGCCGGCCTTTTGTTTTGCGTATTGCCTGGCCAGGAATGGGTGGTGCGTTATGTGACCGGGCGGGGAGATGAGTTAAGTGTTTTGTTTGCCCTTGCCGCATTGCTGGCGTTGTTATGGGTCCTTAAAACGGGGATCAAGCAGGGTTATTTTCTGGTTTTGTTTCTTTGGGCCTTGTCTGCCTTGACGAGGGAAGTGGCTATTACCTATGTCCTTTATGCTTTTCTTTTGCGCAGTACTTATTTTAAGATCAAGAATATAAATAAATTCTCCTTATATTGGATCCTCATCGGCATTTTGCCCTTGCTGTTACTCTGGCCCATCATTCCCAAACAAGGCAATATCCTTGGCTTTCATGTTTTGTATATTGCCTTCGCAGGCCTTTGTTTATGGATGGCCCAATTACGTTTAAGATGGTTTATTCTGTTGTTTACCCTTTTTGCCGCTCTCAGTTTCCATGAAGGGCAGTTCTGGACGACAGAGGAAAATTTATTGCGCCATACGCGCAGTCTTGAATGTTGGCCCCGCACCGTTGTTGCTCAACAGTTATTGATGAAATACGATGAGGATATCCCTGCCATTGCCAATATGGTGGAGCGTTCCCATGATCCTTTTGCCAAAGCCATTTGGCTGCGCCGCCTGGGGCTGGTCTATTTTCAACATAACGATTTATCGCGTGCACGGGAATATTTTACTCAAGCGCTCTTGGTTAGGCCCTTGGATGTGGACGTGCTTAATGCCCTTGCTGTGGTGGCCCATGATCAGGGCCTTGAGCTCCAAAGCCTGGCCTATTTGGATAAGTCTTTGCAGATCGATCCATTTTACCCGGACACCCTCAGGACCTTAGGGATCCATTATTACAATCAAGGTGATTTTATGAAGGCTAGGTCTTTATTCGAGCGCTGTCTTTTCTTTGATCCCAACGATGCCCGGGCACGTCAACTTCTCGAACTTGCCAACAAAACCATTTAGTGTATACTACAGCCATGCCATGTTCCGACAGCTCTTCGGGGCTTAACATACGTCTGGATTTGAACGAACGATTGGTCAAATTTGATTTTGCCAAGATCACCTGTTCCAGTGAGATCTCAGGGGGTACGAAACTTTCCCAATTTTGCGCCGGGAAGACGATGGAAGAAGTGCTTGATCTGGATTTCAGGATGCTGGTCTCGGCCCTAGATTTGAACGGTAATGAGGAAGGCCAATTTATTTTATATCTTGAATTAGATGCCCTGAAAGCAGCCATTGCCCAGTATTTGGGCGTTGAGTATCCCGGCGTTGATACACAGCGTTGTAAAATATCTTCCGTTGAATACGGCGATGAGTTCGTCGATATCGCCCTGGTGATCCTGCCTCCCAAGGAACTTCCCAAGATCCTGCCTTGCAGTCTCAGCGAACGCGATAAAAGTTAAGTTTCCGTGCGGCCGCGGGTGATGAGGACTTTCCCGGTACGGACCATCTCGAGGATGCTATATTTTCTAAGGAGGGCTTCAAATTCGTCAAGTTGGACGGTGGTACCGGTCTGCTCGATGATGTAGCAGCCTTCGGATGTGTCATCGATGCGCACATGGAATTCTTTAGCTTTCTTGGTCACGAAAGCCTTGATGGCAGGGGAAACCTTGGTCTTATACAAGGCCAATTCTTTTTCAACGGTGTTGCCAGGATGTTCTTCGCAATGGATCACGTCCACCAGCTTATTGACATTCTTGATGATCTGTTCCAGGGTCTCAAGATCGCCTTTGGCGGTCATGGTGATGCGCGAGAATTTGGGATTGATAGTAGGAGAGACCACCAGGGAGTTGATGTTATAACCGCGACGGGCAAACACCAGTGCGATCCGAACAAGAACGCCGGGTTTATTAGCAACTAAGACGCTGATTGTATGTAATGGCTGTTTTTCCATTAGGTCGATCCAGTTGGTTTTTCCATTTTGACCGTCGGTTTTTCGATGATCATATGGTGCGCAGATTTACCGGCAGGCACCATGGGAAACACATTGTCTTCCTTGATGACCTCTGCATGGATAACGCAGGGGCCCTGATAGTTCATGGCTTCACGCATCACTGCTTCGCATTGCTCGGACTTGCTCATGTGAAAACCCTTGATCCCGTAGCTTTCCGCCAATTTTACGAAATCAGGGTTTCCTTCCAGATCGACGCCTGAGAGGCGGTTATCGAAGAACAATTCCTGCCATTGGCGCACCATACCCAAATATTTGTTATCGATGATGAGGACCTTAACAGGCAGTTTATGCACAAACACCGTTGCCAGTTCGTATAAGGTCATCTGGAAACCGCCGTCACCGACAATGGCCACCACCAGTTCGTTAGGTGCTGCAAACTGGGCGCCCACCGCAGCTGGGAATCCATAACCCATGGTCCCGGCACCACCTGAGGAAAGCCAGTAATTGCCTTTTTCGGAAAGATAGAATTGCGCGGCCCACATTTGATGTTGGCCCACATCCGTCGCCACAATGGCGCGGCCTTGGGTCACTTTGTAGCAGGTATCGATGACGTGCTGGGCAGTGAGGCCGTTAGCCGTGTTGTACTTGAGCGGGAATTCTTTTTTATAAAAATTCAATTCCTTGAGCCACGCCGCGGTGTCCAAAGGCTCAACGAGCTTGATCAATTCTTCCACCACGATCTTGGCGTCTCCCAGCACATAGGCATCAGGTTTGACGATCTTGTTGATCTCGGCAAAATCCACATCAATATGAAGTTTCTTGGCATCCACGCAGAATTCATTGTTGTTGCCGTTGATGCGGTCATCCCAGCGAGAACCGATGGACAGGATCAGGTCGCAGTTGATCAGCGCTTTATTGGCATAGGCAGTCCCGTGCATACCCAGCATCCCTAAGGACAGGGGGTGTGTTTCAGGAAATTCACCTTTGCCTAAGAGGGTGTTCGTCACCGGCGCACCCAATTTTTCAGCAAATTTTTTGATGGCAGCGCCTGCGCGGGAAAGCACGGCGCCATGGCCCACCAGGAGCAAAGGTTTTTTCTTACCCTTAAAAAGTTTGGCCATCTTGACAATATCTGCTTTACGCGGGGAAGGGGTGTCTTTTTTATAGCCGGGAATGTCCATTTCCGGATCAAGAGACCCTCCGGTAAAAGGGGCGGCAGTAATGTCTTTAGGCAGATCGATCAGCACCGGGCCAGGCCTGCCGGTCTGGCAGATATGCCAGGCTTCCTTAATAATACGGGGGATATCATTGGTGTTCTTGACCAGATAACTGTGTTTGACGATAGGCATGGTAATGCCGGCAATATCAGCTTCCTGGAATGCGTCTTTGCCTAACATCGAGGTGATGGTTTGGCCGGTGAGCACGATGATGGGCACGGAATCCATCATGGCTGTCAGGATCCCGGTCACGGTGTTCGTTGCTCCGGGACCGGAGGTCACCAGCGCCACTCCCGGTTTGCCTGTCACACGGGCATAGCCGTCGGCCATATGGGTGGCGCCTTGCTCGTGACGGGTCAAGATAAGCTTGATCTTGGAACCGACCAAGGCATCGAAAATAGGGATGGCAGCGCCCCCGGACAGGCCCCAGATGTATTCAACGCCAAAACCCTCCAAACATTGGACAAGGGCTTGTGCGCCGTTGATTGTTTTCTTAGGGGGCGTTTTTATCGCTTCTTTATTCATAAATTCCCTTTTGGTAAAGCAAATATATTAGCATAAAAAAGGTGACAGGTACATTTTTGTTTTATGGCTTTATAGCCAAAAATGTACCTGTCACCTTTTTTATTTGAGCAAGCCTGCCAACTCGCCATTTTCATGCATTTCGGCAATGATGTCCGCGCCGCCGATAAACTCCCCATTGATAAAGATCTGGGGGATGGTCGGCCAGTTGGTAAATTCCTTGATGCCTTGGCGAAGATCTTCGCTGGAAAGTATATCATGGTCCTTGATGGGAACATGATACGACTGCAGGATCTGTACAGCCCGCCCGGAAAACCCGCACATAGGGGAATTGACGGTGCCTTTCATGTAAATGACAATTTTATTATTTTTGATATCATTCTCGATTTCTTGACGTATCCGGTCAGTCATCTTGAGGTCTCCTTAAAGTTTATACGTATTGGTTTCTAACTTCTTTCCATTTGGCCGGGCTAAAGGTCTTAAGCCCCAGCGCATGTACGACTTGAAAAACATCCTTGATAGCGGTCATGACCATTTGCTGCTGCTTGAAGACCGGCAAACCTTCGAAGGCAGGGGAGATGACAAAGGCCTGTAAATGCTGCCCGTCGTTCATAGGGTCAAGCACATAGGCCTCGCAGTCCGGTATGGCCTCTTCGATGCGTTTTTTAATGGCTTCGGGTGTCATAATTCTTCTTGAACCATTCGATGATGTCCAAAGACTCATAGAGCGCCTTACCATTAATGAGAAGGCATGGCACCTGAGGCTTACCGCCCAACTTTATCAATTCTTCGCGGTAGGCGGAGCTTTCATGGGTATCTTTCATGGGCACTGTGATCCCCTTGTTGCTTAGGAAATCCCGTACCCGTTGGCAATAAGGACAACCCTCAAAATGGTACAATGTAAGTGTCTGCATGGGTACCTATTTTATCAATTTTTCTACGAAATCAAGGATTTTTTCTTCCAGCCTGACGTTATACAAGCGGTTTATTTCCTGCAGGCATGTAGGCGAGGTCACGTTGACCTCAATGAGATATTTTCCCAGGATATCGATCCCCACGAAATAAAGTCCAAGTTTCTGTAAATGGGGCTTGAGGGTGCTGACGATCTTTTTATCGTTCGCAGTGATGTCAGCGGGCAAGGGCTTCCCACCGGAATAAAAGTTATTGCGGTGCTCGCCCTCTTCATGCATGCGGATCAGCGCACCCAGGATATTGCCGTTTAAAAGCAGGATACGTTTGTCTCCTTTTTTTGATTCGGGAACGAATTTCTGCAACACGATGGTTTTGTTATAACGCTCGGTCAAGGTTTCCAGGGTGACCTTGGTGTTGGTATTCCCTTTTTCGATATGGAAGATGCCTTGGCCGCCATATCCGTCGGTGGGTTTGGCGATAATGTTCTTATATTTGTCCACAAAGGAAAGCAGATCGGATTTATTCGTGGAAATAATGGTCGGGGGAGTGATATTCCTGAATTGACTGACCCATGCCTTTTCATTGACCGTGCGGATGCCTGAAGGGCTATTGATGACCGCAATATGTTTAGGCAGGTGGTCCAGCAGCCATGTATTCATGATGTATTGTTCATCCAGCGGGGGATCAGGCCGGATAAAGACGGCGTGGACCTCATCCTGGCTTAAGCGTACCGTGTGTTCTTCTTTGAAAGGCATATGGGCGACGCTTTGAGGGACCACCTTGGTGGCATGAAAATACACCTTACCCTCGATAAAACTGATGCCGTCTTCAGGCACAAAATAGGTTTCATGGCCCCGGCCATGCGCACAGAGCATCAGGACAAAGGTGGTGTCGGTATCGAATGAAATTTTTTCTAAAGGGTCCATCAAAAAGAGGAATTTCATATCGTTTGTCCTTTATTGAAACGCGGGTCCAAGGTCATGATCTCTTCGGCCGCAGCCAACCCGGCGATACGGCCCAAGATGCGGTAAATGTCGAAAATATTCAAATTGTGCTCGATGCCGCAGTCCTTGCCGTATTTGTCCAAATGAGGGCACATCTTCTGGAAGGCCATACCTCCGGGAGAATTAAGGTTTTCCCTTGGTGTTTTGTGGTTATGATGGCGGTAAAATCCGCCCACGAAATTATTGTCGATCTGATACAGGCAGACCTCACAGGGATTTGCTTCAAGGCTCTGGATGGTCGGTACGCCTTCTTGCAGGAGAAAATGGGTCATGGTCTGGGCGTCCTTACCGCGGATCAAGTCATTGCGTTTTTTGCGGTTTAATTCCAGGATCTGTGCCGGGTCTTCGATAGGGATCACGCCCATGCCATAAGTCCCGGAATCCGCCTTAATAAAAATAAAAGGCTTGCTGTCGACATGATGTTCGTTGTATTTGTTTTGAATAGCTTCAAAGAGTTTGACCGCTGTCTGATGAACGCGTTTCAGGTCGGTTTCGTCATTGACGTTGATGTTATTTTCGACTTCATAAAGGCAGGAAAATTGCCAGGGGTCCAGGCCGACAATTCCGGCAAATTCTTTGATCAGGTTGTTGGCATGACGAAAATGCTCAGACTTGAGCCTTGCATGCCAGCCTGCGTGGATGGAAGGGAAGATAGGTACCTTGACCTGTTTTAATTCTTCAGGGATGCCGGCCGAAAGGTCATTGTTCATGATGATCATGTCAAAATCAATGTCACCCTGTTTGATCTTCTCCAGGACCCTTTTGACACAATAGACCTTGACGGTCTGGCCGCTCGCGGTCTCCAACTCAAGGGCGCTGGCGGCATGCGCGCAAAAGGAAGGCTCATGAATAAAAAAAGAGGCTATCCTGGCATTGAAGCCTGCCTTGGTGATGATTTCCTGCAGGATGCGGACATTTTCCAAATACCAGGTGTTGCGTGTATGTTCTTCGGCCACGATCAAGATATTCGTGGCATTGGGAACACGGCTGAGAATGGCATTTTTAATGAGTCCTTCAGCATCGATCAGGCCATGTTCGCAAAGATTATTAAAACCCGCGGGAAAAAGATTGGTATCCACTACGGCGATCTTGAAGCCTGCATCGCGGATATCCACCGACGTATAAAAAGGCGTATAGCGTTTCTCGCGGGCCAGAAGCCATTGATGGATGGCTCCCTGA
>Ga0265338_10006811_pt1 | contig 14395 bp, 6 predicted proteins | sample 42126metaG_FD_193579 | JGI IMG/M metagenome (GOLD analysis project Ga0265338, IMG submission 193579) | Rhizosphere microbial communities from Carex aquatilis grown in University of Washington, Seatle, WA, United States - 4-21-26 metaG | ecosystem: Host-associated > Plants > Roots > Rhizosphere >... | reverse complement strand
CGTCGAGCGCGTCTTTAAAGTCAAAGAAGGCCGCCCCAACGCCGTCGACCTAATCAAGGGCGACCGCATTCAGCTCATTGTCAACACCCCCCGCGGCGTCGACACCTTCTTCGACGAGAAGGCAATCCGGAGAGCAGCGGTGCTTGCGCGCATCCCAACCATCACCACCCTGGCCGCGGCGCAAGCTGCCGCCGAAGGCATTGCCGCCATGCAGCGCCACCAGACCACCGTCTTCAATCTTCAGGATTTGCATAAAGCCAACGGCCGCTGACCATATAAACGCCCTAGGGCGATCGCAAATCGGACTCGATCAGGCCTGCTTGCCTCTCGTCCGTGGAAAGCAACAAGGCCATTCTGGACCCCATATATGCAGTTCTCATATAGGCAGCCTTTGGCGCGCCCCGAACTCACTTGTGGAAAAAACTCTGGAAAAACCGGAAGAAACTCCTATAATTTCGCGTTCCATGTGGAACATCATTAGTTAATAGGTCCCGATGATAGAGCGACTTCCCACTCCGCAACCACTTCCGTAGCGCAGGGTGGGTTCGCACGTGCTAAACGTCATCTGTAACGCGCCCGTCACGCAACATCATCGCGGCTTTCTTCCAAATCGCATGCGCCCAAATCCCCGCAGAAGGGAACGCGGCTCTACAATAGATCCATGCTCCTCGAAGGCATCTACGCCGCAGTCACCACACCCTTCTATCCCGACGAACGCATCTACTTCCGCAAGCTCGAGGCCAATATGGCCCACTACTCGCGCAGCCTGCTCTCTGGAATGCTGGTCCTCGGCTCAACCGGTGAGGCCGTCATGCTCGACGACGATGAGTCGCGCCAGGTCCTGCGCGTTGCCGCCGAAGCTTCGTCTCCTGAAAAGGTCCTGATCGCCGGAGTCGGCCGCGAAGGTGTTGGCTCAACCGTCGCCCTTGCCGAGGCCGCCGCCGAATTTCACTACGACGCCGTCCTGGTGCGTCCCCCCAGCTACTATGCTGGCCAGCTTTCACCCGCCGCCATCCGCAATTATTTCGAGAGCGTCGCCGACCATTCACCCCTGCCGGTCATCCTTTACAACATTCCCAAATTTGTCCCATATCAGATACCCGTAGAGCTGGTCGCCGAGCTCGCCCAACATCCCAACATCATCGGAATCAAGGATTCAAGCGGCAACGTCGAGCGCATCGGCGCAACGGTCGCGGCAACCCAAAAGGCACCCCGCCGCACCGTAACGGTTACCCCAATCTTTGAAGCGGTCACCGCCCGCATGCTCACCCGGCCCTCCGAGCCTGAGTACCCGGGAAATTTCGTATCCGCAGGCGACTTGTCCGGCGGAGTTGCCGTCGCCGCCACCGCCCCGCCAGCTCCAGCCATCAAGACCCGCACCAAAGAAGTAGGCTTCCAGGTTCTCTGCGGAGCAGGCTCAAAGATCCATGCCTCGCTCAATGCCGGCGCCACCGGAGCCATCCTGGGAGTCGCCTGCTTTGTGCCCCAGGCCTGCTGTGAAATCTACTTCGCCTGGAAGGATCACGACTCCAAACTGGCCGACGAGAAGCAGTCCCGTATTATCGCCGCCAACAGCCGCATAGTAAGCGAACTAGGAATCCCCGGCATGAAGTGCGCCTGCGACTTCAACGGCTTTTACGGCGGCCGCACCCGGTCACCGCTCCTCGGCCTCAGCGCAGAAGAAAAGTCCGAGGTCGAGTCCCTCCTCGCCGCCATCCGAAATTAGATCGCTGCAAGCCGAGACCAGGCGCCGAAACCAGTCTCCGGAGAATTGTCTCCAACTACCCGCCGCTCCTCATCAAGTAATTTGTTCGCAGCCCGCACACGAACATCACTTGTTTCAGGAGCTTCGAGCAACGCTCCACCGCGCCCCATACCTCTAATCACAAGCCGCCGCACCTGGATCGCTCGACGGCAGACCAGAGCCGGTCGCTCTTCTGTGATGTTCGTTAAATTACAAAATCTGAAAACCTAGCCAGCAGATTATATATGGAGAAAACCAATGCCGCACACAGCCCGGGGCATTAGCCTCGCCGCTACCCTTGCGCTTATTTCCCGCCTCACTGGAATCCAAAGCGCGCAAGCACAGTCCACACCATCAACCTCAGCCCATGTATACATTCAGATTCAAGGTCCAGCGGGCGCCGTGTACGGCCTTAACGCCTCGTCAACCGGGCAGCTTAGCACTATCTCTGGCTCGCCCTACAAACTTGGCACACAAATCATCGGCAGTACCAAATCGCAGTTCGTCACCCTGGGTCACACCCTGCTCCATTCCTACGGGGTGGCCTCCAACGGCGCAATACAATCTCAGCTATCGCAGATTCCCGTTGTCAACTACGCCGGCAGCTCTTGTGGCGGCCCGCAGCCAAGTGCGGCGGGTGCTCTGCTCGACCATACGGGCAAAAATGTCTATGTCATGATCGATCCCGATGGCTGCACGGCCTACCAGTCCTACATCATCAACAGCGACGGATCGTTCACCTTTAATGGCGATTCCGAATTACCTCAGAACCTTTATGGGTCCGACCTCGAGAGTGTCACCTTTGGTCTTCCCTCGATTCTGGGCGCCGAGACCTATGCGTACGCGGAGTACGGGAAGGATTCCGCCTCTGGAGACAAGCTTGTCGGTTTCCGGCGGGAGAGCTCTGGAGCTCTGCAATCGATTCAATTCAGTGAGACCGATCCGACGCCGGACCCTAACTTCCATGGCCCTGACGCGTCCCCCACTGGTAACTACATCGTTGTGCAGCTCACGCCCAACGGCTCCACTTCAGAGTACCTGGTGAGCTACACGGTGGATTCGCACGGAAATCTTTCCACTACCAACACTACTCGCAACATGCCCATTACGTCTCTTCGCGCTGACTGGAACACCATGTCGGTGGACGCCGATCGCGGCAACTCGACGTTTTCACCCGCCGGCAACCTGTTTGTGCTTTATGGGGGCGGTGGGACTGCAACATCAGGCACTCAGTACAACGGAATCGAGATCTACCAGTTCAATGGCGCGAACCCGCTCACGCTTCATAAAAAGCTGCTGACAGGTTCGCCCATCGATCAGGTGGCGTGGGACAGCAGCAACCACCTCTATGCAATCTCAAATTCCGACAATAAGCTGTATGTCTTTACCGTGACTTCAACCTCGGTGACTGAAGACGCTACCTGGTCAATCAACGCACCTTTCAAGATGGTGGTCGTCTCAACAAGCAGCGGAACCGGCAGCCCAGCCTCGCAATACTCTGACCCACTGATCGACCAGTCAGGCTCACTTACCGTCGGGGGCCAGGTGACTGTCGATACCAGCGGAAATACTACCGTCAAAGTCACTGGCCAGCAAGCCGCCAAAACCTACACCCTGCAGTTCTGCCCCGCTTTTCTCGGGAGTAATACCCCTCCCGCCTGTTTCAATATCACAACGTTTTCTACCGACAGCAGCGGAAATGGGAGTTCGAAGGTGATGTTTCCCAAGTCCGGTGATTGGGCCGGCGAGTTCTCGGTCAAGAACTCAGGCGGCACGGCCGTCGTCGCGAGCGGGTTATTCCCCAACGTGAGCAACGAATCTTATCTGTCCACCCTGCTTCCTGAAAGCAAAACAAACGGCGGCGCTGTAACAACCAGCAAGACGCAGGATCCGCTGGGCAACGGAAGCGTAAGTTACTCGAACGGTACTCTGCTGTTCAACGTGAACGGCGCAACCCCCAGCACCAACTACCAGATCAACGAAACTGAAGGGCCCGCCCTCTACAGCTCGAATACCTATGCGATCGGCAGTTTCACTACAAACGGCTCGGGGACTGGGAGCGCGAGTGTTGACTTGGCGACCGCCAGCTCAAACGATGGCGACATGTTCAATATTGAAGGAGGATCTGGGGCCGGCTTCATTGGCGGCTTCTCAATTCCATAAAGCAACTTAAATCGATATCAAGAGCGGTTCCAGGATGGATGTACCGTATTCAGCTTTTGACCAGGGTTGTCCCTTCTTGGGGTCGGGACGACCTGAGTTTATTGAGTCATGGGTATAGCAATCCTTGAATCGCAACAAAAAGCCTGCCAATACATTACAGGAGGACCATTTCAATGTTGCCTACAATCCGGGATCTCGGCTTCGCCGCTTCCCTTGTACTTGTTTCAATCGTCGCCCTTGCGCCCCAGGCTCAAGCGCAAACCCCTACCGCTGCTTATGTTTACCTTCAAGTTGGCGGTCCCGCAGGCGCCGTCTACAGCTACAGCGCTTCCTCAAGCGGTGCGCTAACCGCCATTTCTGGCTCGCCCTTCAAGCCTGGAACACAAATCATCGGCAGCAACAAATCACAGTTCTTCACCATGGGGAAGACATTGATCCATAGCTACGCGGTAGGGTCCAACGGGGCAATCGGATCGCAGCTATCGAACATCGGTTTCCTGGGATATGCCGGCAGCAGTTGCGGTGGTGGCACAAGCGGCACCTCCGGCGCAGTACTTGACCACTCTGGGCAGTACCTCTACGTACTGCTTGAGAACGGTGGGAACGGAGACTGCGCGGCATATCAGACCTACAAGATCAATAGCGACGGCTCGTTTACCTTCGACGGTGACGCCGAAGAGGATTTTGGACTTCAAAGCGGCCCTAACTTTGATTTCGTTGATCTTCCCTCAATACTGGGGAACGAGACCATTGCCTACGCCGACGAGAGTTCGGGGCACGATTCATCCCCGATCGGCTTCCGGCGAGAAGGCTCGGGAACATTGGAAACGATGCCGTTCACTGAGACGGACCCGACGCTTTCCGGCGGCAATTACAGCGTTCAATATCCCGATGCTTCTCCAACCGGCAACTACGTCGTCTTTCAACTCTACCCTTATGACTCCAATCCGCCACAGCTTGGCAGCTACACAGTTGGCTCCCAGGGAAACCTCACCACCACTAATACATCCAGCAACATGCCCACATCGCAGCTCGAGGGCCCGTCGTCCACGTTCTCTCCAGATGGAAAGATGTTTGTGCTTTACGCGGGAGGGTCGAGCAGCGGCACTTACGGCAACGGCATTGAGATCTACAACTTCAACGGCGCCGCGCCTCTTACGTTGAACACCACCCTGCTCAATGGCACGCCCATCGGCCAGGTGGCATGGGACACCAGCCACCATCTTTATGCCATCTCCCAACACGAAAACACGCTGTGGGTCTTCAACGTAACTCCGACTTCGGTTGCGCAGACTGCCAAAATCTCCATCGGAACGCCCTTCTCGATGGTGGTTGCAAGCAAAACCGCCACCAGTGGCAGTTGCCCTGTACCAACCAGCAACGGCATAAGCATCTGCTCGCCAGCAAATGGCGCCGATGTAACTTCACCAGTGCAGATCAACGCAGCGGCCACGGTGAGCGGAGGAGTGTACCGGTTCGAGCTATGGAATGGCAGCACCAAGTTGGTGTCTGTAGACAACAGCGGAATCATGGACCAGTCTCTTTCGTTAGCGCCGGGCAGCTACAAACTGACCTTTGACGCCTACAACACTTCAGGCACCCACGTGTACGCATATCGCGATATCACTGTTCAATAAGGCAGAGCCGGCGCCGGTCAACCCGGTGCCGGTTAACCAAATCGTGGGTCAATCAGTTCTAGAAGCGAGCTTCCAAACGCATCATCACACTGCGGCCCGCGTCGATCGCATTTCCTGAAAACAGGCCGCCGAAATTCAATACGTTCAGCCGGTTGTTCAGGTTATTCCCATCCACCTGCAGCGTCGTATTCACGCGTTCGAACACCGGCAGATTCACACCAAGCGACGAATTCAACGCCAGCAGGGGACGAATTCGCTCGCGCGCGAAGTTGAGCCGGTCCACAACCGCCGGTCCGTATTCCGCCAGCGCACTAGCTTCGGTTCCACCATACTCGAAGGGTAGCCCGGAGCCGTATTCCGCACCCGAAGCCAACCACACGTGTCTACCCAGTTGATATTGGAAGCGCGTTGCCAGCGTGTTGCGTTGATCCTGCGAATCGGGGAAATGCCCTGAAAGCTGGCTCGCTGCGGCCGCGGCGTCATCTGAGAGAAACAAGCCGCCTGTGACCGGAAACCAGACATTGCCAACCATGTAGGAATAGCTGACGAACCCACTCAACTTTCCAACATCGGACAACTGCAGCTTGCCCTCCGCGCCGTAGATAATCGCCTTGCGAAATGCGATCGGATAGCTCACTCCCGTGTTCAGCAGTTGGTCGTCGTCGGCATAGTTGTTGGCTTCGCGCCGGTAGGCGTTCACATCAAGGCGGAGCTTCTCTGCCACAGCCTGTGTCACGCCGAGTTCGTAATCGTTTCCTGTGGAGGGCTGCACAGGCATGCGCAGAAAATCGCTGCTCAATGCGCCGGTCTGCGCGGAACTGGAAATGAGGATGTTTTCGAAAGACGGCGTCTGGAAGATTCGATCCCACGACCCATGCAGAACAGTCCTGCTGGCAGTGAAGTAGCGCCCAATCGCGATCCGCGGACTGATCGCGCTGCGATTCAGCAGCAGTTGGTAGTGGTCCCAGCGCGCGCCCAGCCCGATGGTCCACCCGCGCGCATGAATGTTGTCTTCAACGAATGCCGATTGCTCAAGGTCGGGCCGATGCTCATTGAAGGTCAGCGTCGGCGGCGTGCCCGGATCGAACTGCGCCGGATCAGTGATCGCGTATGAAAAATTCTCGTGCAGAAACATATTGTCAGTCTCCACTCCCGCCTTGAAATCGTGCGCTCCCCGGTCAACCGCATAAGTGGCCCTGAAGTACGCCTCGCCGAATGAATTGTGCTGGAATGCCGCAATCGGCGTTGGGTTCAAGTTGGAGTAAAGATCGTTGTTGGTTTCGCGGCCCATCCCTGCAACCGTGATCAAGCTATCCGCGGTAAGAATGTGCTGATATCGCGCGGTGCCCAGGGTCTCAAAGTTGTCGGCGTTCTGGCGCTGCCCTGCCTGCTGTTGCTCAAGCTCATTGGGAATGAGGAAGCGCGACAGCTCATGGCGTAGATGAAAGTCAAGCCGGTCGCCGCTGTGCAGATTGTGCGCGAATGTGTCGGAGAAGTCGCCGGTCGTGCCGGTATTTGTGTAGTTCTCTTGGACCACCGGGTTCAGATAGCGCTCAGTGCTGCTGCCCGAAGCCGTCGCGCTCACAAAGCTTCGCTGGTTTCCGTCCTGCATTTCAGCGTAACCAGTCGCGGTGTCAAAGCTTCCACCGGCAGAGACGAATTCGCCATGCAGGCCCTGATCAGGTGGACGATCGGTGTCGAGCTCAACCACTCCTCCCAGTTTGCGCCCATACTCTGCGGGAAAGCCCCCCGTGTAGATAGTCATCGACTGCAGACCATCAGCCTCGATCTCCGGACCAAAACTCGGCGAGCGATTGTCGATGAACGGAATACCGTCGACCACAAATTGGGTCTCATACTCTGATCCGCGCGGATGCAGCACAGCGTTGCCCTCATAGAGCCAACCCGGCTGCGAGCGCACCAGGTCCTGCACGGAGCGGCCGGGAAGGGAAGAGAGCCGGGCGTCGATCTGCCGCTCTCCAATCTGCTGCGCTGAAGATGCGCTGGCGGGATCAATCAGTGCGCCGGTAGCATTCACCTGCACGTCGGTATGCTCAGGCGCAAGCGTCAGATGGATGGTGCGTTCGACCGGCATAGCCGACCGAATCTCCACGTCGTCGGCAAAGGGTGTAAACCCCGCTTGCCGCACTGCAATGCGATAGAGCCCGTAATGCAGTTGATCCAAATCGAATGAGCCTGCACCGTCGCTTACAAACTCGTGATCGTAACCGTTGCCGGGGCAGGTCAATTCGATTGAAGCGCGCACCGCGGTGCCGGTGGGACCCACGATTTTGAGCCGCAGGCCGCCGCGATTCGCCTGGCCCCACGCAACGCATGCGTCGAGCAGCAGAAGAAGCGTTGCAAAGGCGATAACACGTGCTCTCAATTCTCCTCCGGCGCCATGTAATTAGTCACAGCAGGCCAGTTCATTTCTCCGCAGGTTATGGCCCCATTAACGTCGGCGAGCACGGATTGTAGCCCAGGCTTGACTGACTCGCTGGAGTCGGCGGCGTGGGCGGCGTAGCCCAGGGCTTGGCGGTGAAGTCGAAAAAGTCCAGCAGGTCGGGCTGCGCCGCATCGCGAGCGGTAAGATGCGCGGAGTTTCCAATGAAGCGGTTCTCAACAAACTTGATTACCGCCGTGTGGTCCATCGGAAGATGCGACACATAGTGTTTGCGCGTGAAGGGCGAGATTACGATGTTAGGCAGGCGGAAACCGATCTGCGCGCCAAATCCGTATTGCGTCGCGGCGTCGGTGCTCTTAGTGCCGGGATCGCCGGAGAGCAGGTCGCAGTGGGTGGTCGCGCGACCGCTCGATGGCAAGCACGGGAAGTAGGCAGGGCTGGTGTCGGGATTAACAGAGATAGAGGAGATATCGGGGATGGCGCCGAGGGATGCGTCGGTGTTCTGGTTGGAGTGGCCGGGCAAGGGCGGAACGTGATCGTAGGGTCCGCCGCCTTCGTCATAGCTGAAAAAGAACACCGAGTTGGCCCACGCTGGACTGGCCATGAACGCGTTGACGATTGTAGCGACTTCAGTTTGCCCAGTGAGTATGGACTGGCCGGAGCCAGGATGTTCGTCGTTCTTGCCAGAGCCCGATTCGATGAAGGCGAATGCGGGCAGGCCGCCATTCTTGATGTCGGTATAGAAGGTGGAGAGCGGCGCGATGTGGTTGGGGTCGATACAGAACGAGTTAGTCGAGTCACCCACGACGGATGATGGCTTTGTAGTTCCTTTGCATGCGGCGTGGCTCGGGTTTTGATAAACAAATTTGAACGAGTAACTGAGGGACTCGAAGGTTGTGTCAGGGTAGTTGGCATTGCCTGAACCGCAGGAGTCGCCGGCCAGGCAGGAACCTTGGGTCACGGTATAGTAAATGCGCCATGAGACACCGGCGGTCTGTAATTCCTGGAAGATGTTGTTAATCGAGAGCTGTGGCAGATGGTCGTCACTGCCCGGATCGAAGACCAGCCCCTGAGTGGTGCCCCCGGTAAATGTGGCGATCCGGTTGGGAACGCTCTTCGACGCCACCGGCGAGAACCAGCGATCCGAGACGGCGAACTGCGACGCCATGTAGTAGTAGTAATTCAGAAAAGTGTCGTCGTAGTAGCCCATGGCGCGCTCGCCAGTAGTGTCTGTGAATTTGCCGGAGCATTTGCTGGTGCCGTTGTTACAGCGCGTGGAAAAGCCTTCCGCGGTGTGGACAAAGCCATCCATTCTGATGGGGCGAGTGGTCGTGAAGTCCCAGCGACTCACATCGCCATAACTCTCCAGCCAGGCCGAAGTCATGTCGTCAACACATGTGGTTCTGAATTTATAGAGCGGGTACGACGTGCCCTCGTCATCCTGATTGCTAATGGTATCGAGTTTGTCGTCGATTCCGTCCACGTCGTATTCTTTGCCGTCATCGGCGACGTCCCAGCCATTCGCCTTGCGATAGGGATTTAGCATGCCGAAGTAGTTATCGAAGCTGTGATTCTCCTGCAACATCAATACAACATGTTGAACTTCACTTAGGTCCGACGCGGGAATCACGGTAACAGTGGATTCAGCGGATGAAGTGCCTCCGGAGCCAGTTGCTTCCGCTGTGTAAACAGTGGTAGACGTGGGACTCACTGTGACAGTGCCGCCGGAGCCGGAGAACGTCGTATCAGTTCCGTCGGCGCCTGTAACTGTCACGCTAGTGGCCAGCGCGGCGCTCACGATGAGCGTGGACGAACTGCCGTCGGTGATAGTGCTGGAGTCTGCAGTGATGCTGACTGTGGGAGGCGCAGATTGCACTTTAATGGTAGTCCGGGCTGTGGCGCTGCCGCTCCCGTTCGTCGCGGTTGCTGTATAGGTGGTCGTCGAACTCGGACTTACTTTTAACGTTCCTCCCGAATAGGGCAGTGAGTATGAAGTGCCGTTCGAGCCGGTCACCTTGATTGAGCTAGCACTGGTTTCCGTCACTGTCAGCGTGTCAGACTGTCCGGCTGAAATGCTGCTTGAACCCGCTGTAATGTGGACTGTTGGAATTGAAGCTGCTGCCTTGCCGGCAAACAGTGAAAATGCTGCGAATACAATAAACAATGAGAGGAACTTCTGCACGGCTGGCCGCCTTTAAATGTTTGGGTAATCTATCGAGTAATGGAACGACTTAACTGGTTGTTTGATGCGGACCGCGCACACATTAGTTGTCACACGGTGGAAGATTGGATTGGACAAAGCAAACAACTGCATGATTTGCGAGTGATTATGCTGCTCGGTGGACATCCAGCGTGGGATACGAACACTCCAACTAGTTGGACATCATCATGTTGAGAAGAGAATTCCTTTCTACGTTTTCATTTGTTGTGGCTACCGCTGCCTCAGGCCGCGGAGTCGGCCAGCCTGATCAAACGACAAAGAGCATCCTGGACTATGGCGCAAAGCCTGATGGAAAGGGAATGAATACGTCGTCGATTCAGCGCGCCATCGATGAGACTTTCCATTCTGGTGGCGGATGGGTTCACGTGCCGGCAGGGAAGTTTCTGACCGGCAGAATAGACCTGAAGAGCCGCGTAGGCCTCTACCTGGAAGAAGGATGCACGCTGTTGGGCAGCAAATCGCTGGAGGATTACCAGGGCGCACCGGGGAGCGCAGATCCCCATCAGCGTCACTTGATCTATGTCCGGGACGCTGAAGAAGTGGGATTGGCCGGACCTGGGCAAATCGACGGGCAGGGGCCAAGTTTCTGGGAAACTTCAAACCGCAATCCGCTGGCGCCGGAAGATGAATGGGCGGATGTTGCTTCGCATGCGTACGAAGAAAAGAGAGGCGGCCGTCCCAGTCCGATGATCCGCTTCGCGAATTGCCGTCAAGTACATGTTGAGGGCGTACAGCTTGTGAACTCCGCGGGTTGGACTCTGCACCTGCTCAACTGCGATGACGTGCAGATTGCGAATATGTCGATCAAGAACACCGTATACGGGCCCAACACAGATGGAATCGACATTACCGGATGCCAGAACGTTCAGGTAACTGGCTGCACAATCCAAACAGGTGACGACGCCATTTGCCTGAAGAGCGAGAACCCGCTCGGCCCCGAGCCTCGCTTGATCAAGAACGTGGTTGTAACCAACTGCACTCTCACCACCTGTTGCAACGCATTCAAACTCGGTACTTCTTCTGAAGGTGGATTTGAGAATATATCCTTCACAAACTCGGTAATTCACAACGACGCGGTGAGCTTGGGTCAGCGTGTGATCTCCGGCGTGGCGCTTGAGGTAATCGACGGAGGATGGATCGACGGTGTCACGGTCAACGGCATCACGATGCAGCGCACGCGCACGCCAGTTTTCATCCGTCTTGGCAATCGCAAGCGAGTCCACAACTATTCCCAGCACGGATTGCGCAACGTAAACATCGATAACATCCAGACAACTGAATCAGTTTTGGCAAGCTCCATCACCGGCCTTCACGGAGATGAGGTTCGCGATGTTACGCTCTCCAACATACGCATCGACAATGTGCTGCCATCACGGCCAGAGTGGGTTGGCAGCGAAGTGCCGGAGAAAGAAAGCGCATACGCTGAAGCCCGCATGTTCGGAATGCTTCCTGTGTCCGGGCTTTATGTTAGACATGCGCGCGGGATTCATCTCGATCGCCTCGCGATCAGAACAACCCAGGGAGAAGCTCGGCCCACTGTAATGTTCGATGACGTGGACGGCGCGCAAATCACCGCTCTGGCCAGCACTCCACTGAGTGGAAAACAGCCAGTCGTAATGCTTTCCAACGCGCGCAACGTCTCTATCTCGCAATCGGTGGCCCCTGCCGGCATCGGGACCTTCGTGGGAGTCAGCGGAAGCGAGTCTGAAGGAATCAGTCTGTCCGGCGACGACCTTCGCGGTGCGCGCGAGGCCGTCGCACTTGCGCACGATGTAAGTCCGCAGGCGGTCACACTCAGCGGCAACACCACGCGCTAAACAGGGTGCCTCGCAAGTTACGGCGCGAAGCTTGACGGCGTACACGTACCGCCAGACGGATCGCTTACCGGTGTGGGCGGAGTTGGCGGTTTGGCCCACGGAATACTGGTGAAGTCGAAAAAGTCCAGCAGATTCGGCTGGGCCGCATCGCGCGCAGTCAAGTGTGCTGACGGACCGATGAACCGGTTCTCCACAAACTTGATTACGGCCGTGTGATCCATCGGAATATGGGAAACATAATGCTTCCGCGTAAACGGCGAGATCACTATGTTGGGCAGCCTGAATCCGAGCTGCGCTCCAAAGCCCTGCTCCGCTGCAGCATCGTCCGCATTGGCGCCGGGATCAGTCGCATAAAGATCGCAGTGCAGCGTTGGTGTTCCTCCGCTCGGATAGCACGGGTTATAGCCATCCGGATTCACAGCGATCGATGATATATCGGGAATCGCTCCCAGATACGCATCGGTGTTGTCATTCGAGTGGCCGGGGACAGGCGGAACGTGATCGTATGGGCCGCCACCTTCGTCGTAACTCAAAAAGAACACCGAGCTACTCCACTCCGGGCTGCCCATGAAAGCGTTCACTATTGTCGCAACCTCGGCTTGGCCGTTGAGGATCGATTGGTCAGAGCCGGGATGCTCGTCATTGTGACCGTACCCAGCCTCGATAAAGACGAAGTTCGCCAGCGTCCCATTGGTCAGATCGGTATAGTACTGCTTCAGAGGCGCAATATGCGTCGGGTCAATGCAAAAGGAGTCCGACGAATCACCCACCACACTCGACGGCTGGGTCGGTGCCTTGCACTGTGCATTATTCGGATTCTCGTAGATATAGCGGTACGAGTAACTCAGGTTAGAGAAATGAATTGCAGGATACTCGGCACTACCGACTCCTGAGCAGTCATCTTCATCCAGGCAGAAGCCCTCGGTAACCGTGTAATAAATCTTCCACGTTACATTCGCCTGGTCGAGTTCCTCGAAAATATTGTCGATCTGCAATTGCGGAAGGTGATCGTTTCCTCCAGGATCGTGAACCAGCCCTTGCGTTGTGCCACCGGTGAACGTCGCAATCCGATTGGGCACGCTCTTGCTGGCCACTGGAGAGAACCAGCGGTCTGAGAGCGCAAACTGCGATGCCATATAGTAGTAGTAATTCAGGGTATCCTGGTCGTAATAACCCATCGCCCGCTCGCCCGTTTGGTCGCTATAATCGCCGGAACATGTTCCGCTTTTCTGGCAACTCTTCGCGTATCCTTCCGAAGTATGAACAAAGCCGCTCATCTGAATCGGCCGTGTAGCCAGGAAATTATAGCGGTTGACATCGCCATAACTTGACAGCCAATCGGATGACTCATCGTCAATGCACGTACTCGTAAACTTGAACGGCGCGTACGACGTGCCTTCGTCGTCCATGTTGCTTATTGTTGTGCGCTTGTCATCGGTACCGTCAACCAGGCCATCGACATCGTAAGTCACTCCGTCATCGCCCACGTTCCATCCGTTAGCCTCCCTATAGGGATTCAGCATGCCGAAGTAGTTATCGAACGAGTGATTCTCCTGAAGCATGAAAATCACATGGTCAACGGAAGTGATGCTCCCAGCCGCCTCAACTGTGACAGTAGCCGTCGCCGTCGCGCTGCCACCAGCTCCCGTAGCAGTCGCAGTGTAATTGGTGGAACTAGCCGGTGTCACAGATTGCGTGCCGCCCGTACCCGGCAGTGTATAACTGCTTCCATCCGACCCGCTGATAGCCACCTGGGTAGCGTTGGTTGCAGTTACGGTGAGTGTAGATGGGCCGCCGGCAATGACAGTTGTGGGGTTTGCTGACATCGTCACTGTCGGAGCTGAAGTTGAAGTAACTGTAACAGTAGCCGTCGCCGTCGCACTGCCACCAGCTCCCGTAGCAGTCGCAGTGTAAGTGGTGGAACTAGCCGGTGTCACAGATTGCGTGCCGCCCGTACCCGGCAGTGTATAACTGCTTCCATCCGACCCGCTGATAGCCACCTGGGTAGCGTTGGTTGCAGTTACAGTGAGTGTAGATGGGCCGCCGGCGATGACAGTTGTGGGGTTTGCTGACATCGTCACTGTCGGAGCTGAAGTTGAAGTAACTGTAACAGTAGCCGTCGCTGAAGCAACTCCACCTGCTCCCGTGGCCGTAGCGGTATACGTAGTAGTTGCAGCGGGTGTCACTGTTTGAGTTCCACCTGCCGCAGCTAGCGTGTAGGTCGTGCCGTCACTACCCGAGATTGAAACTTGTGTGGCGTTCACGGCGGTAACAGTAAGTGTGGACGAACTCCCCGCCGCAATTGAGGTAGGACTCGCGCTAATCTGCACTGTCGGTGCAGGGTTTGCATTCACTGTCACAGCCACGCTTGCGGTCGCGCTCTTTCCTCCGGAACCGATTGCGTTTGCG
>Ga0265338_10006810_pt1 | contig 14396 bp, 19 predicted proteins | sample 42126metaG_FD_193579 | JGI IMG/M metagenome (GOLD analysis project Ga0265338, IMG submission 193579) | Rhizosphere microbial communities from Carex aquatilis grown in University of Washington, Seatle, WA, United States - 4-21-26 metaG | ecosystem: Host-associated > Plants > Roots > Rhizosphere... | reverse complement strand
TGCCGAGACGTCAGCGGTCAGAACCCTCGTTGGGAGAATTTCCAAAGAAGACGGTCAAAAGTCAAATGACCAAGAGGAGCCTCGTGATTCTCCTTGACCTGGAGCGCTCTATCTTCTCACCTTTAACGTATGTCGAGTGTCAGTCTTGCAGAAGGGCCCATGAAACTTGAAAACAAGATCGCCGTCATTACGGGAGGCGGGCGAGGAATCGGAAGGGCTATCGCCGAGGCCTTCGCTCGTGAAGGGGCGAAGGTGGTCGTCACCGCGGCGCGCCAGAAGGCGGAAATAGAAGAGGTTGCATCCAGGATCAACGGGGCTGCGCTTCTTGCCGATGTCTCGAAAGACGACGAAGTCCGCCGGTTGGTCGACTCGGTCCTCTCACGGTTCGGCAGGATCGACATCCTTGTGAACAACGCAGCTCGAGGCATGAAGTTCGTCAACGAGAGTTTCATGACGGAGCCGAAGCCTTTCTGGGAGGCGGATGTCGACGGATGGCGCCTGGTCATCGACACGAATATTACGGGCGTCTTTCTCCTCACGAAAGCGGTTGTTCCGCACATGCTGGAGCGCGGCTCGGGAAGAATCATCAACATTTCGGTGAGTCAGGAAACTATGCGGCGGAAAGGATTCTCGCCGTACGGTCCTTCGAAGGCAGCGCTCGAGTCCATGAGCACCATCTGGGCACAGGAACTGGCCGGAACCGGGATCACCTTGAATGTCCTCCTGCCGGGCGGAGCGACAAATACCGGCATGATTCCCGACTCATTTCCCGAGTCGAGACGCAAGGATTTGATCGATCCGCGGGTGATGGGACCGCCTGCGGTCTACCTCGCATCCGACGAAGCTCGAGATACAAACGGGCAGAGGATCATCGCGAATGAATGGGGGAAATCAGAATTCGACATGCGTCCGTGAGCGCAATTGCGTATTGGCAGGCAGTGGAGGCGGGGGATGCGAAGAGAGTTGAACGCATTGTAAAAGAGAACAGGCGCATTGGCGCACTCATGAAGTAGCGGGAGAGGACAGAAATGAAGATATGGTTTATTACCGGGGCGTCCCGGGGATTCGGGCGGGAGTGGACAAAGGCTGCCCTGGCGCGTGGAGACCGGGTTGCAGCCACGGCGCGCAACATCGACACGTTGAAGGACCTGGCATCAGAGCACGGAAAAAACCTGCTGCCGATCAAGCTCGATGTCACCGACAGGGCCGCGGATTTCGCGGCCGTCAAGCAGGCGCATGCGCATTTCGGCCGGCTGGATGTGGTCATCAACAACGCGGGATATGGCCTTTTCGGAGCGGTGGAGGAGGTCTCGGAGGAGCAGGTGCGCGCCCAGATGGAGACCAACTTCTTCGGCGCGCTGTGGGTGACGCAAGCCGCCATTCCCTTTCTCAGGGAGCAGAAAAGCGGACACATCCTTCAGGTGTCGAGCATTGGGGGAATTGCAGCATTTCCGGCGATAGGGATGTATCACGCGTCCAAGTGGGCGCTGGAAGCTTTCAGTGACTCACTCAGCCAGGAGGTACGGCAGTTCGGGATCAAGGTAACGCTTATCGAGCCAGGCGGGTTCGAAACGGATTGGGCCGGAAGCTCCGCGGTGCGTGCAAAAGAGAACACCCTTTACGACAGCGTTCGGCGATTACGGCCGGCCACGATGCAGACCAAGCGCGGAGATCCTCGGGCAACATCCGCTGCCGTACTGAAGGCAGTGGACTCGGAGAATCCGCCCCTCCGTCTCCTGCTGGGCATCGCCCCCACGCAGTATGTGAAGGAGCTGTATCCCCAGCGGCTTGCCACGTGGGCTGAATGGGAGAACGTCTCCCGTGCCGCGCAAGGAGAATAGATGTCACCATCACGACAGGCTACGAGCCGGTCCCCGATCGGGGCGGATGAAGTCCGCGCGACCTGAGAAGGAGAACCAGAATGGACGACACCAAGGCACGCAAGCCTCGCCAAGGCGAGGCCACACTTCCCATTTCGTTCCAGGCGCTGGCCGTTGAGGATGAAGGGAAACCCATCATTCTTCAGACAAGGAGAATCGGCGAGTTGAACGATGACGACGTACTCGTTCGCGTCGACTACGCGTCGATCAACAATATGGACGCCGGATTGGCCCGCAGGAACCTGTTCCAACTTCCTGCACCGTATGTGCTGGGGTTTGATTTCAGCGGAGAAATCGTTCGGATCGGGGCAAATAACCCGGGAGGATTCCAGGTTGGCGACCAAGTTTTTGGAAAGACGACTCGGGGCGGATGCTTCGGCCAATATGTGGTTACCGGGAACAGATCCGACCACATCAGGAAACGCGGTGCTATTCCCGCGCGGGAGGCAAGCACCTACGGGATCGCCTTCCTGACCGCCTTCGAATCCCTCGCTATTGCGACAGATCTTGGACAACACAAAGGGAAGTGGATTTATGTGGCGGGTGCCGGTGGCGGCTTGGGGCATTTCGCCGCTCAAATTGCCAAACTGAACGGTCTCAAGGTGATTGGCAGTGCCAGTAAACCAGCTTCTCTCCAACTCCTGAGCCAGCTGGGGCTTGATGCCGTGGTCGATTATTCAAAGCAAGACGTGGTTGCCGAAGTACTCCGAATTACCGGAGGAAAGGGTGCTGAAGTCGTCCACGATTCGACCTACCGACAGGCGTCCTATGCGCAGAGTTCGGCGGTTGTTGCTGCCGGTGGAGAGTACATCAGACTCGCATCCGATATCCAGATCAAGCGGTTTGGGCTGGTTGACCTGACGAAGGCGGTAGAGGAGAGAGGCGCCAGGATGACGATCGCGGACCTTGGCCGATACAGTACAGACCCGCAATTCATGCCACGGTGGCCTTTGGTCGCACAGGGTCTTGACCGAGCGGTCGAGTGGTACGAGGCAGGAATGCTCAAACCCATCGTGACCCGGGTTATCCCTTTCGACGCTGTGGCCATGCAAAAGGCCCTCGGGGACTTCGCCAGTGGGGCGATCAACGTAGGAAAAGTTGTGGTTGAAATATCCCCTCAGCGATACGGCGATTGACGCGGGGAGCACACGGCCGTCCGCTTATCGGCGCGGGGGCCGACAAGCGGATGGGGCTGGAGCTTCCGGACGCCGGCCTCATGATCTAGTCAGCTCGCTGATCGCTCCTTGTTCGGACGGCGGCGCAGGCTTGTTTGGCTGAGCGCTGGTGGGACGTAGTTGGCTGCGTCGGGGATTCCGACGTCGGTTCCCGGAGGAACGATCTGGTCGATCGCGTCCAGTACGTCGTCTGAAAGAACCACCTCGGCGCCCGCGAGCAGGTCGTCGAGCTGTTCCATCGTGCGCGGGCCGAGAATCGCCGACGTCACACCAGGGTGGGCCACCGCAAAAGCCATGGCCAGATGTGTCAGAGGCATCCCCGCTTCCTGAGCCACGACGATCAGTTGCTCCACCGCGTCCAAACGGTGTTCGTCGCTCATTTGCTTGGGGAGGACCTTGACGCGCAGGCTGTCGGGCAACGGCCGGCCCTTGCGGTACCGGCCGGTGAGCATGCCCTTGGCCAGGGGGCTCCAGACCATCACACCCATCCCGTAGCGCTGGCAAACCGGCAGCACCTCGCGTTCGATGCCGCGGCTCAGGATCGAGTAGGGCGGTTGCTCGACGCGAAACCGTGCCAGAGCGCGCCGCTCCGCGACCCACTGCGCTTCGACGATCTCCGACGCAGGGAACGTCGACGATCCAATCGCGCGCACCTTCCCTGCTCTCATCAGATCGGTCAGCGCCGAAAGGGTTTCCTCGATGTCGGTATTCGGTGACGGCCGGTGAATCAGGTAGAGATCGATGTGGTCGGTCTGCAGGCGACGCAGCGATGCTTCCACTTCGCGGATCAGCCAGCGTCGCGAATTGCCCTGCTGGTTCGGGTCATCGCCCATAGGGTTGTTCACCTTGGTGGCAAGCACGATGTTGTCGCGCCGGCCTTTGAGAGCCTTGCCGACGATTTCTTCCGACGCCCCCTGACTGTACCTATCAGCGGTATCGATGAAGTTGACCCCTGCATCCAAAGCCTTGTGGATGATCCTGATCGAGTCGTCGTGGTCGGGATTGCCGCCAACGGCACCGAACATCATCGCCCCCAGGCAATAAGGACTGACCTTGATGCCTGTTCTCCCGAGCGTGCGGTACTTCATGCTATTCTCCTTCTTTGCATTAGTGTGTGGTCAACGCCGCTTCGATGTGCTAAATTGAAGCTAAGCGGAACAACGTTCCCCTTGTACTTCAATATACGGAACATTGTTCCGTTTGTCAAAGGAAAATTTGGTGAATGACGAGCTGGAAAACCAAGGGGAGGGCTTGGAGCCTCGGGGCCACAAGGATGGTCGAGTGCGCATCGACGCACAGCGCAACATCGACGCGTTGCTCAAAGCGGCCATTGAGGTGTTCTCGACCTCAGGAGTAGACGCTCCAGTGCGAGAGATCGTCGAGAAGGCGGGGGTCGGCATCGGGACCTTTTATCGACACTTTCCGCAGCGCTCCGACCTCGTCGCGGCCGTCTTCCGTCACGAAATCGATGCCTGCGCGGACGCCGCACCGATCTTGGCTTCCGAGCACGAGCCTGGCGAGGCACTGGCGAAATGGATGCAACGATACGCGGCCTTTCTGGGAACCAAACGTGGACTGGCCTCCGCCCTGCACTCGGGAAACCCGGCCTTCGACCAATTGCCTGCGCACTTCCAACGACGACTCCGACCTGCACTTCAGACACTTCTTGCGTCCGCAGTAGGCGCAGGAGAAATCCGCACCGATTTCACCGCCGAGGATCTTTTGGATGCGGTTGCGAGCTTGTGCAGGACTGCTTATGAAAAAGGTGCAGACCACGCACGCCGCATGGTAGCGCTGCTCGTTGATGGGCTCCGTTACGGCACGAGCCGGTCGAAGGACCTGCCTTCCAGATAGAGCTGGCGTGGAGTCCGACGCTGACACTCAGCCGACAAAGCAAGCCCGGGCTCATGGGCCCTCTCTTTCAAAACAGCCGGCTAGAAACTGAGACCGATCCTGATGCGCCGAAGAAAGAAGGCGTGACGGCCGGGCTGCTGTCTTCAACCGTCGCGACCATGACAGCGCCCCCGATGTACGGCTCGAAGAAAAAACGGCTCCCGAACAAGGAGAGCCGCCCGCCCGCTTCAAGCATCGGCCCCGCGGCCAGAATGTCCGCGCGCCCGGAGAGGCGTCCCCAGCCCACCTCGACGCCGGCGGCCGCATAGGGCGTGAGGGGGCCGAGCCTGATCGCGGCGCGAAGCGCAACCGGCAGCGCCAACTCCACGCAGCTTGACCCGGCATCGCCTCCCCAGGCCGCCGCGGGCGAGACCTGGATCGACCACCCCTCCTGAATCGGCACCAAGGCCGAGACGGAGATCCGCGGCGATCCCACGGCCAGCCCGTATGCGAGTCCGGCGGTTTCGAAGGCGATAGAGAGGCGCTCCTGCGGCTCCTCCGCCGCGGCGGCGCTGGGCGCAAGGGTGGTGAGCGCGATGGACAGCGCCGCTGCGATGCGCATCTTCCTCATCTGGTCACCGCCTTCGCGATCGCCTTCAGAAAGGCTTTGCTCGTAAAGGTCGCTCCGCTGACGACGTCGACATCGGTTCCCTGCGCTGCGATGACTCGCGCGGCAAGGTCGTCAAAGCGACCAAGGCCGCCGGGAAACTTCTTCGGTGCCGTCATCGTGATCGCCACATAGCCATGATTCACGATCGTCACCTCGGCCTCGGCATACGGCATGGCCGCAAACGATCCCAGAGGAACGGCGACCCTGGCCTCGCCGGTGTAGATTCCATCGGGAAGCGACGAAATCGACGGAGCGGTTGTATCGACGCCCGTTCTGTAGCTCGACCCGGAGATGATACCCGCCGCCGGGCAGCCCGAAAGGCACGCCGCGAATCCCAGGACCGTCGCGATCATGCCGAAAGTCCGCATCCTGCGCCTCATGTGCTCGTGCATATGGCCGCGTTCTTCAGGCTCGCGCACGGCCGAACCTCCTTTCGCTTGGAAGGCGAACAGAACCGTAGCTTTCCTTGCGGAACAGCTTCTCGAAACTAAAGATCCCGGCGACGAGATACACGCTGTCCGCGACTGCCCGGATCACGAGGTCGAGGACAGAGACCGCGAACATGAGCGCGTAGAAGAGCTGGACTAGGAGAAAGAAGGTCCCGAGCGTCAAAGCCCCCACACGAAGCGCCTTGTGAATGGGCGTGGCGGCGAAAAAGGTCGAACCCGCCTGCCAATAGAAGGCTCCCATGCTGAGTCCAGTACAAAGGGTCCAGCCAAACGTGCCAAACGCTCGCTCGACGTAGCCGGACGCGATGTGGAGTATCACGTAGGAGAAGTAGCGTCCCGCGATATAGAAGAGGGCGACCCAGAGCATCGACGTCCAGGGGGCCCTTGTTGCCTTCGGATGGCCCCCCGCGCCGGTTTCGGGCCGCGCGATGCGGCTCAACAGAACGCCGAAGACGATGAACGGAGCTCCATCCGCGAAGGCGGTGATGAGCTCGTTCTTGAAGGGAGTGTCAAACACGAACCAGGATTCAAGGACGCCGAAGAACATGATGATGGCGATTGGAGCGAAGAAGCGCAGGCCGGCCCGCAGCGGCTTCCCGCCGAGCTCAGAACGCGAGATGGAGTACATCAGGGCGAGAAACCCGAAAATGACCGCAAAGCCGAGCAGGGCCGCGACGGGGAAAAGCCCGCTTTTGACCAGCCCGCTTACCGGCAGACCGTTGTCAAGATAGTTGAAGTGGAAGGCCCAGTCGACGAGCCGATGCAGGCCGACGTCGATGAAGACGCAAATGGCGACGACAATCGAGGTCCTTGCGAGGGCGGGACGCTTCTTGATTTCGTTCATGTTTGACTCCTTGAGACTCGTTGTTGCTGTATCTCAGCCAGGAGACTACCAGCGTCAAAAGGGGAGCACCATTATTCCTTTGTATGATACCGCAGCAGAATGCCTCGTTCTTTTGTATGAGCGAGGCGTCGGCAGCACGATTTCCGTCTATCGGGTCGTCTCGACGGATTCCGAGGCGACCTTCCTGGCCAATTCCAGGCGGTTGGCGGTCCCGGTCTTACGATAGAGGCTCGCGACGTGCGTTTTGACCGTGGGCATGGAGATGGTGAGCTGCGACATGATTCTCTTGTAGCTCAGCCCCTGAACAAGGAAGCCGAGAAGCTCGCCTTCCCGGGGTGTGATGCCGTATCGCGAAAGGAACGGGCCGTCAGGAGCCATTCCCGCCGCGCCGGCGACGGTCCTGTGCGTCAGATGGGCGACGATAAAAGCAACCGACCACGCGGCATAGATGGCCGGCAGGGACAGCGAGCCTTTGAACTGGAGTGGAAAGGTGCCAAGAGAGAGGCCTATCTCCTCCCAGAGCACAAATGGCATGAAGACGCCGACGATAATCGAGATCGTTCGCAGAAAGACCTGGTAGGTGCCGTTCTGTCTGGGGTGAGAGGCACCGCGGGGAAGAAGGGCGATGGCTGCGGTGCACACGATCGCGGCGTTCTTAATCGAAAGAATGACGACTTCCACCCATCGCGTGCCGCGGAAGAGGACATCCGCCACGCAGAACGCCAGGCCCACGACGGAGAGAAAGAAGGCGAGCCGCTTCACGACCCGGTCTGCGCGAAAAGGAAAGACCTCCGCCGCAAGCGCAACGACGAGGTAGCACGTGATCGCCGCGCCCGAAAGGTTGACGAATCTCAGGACGTCCTGGAATTGCCCGTGGAGGGCAGCGCCAAAGGCGTCGAGCACCGTCGAGGAGACCACCACGGCGGTTATCACGGCTGTACATGCGATGAAACGTCCAAGGAAGGGTTCATTCCGGGTGAAGCGCAGGATCAGCGCGTAGATGAAGGACGCAACTCCGATGGAATAAAAGAGCGCAAAAGAGGCCGTCAGAAGCGCCCGAGCCATGTTTCACTCTCCGATGGTGTGTGTGCGCTGGTTGGACCCATCCTACATGCAGCGGGGACGAGGAACAAGTACTTTGACCTCGGCGACGGGGCTTTATGGATCTTCGCGAAGAGGAGCCGGATTTTTCCCCATCCGTTTCGAATCGCAGTATCTTCTGCCGAATGAACAATCCAAGCGGTTATCTGTCTACGCAAAACCACTTGCCACCGGGGAGATGTGCGGCAGGGAGGCGAGCGTGAGGTATTCCTGGATTCTGTTTCTCTTCACGTCGGCGAGCCTTTGTTTCAGCCAAAGCTGGTCTACGCGCACGTACGAACAGGCGTTGAAGGATCCGAAAAGATCGGTTGTCGACTATTTCCTTCTCTGCCCTGAAATCGGAATGCACGACGACGGTCGTTTCGGATTTTGGCCGATAGATGGCGTTGATCCTGCATTCTTCCCCATATACTTCGAGAAGAAGAAGAATCTATTGCAGAAGGGATACTCGGCCCGGGAACTTTCGGTGGATTCCGTCATAGTCGACATCGCGGACGCGTACATCAGCATCCGCGGGGTCAGCTTCTCGAAGCGCTACACATTGACTTTCGTCTTTTTTGACCGACAGGGGAAGGGCGACGTTCCCGCGTACAGCTACATCGAGAAGGGAGGGGAGAGGGACTCCTCCAGCTGCAATTTCTTCGAATTGGACAACGACAACGTTTGGAAGGAGGCCTATGACAAGTTTTTGCCCAGGTTGTGGCTTTCCGACCTCGACACAGGCCCCAAAAAGCCCGCCAATGAATACCCTGACGTCGATTGGGAGTTTATTCTTCCGCAGAAGGGCACGACGATCCAGGCCATCCCGCAGATGACCGAAGAGATGGTGAGTTCCGGTTTCAATGGGTCCGCCTACCAGATGGTGAGGGCATTCAGCAATCGAAGCATCGAGCTCCCCTGGGACAGGAAGCAGGGAATGTTCACGAAAGGAGCCGTGCGGTGAGGCAATTCTGGATCCCGCTCCTTGTCGTGTCGGCGAGCCTCGGCTTTGCCCAGGCCCAGCAATGGGACAAGAGAACCTACGATCAGGCTCTGGCTGATCCCAGGAAAACGGTCGTGGACTATTTCCTGCTCTGCCCGGATATCTGGCTGGACAGCAGCGGCAATTTCTATGTGTCCCCGAATACTGCAGCCGGGCGCGGAGCGTTCGAGGACAGGAAAAACCTCCTGCGCAAGGGGTTCTCGACCCAGGGCGTTTCCGTGGATTCCGTGGTTGTCGACATCCCAAATGCCTATATCAGCATCAGCGGCAAAACGGACTTCGCATTTACGCTGACCTTTGTCTTCTTCGACCGCAAAGGAAAGAGCGATATTCCGGCCTACAGCTACTATTCTGACGGGATCGAGGCGGATACTCAACTATCCCGTTTCTATGAGCTGGACGGCGCCAACGTCTGGACGGAGATCACTGACAGGCTCGTGCCCCCGCTGAGCCTTTCCGACTTCGAGAACAGCTCGCAGAAGCCTGCAGTCGCGTACCCGGAGGCGGATTGGGTGTTTGTTCTGCCGCAGAAAGGAACGACGGTGCTGGCCGTCCCCTACTTGAAAAATCATGCCGAGGATGCCAATTCCCCCCGCCCCGTGGACAAGCAGCTCCAGGGACTGCTCGATGCAAAGCTCGAGCTTCTCTGGGATAACAGGCAGGGACGGTTCACGAAGGGAGCGCTCCACCAATAGGCTGCCGGCGTTCGACCCCGATGCCTACTTCTTTTTGAGTTGGTTTGTTCTTTCCTCGATCTCTTTTCTCGCGGAAAGATTCCCCTTCGAACCCGAGATGATGTCGTCCACCACCCATTTGCCTGCTTCCTCGATCATCGAAAACTGCACGGTGCGGTCGTACTCGGTGCCGGCGTCTTTCAAGCTCGGGTAGACATTCATGCGCACTTCCACCAGGCCGTGCCTCGGTTCGCTCACGGCGAGCCTCGAGCTGCCAAGCGCAAGATTGGGATCTATCTGCGACGAGTCGAGGAATACGTCCTCGTCGACACCCCATCCGCCTGTTTTTTCGCCCTTGTCGGCATTTGTCTTGTCATGAAGGTCGATCACGTCCGTAAATGCCTTTGAATACGGCAGGTTCGTTGGTTTTCGCGGAGGCGTTTCAGTGGCCTTCCAGTTGGCCAGGTATACTTTGTAGAATCCCTCGATGATGGCCAGTTCGGGGGACTTCGCCGCGCTGGAGCGCCGGACGACCAGGAACACGATCACCGCGATAACGGCCAACCCTGCGACAATTGCGATTGTTCTTGGCATGGTACCAATGGTACTGAAGGAAAGCGCGGACGCCCAAGAGATCGGCCGGCGAGTTTGGCGAGGAGGGAACCCGGCCGCGCCGCCGCTCTACCCGCGGCCTTTATCGGCGTACAGCCCGGCCATCAGTAGCTTCCACACGTCGCTGTACGCCGCGCTGATAGACGGGTCAGCCCACTCGGCGGCATGAGCCGGATGATGGAACCGTGACGTGGCGAACAGAACCGCCCGGCCAGCGGCCACGGGGTCCACGGTACGGAACGCGCCTTCTTTCACGCCGGAGCGGATGACATCCGCGACCAGCCCGACCAAACTGGTCGAAGTAGGCGGCAGCGAAGCGGGCATCGGCCGCCAGCGCACGATAGGTCGCGAATAGCTCCGGGTCATCGGCGGCCCGGCGGCGTTTGTCGGCGATCAGGGCGTCTATGAGCTTCCGCAGCCGCTGCGGGGCCGAGCCCGGCTGGGCGGCAATGGCCCGCAGCGGGGGCATGGTCGCCTCCACCCACCGGCCGACGACCAGGTCCAGCAGCTCGGCCTTGGTCGCCACGTGCCGGTAGAGGGCCGCATGGCTCACGCCTAGTGCCCGGGCCACGTCCACCACGTTCGCCTTGGCCAGGCCGAATCGGCGGACAACGTCCTCCGCCGTGGCCAGGATCCGATCGCGTGTGAGTGGCGTGTCAGTGGCGGGCATCAGGACCCCTCGCGGTCTGAGCCGACCCAAAAAACTCGAGCAACACCGGCGCAAGGGCGGCTGGATCGATGCGGTGGGTTTGCCCTTCGAGTGAGAGCCGCTTTGCAGACGGAAGGATATCTACGAGCGCTTGAACCGCGTTTCTCATCCATGCTGGACTCGCACCGCCGTCGAAGACGAGCACGGGCAATGTTGCGTTGGCCCAACGAGCGGCGGGGAGTGAGGTACCAGTCGTGGCGTTATCCATGATGGTCTGGTCGTACACGAGCGTGTGAGCAGCGCTCTCAAGCTTTGCCCAAGTCGGTGACCGACGTATTTGAGCGACCGCTTCGGGTGGGACACCCACTGCCGTCGTCATGAAGTACTCAACCGCCTCGCCTCGCCGACTCGACGTCAGCAATTCGCCCAGGTGCTCCCGATAGTCCTTCGGCAGCGGGGGACTGCTTCTGTCGATCCTGAACGGTGGCTCGTACATCGCCAGCTTTGGGACAGCAAGGCCGCGGGCAGCCGCTTCCAGTGCGAGGACCGAACCGGAGGAATGGCCGAACACAAACGCCGAACCTCCTGCTTCGGCGATAAGGGCTTGGATGTCTTCGACCTCGTGCTCGACCGCATACGGCGCCGTGTCCCCGCTGTCGCCCCTTCCTCTCCTGTCGTAGGCAAACACTGTGAACTGCGGCGCCAGAAGCGTTGCAAGTGGCACCGCCGCCGAGCGATCACTCAGCGCGCCACCTACCAGGATGAGGGGAAATCCGTAACCTGTCTTCTCATACGCAATCTCAGTACCGTCTCTTGAGACAACCTTGTTCATCGAATCCTCCCTACCAACGAGTGGAGTGGGGTGCCTCATCTGCCGCCGCGGCGATCCCGTTCAACTCCGCCAGGGTTTCCGGCGACAGCGTCAACTGCCCAGCGGCCATGTTCTCGTGGAGGTGGGCGATCGACGACGTGCCGGGGATCAAAAGGATGTTGGGCGATCGGTGCAGCAGCCACGCCAGCGCGACCCGCATCGGCGTGGCCCCGAGTCGGTCCCCGACCGCCGACAGCTTGGACGACTGCAGCGGCCTGAACCCGCCCAGCGGCCAGAACGGTACGTACGCGATGCTCTGCCGGGCCAGATTGTCGATCAAGGCATCGCCGTGACGATGGGCCAGGTTGTAGTGGTTCTGAACGCACACGATGTCAGTTATCGCCTGCGCCTCGGCCACCTGGGCGGCCGTGACATTGCTCACACCGATGTGGCGGATCAGCCCCTTGCGCTGGAGATCGGCGAGCGTCGTCACCTGCTCGGCGATGGACCCCTCCGCGGGGTCGCTGCCCGACCCCGTGGCGCGGTAGTTGACGATGTCCAGCGCGTCCAGGCCCAGGTTGCGAAGATTGTCGTGGACGCCGGCGGTCAACTCTTCGGGCGAGATGGCCGGTGGCCACGACTTGTCGGGACCACGGCGGCACCCGAGCTTGGTGACGATCACCAACCCCGCCGGGTACGGGTGCAGGGCCCGCCGGATTATCTGATTGGTGAGGTGCGGGCCGTAGTAGTCAGCCGTGTCGATATGGTTCACGCCGGCCGCGACAGCCTCGCGGAGGATGGCGACAGCGCGGTCCGGGTCCTTGGGAGGTCCCCACACGCCGGGGCCGGCCAGCTGCATCGCGCCGTAGCCTATCCGTTGGACTGTCAATGACGAGCCGGGGAACGTGAACCGGCCGCCGAGCTTGTCTTCACTCATAGTGTTGCTCCTTCCCAGTTCTGACGGGAGCGAAAATATGCGATCAGGTTACAAAAGTCAAATTCTGTCATTCGTAATATAAAACGACAACAGTCGTGGCCGTAGCCAGAACTCCTGTCAATGTAGTTGCCGGGAGAAGGCAGTCTTGGGGCTTGCGTGACCATCTTCCTTAAATGTACATTTAGGGAAGTTGGAGGAAGCCGGGGTGATCAGAGAGATGAGCACGGTGGAATTGCGAGAGGGATTTTCGGAAGCCATCAATCGCGCTGCCTTCGGCAAGGAGAGAGTGATCCTCACTCGCCGGGGCAGAAGGGTTGCTGCGATCGTTCCTCTTGAGGACATCAAGACGCTGGAAGCGATCGAGGACAAGAAGGATATCGAGGATGCAAAAAAAGCGCTCAAAGAAGCGGCCCGAAAGGGCACGATCTCCGCTGCACAACTCAGGAAAGAATTGGGGCTCTGAGGTTTTGGCGTGGCTTATGGGGTAGTCGTTGCTCCGTCCGCGCGGAGGCAGCTCAAGCGGCTTCCCCGTTCAGCCCAAAGGAGGATTCTCGACACCATAGATGACCTGGGAACATATCCCCGACCGAGGGGAGTCGTAAAACTGGAAGCCAGCCTTGACCTGTACCGCGTGCGTGTTGGCGACTATCGGATCATATACCGCATTATCGACTCGTCAGTGCTTGTTCTCAAAATCGGGCATCGCGGAGATGTCTACAGAGACGCGCCCTGATGGCTTGCAGGATAGAGCCCGGGCGCGCCCAGGCCTGATGGTGAAGCACTGCGATCGGATGCCCCGTATCATTGTTGGCGGGGCCAGCGCGTCACCGGGGAGCCGTTGGCGGGGCTGTTGCCCGCCGAGGAGGTCCACGTATATACTATGTATAAACATGGAGCGGCAGAGATGAAGGCGAAAGTTCAGAAGTGGGGGAACAGCCTCGGCATCAGGATTCCCAAGGCACTGGCCCAGGAAGTGGGCCTGGAATCCGACTCTGATGTGGATCTCACGGCCTTGGACGGAAAGCTCGTCATTTCGCCCGGGGCTCCCCACGCGGTTTCTCTTCGGCACCTTCTCGCAAAAGTCACGGCGACGAATACTCACGGGGAGATCTCCATGGGCAAGGTGAAAGGAAGGGAAACCTGGTGAAAGGCAACCCGTACGCCCCCGCTCGCGGCGAAATCGTGTGGCTGCAGTTCGAAGCGATGGCAGGGCATGAGCAGTCCGGGAGGCGGCCCGCCGTGATCATTTCTCCACGGGAGTACAACGAGAAGGTCGGGCTGTGCCTGTGCTGCCCGGTGACGAGCCAGGCGAAGGGGTACCCGTTTGAGGTCGACCTGCCGGCAGGGCTGGAGGTCGAAGGCGTGGTGCTGTGCGATCAAGTGAAAAGCCTTGATTGGAAAGCACGTCACGCGCGCACGATCGGCTCGCTGCCCGGCCGGTCGGTGAAGGAAATCCAGGCGAGGATCCTCGCCCTGATACAGTAGAGAAGCAGAAAGTCCGCCCAGCCGCCCCAGAGCTCCGTCGACATGCCCAATTCACAAGGAGATGACCGTTGCCAAGCGCCAAGGTATGATGTACATTCCTTATGACCATTTAAGCTTATTCGGTCATACAGGATACACAGGTTGCCCAAAGCATTCAGTCAACCAGACCGTGCCCGCATCCAGGCCAAGCTCATCGCGGCGGGCAAGCGCATCCTGAACGCCGCTGGGATTCGCCTCCTCGTGGTGGACGACGTCGCGAGAGAGGCGGGCATATCCAAGGGCAGCTTCTACTCG
>Ga0265338_10006809_pt1 | contig 14398 bp, 14 predicted proteins | sample 42126metaG_FD_193579 | JGI IMG/M metagenome (GOLD analysis project Ga0265338, IMG submission 193579) | Rhizosphere microbial communities from Carex aquatilis grown in University of Washington, Seatle, WA, United States - 4-21-26 metaG | ecosystem: Host-associated > Plants > Roots > Rhizosphere... | reverse complement strand
TACAAAGAGCGGGACGTGGTGCACGAGGAGCGCCGGTTAGGAGAGAGCCAACCGATGGGGCGGTTGTTGGAGCAATTCATCGGGGCGGCGTTCATTGCGCATCCCTATGGCAAGCCGGTAGTCGGCTGGCCATCGGACCTGGAATCCTTCTCGGCAACGGATGCCGAGAACTTTTACAAAAAATATTATGTGCCCGCGAACATGGTTGTGACACTAGTGGGCGACGTGAAAGCCAGCGAAGCGATGCCGATAGTTGAGAAGTACTTCAACCGACTGCCGGCGCAGCCCAAGCCGGAACCGCTGCGCACGGTTGAGCCGCCGCAAAAGGCCGAGCGGATCGTCATTTTGCATGAAACCTCCCAGCCGGTTTTCATTGAGGGCTATCATAAGCCTGGCGCCCGTGACAAGGACGATGCCATCTATGATGCACTGCAAGATCTCATGTCGAATGGACGGACTTCGAGGCTGTATCGGGCGCTGGTGCGCGACAAGAAGATTGCAGCGGATTCGGCCGGTTTCAACGGTTTTCCGGGGCGGAAATACCCGAACTTGTTTGTTTTTTATGCGATACCCCTGCCCGGGCATAGTCCCGAAGAAATTCGTGATGCGATTCATCAGGAAATTGAACGCGTCAAAGCAGAAGATATTTCCGACGATGAGTTGCAGATGATCAAAATCAGGGCGAAGGCTGATCTTCTGAGGCAACTCGCCGACAACCAGGGATTAGCCTTCCAATTAGGCAGTTACGAGTCGTTGTTCGGCGATTGGCGGGAAGTCTTCCGACATGTCGATGACATTGAGAAAGTCACCAAGGCAGACATCCGGCGAGTGTCCCAAGCTATCTTTGTCGATTCGAATCGGACGATCGGCATGATTGAATCAACCAAGCTCGCCCAGGCCGGCACCACAGGAGGAAAGGAATGAGTGTGAAAATTCCACGTTCAAACGCCAGTGATTCGACCACGGACTACATGAATTGCACGACGGATGAGAGCAACTCGAACCCGGTACGCTCCGAGGGACCAGGCTCTGGTGGGCGTGCGGTGGGAGTGCTGATTCTGCTAGTGCTCATGGCTTGTGTCACCGAGACTCTGGGCCAGGAGAGTGATTGGAAGCAGATCCATTCGATCCCGCTTCATACTTTTACCCCACAGGTTCCAAAACGAGTGGAGCTTCCCAATGGGCTGGTCCTGCTGCTGCAGGAGGATCACGAGCTGCCGCTCATTCGCGGGGAAGCGCTGATTCGCGGCGGGTCCAGAGAGGAACCGGCCGGAAAGGCCGGATTGGTGGAAATACTGGGCGAGGTCTGGCGCACGGGTGGAACCAAGAGTAAGACTGGGGACCAACTCGACGATTACCTGGAAGGGCGCGCGGCAAAGGTCGAAAGCGCGGGCGGCAGGGATTCGACGTCACTATCGTGGGATTGTTTGAAGGAAAATTTTGATGATGTATTCAAGTTGTTCCTTGAGGTATTGCGCGAGCCTGAGTTCCGAGCGGAGAAAATCTCATTGGCGCAGAACCAGGTGAATACGTCGATTTCCCGGCGGAATGACAGTCCCTTCCAGATAGCCTCTCGCGAAGCCTTCAAGTTGGTGTATGGCGCGGACTCGCCCTACGCACGCGTGCCGGAGTATTCCACAGTGTCGGCGGTTGGCCGTGAAGATTTGCTGAACTGGCATCAATCCCATGTCGCTCCGAACAACATCATTCTTGGAGTCGTCGGCGATTTCGATTCTTCAAATATGGAAGGCAAGTTGCGCGAAGCGTTTGGCGGGTGGGCCAAGGGAGCCGCAACGGCTAAAAGACAGGATACATTTAAGGGACCCAAGCCCGGCACCTATTTCGTTCCAAAGGATGATGTGACGGCCAGCACCGTTCAAATGGTGGATCTGGGAACAACGAGAGATAATCCGGATTTTTATGCAATCGAGGTCTTCAACGAATTTTTCGGCGGCTCATTTTCTTCGCGGCTGTTCTCGAACATCCGCTCCAAAAAAGGCCTCGCTTATTCGGTTTCAGGCGGGGTGGGCGCTGATTACGATCACCCGGGGGTGTTGCGGCTGTTTATGGGGACCAAGAGCGGCACGACGGCTGCGGCGATCGATGCCTTCAATGAGGAACTGGACGCGCTCAAGACCAACCCGGTGCGTCCTGAAGAATTGGCCAAAGCGAAGGATTCGATTCTCAACTCTTTCATCTTCCGGTTCGACTCCAAGGACAAGGTTTTGAAAGAGCAGATGACTTACGAAAATTACGGCTATCCGGCGGATACCCTGGAACGCTATCGCGCGGGGATCGAAAAAGTCACGCAGGCAGATGTCACGCGCGTGGCGCAAAAATACATGCACAAGGATAAACTGGCTTTGCTGGTGGTCGGGAAGGCCGCCGATTTCGATCGCCCGCTGTCCACGTTCGGCCCGGTGACCACGCTCGACATCTCGATTCCCGAACCGGAAGTTAAAAAGCCGAACGCCCCTTTGCCGTAAGGTCGCTCGGGGAACCATTGCGGACATGCAAACCGTGACGGAAGCCGGGCTAATGCTAGGCCTGTTCAACCTTGGCCCCGGTGAGATAATCCTATTTCTCGCGCTGGTCCTGATTTTGTTCGGAGCCAAAAAGCTTCCCGGTCTCGCTAAAGGACTGGGCGAAGGATTTTGGAGATTCCGTGACAGAATAAGTCCCTTCAGGGACGGAAGAACCGCCTCGCTGTTTCGCGTCTATGCTGGTGTTCGAACCGATTTCTTCCGTCCCTGCTGGGGACTTACGAGGAACGCTCGTGCCGCCACCCACCGTTGAAACTTGAAACGGGTGGGCTATTGTCGACCGTCGCGCGAACCCAGAGACTAGCTCACCAACATTGCTCGCGTGGCGCCTTTCCGTATCGCACACTTTCCCCATGCTTGTCGACCTGAGCCATACCATCGAGCATGGCATGATTACTTACAAAGGGCTTCCCGCGCCTCTGATTTGTGACTTCCTCAGTCGCGAAGCTTCGCGCGCCCATTATGCGCCGGGCACGGAATTCCAGATCGGTCGTATCGACCTGGTGGCAAACACGGGCACTTATCTTGACAGCCCTTTCCACCGTTTTGCCGCAGGCCAGGACCTGGCGGACCTTGCTTTGAGTTCCCTGGCAGGACTAGACGGTTTGCTCGTGCGAGCACCGATCGGTCAACGCGCAATTCCGCCCAGTATCTTCGCCGGATTGCCCTTAGCCGGCAAGGCCGTGCTCGTGCAGACGGGCTGGGACCGGCACTGGCGGACCGACTCCTATTTCGAGGGACACCCTTTCCTTACCGAAGATTCCGCGCAACTGCTATGTGAAGGCGGAGTGAAATTGGTTGGTATTGATTCCTATAATATCGATGACACGGCTGATCTACGCCGCCCTGTGCACACCATTCTCCTCGGCAATAACATCCTCATCGTGGAGCACATGACTGAACTGGCCAAGCTGCCCGCGGACGGATTCAAATTTTTTGCTGTGCCGCCCAAAGTCCGCGCCTTCGGGACCTTCCCCGTGCGGGCCTTCGCCGCGATTAGTGACCCGGCCCTCTGATCCGTTACCATTCAATTGAACCAGGGATGGACCAGACCTCGCCAGGACGCGGGGTGAAACGAGGTGGAGAGACACCGGTTGGTTCTTCCGTCCCATAGTGGACTCTCGATCTCATTGCGACGCAAACCCACCGTTTGGAAACGGTGGGCTATTTTCAAAAACCGAATCACCGTGACAGACACGGACCAGGTGCCAGGGATTTTTTTGCGTTCGGCAGTAGCAAAGTCGTAGGAAACGCGAAACAAATTGCGGTCCAGATCTTCAACGGTGAACTCATGAAGCCGTAAAACCTTGCGAACTGCGCTCGAGTTCACTCCCCGGAGCGACCAGGCCTGGTCATTTGGAATGTGCCTTGATCGTACTTACATCTGTATGTGGAAAAGAAATTTGTCCCCTGGGCGTGGCCTTCGTAATGGTAAATACCGCCGGCCCACCAACCGAGGTTGGCTTCGCCGCTGAAACCGAACGAGCTATTGGTCTCGATCACTTTCAATTGCACCGTGTATCCGAAGCCAAGCACCTTCTTGTAAATAGCGTGAAAACGAGCGTTGTAGGCTCCGTCGTTCTTCTGGGTGACGACGCAACGCAAATTGCCGTTATGCCCGTTGGCATCGCTCACCCAGGTTCCTTCCCAACAGCCCAGCAGACCGTTGGCAGGAACTGGCTGTTTGGAGGCCGTGGCCCACGCGTGGCCGAAAGTGCAGCCTCCCACCAACAATAGGCCGGTCAGCGGCAACACTATACCCCGCATGAACTTTCCGGCCAGATTCTTCGTTATTAAACCCATTTGTCATCGAACCGCAGCAAATAGCAGATAGAAAAAGCTATCGAGGCGGTAACCTGGGTGCAGTTACCACAAAGTTTGAATATTGTCAGGAAAATGATTTCTGGCGGTAGCGCGAGTGCACTTCTTCTGGTCTGATTGGTTGTTATTCGCAAAAGCATCAATGGAATGCATCCATTTGGCGGATTTGTTCGTATTGACTCTTGGAAACCATGCTTGGCAGAAAACAAACCGCAAATAATCGGATTAAATTTTTCAAGGAAACGGATGTTTGGGGTTGGCAGGTCCGTGTTCTGTAACTGGAGCGATTGAAACCAGCGACTGTCGAGATTACTGTTTCAAAATTCATCATGAACCAACGCAGATCAGTCCGGCCAATTGGGTTCACGCTAATCGAGCTCCTGGTGGTCATTACCATCATTGGCATTTTGGCCGCGCTGTTGCTCCCGGCACTGGCGCAAGCTAAACAACGAGCACTTCAGACGTCCTGCTTCTCCAACCTGCGCCAGGTTGCAGTGGCGGCGCGTTTGTACATGGACGATTACGGCGGCGGGCTCTTTCATCATCACGAAGGCTGGGTCCTCGACGATGGGAGCCAGGTCGATAGCCTCCCGGCGAGTCCCGCCGGTTTAAGTGGCGGAGGCGTCGGCAACAGCCAGGCCGAAAAGCCCTGGATCATCTTTCTGCAGCCGTACCTCCGAAGCCGTCAGGCAGGTTTTTGCCCTTCCGACCGAACTCCGCGCTCGCTGAAACTGGCTCGGGATCTCAGTGATTATAATGGGGGTATCACCAGCACCGCCCAATCGCCGCCGCCTGACTCGGAGTTGGCCATCGCTCTGACCCAACGGTTGAGCGTCGAAAACTATCTCCTGAATTCTATCTTCACTCATAAATCCGCCCGCTATGCTTTGGAAGGCGTGCTGAGCGGGTTCGCAACGGAGACCGCGCTCAACTCGCTGCCTAATCCGAATATCATCATGTTTTCGGAACGGAACTCCGAGGCGCTCAATGCGGCGGACAATCTTCAATATGGGAGCGTGAATCAGGACGACTATGACACGTGGGTTGGTGAAGGCGCTTTGGTTCAATGGGGCGACGGAAAGTATGGAGACCAAGGGTGGATTCGCTATAACCGGCACGGCCAGCGCGCCAATTACATTTACTTCGACGGACATGTCGAGGCCTTGACGTGGACCAAAGCGCGCCTCGACCAGTTCCCCGACCACGTTGTGCGCCGACCGCTTTCCAATCCTCCCCGTTGAAGTCGCCCCAACCGGCAGGCTGGGAAGCGTGCCGCTTTCTAAGCAATTTAACATCCCAAGGAGGTTCCAAGCGTAGGGCCGCTGAAATTAATTCGAGGCGTTTTCGGAGATTGCGGCTAATGCAGGGCAAACAGGCAACGCATACAAAACCTGAGTAATCTATGAAAATTGCGCCCGGACATACTTGGAAATGTATCAGTATCCTTGCACTTGTCGCCCCGCTCGCAGTTGGATTGGCTGGTCCCGAACACAGGGATTCCCGCAGTTCAACCACTTCGTCCGATGCGCAAGACCAGTATACCCAGGCCTTGGACAAGGTCGGAAAGACGGGCGAGTGGAACGATCCGGAAACGGTGCTTGCGAACGTCGTCTTTGACAACTTGCCGATCACCGAGGTCGGCCAAAATCTCAAGGACCTATTCAATAATGAGTTCGATATTATCCTTCCGTTCGGATCAACAGACGCACGATGATCAGAAACCTCCGTAGTTCTGCGTCTAAAGAATGTGAAAGCCAGCGAGATATTCAACGCCATGAACCTGGTATTTGAGACCACGAATGCACACTTGCGATGGGAGTTGATGATGAACGGCCACCGGCCAACCGCTTTGCTGCGCATTTTGCCTGATTATAAACAGGCCGCTCCGCACCCGCGACAGGTCCCGGCAGCGGCTGGGCCAACCTCACCGGTAAATTATCTCACCGACGAACAGTTACTTGCGCTGTTCACGAACACTCCGGTAGGGCTGGCCAAAGTCGGCGACAAAACAATTCTCATCTTTCCGCGGGCGGGCGATAAAGAGCGGTTTATCGGACGGTTTTGAAAGACAGGAAGAGCGCGGTTTCGCTCGCAGAGGTGAGTTTGGTGACTTCTGCCGGGCGGCGGGACGCCTGCCTTCGCGGAGACGCTACGGCCCGGCAAGCAGGCCCTCCACGGCACGCGAGACGGGCGCCGCTACGGTCGACCTGATCTCGGGGCGGGCCTGAACTAGACAACCACGGGGCTTGGGATACTCTTCGCCCATCACTATGAAGGCTTTCTACATGAAACGTGCCTGGTAGCACCTTAACCTTTGAGGCGATGCCTTTGAATCTCATAGTCGCTATCGCCGGGACGGTAATTATGGCGTTTGCAACGGGCCCACTTATGCCCAAAGCGTGCGCCGACTCGGCAACGAACGTGACGATCTACTTCGTGAGGGGTGTGTTCGAGGAATCGCGCTCGGCGGGCCGACAGGCAGTTATCGCGCACGAAGCCATCACGGGTTACATGGACGCGATGACCATGCCGTTTAACGTGAAATTCCCGAGCGAACTCAAGGGCCTCAGGCCCGGTGATAAGATCACTTTTCGGTTGTCGGTCACTGACACGCAAGATTGGATTGACGAAATCAAGAAGACCGGCAGGGGCGCAGCGACATCGAAACCAGCCCAACCTCAGGCCGACACCACGCCGCAGCTTGAACCGGGCGCCCTGCTTCCCGAGTGTATTTTGACCAACCAGGCTGGACAAATCGTTCGAACAGGCGATTTCAAAGGCCAGGCGTTGGCGTTTACATTTTTCTTCTCCCGTTGCCCACTGCCGACTCTTTGCCCGCGGATGAACAATAACTTCGCCGCCGTGCAGCAGGCTTTGAAAGCGGATGGCGGCCAGACCAATTGGCAGTTGCTTTCTCTTTCCTTCGACCCGGGCTTCGACACACCCGAACATCTTAGAGATTTCGCGACGTTGCAGCCAATCGACACGCGGCACTGGAATTTTGCCACATCCAGTGCGCAGGAAATTCGAAAGCTCGGCGGCGCCTTCGGGTTAAAGTTCTGGCATGAGAATGGGAGTTTCAGCCACAACCTCCGAACGGTGGTGGTGGATTGTTCCGGTCGCATTCAGAAAGTCTTCACCGGGAACGAATGGCAGCCGGGCGAATTGGCGGCGGAAATGAGAAAGGCGATGGCTGCTCCGTGAAGAGAAAGGGTCGAGACACGAATTGCACGAATTAGGGTTGTTTTGCCTGGCCCAATGAAACCGGCGAAGGATCCCGCTGTGAGGCTTGCCCGGCCAATCGGGCGGCGAGCTTGATCAGTTTTGGGTCAATTTGAAGGTTCGCTTTTTCGGCTGCGGCCTGGTTGATTTCCAATCGGATGTTCTTTCCCTCGAGCAACAGGTTTATGATCCCTCCCTGCTCGGTGAAGCCGGGAATTTCGCCGATCGTTAATACGGGTAAGGGTGCCAGACTCTCAAGGATCTTGGACGTTCGATTTGTTTCGGACGCGGTGATAAAAAGCAACTGGCAGCGCGAGGCGCGAGTGGCGCGGGACAGTTTGGTCACCACCAACTTGCGACCCGCGATGGTCTTGCCTCGCAGGCAATCAAGCGACTCACCGAATGGATTCTTGCCTAAAATTCCGAGGGTTAAAGCGGACGGCCCTGACGAAGAGGCATTCGCCGGCCACTGGACTAGTTCCAGGCACCGATATAGCAGAGCAGCCTTTACGTCGTATTCGAATTTGCCGGTAGTTACAGAACCATCATAGAGCCCACCAAATCTGCAAACAGGGTCACTGGTGGGAGCGAATTGAGCATTAACTGTCGATGGTTCGCCAACTGTCCAGGCGACCAATGCGGCGAGGAGGAGCAGTGAGCCTCGGCGGATATGACGATTGCCCTCACGTGACCGCATACGCTGAGCAGGCGTCCGCGCCGGTTCGTTACGGGGCTCTCGCAATTCCGTTTTCTGTTGTTCGTTCAAAGCTGCTCAACCCTATCTGCTCTTGATCCGCTGTCAAGGCACTCAGGCCCGGTCCACAGAGCAAGGGTGGACCCCCAGGCAATGGTGTATTTGCTGCGACGATCGGGGAAAGATCATCGCAGGGCTTTGCCCAAGGGTCCGTATTTAAGAGCAACTGCCGGATAAATTGTTCCCGGCCGACTGGTGGAGACGGTGCGTTGCGCTGTCCCAGCACGCGTTCAGCGGGCCGAACGAGGACGGGAACGCCTCACCTGACCACATCGGGTACAAGGGACAAGCAGAGGTTCCCGTGGGCTTGGAGCCCCGCCTTAAACAAGCCTCACGCAAAGGACGCGAAGGGACTGAATACCAGACCAGAAAGGAAACTCACCGAATAGTGAGGGAAATCTTGCGCCGGAAATCGAACGACGCAGCGGGCCGTCGGCGCGCGGTCCGCACCTCGTGAATGGCTCCAGTTAAAACACAAAGGGAATCATTCTCCAACTTCTGGCAGCATATCGCCCGTACTCAGGATATTGTGCCACCAGCAGTTTTTCCTCGAAGAACATACGGAGGAGAGCGCAGGCCATAACCAACGCTGCCAGCACAGCGGAGATCCAAGCCCAATGGGCAACCACTCCTGACCCGGTAAACAGGCAAACTGCTGTGTAAATCGGGTGACGAATGAGGTGATAGGGCCCGGTGGTGATCAAACCACCTTGCGTAGGATTAGCCGCAACATGAAAGCTCCGCCTCCCGAAAGTCAGACGTGCCCAAACCATCAAGAAAAGCGCCGCAACTTGAGGAGCAATCACAAAAAGGGACGGCGAAAACAGATTGTTCGTCGTCGCCAGAACCAGCAATCCACCCACCATTCCGAAATACGCGATAAAGGACAGCGCCTTGAGCATGCCAACTGAAGATAAACAGAGTGTGGGAGTCGGAAAGCACGAACACGTAAACTGCACGAGGCATCATGCATTATGCGCGGAAGCAGGGCACCAAACGTGCCTGAATCGGTTAATTCTGCACGGCACACTATACGCTTAATGCAAAGCAAATGGTGATGGATGACCCTTCATCAGTAACGAAAGAAGAATATGTATATTTCACTTGGCGTAGTTGTCCTCATCGTCGTCCTGGTACTGCTTTTCCGATAGGCTCGTTAGCAAAAAGCATCGTGAACGGTGGGCGGCTCCCATCGGGGATTTCCCCCATTGGACGGTCACGCGCCCGATCGCTAGTACTGTGGCTCCCTAAACAGTTACGGAGGCGAAACGACCGTTGCCTCTGGGGCGCACTCATCATGCTCGATGGGTGCGCCTTCTCTTTTTTTGGGCGGGTGATGCTTCACGGGGCGAGCGCGCGATAAAAGCGAGGCAACTGCCCGGAGACGACGTTCTCACCAAACTGCGCGTTTCCGCTGCTGTCTGTTTGCAGCGGCACGAGGGGTTGCCAGATTGGCGGCAGCTGAGTTGAATACTGGAGGTGGTAGCTGGCTGATGGGGTTCCAGAAAGGGAGATTTGAACTGTGTTCGTGGAGGACAGCGAGAGCGCCAATCTCCCTGGGAGAGGTGGTTGGGCGGTATTCATCGCCGCAAGCTTGAACACAGTGCCTTGGTTGTATCCTCCCAACGCGGTTGTGCCATAGAGCCCGCCGTCGTTGCCTTTGATTAAACCAGCGACAGGCGATTGCGCGTCCGTGCCGCTGCGGCTGAAAGCGCGAAGCAGTTCGAAACTAGAGCCATCTTTTGCAATCCTGAATAGGGTGCCGGCACCGTAGACGCCACCGCTGGAGGTGGTGCCGTATAACATTTGGTCAGTCCATTCTACCAGTTCTCCATAAGGATCGCCGCTCAGGCTGGTGAGGATGCTGAAACCGCTGCCATCCTTATTAACTCTGAAGACGACGCTGGTCGTGCTCGGGCCGGTGTTTTGCGCCGTGCCGTAGAGCGCGCCATCACTGCCCTCGATCACTCCTCCCTCGGGAAGGTTGGCATCGCCGATGTTGCGGCTGAAGTTGTAAATTACCTTGAAGCCACTCCCGTCGGTATTGATTTTGAAAAGCGTGCCGGCGCGATTGGTTCCGCCTGTACTCGCAGTGCCGTACAGCGCCAGATCGCTGGCCTGGAGTAAAGGAGCATCGAGGAAACTCCCGTCGGGCCCATTCAAAGTGAAGCCTTTAAGCACGGCGTAACCGCTGCCGTCTTTATTCAGTTTGTAGATCGCACCATAACCGGTGTTCGGTGTTCCGCCGCTATGGGTAGTTCCGTATAACGCCCCGTCCTTCCCTTCGATGAGGTGCGCAAGAGGGTTTTCGGCGTCGGTGCCAAACACGACTTGGAAGTTGTGCAGGTTCGTATAACCCGACCCGTCCTTGTTCAGTTTAAAGACCGTTCCGTAGTTATTGAGGCCACCAGCGATACAGGTTCCGTACAGCGCGCCGTCGCTTCCCTCTAACAATGCGCCCCAAGGGAGTTGCCCGTCGCCGCCAAAATTGTCCAGGCTCTTTATGATGGAGTACCCGCTGCCATCGTGGTTGATCTTGAATACCGAGCCGACCCCGTAAGCGCCGCCGAGCTGAGTCATGCCGTACAAGGGACCGTCGGAGCCTTGGATTAGGCCGGGTCTCGCGTTACCGCCATCGCCACCCGCGCTATTGAAACTCTGCACGACCGCGTATTTGCTGCCGTCAGGATTGATTTTGTAAACCGTTCCATCCCCGGGAGCATTGCCACCGTTGCGCGTGCCAAACGCGCCGCCGGTTGCAGTGGTGCCATAGAGCGCGCCGTCGCTGGCCAGCAGCAGAGGGCTGTGCGCGACTTGCCCGTCAAAAGGAATTGTGCCGAACGAATGCAACTGGGCGAAGTTATTGCCATCTTTGTTGAGTTTGAACACCGTGCCACTGCCGCTGGGCGCGCCGCCGCCCTGAGAGGTTCCATACAGAGCGCCGTCCCGGCCTTCGATCAGGGCCCCGGTGAATGGTCCTGCACTGCCGGGGAGCGAAGTGAGCACCGTAAAACCGCCGCCATCTTCAGCGATTTTGAAAACGATCCCGTTGATGCCATAGAGCGCGCCATCGCTGCCGTGCAGCAAGCCGGCCTGTGGGCCGGATAAATCAGCTCCAAACCCGCTGAAGTTATGGAGGACATTATACCCTGTGCCATCCTTGTTCAGTTTGAAAATCGTGCCGTGGCCCCCGTTGTTGTCGCCTGTCGTTGTGCCGTAAAGGGCGCCATCTTGTCCCTCAACCAAAGGTACCATCGGGTAATCTCCTTCATTCTGCTGAAATTGATGCAGGATCTGATATCCGTTGCCGTCCGGGTTGACCTTGAAAACGGTGCCAAGGTTATTCGTGCCTCCGTAAAGAGTCGTTCCATAAAAGGCGTGGTCCGTTCCTTCGACCAAGCCGGCCGTGGGCTGGATTCCGTCGGTTGGCCCCGTGAACTTGTGCAGCACGGTAAAGCCGGTGCCATCCTGGCTCAACTTGAACACTGTGGCCGCGGTGACGCCGGAGAATTGATTACCGCAAGTTCCATAAAGCGCTCCGTCGCTGCCTCGAACAATCGCGTTGGGGTATTGGCCATTCTGGTCTGGCTGAAAGTTCCAAATTACCCCATATCCAGTGCCGTCCTTATTCATTTTGAACACTGTGCCCAGGCCTGAAGTGCCGCCGTAAAGCGTGGTGCCGTACAGAGCGCCGTCGTCGCCTTCCACCAGTCCGGCAAGTGGGGCGGCACCCATCTGGTTGGTGTTTCCGAAGAGTCGAAGCGGCACATAGCTCAGCCGATTGGAAGCGAGCGGCACGACGTCAGCAAAGGTCTCTCCCAAGCGGATTTCGTCAAAACTGGCGGTCGTTCCGGCAGTCGTGCCGGAGCCGAAGAGTACCCGGTCAAACTGAAAATCCAATCCGCTCAAGGCCGCCGTCAGCAAAAGGTTGTTGGTGGGTTCAGTGTCTACCGGCGGATTCACGTATAAGAGCGCTTGATCGCCGGACGGGGTCCCGAAGTTCATTTTGACCACCAACAAAAAGGTTTGGTGATTGGTACCGACAATAGAGGTGAGTCTGAAGCTGCTCGGTGGCGCATAAAGCGATAGATACGGTTGGCCAGTCGGCACGCCCACGTACAGTCGCTGAGCGCTTCCATCGTAGAGGTTCAATCCGGCGTAGTTGTTGGTGTCGGTCTGCTCTGGCCGAAATAAGAAACTCAACCAAAGAGTCGTACCCTTTTTGCCAAACCTCCCGTTAGAGACCAGCGCGGGAAAACTATTGGTGTCGAGCACGCGCACCGAACCACTATTGCCGTCGGTGACGAAATGGTTTCCGGTGGTGGCCACGCCATTGATCGTCAGGTTCCCGGCGACGATGTTGTCAAAGCCTGACCAACCGGCCTGCCATCCCGTGCCGCCGTTCAGTCCGTTGATGGAATCCGTGGGGCCGTAGTTCGCGCCGTCGTAGGCAATCAACGCGGCGGAGAGATCGCACACGCATAAGCGCGCCAATAACGCACCAAGGAGCCATCCGACCTTGGTCGCACCAAGCGCCCACGCGCGAGAGGAGTCTCTTTTTTTCATGAGGTGAATGGCCAAAACGTAACAAGCTCCAAGCCTCGCGTCACGCCGTAAGTGTTCGATGGCTTCGGCGTAGCGGCGTCTCGGGAGAGTCTCGGGAGAGAGCCGCACTGATCCTGGCAAGATTGGCGGCGCTCTGCCGAGACGCCGCTACGAACATCCTGATCTCGGCGCGGCGTTTTCAGTTCTCGTTTCGCCCGCTGGACGCGGGCGGGGACGGCGCAGCGACCGCCGACGGCTTATTGGGGTACGGTTGTAGACTGGCGCAGCCAGGCGAGATCCTTGTTTCCCGGGGAAGGATCGTGGTGCGCGTGGTAGTTGGACGAGAAAGCGGTTATCGTGCGCGGGTCGCGCCAGCCGTGGCGTTCGACATGACCATCGGCGAAGGACATAACGGCGCCCGCGTTGTGAGAACTGCTGGGGAAAAGAAGGAATACGTCTTGCTGCATTTGAACCCCGAAGTACGGCCAGCAAATGCTCTTAGGATGAACATCCACAAAGACAAAGACGCCGGAATTACGAATTACCTGCGATTGCTTTTGAAAGACCAAATAATCCTTCGCGAGCCTGTCATCCCAGTGCCCTGTCCAGCCGAGATACGCGTTCATAGAGTAACTGCGCAATCGCGGGAATGATTTGCCCTCAAATTCAACGGTGTCGGGATCGGCCGGGCAGACGTAGACATGCACCGAGTGAAGGTAATCGGCAAAAAGAGCGTATTTGGGATCGAGCAGGTACGACGAGTTGGTGATGGCCTCCGGATAAACGAAAGCGCCTTGAATCCAAAGCCTGCGCTTAGTGCTGGGCGGATCATTCTGACCCACCGACGCCAGCCAATCTCGATTATCGCCGGCATACATCGTCCAGACTTCAGTGAGTTGCTTCTGGTTGTTGATGCAGGAGATCCGCTTGGCCGCGGATTTGGCTCGGCTCAGCGAAGGCAGCAACAGGGCAGCCAAAATGGCAATAATGGCGATGACTACCAAGAGCTCGATCAGGGTAAAAGCTCCCCGCACCGTATCTTCACGCAGTTGCGTCGCTTGGGAGTTGCCTGCGTTATTCATGGGGGGCCGTATTTTAAACAATGACCGCCAATATTTCTTTCCTCGGCTTCCGCTGCCGGGGGCTTTGGACGAAGTAAACCTAGCATCGCTCCCCCGGCGAGCACCAGCAAGGAGTTTGACATATTATCCTAACGCAGATTCTTAAGGCATTTAATCGCGGATGGACACGGATATACCCAACACGGCTCACGTGGCACCACAAGACGGGAAAGAACAAGACACGAATTTCACCAATTAACACCAACAAATAAAACGCTCTGAAAAAGAAGGAAGAGGCCGTTGCGTAATATCCCTGAAATACTGGCGTGGGAGTTTTTTGTCGAAACACCAAGGATCGGCATGATTGTATTACAAACCAAGAAAGCTGAGCGAGCCTCACGCAAAGCGCGCAAAGGACCGCAAAGAAGAAGGCCGAGAGGGAATAGCCTATA
>Ga0265338_10006808_pt1 | contig 14398 bp, 14 predicted proteins | sample 42126metaG_FD_193579 | JGI IMG/M metagenome (GOLD analysis project Ga0265338, IMG submission 193579) | Rhizosphere microbial communities from Carex aquatilis grown in University of Washington, Seatle, WA, United States - 4-21-26 metaG | ecosystem: Host-associated > Plants > Roots > Rhizosphere... | reverse complement strand
AGTGGGTTAAGCTCGACGACGGGATCGAGTACGCGCACCGCCTCGGCGCGCCGCTGCGGACGATTGCGGGGTGCGGCCATCTCCTGATCGGCGAGCGCCCCGAAGTCTGCCTCGCGGCGATCGAGGAGTTCGTCGCGGGTCTCTAGCCAGCCACGGGCGCTTCGAACGGGATCACCTCGCCGCCCGGTTGCTCGTCGTCCGTGCGCTGACCGCCGCCGAGGAACTCGACCCGCCGCGCGACGACCTCGATCGCGGTGCGCCGCTTGCCTTCCTCCTCCCACGAGCGTGACTTCAGCCAGCCGTCGACGGCCACGCGCCGGCCCTTTCCGAGGTACTCGGCGCACAGCTCCGCCTGGCGATCCCATGCGCAGACGTTCACGAAGTCGGCGCCGCCGTCCTTGCTCGCGCGGTCGACGGCGAGGAGGAAGCTCGCGACTTTCTTGTCCGGCCCGACCTCGCGTAGCTCGACGTCGGTCGCGAGGTTTCCGATCAGTGTGACGATGTTCATGGGAGGCACGGTAGAGCGCAATCCGTGACAACGGGCTCAAAGGTTCGTGCCGGTAGAGTGGCGCCGCGATGGGCCTTTTCAGCGGACTCACAGGCTTCGGCGGCCGCGACATGGCGGTGGACCTCGGCACTGCGAACACGCTCGTCTACGTCCGCGGCCGCGGCATCGTCCTCTCAGAGCCGTCGGTCGTCGCGATCGACCAGCGCACCGGCGAGGTGCACGCGGTCGGCGTCGAGGCGAAGCGCATGCTCGGCCGCACGCCCGGGACGATCTCCGCCATCCGCCCGCTCAAGGACGGCGTCATCGCCGACTTCGACGTGACCGAGCAGATGCTGCGTCACTTCATCCAGAAGGTGCACCAGCACCGCTTCGCGCATCCGCGCGTCGTCGTGTGCGTCCCGTCCGGCGTGACCGGCGTCGAGAAGCGCGCCGTCGAGGAAGCGACGCTGTCGGCCGGCGCCCGCCAGGCGTATCTCATCGAGGAGCCGATGGCGGCCGCGATCGGGGCCGGGCTCCCCGTTGCCGAGCCGACCGGGAACATGATCGTCGACATCGGCGGAGGCACGACCGAGGTCGCGGTCATCTCGCTCGGCGGGATCGTCGTCTCGCAGTCGCTGCGCGTCGGCGGCGACGAGATGGACGAGGCGATCATCAATCACATCAAGCGCGACTACAAGCTCCTCATCGGCCAGCAGACGGCCGAGGAGATCAAGCTCGAGGTCGGCTCCGCCTGGGACATGAAGGAGGAGCTGCAGGCTGAGGTGCGCGGCCGCGACATGCTCACCGGCCTGCCGAAGACGGTCATCCTCACCTCCGAGGAGATCCGCCGCGCCCTCGACGAGCCGGTCACGCAGATCATCGAGGCGATCAAGTCGACGCTCGACAAGACGCCGCCCGAGCTCGCCGCCGACATCATGGATCGCGGCATCGTCCTCGCCGGCGGAGGCTCGCTCCTCAACGGGATCGACGAGCGGCTGCGCCACGAGACGCAGATGCCCGTCCATCTCGCCGAAAGCCCGCTCACGTGCGTCGCTGTCGGCTCCGGCCGGAGCCTCGAGGAGTTCGAGGCGATCCACCGCTCGAACCGCGCCCGGCACCGCAGCCGCAACGGCCGCCGCTACTAAGCGCGAACGAGTCCTGCCGACTCGCTCGCGGATCTAAGGAACTCCGGCGGGTTCAAGTGTGAGAGGCATCGCTCGCCGAGGCGAGCGAGCTACTTCCTGAAGCGAGCGCTCGCGAGCATCCGTTCCAGCGCGCCCTGATCTCTCTCGTAGTCGGGGCCACAGACGACGGCACCCACTACAACGTCGAAGGAGCCGCCCTGGAGGCGAGCACCTAACCGTCGTCGAGGCCCTGCTCCTGCCGCGCAGGTCACCCGCTTCGTACCCGCGTACACGCCGATGGGCTTCGGGTTGGCGACCAGCTGCCTGCTCACGTTCCTGCGGAGGGGGCCTGCCGTCCCGAACCAGACGGCCACACCATCGCGCCCCAGCTGCTCTGGCGGCGGCAATGTCCCTCCGCAGGTCGGGGTGGGGCGTGCGGTAGTGAACAGTAGGTAGCTGCCGACGCCAATCCTCCAGCAGTTCCAATTGACCTGTTTCCAGGCAGCCGGGTAGAGCATCGACAGCTGCCCGATATTGGCCGTGGCAAGACCATGCCCCGAACCAGCAGGTGCACCGGCCGGACCCTTAGGACCGCGCAGCGCCAAACTTGCTCCCGCAACCGCTGCTGCCAGCGCAACGATGAGCGCCCCGACGAGTAAGCGTCTCTGCCTCATCCGCCGCTTCGCTTCGGCCATCAGCGGGTCGACAGAGATGGGCAGACGAGGAGCGTGCAGCGTCATAGCACTATTATCGCTAGCACTAGCGCTAACGTCAACACTCACTGCTCAGGCTTCATTCCCGCGAGCACTGGCCTACCCGAGACGGCTCAGCGGTCTAGTCGATGACGCAGAATCGATTGCCGTCGGGGTCGACGAGGACGACGAAGTCGTCGTCTGGGCGGCGCTCCCGCTCATAGCGGGTCGCGCCGAGTCCCAGCAGGCGCTCGACCTCTCCGCTCGCGTCGTCGGTGTAGAAGTCGAGATGCACTCTGCTTGTTTCGCCGAGTGGTGGTGGCGTTTCCATCCGGTCGAGTGAGATGTTCGGCCCTCTACCGGTCGGGTCGGTGAGGATCACCCAGCCGTTTTTCGGTGGCGCTTGCTGCACGTAGCCGAGAGCGGCTTGCCAGAAGGTGAGCATCTCGTCGAACCGGCGGCAGCGGATCACGACTGAACCGATCCGAATCTGGTTCCTGCTGCCGGGTGGTGAATCGGCGTCCACGAGACGATCCTAAGCAGGCGAGCGTCGCTCCGGTACCGGCTAGCCTCGCCGGATGGAGATCGAGGAGATCGACGCGCGGGCGGCGCCCGACGAGGTGCTCGCGCGCTTTCACGAGCTCGAGCTCGTCTGCCACGAGGAGCTGCAGTCCGGCGAGCCGTGGCGCACGCGCGACGAAGGGATCGCGTTCCACCGCCACCAGCCGCAGACGGTCACGATCGGGCACTGGCTCGCCGACGGCGGTGTCGCGGTGCTGTGGATGCACAACCCGACCGCGACGTTCTGCGAGGTGCTCGTCCATCCGGAGCGGCGGCGGCAGGGCCTCGGGGCGGCGCTGCTCGATCGCGTGGTCGAGCGGTGCCGCGAGCTCGGCGTCGAGACGCTCCGCGGCGACCACGGGACCGCGGCCGGAGCAGCCTTCGCCGCCCACGTTGGCGCCGTGAACGAGCAGCGGGTCGTGCGCTCCTCTCTCGATCTCCGTGCCGCGGAGCTGCCGGAGCCGCGGCCTCCCAACGGGTTCCGTCTCGTCAACTGGCTCGCTCGCGTCCCGGACGAGCATCTCGACGCATACGCCCGCGCGCGCGTGGCTATGGACGATGCGCCGGCGCCCGAGGGGATGGACTTCCCGACCTGGGACGCGGAGAAGATCCGAGCTTCGGAGGAGTCGCTCATGCAGCGCCACCGCGAGATGCGCCTGACCGTCGCGATGGACGACGCCGGCGAGATCGGTGCGTTCACGGAGCTCCGCCATTCGGCCGGCTCGGTGCTCGGGTTCACCGACGACACGGGCACGGTCGCCGCGCACCGCGGCAAGGGACTCGCCCGCGCGGTGAAGCTCGAGTCGCTGCGCCGCCTCCGCGACGACCATCCGGAGATCGAAGCTGTCACCACGCGGAACGCGGAGGAGAACGGCGTGATGCGACACCTGAACGAGACGGTCGGCTTCCGGCCGACGGTCGTCGAGACGACCGCTGCCCTCGCCGTGCGGCCCGCCTGAAGGCACGCCGCGGTACCCTAGGGCGGTGGCTACCCGCGGTCGTAGCGCGCGCTCGGCGGCGCTCGCCCAGTCCGTCCAGCGTTCGAAGCCGACTCCGTACCCCTCGAAGGTCCGCAGCGCGCTCGTTCGCCGCGCGGTTCTCGTCGGGCTCGTGCTCGTCTCGCTGACGCTCCTCACGATCTCGTTCCGCTCCCCGACGTCCGGCGCGCTCCACGACATCCAGGGCGTGGGCTCCTCGGTGCTCCGGCCGTTCCAGATTGCAGCCTCGCGCGTGGCGCAGCCGTTCCGCGATGCGTATGACTACTTCGACGGCCTCGCGAAAGCGAAGTCCGAGAACGCGAAGCTCAGGCAGGAGGTTCAGTCGCTACGGAGCCAGCAGCTGATCAGCCTCGAGAAGGCACAGCAAGAGGAGCAGCTCGCGAAGCTCCTCCGCTACCACGATGGGCCGACGTTCCCGAAGGGCTACCGCGCCGTCACTGCCCGCGTCATCTCGGCGTCGGCGAATCCGTTCGCCCGTTCGCTCGTGATAACCGCGGGCTCGTCGGCAGGAATCCGGCGGGACTCGCCCGTCGTGAGCGGCGACGGCCTCGTCGGCATCGTGTCGAACGTCTTTCCCACCACGGCCGTCGTCACGCTGCTCAGCGATTCGCAGACCGTCGTGCCTGCGGTCGATCTGCAGACGAATGCTCGCGGCACCGTTCATCCGAGCAGCGCCGGGCAGCTGATCCTCGACTACGTCTCCAAGCAGCTCCCCGTCAACGTGGGTGACGAGCTCGTGACGCTGGGGACCATCGACCCGCGCTATCCGGATCTCTACCCGCACGGGATCGCGATCGGCCGGGTCACCTATGCCCACGCGACGGATACGTCGTCGTTCCTCCAGGTCGAGCTGCAGCCGTTCGCGAATCTCAGCTCGCTCCAGGCCGTCTCCGTTCTCCTAGCGACGAAGAAGCACCACAAGTGAGCTCCTGGGATGGCGTGAAGATCGCCGTCCTGCTCTTCGTGGCGGCGGTGGCTCAGGTTTCGATCTTCGCCCAGATCGACGTCTTCGGCGCGGCGCCAGACCTGCTGCTCGTGACGCTCGTCGGGATCTCCCTTCTGCGCGGCAGCGCCGCGGGCGCGGTCGGCGGCTTCTTCGCCGGGTTGATCGTCGACACCGCCACGCTCCAGGCGCTCGGCCTCACCTCGCTCGTACTCACGCTCGCCGGCTTCTGGATCGGCCGTTACGGGGAGACGACCGGACGCGACCGCGCGCACGCGCCGTACCTCTCGATTGCGGTCGTCACCGTCCTCTTCCAGGTCGGGCTCCTCGTCGTCCACTTCGTCCTCGGCGAGAGCGCCCCCGGCGGCGCGGTCTTCGCGAGCCTCGTGCCGGCGGTCATCCTCAACCTCATCGTCACAGGCCCGGTCTACTGGCTCGTGCGGCGGCTGCTGCGGCCGCTCGAGCGAACCGAGCTCAGCGCGGAGGTGCAGCTCCTTGGCTAGCACGAGCGCTGGACGCCTGCGCGGCCGGGCCGAGGATGTCGAGCGCGACGTCGCCGTCGAGCCGTATCGCCTCACGCCGAAGCTGGCGCGACGGCTCGCGATTCTCGGCGCGCTTCTCCTCATCGGCTTCGCGGCGCTCGCGATGCGGCTCTGGACGCTGCAGGTTCTCAGCGGCTCGGAGTACGCCGCCCGCGCGAATGCGAACCAGCAGCGAGTCATCCCTGTGCCTCCGGAGCGCGGTGCGATCGTCGACCGGAACGGCGAGCCGCTCGTGACGAGCGCAGCCGTGACGGCCGTCGATCTCTATCCCTCGGGACTGCCGAAGGTCGGTGAGAGCCGCCACCGCGAGCTCGTGGAGCTCGCCCGCATCACGCACGTTCCCCTCGGCGCGATCCGCCGGGCGATCCTGCAACGGGAGAAGGCGAATGACATGTTTACCCCCGTTGTCGTCCGCCGCGGGACCGCCGCGCCGCTCGTGACGTACTTACAGGAGCGGCCGGGGCAGTTCCCCGGCGTCAGTCTTGGCCAGACGTACGTTCGCCGCTATCCGCAGGGCGATTTCGGAGCGCAGCTCTTCGGCGTCGTCAGGCCGATCACCAAGCGGGAGTCGCTAATGAAGGCGTACAGCAGCTTGCCGTTGAGCGACGAGATCGGCCAGTCGGGGATCGAGTACGCGTTCAACTCGTACCTGCAGGGCATCGACGGGTCGGCACGCGTTCGCGTCGACTCCTTCGGACGGCGACGCAGCCAGCGGAGGCTCGTCACGCCGGCCCAGCCGGGCGAGACCGTCCGGCTGACGCTCGACACCGGCCTCCAGCGTGCCGCGCAGAATGCGCTTGCGTACGGGATCCAGCTCGCGCACAACAACCACGAGTGGGCCGCCGACGGCGGCGCGATCGTCGCCATGGATCCGCAGACCGGCGCGGTTCTTGCGGCGGCGTCCTCGCCCACGTATGACCCATCTATCTTCTCGGGCCGCGTGACGCACCGCGAGCTCAACGACGCCGGGCTTGGCAGCCCGCAGTCCGCGCTCGACCACAACTACCCGGCTCTCGATCGCGTCCTCGACGGCACGTATCCGCCGGGCTCGATCTTCAAGCCGCTCACGGCGATCGCGGCCCTGCAGGAGGGGATCGTCAACGCGTACGCGTCCGAGCCCTGCACCGGGACGTACGTCTCGCCCGAAGATCTGGCGCATCACGTCTGGCACAACTGGGACCCGACCGTCAATCAGGGGATGACGCTGCCGATGGCGATCGAGTACTCCTGCGACACGTACTTCTACCGCCTCGGCGATTTGTTCTATGGCCTCCCGCCCAACCGCGGCCAACCGGAGCAGAAGTGGGCCAGCAAGTTCGGCTTCGGCCGGGAGACGCCGATCGAGATCGGGCCGCAGGCCAGCGGGCTCCTGCCCACGATCAAGTGGAAGCAGCAGACGTACACACCCAAGACGGACCCGTGCTGCTGGCGCATCGATCGTCTCTGGAAGCCGGGAGACTCGATCCAGCTCGCGATCGGGCAGGGTGACCTCACGGTGACGCCGCTCCAGATGGCGCGCTTCTACTCGGCGATCGCGAACGGCGGCAAGCTCGTCCAGCCGCACATCCTTCTCGACGTCGAGAACCCGAACAAGACGCTCGTCCCGACCCCGGCGCCCGCTGAGCCGCGGCCGATCGTCGGACTGAGCGCGGCGAATCTCCGGGTCGTGCAGCAGGGCCTGTACGACGGGACGCACCTCTCCTCTGGGACGTCGTACGGCGTCTTCGGCCACTTCCCGGTGCCGATCGCCGGCAAGACCGGCACGGCGCAGAAGGTCGTGCAGCTACCAGGCCTCACGCGCGTCGAGAACCAGTCGTGGTGGTGCGGCTACGGGCCGTACGGAAACGCGCCTACGCTCGTCGTCTGCGCGGTGATCGAGAACGGCGGCTACGGCGGCTCGGCCGCGGCACCGGCGGCGGAGCAAGTGTTCGCGAAGTTCTTCCACGTTCCCGCAAGCCAGATCGGGTACATCCACTCGGACTAGAGGATGATTACGCCCTACCCGCAAATGTCAGCTGGCCCCTCGCCCGCGATCACGCGGCGCGCTGCGGCGTCCTCAGTCGCCCCGATAGAGGCATCTATCGGGGCTCCCTGCGTCCTTGCATCGCTTGGTGCTCGCAGCCGAGTGATCCAGCCACATTCACGGGCAGGGCGTAGCTGATGCTCGAATACGCGGGATCACAAAGGGCGGGACGGCGCGAGCGCGAGGCGCCGCACCTCCTTGCCGTCGTGCGCTCGTTCGACTGGATCCTCGTGATCGGCCTCGCTGCTCTCCTCGTCGTCGGGCTCTGGGGGATCGGAGGCGTGACGAGCCACGCAATCGCGGGCAATCCGAACTACTACCTCAACCGGCAGATCCTCTACGCCGCGGTCGGGGGGATAGCGCTCGTCGCGACCGCGCTCGTCGACCCGGATCTCTATCGCCGCTACTGGCGTGTCATCTTCGGCGGGATTGTCGGCCTCATCGTGATCGTCTTCCTCCGCGGTCAGGCGGTGAACGGCTCGACGCGGTGGCTCAATGTCAGCTTCTTCACGTTCCAGCCGTCGGAGTTCGGGAAGCTCCTCGTCGTCCTCGCCCTCGCCGGGTTCCTCGCCGAGCGGCAGAGTGCGATCGGGGAGTGGAGGACGACGCTCCGAGTGCTGCTCTTCGGGGCGGTGCCGATCGTGCTCGTGTTCATCCAGCCCGATCTCGGCACGGCGCTCGTGTACATCGCTGCGCTGGGAGCGATGCTCTTCGTCGCCGGCACGCCGTGGCGCCACCTGGTGACGCTCGGGACGATCGTCGTGCTTCTCGTCGTCGGGATCCTCTGGGCCGGTCCCGCCATGGGAATCTCGGTCCTCAAGGGCTACCAGCAGCAACGACTGACGTGCTTCCTGCATCCCTCCACCTGCGGCAAGGCCGGCTACAACGTGCGCCAGTCGATCACCTCCGTCGGCGCCGGACAGTTCCGCGGCGTCGGACCGAACGGCTCGACACAGGTCAACTACGGATTCCTTCCGGCCCCCTACACCGACTTCGCGTTCTCGAGCTATGCGGAGCAGCGCGGCTTTGCCGGCGCCGTGATCCTCCTCGGGCTCTATCTGCTCGTGCTCTGGAGAAGCCTCCGCGTCGTCACAGTCGCGCGCGATCTCTTCTCTGCTGTCGTCGCCGGCGGGATCGTCCTCGCGCTCTTCTTCCAGATCTTCGTCAACGTCGGGATGACGATGGGAATCGCTCCGATCACGGGCATCCCGCTGCCGTTCGTGAGCGTCGGCGGCTCGTCGATGATCGCGAACCTCGCGGCGATGGGCGTCTTGCTCGCGATCCACGCACGCGGGCGCGCGTCACGCCGGCGGCGCAGCTAGCGAGCGAGTGCTGCGCACTCGCGAGCTCAGGCTGCGGCCGGCCGCAGCCTCGCGCGGCGCGCCCTGATCGCGCGGAGGCGCTGCGTCAAGCGGGCCCACGCCCACGGCTCGATCTCGTGATAGCGGGTCTCCGCCTGGCTCCGCGTCGCCTCGAGATACTCGAACCATGCATCGGCCTCCTCGATCATCAGGAGCTCCTCTGCTTCACGCTTTGCCGCCACCGTTCACCTCCCGCTTGTGAATGGCCAGGATCCTAGGTCCGGGACCGGACGGAAGGGCCGTAGGCGCACACTGCTACCCTGGCGTTCGAGGCATTCCATGCTTTCCATCCACAACCACGAGCGCGCGCGCGATACGACTAACCGTGTTGCGGCTGCGCGCCACCTCGAAGGAGTTTTTCTTTGCCTTGGTTCCGATTCCGGAAGAAATCTTCCGATGACCAGCGCGCGGACGACGCGCGTGAGCTCGAGTCCAGGCCCGAGCCCGAGCTAGCCCCCGCTGCCGCAGACGCGGCGGCACCCGAATCCAGCGATCCCACCATCAGTCCGACTGGGCCGAAGCGCCGGCGCGGTAGTCGCGGCGGCCGTGGGCGCAAGAAGCCCGGCACCGCCGCCGCGGGCGCAACCGGCGCGGCCGCCACCACCGCCGCTCCCGCGCGGAAGGAAGCCGCCGGCAAGCAGTCCGAACGCAAGCAGATGTCGCAGCGGCAGGAACGCCGCCGTGACCAGTCCTCGCAGCGCCGCCGCCGCGAGCCGCAGCGCCGGGCCCCGCTTCCCGCCGCGAAGCGCGAGCTGATCGTCTCCGTCGATGTCGGCGAGAAGCGCGTCGCGGTCCTCGAGGACGGCCAGGTTGCCGAGGTCTACCTCGAGCGTCCCGAGCGCCGCTCGATCGCGGGCAACATCTACCTCGGCCAGGTCGACAACGTCCTGCCGGGGATGGAGGCCGCGTTCGTCGAGATCGGCCTCGAGAAGAACGGCTTCCTCTACGTCGACGAGATCGTCGGCCCCGAGATCGAAAGAGGCCACGGCCGCAAGATCCAGGACCTGATCAAGCGCGGCGAGACGCTCCTCGTCCAGGCGGTCAAGGATCCGATGAAGACGAAGGGCGCTCGGCTCACTACCCAGATCTCGCTGCCCGGCCGGTTCGTCGTACTCGTCCCGCAGGGCGAGGGGCTCGGCGTCTCGCGCCGGCTCGACGACGACGAGCGCAACCGCCTCAAGGACATCCTCAAGCGCCTGAACGTCAAGGAGGGCGGCGTCATCGTTCGCACGGCCGCCGAGGGCGCGTCCGAGGAGGACATCGAGCGCGACCTCGTCTTCCTGCAGCGGCTCTGGAAGTCGATCCAGGCGCAGGCGAAGGCCGCGAGCGCGCCGGAGCTCGTCTACCAGGAGGCCGAGCTGCCGCTCCGCGTCGTCCGCGACCTCTTCACCGACGACTTCGAGAAGGCATACATCGACGACGAGCGCACGCACAGGCGGATCGTCGGCTACCTCAAGAAGACGTCCCCGCACATGGTCGAGCGCGTCGTCCGCTATCGCGAGAAGGCGCCGCTCATGGAGACGTTCGGCGTCGACCAGGAGATCCGCTCGACGATCGGCCGGCGCGTCGACCTTCCTTCCGGCGGCTATCTCATCTTCGACTACGCCGAGGCGTTCACCGTCATCGACGTCAACACGGGCCGCTTCGTCGGCGGGCGTGGCAAGAACTCCGGTGGCCGGCTCGAGGACACGATCACGAAGAACAACCTCGAGGCGGTGAAGGAAGTCGTCCGCCAGCTCCGGCTCCGCGACATCGGCGGGATCATCGTCATCGACTTCATCGACATGGCGAACCCGAAGAACCGCGCCGCGGTCGAGGAGGCACTGCGCAACGAGCTCGAGCGCGACCGGACGAAGACCTACGTCGTCGAGATCTCCCCGCTCGGCCTCGTCGAGATGACGCGCCAGAACGTCACCGACGGCCCGCGCGAGATCATGACGCGCAAGTGCCCGACGTGCGGCGGCGACGGGATCGTCTACTCCGAGGCCTCCGCCGCGATCGACGTCGAGCGGCGCATCCGGGCGCTCGCCGCCGGCTCGCGCTCGCAGGCGTTCCGGATCGAGCTTGCCGACCCGATCGCGAGCGCGCTCGTCGGCCCCGGCGCGCGGCGGCTGATCGAGCTCGAGGCAGTCACGAAGAAGCGTTTCTTCCTCGTCGGCAAGCCCGAGACGCACCTCGACCACTTCGTCGTCCTCTCCGAGGGCAAGCTCGTCGACCTCGCACCGGCGACTTCCGTGGAGGAAGGCGCGGAGCTGATGCTCGAGCTCGTCGAGATCGACCGCTACGACGGCTCGGCGGCTGCGGGGAAGTCCGACGGGCTCGAAGTCGTGGTCGCCGAGGCCGCGAGCCTCGTCGGGAAGCGGGTGAAGATTCGCGTCGAGCGCGTCCTCGACGGCCGCGCCTACGCGGTGCTCACGAAGAAGGCGAAGGCGGTCTCCGAGCCGCTGACTGCCGAGGGGGAGGCCGAGAAGCCGACCCGCAAGCCGCCCGCGCGCAAGGGCGCCGCGGGCGCAACGACCGTTGCCGAGGAGCAGGACGAGGACGTTATGGCCGACGCGGAGGACGTCGCCGAGACCGAGGATGTCGCCGAGCCCGAGCCTGCTGAAGGCGAGGACGAAGCCTCCGACACACCCGTCAAGAAGAAGACGCGGCGGGGCTCTCGTGGCGGTCGCAACCGGAAGAAGAAGCCGGCCGCTGCCACGACGGCCGACAGCGAGACCACCGGCGAAGAGCCCACCGACGAGGAGCCCACCGACGAGGAGCCCGAGAAGACGGTGACGATCCACCTCCCGGGCGACGATCTCGGTCGCAAGCCGAAAGCCCAGCCGCAAGCCGAGCCCGAGCTGCCCGTCGAGGAAGCCGCAGCCGAGCCGACCGAAGAGGCGACCGCGGAGACCGAGGCCGCCGACGGGGACGAGGCGCCGGCCCCGAAGAAGAAGACGCGGCGCGGCTCACGTGGCGGGCGGAACCGCAAGAAGAAGCCCGCAGCGACGGAGAACGGTGCGTCGCCCGAGGCCGACGAAAGTGGTGAGGTCTCGACTGAGCCCGGCCGCGCTCCGGCGGCTCCGCCGCCGGAGCTTGCAGCCACAGCCGGTGACTGGGAGTACCGCCCGATGTCGGAGTGGGTGGACGAAATCGAGTCGAACCGTTAGCTACACTGCACCACTCGCGGGCGCAAAGGCCCGCGTTTCCACGCCATGAGCGGCTACGCAATCATCAGTCTCGGCGGTAAGCAGCACCGCGTCCACGAGGGCGAGTGGCTGCTCGTCGACCGCCTCAAGGTCGAGGAGGGGAAGACTTTCCAGCCTCGCGTCCTGTTCACGGGCGGAGACGGCGAGCCCGATCTCGCGCCGTCGGCGACGGTCACCGCGCGCGTCGTCGGGCACGAGCTCGGCGAGAAGATCCGGATCGGCAAGTACAAGAAGCGCACCGGGTATAAGAGGCACAACGGCCACCGCAGCCGCCTCACGCGGATCGAGATCGAGTCGATCGGCGCGAAGACGGCGAAGGCTGCAGCCGCGAAGCCGAAGGCCGAGAAAGCAGAGCCGAAGGCGGAGAAGGCAGAGCCCAAGCCCGCAGCGAAGGCCGAAACAGCCGCGACCGGGATCGACGTCGAGTCGATGACAATCGCCGACATCACGAAGGCCGCGGCCGGCTGGAGCAAGGCCGAGGTCGAGGCGGCGCTCGCGGCCGAGCAGGCCGGCAAGGCGCGCAAGGGCGCGATCGCGACGCTCGAATCGGCACTCGAGTCAATTGATGGTGGGGAGAAGTAGTGCTCCTCCCGGCACTGTTCACCGGCCTCTCGCCCGCGATCACACGGCGCGCTGCGTCGTCCTCGGTCGCGCCCATAGAGACCGCTATGGGCGCTCCCTGCGTCCTAGCATCGCTTGGTGCTCGCGACCGAGAGACTCGGCAACAGCACCGGAAGGAGCACTAAGTGGCACATAAGAAGGGACTCGGCTCGTCGCGGAACGGCCGCGACTCGAATCCGCAGATGCTCGGCGTGAAGATGTTCGACGGCCAGGACGTGTCGGCCGGGATGATCCTCGTCCGACAGCGCGGCACGCGCTTCCGCCCCGGCCCGGGCACCGGCATCGGCAAGGACGACACGATCTTCGCGATGCGCGACGGCAAGGTCGCGTTCCGGACGAGCGGCCCGCGCCGCTTCATCAGCGTTGAACCCGCTTCGTCCGCTTCGCCCGCTGCGGGCTAGCGGGCGCCTGCTGCGCAGGCACGCGCCACGCCCTCCGCTTTCCGCTCGCTCGCGAGCGATCCGGCTTCGCCGGCTCGCTCGCGAGCGATCCGGCTTCGCCGGCTCGCCGCCTGCTGACGGCTGGCGGCCGGGTGCCGCGCCCGCGCATGTCGGGCGCGGCGGCGAGCGCAGTACCGTTGAGGCGATGTTCCACGACAGGGCAAAGCTGACCGTGATCGCGGGCCGCGGGGGCGACGGCTCGATCCACTTCCGGCGGGAGAAGTACGTTCCGCGTGGCGGGCCTGACGGCGGGGACGGCGGGAACGGCGGCGACATCGTGCTCGTGGCCGACCCGCGGCGCCGCGACCTCTCCGGGTTCCGCGCCAATCAGAAAGTGCGCGCCGAGCGTGGTGGCGGCGGAGGTGGCAGCCTGTCGCACGGCGCACGCGGTGCCGACGCCGAGCTCGCGGTTCCCATTGGGACGCAGGTCTTCCTCGGCGATGAGCTGATCGCCGACCTTGCACGCCCCGGCGCGCGGGTCGTGGTCGCGGCGGGCGGGACGGGCGGCCGCGGCAACAAGCACTTCGCGGGCCCGACTCGCCAGACGCCGCGCTACGCCGAAGTCGGCTTCCCCGGCGAGGAGAAGGAGATCGAGCTCCGCCTCAAGCTCCTCGCGGACGCCGCGCTCGTCGGCCTTCCGAACGCCGGCAAGTCGTCGCTCCTGACGCGCATCTCGAACGCGCGGCCGAAGGTGGCGGAGTACCCGTTCACGACGCTCTCTCCGGTGCTGGGGACGGTCGAGTCCTCGGACGGGCGCCAGCTCGTTGTCGCGGACGTTCCCGGCCTCATCGAAGGCGCGAGCGAGGGGGTCGGGCTGGGCCACGAGTTCCTCGCACACCTCGAGCGAGCGCGGCTCCTCGTCCACGTCATCGACTCGTCGGAGGGGGACGCCGACGCGCGGTGGCACACGATCGACGCCGAGCTCGCCGCGTACGGCGCCGGCCTCGACGAGCGCCGGCAGATCGTCGCGCTCAACAAGATCGACCTCAGCCCTGATCCTCCCGCGTTCACCGTCGAGGACGAGCGAATCGAGCGCGTCCTCCGCCTCTCCGCCGCTACGGTGGCCGGGCTCGACGAGCTCCGCCGTGCGCTCTTCGAGCTCGCGCCGCCGGAGGAGGAGCCGGAAGCGGCCGAGGCGGAGGACGAGATGGTCGATTTCCTCGTCTACAAGCCCGGCTCGGAGCGGCGCCGCTACCGCATCTTCCGCACCGAGGGCGGCTTCCGTGTCACCGGCTCGCCGCCGCCCGAGGCCGAGCTCGAGGCAATCCTCAAGGCCGCCGGCGCGCGCCCCGGGGACGAGGTCGAGCTCGGGGAGGACGTGCTCGAGTGGGAGTAGTGCTCTACGGCGGCGCGTTCGACCCGCCGCACCTCGGGCATGTGGCCGTTGCCGACGCGGCGCGTGAGCGGTTCGGCGT
>Ga0265338_10006807_pt1 | contig 14400 bp, 13 predicted proteins | sample 42126metaG_FD_193579 | JGI IMG/M metagenome (GOLD analysis project Ga0265338, IMG submission 193579) | Rhizosphere microbial communities from Carex aquatilis grown in University of Washington, Seatle, WA, United States - 4-21-26 metaG | ecosystem: Host-associated > Plants > Roots > Rhizosphere... | reverse complement strand
GGCGAGTCGTCAGGCTTGTCAGTCAACAGGAGGCTGGCGTCGCCGGTGATGACGGTGAGGATGTTGTTGAAATCGTGGGCGACGCCGGCGGCCAATTGCCCGACCGCCTCCATTTTTTGGGCCTGGCGCAATTGGTTTTCGAGCTGGATCTGCTCGGTGATGTCCTGGGCGATGATGAGAAGGTACGGGGCGCCATTGAGCTCGAAGACTTCGACGGACAATAGTATGTCAAGCAAACGGCCGGTTTTGTGGCGGAAGCGGCAGGAAACGTTCTGAAGGGTCATTTCCTGGCGAAGCTTTTCCAGCATGACTCTCTCGGCCTCGGGCTCAACCCAGATCTTCAGCTCCAGGGGCGTGCGTTCGAGCAATTCATCGGCGCGGTAGCCCAGAAGGCGTTCGAAGCCGGCGTTGGCGTCGACAAATTTTTCTTCCATGAGCGATTGGATGGCCAGGGGAATGGGGCTGGCCTTGAAGGCCTTTGAGAAGCGCTCTTCGGACAGGCGCAGGGCCTGCTCGGCCTGGATGCGCTCGGCGATTTCGCGTTTGAGCTTTTGGTTGGCGACTTCGAGTTCGGCGGTGCGCTGGGAGACCAATTCGTCCAGGTTGTTGAGGCGATTTTTGACCTGGTTATTGAGCGCCCATTTTTCGGTGAGGGCGTGGGCCATCTGAAGGACTTCGATGTTGTCGAAGGGCTTCTTGAGGATGAGCAGGCTGTCGGAGGGGCCGATCTGGCGGATCATCTCCTCCCAGGAATAATCGGAATAGGCGGTGCAGATGACGACCTGGAGATCGGGATAGGTTTTCCATATTCGTCCGATGGTCTCGACGCCATCCCACCCGGGCGGCATGCGAACATCGACAAAGGCCATGGCGTAAGGGCGACCGGCTTCGTGCGCTTCCTTGACCTTTCGGAGGCCCTCTTCGCCTTGAAGGGCGCTGTCAATCTCGAAGGAGAAGCGGTCGACGACTGGGGGTTGGTCGCCAAAAAGGGCGGCTTTGACTTCGTCCATCTCAGCATTGCGATCGCCGGTGGTGAGAATCTTGCGGATGTCCTCGTGGATGGCCGGATTGTCATCAATGACGAGGATCCGTTTGGTCCGGGAATCAGTTGGGATGTTCATAAAGGAGTTTTATCTTTGGGAATCGGGAGTTCAAGGGTGAAGGTGGCGCCGCAGTTGGGGCCCTCGCTTGACGCGCGAAGCAAGCCGCCCATTTCGCGGGCGGCGATGGCGCCGCTGTGGAGGCCGAAGCCGTGGCCGTCCTTGCGCGTGGTGAAGCCGTGCGCGAAGACGCGGGTCAAATTGTCCGGAGAAATGCCAACGCCGTTGTCGACGACTGCGATTTTGACGCGGCCATCGCCGTTGTAAATGGCGACGGTGAGTTCCTTGCGTGGCTCGGAGCTATTGTCAAGGGCATAACGCGCGTTGCTCACCAGGTTCACCAAAATCTGAAGCGCCTTGTGCTTGTCTACCAGCAGGTTCGGGACGGCCTTGTAGGCGCGGACGACATGCACGTGGCGCCTCTCCAGCGCGGCCATGTTGATCTGGAGCGCGTCCTCGACCAGTTGCTCCGGCGCGACGTTTTCCACCAGGCCGGAGGCGCTGGCGTAGTTCTGCTGGACGGAGACGATTTCCTTGATGTGGCTGACGTTGCGGGTGCAATGGTCAAGCTCGTCGACGATGGTGGAACAAGAGGCGTCGAGATGACGCGCAATTTGAATAAGAAAGCGGGGAATGACTTTGCCTTTGGGGTCCTCGGTGAGAAAAGCGCCAATGTCATGAGGATGCTTTTCCAGAAGATCGGCGACGCGAACGAGGCTGGAAACTTCAGAGTCGCGAATCTTCTGGCGGGCCAACGTGATGGAGACGTTGACGCTGTTGAGCACGTTGCCAACGTTGTGGAGGACGCCCGTGGCGACTTCCGCCATGCCTGCGCGGTGGGAGGCTTGCAGAAGGCGTGATTGGGCCTCGGCCAGGGCGGCGTGGGCGCTTTGGCGCGCGGCAACCTCGGCGGTCAACTCGCGAGTGCGTTCGTTGACGCGCAGTTCGAGGGTGGTCTTGGCGTCGAGCACAGCCGATTCAGTGCGCTGGCGCGCGATCGCGGCGCCGAGCATGTTGGCAATGGCGCGAAAGGTGGTTTGTTCGGCATCGGTCCATTGGCGCTCCGGTGTGGCGTCGGCAATGCAGAGGGCGCCCCAATCGGAGCCCTGGACTTTGAGAGGAATGGTCAAATGCGCCTGGACGGGGCGATGATGAGAGCATTCGGCCAATTCGGCGGGCACTTCGCCGTAATGGAAGCGAGCCGTGGGTTGCGCCTGCTTGTCTCCAGCGGGCGCGCTTTGAAAAACGGTGACGGCGTCCACGTGCGCCGTTCTGGCGATCTCGGCCAGCACGGACGGGACGGCTGCGTCACAGTTTGCGGCGCTGAGAAACTGCTCAGCGGCAAACTGCACACACTCCAAAAGACGAAGGCCGTCATCGCGTGGATTCATTGGGAATCCTCCTGCGAACGACGGAACGTCGAAAATATGTTACCAGCCAAAACCGGCTCCGGGCGCATCATACTGTGAACGCGACACGCTCTGCTGCTCGGAGTATCGGCGGGAAATAGCGCAAACTTGAGAGTGGCGGGACCACGTGTGCCAGACAAAAAAGAGGGCATTTTTTGCCGTGTGACGCGGAGTCTGCCCAAGAAGTGGGATGTTTTTGACAGAAAGAGGGCGAATTTGGGTTGGCACGAAACGTGATGGGAAAAAATCCATGAGACACATTTTGGTGATCGATGACAATGACGATTTGCGGACAATGATCTCGGCGGCGTTGACGCGCCTGGGATTTGAAGTCCAGGAGGCATGCGACGCCGAACAAGGGTTGCAACGCCTTGACGCCGACCGGCCCGAGCTGATTATTTCGGACGTCAGAATGCCGGGACGCGACGGTTATTCGCTTTTGGCGACGGTGCGCAATGACAACCAAACAGCGTCGATTCCATTCATTTTGATGACTGGTTCGGGAAGCCGCGGCGATTATCGGCGCGGAATGGTTTGCGGCGCGGATGACTACCTTTTCAAGCCGTTCTCGGCTGATGAACTGATCGAGGCGGTGTTGTCGCGGATGGCGCGGCAGTCGGATGTGGAACGGAAGGCGTTCGAGCGCGCCAAGGAATACAGCGAGCGGACGGTGCAGCAATTTTCGCGTGAGGCCGCCAAGCCGATTGGCGGCATCCTGCAAGCGGTGTCTTCGATGTTGCGGCAGGCGGACCAATTGTCGCCGGAGGAACTGGAAGACGCGCGGCGCATCAATGAATCGGCGCTGGAGCTGAATGAAATGGCGCGGAGCATCACGCCGTGAACGTGGACGCCTCGGCAAGGCGTCCCTACCAGCGAAAGAACCTTACGTCAATTTCTCCGTGTTCAACGGCCACAGCGCCGATGCATCCTGGCGCCGGGGCCAACTCCATTACGGAGCCTCCGAAAAGCTGGTTGCTTTCCTCAAGGCCCAGGCCGGTGCATTTGGCGATGGCTTCGTGGCGCGTCCAAAGGCGGAAAAAAAAGTCCTTCTTCTTCGCAGAGTCAAAGCCCTGCAACATTGTCCGGTCCGCGGGCGAAAACGATTGCCGTGCGATGTCGTCCATTTCGGGAAGGTCGCGAATGAGTTCGACGTCGACGCCGATTTCGCGATTGTCGGCAAGAGCGATCAGGGCGAGCGAACCGGAGTGGGAGAGGCTGAAGCGGACGCTGTGATCGCCGACAAGGCGCGGCTTGCCGGCGGGGCCAAAGGCGAACGCAATTCCACCGGGAGGGATCGCGAGCGCGGAGGCCAGGATTTCGCGCAAGGCGCCATGGGCGGCAATGAAGCGCGAGCGGTCGCGCTCGAAGTGGAAACGGCTGGCGCGTTCGCGTTCGGCGGCGTCAAGACTGATTTCGAGGGCAGCCAATTTCGCGGGGGCCAGATCGAGGGGCGCCATCCAGACCTGGACTTCATTTTCCCGCATCGATCAACTCGCTTTTGGTGAACAACGGGAAAACGGACACGCCTTTGCTTTCGATATTGTGGCGTCCGCCTTCCTGGCGGTCGACCAGCACAACGGCGAATTCCACAATGCCGCCGGCGGACCGCACGGCATCAATGGCGCGCAAGGTCGAATCGCCCTTTGTCACGACGTCATCGACGACGACAACGCGGTGGCCTTCCTTGAAATTGCCTTCGATCAATTTGGTCTGGCCGTGTGCCTTGGGCTGTTTGCGGACGGTGAAAACCTGGAGAAAGTCCGACGGCGAACTGCGGAAAGAGGCCAGGCCGATGGCGAGCGCCACAGGATCGGCGCCCATGGTGAGGCCGCCGACGGAATCGATGTGAACCTTGCGGCGGCCGGCCTCGTCGCGGATGAGGCTGAAAAGCAGTTCGCCGACGGCGGCGGCGCCTTCGGGATTCAAAGTTGTCAGGCGACAGTCAATATAATAGGGGCTGCGCCCGCCCGAAGAGAGCGCAAAATCGCCATAGAACACGGAGTTCCTTTTGAGAAGCTGTAGAAGATGGGAGCGAAGTGACCCGTGGTCCGGGATGCTCTCCGCACGATGATCGGTGGCGCTCATTTTAGGGATGGACGGTAACGGAAGCGCGCGAGGAAACAAAGGGATTTCAGCGTTTGGACGGGCACCGGTCCAGCACAGTCCGGACGAGTTCGTCGGAAAGGTATATGCCGGTGTCCCGCACCCTCTGAATCGCCTCCACGAGATTCACCAACCGATGATCTGCAGCGTCTTCGATGACGCCCAGGGTGCCTTTGATCGTCAAGCCGTTTTGAACGGCCACCGCGCGCCCCAAGGATTCGTCAATCAAAAGAAAATCGGCGTGGAGGTTCATCGCCAAAGTGATAGCTTCTCTTTCGCCTGGACCAAGATCAGCGAGAGATGAATCGCTTGGAGCGCTTCTCACCTCGGCCCAAGCGGGCATGCGATCCGCCCAGTTGCGCACAACGGCTGGAGCACGAGTATGCAAGAGTTCTTTGTGAACGGCGCTTGGAATAATCAGGCCGCCGTAAAGCTCGTGAAGGAGCGAGATATAACCGGACAGAACGAGGTAATTCACCGGGCCGGTATCGGCGACAATGATCATACCGGTTTCTTCAACGCGGCGTTCTCCCGGAGATCGTCGTCGCGCGACTTAATCGGGTATGGAAGTCCACGTTGTTTAAGGAGGTCTTCGGTTTCGTGGAAGCTGAGGCCGAGTATCTCAGCGATTTTTCCGCGCGACAGATGCCCGCGTGAGCACTCATCGATGAGAAGGGACTCAAGAGCGCGCCGCGTCAAAAGCTCTGGAGGATAGCCCAACGCCTTTGCCACCGAGTCAGGTATGTCCAGTGTGACTTCCATAAGCCCTTTCTACCACAGAGTTGAGGCGCCCGCAATTTGGAACTGCCCACGGCTGTCAAGTTATCGACGGATGCTGCCAGGGCGCGCGGTAGGGACGGGCCAGCAGGCGGTTGGCCTCGTCGTCGTTGAGGACGCGGCTGGCGGCGGCGTCCCAGGAGAGGGTGCGTCCGAGCTTCATGGAGAGGTTGGCGAGGATGCAGCAGGCGGTGGAAATGTGGCCTTGCTCGATGTCGGCTACGGGGCGGGCGCGACTGGCGATGCATTCGAGGAAATTCTGGAAGTGCCGTCGGGTGGCAGGCGCGGCAAATTGCTCGAGGTCTTTTTCCGTGCGGTCTTCGGGGTATTTATCCAATTCGTAAACGCAATCGCCGCGGATGGGCGGGCCGCCGCCGGTGGGGACAAACTCGTACGTCCACGGGCTCGCTTTCAATGTTCCTTTGTCGCCGTAGAGAGTGGCGGCCCAGGGATATTTGGGGTCGGGCGGATCGCCCCAGGTGCGATGCTGCCAGAGGACTTGAAGGCCGCCGTAATCAAAGAGGGCGGTCTGGGTGTCGGAGATATTGGCCTTGCCGGACTTGTCAACTAAAATGCCGCCTGAAGAGCTGATCCGTTGCGGCCAGCCCAGGTCGAGCATCCAACGCGTCATGTCAAACATGTGGACGCACATGTCGCCGACGATGCCGTTGCCGTATTCCATGAAGCCGCGCCAGCCGCGGGGGTGAAGGAGGCGGTTGTAGGGGCGCATCGGCGCCGGGCCGGTCCACATTTCGTAATCAAGGTAATCGGGCGGAGCGGTGTCGGGCGGGTTTTCGGTCGCGCGCATCGGGTAGTAGCAATGAATCTCGACGTGGGCGACGCGGCCGAGCCTGCCTTCCTTGATGATGCGATCTCGCGCTTGGATCAGATGGGGCGTGCTGCGGCGTTGGGTGCCGACCTGGACGACGCGGTTGTGGCGGCGCGCCGCGGCAAGCATGGCCTGGCCCTCGGCGACGTCGACGCTGACGGGTTTTTGAAGGTAAACGTCGGCGCCGGATTCGACCGCGGCGATGAAAGGCAGCGCGTGCCAATGATCCGGCGTGCCGATGATGACAAGATCGAGATCTTTCTCGCGAAGCATTTCGCGGTAATCGTGATAGAGGCGCGGGCGCTTCTTTGAGAGTTGGCGCGAGGCGGTCATGTCCGCCGCGTCGTCCAGCATGCGGCGGTCGACGTCGCACAACGAGACGACCTCGACGGGCGCGACCTGGATGAGACGGAACAAATCGCTTTTCCCATACCAGCCGCAGCCGATGACGCCGACGCGCTTTTTGCCGGAATCGGCGGCAAAGGAGCGGGCGCAGAGAGCGAAGGAAGCGAGAGCGGTTGAGCGAACGAACTGGCGGCGGTTCATGGGCTTCATGCGCGCAAACGCTACAACAGCGGGGCGGCGACCGAAAGAAAGGAGTTGGGCGCGGGCGCACAATTCGGGTTTACGAGAGGAGGCTGACCTATTAATGTCGGCGCGTGCGAAAACTGGTGGGTCTGCTGATCGGCGTGGCGGCGATGCAGTGGACGACATGGAATGCCGCGGGGCAGATCGATCCCGAGAAACGGGCGCTGTTTGAGATGGGCTACAACCAGCCCCTCCAGGGAGCGTCGCCTATGGCGGGATACGCTTACCTTTACCTGAACGAGCCGAATTTCGTGCGCACGAACCTGACGTTGCGGCTGGCGATCGCGCCGGTGTACTTGGATTCGGAATTGGGATTTCGGCATCTGCTGGGGCCGAATACGGACCTGGGGATTGGATTGGCCGGCGGAGGGTTTGCGGACGATTACTACGAATTCGAGCGCGGGCAGTATGTGCCCGAACAATCCTTTCAAGGGCACGCGGCGGAGGTGAGCGCGTCGGTGTACCATCTGTTCAATCCGGAGCAGCGGATTCCGTTGAACGGAATCCTGCGGGTGCAGGAGCATTACTCGTTTTACGACAGGGAAGAATCGACGCTGGATAGCTTTGAGTTGCCCAAGGACCATTCGACGGTGAGCGTGCGAACGGGATTGAGATGGGGGGGGCGGGCGCCGGTGTTGCGTCCGGATCTGGCGTTTGAATTCAGCGGGTGGTATGAGGCGCAGTTTCGGACGCCGTCAGGGCCGTACGGATTTAGCGACGACCGGAATGTGGAGTCGTTTTCAGATTTGTATTGGGGCCGCGCGTTGCTGATTTACACGTTTGAGAGCACCAAACAGTCGCTGAGCCTGAGCGTGACGGGCGGCTCCAGCACGCATGCGGACCGATTGGACGCTTATCGGCCGGGGGGGGATTTGCCGCTGGCTTCGGAGTATCCGCTGGTGTTGCCGGGGTATTTTTACCAGGAATTGAGCGCGCGAAGTTTTGTGGCGTTGACTGCGGAATATTCGATTCCGCTGGATCCGGATGCGCGCTGGACGTTGTCGCCGATAGCGACCGCGGCGAAGGTGAATTACCTGCCGGGTCTTGAGCAGAGCGGTCGTTTCAATTCTGGAGCGGGAGTTTCGCTGGGGTATCGGTCGAAGACGGGCATGTGGCAGACGTTTCTTTCGTATGGGTACGGATTTGAGGCGATCCGTTCGAGCGGGCGCGGCGGACAGAGCCTGGCGCTGATGTGCCAGGTGGATTTGGAGGCGCGGCCCGGCCGGGCGGCGGAACCGGGAACGGCGCCGGCCCAGCCGCCGACTGTGTTCCGGTTTTTGCGAGCTTTATTTTAGGAAATGCGCGTCGCAGCGCGAGAAACGACGGCGCCATTGAGCTGTGAATTGAATGTGAATGGATTGCCCTTGCAAGGGTTGGCGGCGGACTTAATGTTGCAGGCCTCAATTGTATGATCGAGCTGTATCAATTGGCGTGGAGTCCGTACTGCCTTGTTCTGCGGCGAATTCTTGAATACGCCGACGTCGCTTTCAAAACCATCAACGTGCCGGTGAACGACCGTTCGGCGGTCTGGAAAATGACGCGCCAGCGCTATTACGCGGTGCCCGTGATCCGCGACGGCAAGACGGTGATTTTCGAGACAGACGAATATTCGCAGGTGGAAGCGAAGTATCTTTCCGGGAAATTCGAGCTGGAGCTGTTTCCGCGCTGTTTTCAGGGGATCGACCGCCTGTTGTGGCGTTATATTGAGGACGACGTGGAGGGATCGGGTTTTCGATTGAACGACATCCATTACCAGGAATTTGTGCCGAAGTCGCAATGGCTGCCGTTCCTGCGGCACAAGGAACGGAAGTTCGGCCGCGGTTGCATCGACCAATGGCGCCAGCAACAGGCGCAATGGGAGGAGAAGCTCGCGCAGCAGTTGGTCCCGTTCGAGCTGATGCTGCAGGAGCGCCCGTTTTTGGTGCGGCCGGAGCCGCATTTCATCGATTTTGATCTTTGGGGGATTTTGTCCAATTTCCTCTACACGGGGCATTACAAGCTGCCGGCTGCGCAGAATCGTTTAAACGAATGGTTCGCACGGATGTCCAAAATAAAAAAAGGCAAGTCCGCGAGTGAAAAATTACATACTTGACACTAATGTTCTGCTGCACGACCCCAGCTCCATTCTGGCCTTCAAAGGCAACAACGTCCTGATCCCGATTGAGGTGATCGAGGAGATCGACCGCTTCAAGCGAGAGTCCTCCGAATTGGGGCAAAACGCCCGGACGGTTTCGCGGATGCTGGACAGCCTGCGGCAGAAGGGGCATTTGAACAAGGGGGTGAAGCTGGAGAACGGCGGGCATCTGCGGATCATTTTTCACGAGCACGAGAAGAACGGGATGCCGTTCGGCAACAATACGGTTGACAGCAAGATCGTCGGGCTTTCGCTCGCCATCCACAACTCCGATCCGAAAACGCCAACGATCCTCGTCACCAAGGACATCAACCTGCGCATCAAAGCCGACACTCTGAGCGTGCCTGCGGAGGATTACGAGACGGACCGGGTGTTGATCACCGATCTTTACACAGGGATGATCGAGTTCTCGGTCAGCGGCGACAAGATGTCGCGTTTTCGCAACGAGGGCGAGCTGGAGTTGAACGGGCACGGGCCGTATTTTCCGAATGAATATTGCACGTTGACGGAGGACGTGAATCCGAAGCGCACGGCGCTGACAAAAGTCGATGCGACCGGGAAGAAACTGGTGCCGATCCTTGATTGCCGCGAGGGCATTTGGGGAATCAAGCCGCGAAATCGCGAGCAACATTTTGCGTTCGACGCGCTGCTGGATGACCGCGTGAAGCTGGTGACGCTGATGGGAAAAGCGGGCACGGGCAAGACGCTGATGGCGATGGCGGCGGGATTGAAGCGGACGGTCCTGGACCGGGAATTCCGGCGTCTCGTGGTCGCGCGCCCGACGGTTTCGATGGGGCGTGAACTGGGCTTTTTGCCGGGATCGCTGGAGGAGAAGCTGAACCCGTGGATGCAGCCGATTCACGACGCGCTGGAGTTGTTGAGCGATTTGAACATGGGGTCGGACCACCGGCGGAGCACGGACCTGATGCGGTCGGGAATGATCGTGGTGGAGGCGTTGAGCTATATTCGCGGGCGCAGCATCGCGCACCAGTACATGGTGATCGACGAGGCGCAGAATTTGACGCCGCTGGAGGTCAAGACGATTATCACGCGCGTGGGCCAGAGCACGAAAATCATTTTCACAGGCGACCCCTACCAGATTGACAACCCGTACGTCGATTCGTCGTCGAACGGATTCAATTACATCATCAGCAAGTTTCGCGACCAGCCGATCGCGGCGCACATTGAATTGCAGAAGGGCGAGCGCTCGGAGTTGGCGGAGCTGGCGGCGAACATTCTGTAGGGGGCGATATTTCCGGCTTTGAAGTTGCAGGCGCGGCGGGTAACTTTTGCGCGCGCATGAAACAGAAGGCTTACGCAGCGGCAGGCGTGGATATTGACTTGGGCAACCAGGTCAAGGCGGGTTTGCCGGAGCTGCTCGCCTCGACGCGCCGTCCGGGCGTGCTTGGAAAAGTCGGCGGGTTCGGCGGATTGTTCGAGCTGAACACGAAGGCGTTTCGCCGGCCAGTGCTGGTGTCCAGCGCGGACGGCGTGGGCACGAAATTGAAGATCGCCTTTCTGACCGGGCGGCATGACACGGTGGGCCAGGATCTGGTAAACCACTGCGTCAACGATATTTCCGTGCTTGGCGCGGAGCCGTTGTTTTTCCTCGATTACATCGGCACTGGCAAGCTCAAGCCGCACGTGTTCCACCAGTTGATTAGCGGGTTTGCGCGCGCGTGCCACGAAAACAACTGCGCTTTGATCGGCGGCGAGACGGCCCAGATGCCGGGCTTTTACAAGGAGGGCGAATACGACGTGTGCGGCACGATTGTCGGCGTGGTGGAAAAAGACCGCATGCTCAACGGCAAGGCGATCCGCCCCGGCGACGCGGTCATTGGCATTGCGTCGAGCGGACTGCACACCAACGGCTATTCGCTGGCGCGAAGGATTTTTTTCGAGAAGCTTCGATGGAAACCCGACACTTACGTGCCGGAGCTGCAAAACACAATCGCGGAGGAGTTGCTGAAAATCCACGTCAGCTACGGGCCGCTGATTCAAAAGCTGCTCAAGAAATTCAACGTGAACGGCGGCGCGGGACGGGTCATCAAGGGACTGGCGCACATCACAGGCGGGGGTTTTGTTGACAATATTCCGCGCATCCTGCCGCGGCGCTGCGACGCGGTCATCCAAAAGGGCGCATGGCCGCGGCCGCCCATATTTGATTTGATGTCGGATCGCGGCGGGGTGCCGGAAAACGAGATGTTCCAGGTGTTCAATATGGGCGTCGGAATGGTGGCGGTCGTGGCGGCAGACAGGGCGGAGGCGGCGCTGTCGTTTATTCGCGGGCAAAAGCACTCGGCCTGGATCATCGGCGAGATCGCCAAAGGCAGCGCCACGACGAGGCTGTCATGACTATAATTGAAGAACTGGAATGGAGGGGTTTGGTGGCCGACTGCACGGACGCGCCGGCGCTGCGCCAGCGGCTTGCGTCGGGACCGATCACCTTGTATTGCGGGTTCGACCCGACGGCCGACGGGCTGCACGCCGGCAACCTGGTCCCCCTGCTGGCTTTACGCCGTTTCCAATTGCACGGCCATCACCCGATCTCCGTCGCGGGGGGCGCCACGGGATTGATTGGCGATCCGAGCGGCAAGAGCACGGAGCGGCAGTTGCTGACGCGCGAGGTTCTCGCCGCCAACATCGCGGCGGTGAAGGGGGAACTGAGGCGTTTGCTGGACTTTGACACGGGGACCAATCCCGCGCTGCTTGTGGACAACGCCGACTGGACGGCGCCGGTGAGTTTTCTTGAATTTTTGCGCGAGATTGGAAAACACTTTTCTGTCAACCAAATGGTCGGCAAGGAAAGCGTCCGCGCGCGGATGGAGGACCGCGAATCGGGCATCAGCTACACGGAGTTCAGCTACATGCTGCTCCAGGCGTTTGACTTTTTGAGGCTGCGCCAGGACGTGAATTGCGAATTGCAGATCGGCGGCTCCGATCAATGGGGCAACATCACGGCGGGCATCGACCTCACCCGCAAGAAAATCGGCGCGACCGTTTTCGGATTGACCGTGCCGCTGATACTTAATGCGGACGGCACAAAGTTTGGAAAGTCGGTTTCCGGCGCGATCTGGCTGAACCCGGCCAAGACGAGCGTTTACCGATTTTACCAGTTTTGGATTCGCGCGGACGACCGGGATGTCATCCGTTACCTGAAATTCTTCACGTTTCTGAGCAAGGACGAAATCGAGGCGCTGGCGGCGCAGCACGCGGAAAGACCCGAAGCGCGCGCGGCGCACAAGGCGCTGGCGGCGGCGATGACGGATTTGATTCATGGGGAAAGCGCCACAGCCGAGGCGGTGCGCGCGAGCGAAATCCTTTTTGGCGGCGGGCTGGAGGGAATCTCGGAGAAGACGTTCGGCGAGATCGCAGGAGAGGCGCCGGCGGCATCGGTGGAGCTGGCAAAATTGCAGGGCGATGGGTTGCCGCTGGTGGAGCTTCTGGTTGCGGCGGGATTGTGCGCGTCAAAAGGCCAGGCGCGAAAGGACATCGAAGGGGGCGGCGTCTACGTCAATAATATAAGAGAGGCGAGTCCGCAGGCGCTGGTGCGAAGCGAGAAATTGCTGTTCGGAAAGCGCTTGCTGTTGCGGAAGGGAAAGCGGAATTATGTTGTTGTCACCGCACAATGAGAATCGCTCAACATGAGTCACCGGAGGAAACAGAGAACAAAGGGAATTCAACTCTGTTGTCTTTGTTTGCTCCTGTTTCATTGTTGCTTCTTCTTTTTTGGGGCGCGCAGCCGGCCCACTGCGGCGAACTGGTGTTCATCGGACGCGGCGACAAGAATATTCACGTCGCGCAATTCGACACCAATTCCGGCGCCTTGACGGATTTGCGGGAGGTTGCGCAATTGTCCGCGCCCTCGTTTTTGGCCATCGCGCCCAACCACAAATTCCTTTTCGCAGTGAGCGAAGGCCAGGAGCCCGACACGAGCGCTCTGACGGCGTTCGCCATCAAGCCAGGGGGCGGCCTCAGAATGTTGAACCACCAACTCACGGGCGGGCTTGGGCCCTGCCAGGTTTCTGTTGACGCGCAGACCAAATGCGCGATGGTCGCCAACTACGCCAGCGGCAGCATCGCGCTTTTTCCTGTGGAGAACAACGGATGGCTCGGACCGCTGTGGACGTTTTATCAATATCACGGCTCCAGCGTGAATCCCGAGCGGCAGGCCGGGCCGCACGCACATGCGATCCTGGCCGACCCCGCGGATCGATTCGCTTTCGCGTGCGATTTGGGGCTGGACAAAGTTTTTATTTACAAGATCGATCCCGAGGCGCGCACGTTGCAGGCGAATGATCCGTCGTCGTTCGAGACAAAACCGGGAGCGGGTCCGCGGCATCTGGCGTTTCATCCCAATGGCCGCTTCGCCTATTTGATCAACGAAATAGACTGCACGATCGATTCGTTGGCTTACGACGCCGGAAAGGGCGCTTTGACCGAAATCCAAACCGTCCGGTTGCTGCCTGATGATTTCAAGGGATGGAACACGGCGGCGGAAGTGGCGGTGCATCCGTCCGGCAAATGGGTCTACGGCTCCAACCGCGGCGACAACAGCCTGGTGGTTTTTGCATGCGCCCCGGAGACGGGGAAACTGACGTTCGTGGAGCGGCGTCCTTCCGGCGGCAAAACGCCGCGCAGCTTCGAGATCGATGCGACCGGGAATTTCCTATTGGCAGCCAACCAGGATTCCGGCGCGGTCGTCGTCTTCAGGATCGATCCAGCGACGGGGAAATTGCAGGAAACCGGCCAGAGGGCGTCCTTGCCGATGCCGATGTGCGTCAAGTGCATGGTGGAATAAACGGCCTTCAGCCGTCGGGCGCAAGAACTACGACGGCTCGGCAGGAGCCTCGCCCTACCACGATAACTGATTGAAGCGCAACGGTTTTAGCAGGGCGACGCGCGACGAGGCTCACCCTTCCGAGGCGCTTTTCTCGCGCGGGAAGACCGCGTGCAATTGAAACTCACGGTTGAGCCATTGCTGGAAGGCGGCGACCTGGCGCTGTTCGCGCATGCGTTTCAGATACACCGGAAGCTCGTCCCGCATTTTCGTTTCGTTGACAGGCAGGCGCGCCTTGACATGAATGACAAACCCGCCGTCGCCGGTTGGGACAAACGGCGAGATCGAGCCGTCCGGGACGTTGAACGCGACGGATTGGACTTGTTGCATTTCGGTGCGGTCGGAAATCTCCGGGATGGATGGCGTGGAGAGCGAGAATTCCGAAAGAGAGATTGGCTTCAGGCCCTGGGACTTGCAAAGTTGCTCGAAGCTGCGCGCCTGCGAAGAGGCGGACTTGGCGGCTTCCTCAAAGTTCTTGCCTGCAGTTTTTGCGAGTTCCGCTGCCTTCACGCGGCGGTAGTCGTTGGCGACTTCGTCGTGAATCTCGCTGAGCGGAACGGCGTGGCTGGGCAGGCGCGCCTTGAGGCCGACGACGTAGACGCCATTCTCGGTGATCATGG
>Ga0265338_10006806_pt1 | contig 14400 bp, 15 predicted proteins | sample 42126metaG_FD_193579 | JGI IMG/M metagenome (GOLD analysis project Ga0265338, IMG submission 193579) | Rhizosphere microbial communities from Carex aquatilis grown in University of Washington, Seatle, WA, United States - 4-21-26 metaG | ecosystem: Host-associated > Plants > Roots > Rhizosphere... | reverse complement strand
TCATGCAAAATCCACCGCCACAATTGCCAGCAACGATTCGAGCAGAATTCGCATGAGCATCTCAATTTGAGGTGGGTTGCTGTTTGCCGAGAGGCCAGAGGAGCATGGCGACGCCGGCGAGGGACAGGGACATCAGGCAGATACAGGGGTCGAGGAGGCGTTCGTGCCATCCGGCGGGGCCGCCCATGATGGGAAGGGCGATCACGGCGACGGCGGCGGCGACTGCCAGGCAACTTGGGATTCGATTTAGGTTGTTCATTGGTTTCTCCATGAAGCTGCTTACGCGTGGGGCGTGCCAAGGAACGCGGTTGGTTGTAAAGGTTTGGAACGCAGCGCATTCCATAGAACGGCCGCTATAAACTTCTATTTGAAATAGACTATTTATGTATACCGCCATACATTTACTGTATGGCAACCAAGAGCCTGCCGTCAGAGAGCCGTGAGTTCCTGCAATTGGTTTCGCGGGCGTCGTACATCAATCCCTTCAGCGACGAATACGAGGCGCAGCAACGGAAAATCGCGGGCACGGGCGCGTCGGTCCCCTACCCGGAACAGATCAAGCTGACGGTGGAGCGGTGGAATGATCAGTTGCACAAACTGCACGTGGCGGGCGTGACGACGCTGAAACAGGTTTTAAGCGAAGATCGGGAACTGTTGCGATACGCGTTCCTGTACGAGATCTATCACCGGTTCCTGTCGGCGTTCGACGAACTGATTGCGGACCAGATTGCGGCAGGCGAACGGTCGGCGCCGGTATCATTTGCGGGCAAGGCGCTGGCGCTATTCACGCGGCGAGGGTTTGACGGGGCGGAAGCGAGGCGATACTTTGCGATTTTCTACCAGTTACGGCGGGCGTACTACTTCATCGACCGCGGGCTGGTTGGGACGAGTCCCTGCATGAGGCAGTTGCGGCTGCATCTGTGGAACAACGTGTTCACGCACGACATTCGGTCGTATGAGAAACACCTGTGGAACCGGATGGAAGATTTCTCCACGATGTTGCTGGGCGAGACGGGGACCGGCAAAGGCACGGCGGCGGCGGCGATCGGGCGGTCGGGGTTTATCCCATTCGACGAGAAGCGGGATTGTTTCGCGGAAAGTTTCATGCGCGGGTTCGTGTCGATGAACCTGTCGCAATTCCCCGAGACGTTGATCGAGTCGGAGTTGTTCGGGCACAAGAAAGGGGCGTTCACCGGCGCGGTGGACGATCATCAAGGAGTGTTGGCGCGGTGCAGTCCGCACGGGGCCATTTTTTTGGATGAGATTGGGGATGCGGCGATACCCGTGCAGATCAAGCTTTTGCAGGTGTTGCAGGAACGGACGTTTTCACCGGTGGGCAGCCATGAGAAGGTTCGGTTTCGGGGGCGCGTGATCGCGGCGACGAACAAACCGCTGGATGAGTTGAGGGCGAGCGGACAATTTCGCGACGATTTTTACTATCGGCTGTGTTCGGATGTGATTACCGTGCCGCCGTTGCGTCAGCGGATTACGGAGGATGCGCGGGAGCTGGACGATTTGATTGAGTACCTGATGTTGCGATTGACAGGTGAGCGTTCGCCCGAGGCGGTGGAACTGGTGCACGCGGTGATTCATGATTCGCTCGGGAGAGAATATCCGTGGCCGGGCAACGTGCGCGAGCTGGAGCAGGCGGTTCGGCGGATTTTGTTGACGAAACAATATGACGGCGATCACAAGCCAGTGGCGACGGATGCGCGGTCGCGATTGGTGGCGGGGATTGAAAGGGGAACGCTGGATGCAGACGCGCTGTTGTCGGGATATTGCCGATTGTTATACGACCGGCATGGGACGTATGAGGAGGTGGCGCGGCTGACGCATCTGGACCGGCGGACGGTGAAGGCGTACCTGGAGAAACGGTCAACAGCAGAGGGTTAACCACCCCCGAAAGGGATTCGGAGTAAACTCCGACACCAAGGCAGCAAGGTGCGACAAGTCCTTCTTCGCTGGCGCTACGTCGCGACCCGGGCGGGAGTGAGCGCAATCCTGCTCGACGGCGTTCAGTCCTTGACGGCGAATCCGATTTTGAGGGTCACCTGCCAATGATGCACTTTTCCCTTCATGATATTGCCGCGCGTTTCGACGACTTGGAACCAGGAGAGGTTCTTGACGGTTTTGTGAGCGCGTTTTATGGCGTTGGCAACCGCGTCCTCGATGGATGTGGTGGAGGTGCCGGTGAGTTCGATGAGTTTATAGACTGGATCATTCATGTTTTTTCTTTGCTCCACAGGGATCGCCAGGCCCGGATGGGCGGCGGGGTTATTTCTTTTTAGCGTAGTCGGTCATGCCGCTGATGTCGATGACCACGACGGGTTCGTTGCCGACGACCCAGGCGTCGTGGCCGGGCGGGATGAGGGAGAGGTCGCCGGGGCCGAATTCGTCCTTGGAGCCGTCGTCCATGACGACGTGGAGGCGGCCGGAGATGTGGTATTGGAGGTGGGGGGCGGCGCAGCTGGGGGTTTTGGCGATGGGTTTAACGCAGGTGGACCATTTCCAGCCGGGCTGGAGGGTGGCGCGGCCGAAGGTGACGCCGCCGATTGAGATGATTTCGACGAGGCCTTTGTCGAAGGTGCGTTTTTCGTCGGGCTGGGTGAGTTTCTTTTTCTGCATGGTGCTCATGGTGGTATTCCTTTCTCCGCGCGGTGGCGGGGGTTGGTGGTTGGTGGTAGTGGTGATGGCGTTATGAAAAGGGGTGATGCGTGCGATGCGTTCGGCGATTCGGCGACCCGGGGTGGATACTACCGGATGTGGGAGGGAGTGGGCAAGCGGGGGATAATGAGACAGGGTGAGTCAGGTGGAGTCGGTTGGAGTCAGGAGAAAAGGTGGGGTGGCCCGCGTTAGGCGGGTGAAAGCTTAGTCATTGCCAGTGGCGCGGTGGGGAAGTTACTCTCGCGGGGTGGATGTGTTGACAAATGCGGACCCGGGGGTGGTGTTCGAGGACGAGGAGGTGCTGGTGGTGGCGAAGCCGGGGGGGATTGTGTGTCATTCGGCGCAGCGGCCGGGGCAGGGGTCGTTGGCGGAGTGGTTGCGGGGACGGGGACTGGAGCCGGTGCGGATGGTGAATCGGTTGGACCGGGAGACGAGCGGGTTGGTGGTGGTGGGGAAGACGGAGGAGGCGGGGAGATGGCTGGGGAAGATGGTGTTGCGGAGGGAGATGGAGAAGGAGTATGTGGCGATATGTTGGGGGGAATTTGAGGAGGAACGGGGGGTGATCGATGAGCCGATCGGGGTGAACGGGACGTCGGTGGTTTATACGAAGCGGGTGGTAGCGGCGGGGGGGAAGGCGAGTGTGACGGAGTTCGCCGTGGAGACGCGGCTACGCGGGTTTACGGTGGTCAAACTGCGGCCACGCACGGGGCGGGCGCATCAGTTGCGGGTGCACATGGCGTGGCTGGGGCACGCGGTGGTGGGAGATAAGATTTATGGGCCGGATGAGAGGTGGTATTTGGAGTTCATTGAGAAAGGCGTGACGGAGGAGATGCTGGGAGAATTGTTGATGGCGCGGCATGCGTTGCATGCGGGGCGGACGGCGTTTGTGCATCCGCGGACGCGGCAGAGATGCGAGTTCTGTGCGCCCTTGCCTGAGGATATGGCGACGTTCATCCAGGAGCGCGGCTAGGTGGCGTCCTTGTTCAAGAACGCCGGGTTTCGAAGATTGTGGATCTCACAAATGCTGCTGGCTGTGGGTGGCGCGTCGATGCAGATGGGGCTGCTCGAAGTGTTTCGCGTACACGGGTACGACGTGCGGGTGGAGACGGCCAAGTTTTCGTTCGCGCTGGCGTTGCCGGGATTGGTGTTGGGGCCGTTTGCCATCGCGTGGCTGGATCGGTGGCAACGGCGTAGCGTACTGATTCTCAGCGACGGCATCCGGGCGGTGCTCGTGGTCGGTGTCGTGGTGTGGTTGTTGCCATTGGTTACCGGGCGCCTCGAACAGCGCAGTCTCCTGGCGGTTTACATCGCTGTGGGTGTCATCGGCGCGATCGCGACATTTTACCTGCCGGCGCGTTCGGCACTGTTGCCCAATCTGGTTGAGCCGGCTTCCTTGATGAGGGCCAACGCACTGTTTGCCGCGAGTCTGGCGGTCGCGACCATCGGCGGCAGCGCCGTGGGAGGGTTTGTGGCCGAGCGGATTGGGGTGACAATGGCAGTGTCAGCGAACGCGGTCATGTACATCGTGAGCATGATATACCTAAGCCTCATCCGGGTAGACGCGCACGCGAGTGCCACATCCATAACCGGAATCAAGAAGAGCGGCTGGGGCGAGTTTAGGATTGGCATGATCTATTTATGGGAACACCCATCGGCCATGCCGCTGGTGATCTTATCCGGCGTGTTTGCCTTTCTGCTCGGCATACTTATGGTGGTCTTCGTTGGATACGCCATGAAAACGCTCGGGCTGCAAACTGCCGGCGTGGGATACCTGGTCGCGGCCGGGGGAATCGGCGCGGGTGCCGGAATTGGTCTGCTGGGCCACGGCAAACCATGGACACAATCCGATTGGCTTCCCTTCGTGCAACTCATGCTGGCCGCGGGCGCGTTGATCTGCCTAAGCGTGATCACAAACGCCTGGTTGGCAGCGCCGGTGGTGATTCTGCTGGGCGCCATCGCGGCTACCGTATTGATTTATATCGATGCGAAGCTGCAGGTCGAGGTTGACGACATACGGCGGGGGGCGGTATTCGCCGCTCGCGGAGCCGTCACTTCGGCGACGATGTGTGTGGCGTTCGGGCTGCAGATCTGGACCTCGGTGTTGCGTGAAACTCCACCGCCGACGGTGCTGTTGTGGTTGGGTGAGGGGTCCATGGCGGCGGCGGTCCTCACCGTCGTCATGTTCATGGCACGGCGCAGGCAGGCACAGTAGCTTGACCCATCTGCCGGGCGTCGGTAGAGTTTCGCTGCGGACAACTGCCGGACAGAAGGTTACAGGAACGAATGCTGCAATACGTCCTCCGATTCGTTGCGGGCAAGGATCAGGGCAGGGAATTCCCGCTGCCGCCGGATTTGACCATTGTAATCGGGCGCGTCAGCGATGTGGACCTGTTGTTGCTTGATGAAAAAGTTTCGCGCAAGCACGCGAAGATCTCCATGCGCCAGGGTCAGGTGCTGATTGAAGACCTCGCGTCGAGAAACGGCACGATCGTCAACGGTGCCCGTATTCGTAGTGTCGAGTTGAAAGAAGGGGACCAGATCATCATCGGCGCGTCGACCATGAAGTTGGTGTCCCTTGGCGAAACAAAATCACGGTCTACGCCGCCCGCCACCCCGAACGCACAAGCCGTCAGCAGCAGCCCATCTTCGGCCGGTTCATCACTCATTTCCGGTTCCATCAGCGAGATGCCCCTGCCTGACCTGTTGCAGTTGTTTGACAATTCGCGCAAGAGCGGCGTCCTGACGATTCGTTCCGGCCAAGGCGTTGGCAGGGTATACCTTCGCGAAGGCCAGGTGTACTACGCCGAAGTCGAAGCCAACCCGATCGTGAAACCGCGTAAAGCATTTAACCGCATGTTTGCCTGGACGGAAGGCGCGTTCGATTTGAAACCGCTCGGCGAACATATCGCGCCGGAAGAATTCACCGAATCGACAATGTCGCTGGTTCTGGAGGGAGTGCGACAGTTGGACGAAATCAGGATACTGGAACCAAAACTACCACGACACGGCGCACACTTACACGCGGCCGAACCGCTCCCCGGCAACCTGCGCGACCTGGCAACCGAGGAGATCCAATTATTCCAGCTCGTGTTGCATCACGGTCTTCTGGAGGCGGTCATCGACAATTTTCCGGGCTCGGACTTCGAGGCGTACACGTGCCTGCTGGATTTGATGCGGCGGGGATTTGTGACATTTGGATGAGACGGCGGCCCTAACCGGATTTCTTGCGGAAGGGCGAGTACAGGTTGAAGTAAATGCCGCACAACGGGCGAGCGTCGGCATTTTCACTGAGCATGATGGTCACCTGACGATCCAGCGCAATGCCGTGACGCAATCCTGGCGCCCGATTCTCAAATGCTGTGATCGCCTTGCCCATCAACGAATGCAAGCTCTTGAGAAATTCATCAGGTGTCTTCTCGACGCACACGATGAATTTGTCATAGTTCTTCACCGCGCCGGCAACCTCCTGTTGGAAATCTTCTACAACCAAACCCATGATGCCCCCATTAGTATCACATCCCAGCCGCGCTGCAAGAACCGGTCGACCCGAGGTTGACCGACCACGAAGATTTCTACCCGGAACGCGGAATTTGGATTGACTCGCACGATGAGCCGCGCCATGGTAGAAGAACGGTTTCCACCAAGGAGGGGCCGTGATAAAGTTTCGTTGCCTGAATTGTGGCCAGAAACTGGCCGTCAGTGAGGATGGTATTGGCGCCGTGGTTTCCTGTACAAACTGCACGGAGCGCATTGTTGTCCCTCCCTATTCCATTACAGAATTCCTTCGAGCAGAACCGACCCGGTTTCACAGCGCGCCCGCCGTGGGCGGCTTGGAACTGATTTGTCCCGGGAAAGCGCCTGTCGAAGTTGCCCCAACTTCCTTGCGGGCGGCACTGGTTCCCCAGCTGGCGCGCCTGATGATGAATCGACTCGTGCAGGCGCTCTTTTCACAGCGAGAAAATCTGATCGACACGCAAACCGAGGCCACGAAACGCATGGCCGAGTTGGAGGAACGGATCGCCAAGGCCCAGGAGGGCGTGCAGAAGAGAATCGCCGCTTATGAAGCGCGTATCGCCGAATTGGAACGCCAGTTGACCGCAAAGGAGCAGGAGAAGCACGATCTCATCCGGGCGAATTTCCAGCTTGCCAAAAAGGCACTGGAAGCCGAGAGCGAGACGCGCCCCAGCCGCGTGAATCTACGCGACTCCGGGTTTCTGCTGCGCGCGTAACGCCTGTTCGTAGCACTGCAGCGCTTCGCCGTAGCGTTCCAACCGATTGAAGACCCCGCCCTTGCTCAAGTAGGCCATCGTCATCGAATCGTCCAGGGCGATGGCACGGTCATAGCAGTCGATCGCCTCGTCGAGTTTCCCAAGGCGCTCGAGCGCGATGCCTTTCTTGACGAACGCTTCCGCATTCGTGGAATCGAGCGCGATCACTTCGTCGAAGCACGCGAGGGCAGTATCAGCCTGTTGTAGATTGAGAAGCGCCTGGCCCTTCCCAAGCAGCAGGGCAATTCGGGCGTCGCGCTCGGCCCTCTCACTCTTGGGATTCGTTGCGGCCGGTTCCAATTCGGCCGACTCTTTCAGCTCCGTCATCTCCGAGGGCCGTCCATCGGCGTCAGGCGATGGTTCAACCGTTTTCTTCAACGTGGGTCCTTCGATGACTGACGCCGGTTCTGCGGTGCCTTCGATTTCGTTGATGCGTTTCTCCAGCCGCTCAATGGTGTTGAGGAACCGCGCGGTGGACTGCTCGACGCGATTGGCGGGGACCACCTGCGTCCCGCCGCCGTCGCTGAGCGCGGGGGTCGCGAAGCCGGGGCCGAGCATCTGGCCGGTAAACTGGGCGATCATGGTTTCCGTGCGTCGATTCATGACCCGCAACAGGAACACTGCAAAGAAGAGCATTCCGAAGAATCCGGTGCCGGCAAAAATCCCCACCATGATCAGGGTGAACCGATGCGCGTTCTGCATCGATTCGATCTCGTGTTCGCGCTGCGCCGTGACGGACTGCTCAATGCGGTTCAGGCGCGCTTCCACCTCTTCATTATTGCGCTTCACTGCGGCCTCGGCATCCTGGCGAGCTTGTTCCAGCGCGCGCGCGTTCGTGCTGGCGTCCTGGCGGGCCTGCTCGATCTCCCGCAACATGGATTGCTGCTGCTCCTGAAGCTGCTGGTACGATTCAATGACGTGTTTGGACCAGACAGCATCATTTTCGCCGGGTGCGGCGTTGGTTCCCGCAGCTCCGAAAGCCTTTTGGGCGGCAACAGATAGGCATAGCGCCACTACCAAAGCGGCGATGGCCGAGACTGGTCTCGGACTTCTGTGATTTCCTCCCATAATTCGAGGTCCCCGTCGCAAACGTTACGGGAATCCCATGGGGAATTCAATCCGAAAATCCACTCAAACGGCGATCCTCACGGCACAAGACGAGCCGGACCGTTGACAGGCGACGGCCGCAAACTTATAGTCGGCACGTTGTGTTTTTCGACAAGGGGGGATGACCGACCAGTGCCTGAGATCGCATACGTCAACGGAAAGTTTCTGCCTTTGGAACAAGCCACTGTCCGCGTGGAGGACCGCGGCTTTCAGTTCGCCGATGGTGTCTACGAAGTCCTGCGCACATACGGCGGCAAGCCGTTCGCGGTGACCGAACACCTGGCACGGCTTGCCCGCAGCCTTGGAGCCCTCGAACTAAAAGCACCGGCGAGCGCGGAACAGTTGAAATCCATCATTCACGAAGGGATTCAACGCTCCGGGTTTGCCGAGGCGACCGTCTACCTGCAAATCACCCGGGGTTGCGCGCCGCGCCATCGCGGGATGCCGACGGGCGTGGAGCCGACCATCGTGATGACCGTGCGCGAACTCGGGCCGGCGGCGACATCCCTTCGCGGAGACGGCATTGCGGTCGTCACCCTACCGGAGTTTCGCTGGGCGTGGTGTGACATCAAGAGCATCGCGTTGTTGCCGAGCGTGCTCGCCTATCGGGCGGCGAAGAAAGCGGGCGCGGATGACGCGATCTTTGTCGAGGACGACGGGACGGTAAACGAGGCGACGGGGGCCAATGTGTTCGTCGTCACGCGCGGGCGATTGCGCACGCCGCCGATCAGCACGCGCATTTTGCCCGGCGTCACGCGCGACAAGATCCTGGAGGTGGCCCGCGCGGCGGGAATCGAAACCGCCGAGGAACGGATCGCGAAATCGGAACTCTACGCGGCGGCGGAAGTGTTCCTCACAAGCACCACTGCTGTGGTAGTGCCGGTAGTGACGGTGGATGGACAACAAATTGGCACAGGGAAGCCAGGGCCCACGTCGGCGCGGGTGTACGAGCAGTTTGCTCGGATGTTTATTCGCCCGTAACGACCCCCCGGTAGCGGTGGCGGCGTTGAAGTGGCTCCCATTGAGGTGGTTTGCCCGGCTGTTGACAATCAAGTCACGCCTGCTATGATGCGCGTTCCCTTACCGGGACTGACACATGAAACGGACATATCAACCGTCCAAGATTCGGCGGCAACGAAGATTCGGGTTTTTGAAACGGACGCGCACGAAAAGTGGCCGCGCGACCTTGCGTCGGCGTCGCCGCAAGGGACGCAAGCGCCTTTCTGTGTAAGGCGTAGGCCGCGATGACGGCTGGATGGAGGCCGGGTTGCATGGCAGCAACACATTGCCGAAAAGCGAGCGACTCCAGCACGGTCATCAGTTCCGGCAGGCGTATGAACACGGGCGCAAGTTCGTCGGCAGGCTCTTTGTACTCTATGTGGTCGATGAACCGACAGAGCAGCCACGCGCCGTGGGTATGGTCACCAGCCGCAGGGTCGGCAACGCGGTGACGCGGAATCGCGCGCGGCGGTTGTTGCGCGAAGCGTATCGGCTGAACAAACGGAAATTCAAAACCAATTTACTGATTGTCATGGTTGCCCGCAGTGCTATCAATGGAAAGCGCCTCGTGGATGTGGAGGCGGAGTTGTTGCGACTGTTCCGCGCGGCGGGCGCCATTAACGAGACGTGATCAAGCGTTTACTTTTACTTCTTCTGCGACTGTACCGATGTCTTCTGTCGCCGCTGAAGATGCTGTTGCCGGCGCCGCCCCTGACGGGCGGCTGCTGCCGATTCCATCCCACCTGTTCGTGCTACGCGTATGAGGCCATCGAGAAACTCGGCCCCGCGCGAGGCGTATGGCTGACGGCGAAACGATTGGCGCGGTGCCATCCGTTTACCGAAGGCGGCCTTGACCCGGTGCCTGAACGATGATGGACCGGAAAACAATGTTGGTCGTGGTGGCCTGCCTGATCGCCCTCATCGCGGCACAACGGCTGATCAACACAATTTATCCGCCGAGACCGAAGGCGCCGCGCCCGCCGATTGCGGCTGTCACGAACGCCCCGGTGCCGCCAGCGGAAACGGCGAAGCCGGCGGAGAAGACGGCCGACACGACGCCTGAGATCAAGGCGGAGTCCTCAGCGCCGCGTCCGTCTGAAGAGATCGTCACGCTGAGCAATGATTTCGTCCTGGTGGATTTCACCAGTTGGGGCGGAGGCATACGCTCGGTTGAGTTGCTCAGGCACAAGGCCACCGGCCATGGTTCCGCGACGCTGAACGGGTCGGGTCTGGTGCCGGCACTGTCACTCGTCGGGATACCGGGCGCGGGAAGCAACGACGTGTTCGCCATCCAGCGATTGGATGAAAAGACCATTCAGTTTCGCAGCGGCAACGGCGTCCTCAAAACCATCACGCTCAGCAACGAGTATGTGATGGTCGCCACCGTGCAGATGCCAGCCGCGCTGGCGCCCACCGGTAAGGCGAGCCTCGTGGTGGGCACGGCAGAGCCGACCCAGCTTCGTGAGGTGCCCAATTATCTGGTGGTGGATTGGGAGGGCGCGTCGAAGTTTCACAATCGAACGGAACCGTCGATCGTGAAGCGGGAAAGAGCCGGCACAGCGCACGATGACATCCACGCCGGATGGGTCGCGGTCAAGAGCCAGTACTTCACCATGGTGTTGTCGCCGACAACCAACGTGACGGGAGTGACATACGCGACGGTGAGTTTGGCGACGCCCGTGCCCGCGCCGACCAATCACGGCGTCACAGCCGTGGCCGATGTGCCCCTGACCCTGGGTACGAATGGCAGCGCGTCGTGCACCTTCACGTTCTATACCGGGCCAAAGGATTATGACCGTCTGGCGGCTTTGGGCAGCCATCAGGAAGAACTGATGGATTTCGGGACGCCTCTTGATCTGTATTCCGGTTTGTTCGGGTTCCTGTTATTGCGCAGCTTGAATTTCTTCTATCGGCTCGTGCCAAGTTACGGCGTAGCTATCATCCTCGTCACGATCACGCTGAAGATCATTTTCTGGCCGATCCAGGCCAAGAGCATCCAATCGATGAAGGCGATGCAGAAGTTCCAGCCCTTGATGAACAAGCTGCGCGAGAAATACAAGGACGACCAGCAACGGTTACATCAGGAAATGATGAAGCTGTACAAGGAGCACAAGATCAACCCATTTTCGGGCTGTCTGCCGATGCTCGTCCAATTGCCCGTGCTCATCGCGTTTTACCGGGTCCTGGTTAACGCTATTGCGCTGCGCGGCGCGCCGTTTCTGTGGATCAAGGACCTGGCGCAACCCGACACCATCGCGAGCTTCGCCGGTCTCGATATCAATCTGCTGCCGATATTGATGGTTGCCGGGACGTATGGGCAGCAGAAACTCACGCCTACGGGCGGCGACCCGCAGCAACAGAAGATGATGGCGTTTATGCCCTTGATGATGTTGTTCTTCTTCTACAAATTGGCCGCCGGGCTGACTTTGTATTATACGCTACAACAAGCACTTTCGCTGCTGCAGCAGTATTGGGGTATGCACAAGACGGGCGACGCGGCGACGGCTGTACCCATTACTTCCGCTGGAAAGGCGAAATGAATTTCGGTAGGATAATGTACAAATTGGCATCAACGGGCGTCGTAGCTTCACCCTGACGCAATCAGGATTGCCCCGCCGAGCGGGCAGGCCGAACGCCCAAAACAATAGGAGCATAGCCATGGAAACTGAAACACCGATCCCGGACGCTTCCTCTATTCCCTCCGGCCCACTACCCGATCCTCGCGCCGCTTTACAGACGATGCTGGACGGCCTTGGCCTCCAGACCAAAGTCGAGGCGGTCACTATGGATGGTTCGACCCTGTTGCACATCGCCACGGTCGAACCCGGCCGCCTCATCGGTAAACACGGCCAGACCCTCAGCCAACTGCAATTCCTGTTGAATCGCATCCTGCAGCGGATGCATCCCGAGGCCCCGCGCGTGATTGTCGATTGCGAACGCTACCGCGAACGCCAGCGCGACGACATCCTCAAGAAAGTTCTCGATGCCGCCGACCGGGTCCGCCGTTGGGGCGACGCCGTGAAGATCGGGCCGTTTAACGCCTTCGACCGCCGCGTCATCCACCAACATATGGAGAGGGATCGCGAACTGGAAGCCATCAGCGAAGGCGAAGGCGACGAAGCCGGTATGAAAAAGATGATCATCCGCGTCCGCGAAAAACCGGCGGCGTGACCGAATATTTGATCGCCGAAGCCAGAGGAGAGGTGAAGAGCCGACGCGCGTTTGACTCAGGTCTTCTGACCGCGCCGATCACTTGTACCGCAACAATCGCATCGCATTTAGGATCACGATGACGCTGCTGAATTGGTGGGCGATAGCGCCACCGATCATGTGGAGATGGCCAGTAGCGGCGCTGGAAACCATCACGACATTGTAGGCGAGCGCGAAGATCAAACCCTGCTTGATGACACTCAAGGTGTGCCGGCTCAGGCCGACGGCGAACGCGATTTTCGAGAGATCGTCGGCCATCAACGCGATGTCGGCGGCTTCATGCGCCACGTCGGTTCCGCTCACGCCCATCGCGATGCCGACATCGGCCACCGCCAGCGCGGGCGCGTCGTTCACGCCGTCGCCGACCATTGCGACACCGCCCGCGCGTCCCATCCGCTTCAGGGATTCGATGTGTTCCGCTTTCTGTTCCGGCAACACATCGGCCTTCACTTCGTCGAGTCCGAGCTTTCCGGCGATCTGCATGGCGACACGCCGGTTGTCGCCGGTGAGCATAACGACCTTCTCGACACCGAGACCACGTAACTCATGGATTGCTTCATCGGCTTTGGCGCGCACGGTGTCCGCCACACAAATCGTGCCACAAACCTCGCCGTTGTGCGCCACGACAATGGTCGTGTGACCTTCGTCGTGATGCTCGTCCATGTGGGTATGTAGCGCATCGCTCATGACTATCGATTGGTCGTCCATCAACCCTGTCTGCCCGACGACAAGTCTCTGGCCGTGATGTTCCGCGACGACGCCGCGGCCGTGGTGCGCCTGGAATTTTGACGGATCTTCCGTCGCCAGACCCAACGCGACCGCCTTGCGCATAATGGCGCGGGCCACGGGATGGGCGCTCATCTTCTCGGCGACGGCAGCCATCTCGACCAGTTCCGCTTCGCTATGTTCGTCAAACCGGCTGACGTGCGTGACTTCCGGTTCGCCGTGCGTGAGCGTGCCCGTCTTGTCAAACACGATCGTGTGCAGCCGCGCCGTCGCTTCAAGGTATTGTCCGCCCTTGATGAGCACGCCGGCACGCGCCGCCCGGGCAATGGCGGCCATCACAGCGGTCGGCGTCGCCAGAATCAATGCGCACGGGCAGGCGACAATTAGCACCGTGATTGCTCGCGCCGTGTCATGGGTGAAAATAAACACCAGCACGGACAACATGAGCATCACGGGCACCATCCAACCCGCCGCGCGGTCGAGTGTGCGTTGAATCGGCGCTTCGCGTTGCTGCGCCTGTTCGACCAGTTGCGCGATACGCGCGAGCGTCGTGTCTTCACCGACTCGTTTCGCCTCGATGATCAACGCGCCTGTTTCCGCCAAGGTGCCGACAAACACTTCGTCGCCTTCGCTCTTGTCGACGGGCATGCTCTCGCCCGTCACGGGCGCTTGGTTCACGGATGCCATGCCGCTTTGCACCACGCCGTCCACAGGGACGCGTTCCCCCGCGCGTACCACCACGATATCGCCCACCCGTAATTCCGAGGCGGCGACTTCCGCTTCCTTGCCGTCGCGCCGCACGCGCGCGGTGGGTGGTGCCAACGAAAGCAGGCTTCCAAGAGATCGCCGGGCGCGGCGCACCGTGTATTCCTCCAGTTGCGCCCCGAGCAACATGATGAACGCGACTTCACCCGCCGCCACAAATTCGCCGACCGATGACGCGGCGATGACGGCGATGGCCACCAGCACATCGGCATCCAACCGTTTCGCAAACAACGCCTTGATCGCGCGATGGAAAATCGGCCACGCAGCGAGGACCAGCGCAACGATTACCAACGTGGTGGCGACCGTCGCCGGCACGAGTTTGGTTGCACCGAGTACCCAGCCCGTGAAAAGCAACGCGCCGATGCCGATGACCTTGATCAGAGCGCCACGCGCGGCGCGGCCTTCTTCGATGTCCCGATTACGAACCGGAGGACGGGCGTTGTATCCCGCACGCTTGACGGCATCAATGAGTGACTGCTCGGTGGCGGCGGGGTCCTGCACATCGATGGTGGCCGTTTTCGTGACAAAATTGACGGAAGCTTTCGCAACGCCCGGCACAGTGCACAGCGACTTTTCCACTGCCTTGGCGCAACTCGCGCAGGACATACCATCGACCTGTAATTTGAGCGTTTTCATGTTGTCCAGCATGACCACCATAGCT
>Ga0265338_10006805_pt1 | contig 14402 bp, 12 predicted proteins | sample 42126metaG_FD_193579 | JGI IMG/M metagenome (GOLD analysis project Ga0265338, IMG submission 193579) | Rhizosphere microbial communities from Carex aquatilis grown in University of Washington, Seatle, WA, United States - 4-21-26 metaG | ecosystem: Host-associated > Plants > Roots > Rhizosphere... | reverse complement strand
ACGCTTTTTCCGTGAGCAAGATGGTCTATCTCTCGCTCGGGTCGAACATCGGCGACCGCGAGCGGAACCTGCGCGACGCCGTGGACCTTCTCGCCGAGCCTCAACTCCGGGCCGTGCGCGTCTCGTCTTTTTACGAGACCGAGCCGCTGGACGTTCATGACCAGCCCTGGTTCTTGAACGCCGTGGTGGAGGCCGAGACGGATTTGTTTCCGAAGCAGTTGCTGGCGCGGGTGCAGCGAATCGAACAGGTGCTCGGGCGGCGGCGGCTCAAGCCCAAGGGCCCGCGCACGATCGACATCGACATCCTGCTTTATGGCGGGGCGGTGATCGACGCGGACGAGTTGCAGGTGCCGCACCCGCGGCTGGCCGAGCGGCGGTTCGTGCTGGAGCCTTTGGCCGAGCTGGCCCCGAACCTGCGTGATCCGGTGACAGGCCGGTCGGTCGCGGAGATGCTTGTTGCCGTGGCGAAACAGCAGGTGCGGCGGGTGGGGTGAGGATGCCGGCCCCAGGCGCCGAGACGAGTCTCGGCGCGGCAGCAGGAGTGCCTGCGCCACGGAACAAGGAACTTCCCGGCGCGGGGGATCGTATCAGAACCAGAGGGAGAAACATGCCAATTCGCCTCAGAACCACGCTTATCGCCATCGCTATGCTCTCGGCCGCCCTGCCTGGACGGGCCGCCGCCCAGGGGCTACCGCCTTTGATCGACCGGCAATTGCTGTTTGGAGATCCCGAAATCATCGGCGCCGAGCTGTCGCCCGACGGGCGCTATCTCGCCTTCATCAAGCCCTGGAAATCGACGCGCAACGTCTGGGTCAAAAAGATCGACGAGCCATTCAGCGCCGCACGGCTGCTCACAACCGAGACGAAGCGGCCCATCCCCGGCTTCCTGTGGACGCGCGACGGCAAGTATGTCGTCTATGTCAAGGACACCGACGGCGACGAGAACTTCAACGCGTTCGCGGTGGATCCCGCAGTGGCGCCGCCGGCCGGAGCCGACGCCCCTCCCTCGCGCGACTTGACCGGACTGAAGGGTGTGCGGGTGGAACTCTTCGCCGCGCCGAAGAACGATCCCGACATCGTTTACATCGGGCTCAACGATCGCGACAAGGCGTGGCATGACCTCTACAAGCTGAAGATCTCGACCGGCGAACGCACCCTGATCCGCAAGAACACGGAACGGATCGCCGGCTGGAACTTCGATCTGCAGGGACAGCTTCGCCTGGCCTTCCGCGTGGCCGACAACGGGGATCAGGAACTCCTGCGCGTGGATGCCGACGGCTTCAAGAAGGTCTACACATGCACGGTCTTCGAATCGTGCGGCCCGGTGCAGTTCCACAAGGACGGCAAGCGCGTTTACATGGAGACCAACAAGGGTGACGACTCTGACCTCACCTCGCTGGTCCTGTTCGATCCGCAAACCGAGAAGCTGGAGAAGGTGGAGTCCGATCCGCTGAACAAGGTGGATGTCGGCCAGGAGCTGTTCTCCGAGGCCACCGACGAGCTGGTGCTCACCACTTACACGGACGAGCGCACGCGGAGGTACTTCAAGGACAAGAAACTCGAAGCCGACTACAAGTGGCTGGAGAAGAAGCTGCCGGGCCTGGAGGTCGGGCTCGGTTCGCACACCAAAGACGATCGCCTCTGGCTGGTGACTGCCAACGGCGACACCGAACCGGGCGAGACGTATCTGTTCGACCGCCAGACTCACAAGCTGACGTTGCAGTACAAGATCCGCGAGAAGCTGCCCCGCGAGAGCCTGGCTTCGATGCAGGCCATCACATATAAGTCGTCCGACGGACTGGAAATCCCGGCCTACCTGACATTGCCGAAGGGCGTGCCGGCGAAGGCGCTGCCCACTATCGTGGTGCCGCATGGGGGCCCGTGGGCTCGGGACAATTGGGGCTATCACTCGATCACGCAGTTCCTCGCCAATCGCGGCTACGCCGTTCTGATGCCCAATTTCCGCGGCTCCACGGGCTATGGCAAGAAGTTCCTGAATGCGGGCAACGGGGAATGGGGCGCGAAGATGCAGGACGATATCACCTGGGGCATGAAGTATCTGGTGGCCCAGGGGACAGCCGACCCGAAGCGCCTGGGCATCGTCGGCGGCTCCTATGGCGGCTACGCCACGCTGGCCGGTGTCGCCTTCACTCCCGATCTGTACCGCGCGGCGGTGGACATCGTGGGCCCGTCAAACCTGATCACGCTGCTCGAATCCATCCCGCCCTATTGGGAAGCCGGGCTCAAGATCATGTACGCACGCATGGCCGATCCGGGCACGCCGCAGGGCAAGGCCTGGCTCGCGGAGCGCTCACCGCTCACGAAGGCGTCGAGCATCAAGACTCCGCTGCTGGTGGTGCAGGGTGCCAATGATCCGCGCGTCAATCGCCGGGAAGCGGAGCAGATCGTCATCGCGCTGCGCGATCGCGGGTTCCCGGTGGAATACATGCTCGCGCCGGACGAGGGCCACGGGTTCCAGCGTCCAGTGAATAACATGGCCATGTTCATGGCTACTGAGAAGTTCTTTGCTCAGTATCTGGACGGCCGCTATCAGACGGACGGGACGCCGGAAGTGGTGGCCCGCCTCAAGGAAATCACGGTCGATCCGAAGACCGTGACCGTCTCGAAGGTCGTCGATGCGGGTGCGGTGGGCGTGCCGGCGGTGACCGTGGCCATGCAGCCGGGCACATGGAAATACAAAGCCGGGATTGAGATGGGCGCCCAGAAGGTGGCGCTCAGCCTAACCACCACGATTCAGGAGGAAAACGGCGCATGGACGGTCAGCGATGTGGTGGAATCGCCCATGGGAGGGATGACCGACACGGCCACGCTCGAAAAGGGAACGCTGATTGTCCGCAAGCGCAGCGTCAAGCAGGGGCCGGTGACGATAGACCTTGCAGTGGACGGCAGCAAGGCATCCGGTTCGATGAACATGAACGGGAAGGAGACGCCGATCTCGGCCGATCTGGGCGGTCCGCTGTTCGCCGAAACGGGCGGCCCACAGTGCGTCGCCCTGTTGCCGCTGGCCGACGGCTACACCACGACATTCCGCAATTTCGATCTGCAGAAGCAGAGGCTGCGGCTGATCGCGCTCAAAGTGGCGGGGTCGGAAAGCGTCACCGTTCCGGCGGGCACCTTCGATACGTTCAAGATCGCGCTTTCCTCGGCCGATGGCGGCTCGGAGAATGCGACCATTTGGATCGCGAAGGATACGCGCAAGGCGGTGAAGGTGGTTGCGGTGCTGGCGGAGATGGGCGGCGCGACGCTGACGGCGGAATTGGAGTAGGACGGCGAGGCCCGGAGTCACCGCGCCCGCGCGCGGCGCACGTACGCCAGCAGTTGATATCCGAGAACGATGGCGGCCAGCAGCGCCGCAATCGCCCAAGTCAGGTCGCCCAGAACCGCGCCCAAGGCCGTCACGCGGTCGCTGAAGAACCGGCCCAAAGAGATGAACACCACCGCCGCCGTGAGTTCGCCCAGAGCGTCCCACAAGAGGAATCGGTGCCACGGGTAGCGCGCGGTGCCGCTGGCCAGATTGATCCACGGCCCCAGCGGACTGAGCAGCCAGCGGGTGATATAGATGCCGGGACCGCCCCACGCTTTCGCCTTGGCTTCCATGGCCTCAAGGCCGGCATGCTTTCCGAACACGGCGCTGAGCCTGGCGATGGCGGCCGGGCCTCCCCAGCGCCCGATCGCATAGCCTGCCTGATCGCCGAGGATGGAACCGGCGCCGGCTGCGCCAATGGCCCACCACAGGTTCACGGCGCCCTGCGAAACCATGGAGCCCACCACCACCAAAAGGAGCGTGATGGGCAGCGGCACGCCGACGGCCGCAATGGTCACGATTCCGAAAAGGGCCGGGGTGCCGTACTCCGACACCGCCGCGAGGATCTGATTGTTCATCACGGCCGGGGGGGCGGGTGCGCTGCCTCATCGAGGGCGCGCTGCAATTTGGCCATCACTTCAGGGGTGGGGCGGTGCAGGTCGCTGGCGATGCGGCGAACCGATCGCCGGTCGCGCGGCTGTCTCGGCTGAACCCCGATGGCTTGAAACAGTGTAGAGGGCGGGACGTGGTGACTGTGAGCGATGAATGGGACCGACATCCATTCCTGGATGGGCTCATTTTCCCCGCGCATGTGCCGCGCCCGCCGTCCGGCGCGGAACGCGAAGACGAGCGTGAACGTGATCGCCACCACGAAGGCGAGGCCCACGGCCAATACGCGCCGCCACGTTTGTCCCACAGATTCAATATAGCTGGTAAGCGCTCCGCAACTCGGGAGGGAACGGCCGCGAACCATTCGCAGCCGTCCTCCGCGAACCTGGAACACCCGGCCGCCGGGCGTGAATGTTCGGAGGCTTAGCGTCCCTCGTGATCGTGGCCCTGCTGGTAGCCAGACTCGTATGCCTTTTGGTCTTCGTCTTTTTTGAAGTGCCGCTTCTTGCTGTGATCTCGCTTGTGCGCCTGGTCATCCCGGCCTTCGCGCACGCCCTGCTGGTAGGTCTTGTTGTTCGAATAATCCCGCTGCTCGGCCTTGTTATTCGACGAATCCTGGCCGTGGTCCTGGGCCACAGCTTGTAGCGCGCCTCCGCCGATCCCCACCGCTACGGTCAAAACCCAGATACAACGTTTCAAGTTCATTTTCATAAAGAATCATCCCTTCGTGTTTTATCTCGAAGCCAGGATTCTCTGTGTGTCCTGGCCACCCCTCTCCATGGGCACGCCGATGGCCGTCCAAGCGGCGTGCTGCGAGCGGCGGCTAGGGCCTGGCGCGTGCAGAATCCGCTCCAACGAGTGCAACCTTTGCTCCCCCCAGCCCCGTGGTCGAACCCGCATTTACCGTTCCCTGAACGGCACTGTGCGTGCTCTGACATTGTCTGGGTAGCCCTGGAGGGAAATCATGAGGATCTGTTCAACGACGATTGCCGGAGCGGTTTTGACGACCCTCCTGTTTGCGAGCTTTGCGTTCGCGCGCGACCACAGCTTGCTGAACGGCACTTGGACGCTGGTGCCCGCCAAGAGCGATTTTGCCGGCCAGCCCGTCGTTCAAACCGGGACCGTGACGATCGCCGACAAGGAAGGCATCATCATCGTCACTCGCAGCTTTGCGTATGCGGGGGCCACCGAGACCTTCTTCTACCGCGACATCACCGACGCCGAGAATAACGCCACGATCCGTACCGGCAAGGACCTCAAGAGCAAGACCAGATGGGACCACGACGTCCTGAAGGTAACGACCACGGAATCCGGCGCGGTCACCCTGGAAAGCTACTCACTCACGGCGGATGGCACGATGATGGTCAGCGTCGTCAGGCCGGAGCACACGCCTATCGCCCTCGTCTTCCGGAAGCAGTAGGGGCGCGGAGCCGGTTCGAGGCTACTCCTCTGTCAGACCGGCCATCCACTCGGGGTGATCCGAACGGCGGGTGTCATCGATGATGCGCCCGGTCGCTACGTCACGAAGCGCGCAATGCGGAGGGGAATTGCCGAAGGGATGAAGGGAGTTCTCGCAGTAGGCGACCTGCTTCCCGCCGGCGACAAACTTCCAGGCCCAGAAGACCGGGTCGGCGGAGAAGGCTCGCAGAGGCTTGCCGGGAGTGAAGATGATTAGCCCAAACGCGATCGGATAGGTGGTGGACGGATTGAAAGACTCAACCAGCCACCCGGCCGCCTGGTGGTCGTCGCTCAGTTGTGGGTCGGTGCAGGACGCCTGGTAGTCGACCTTCGGCGGTCGAAACGTGGTGCCATCGCTGAAGGTGATCACAACGGTTTTGTTAGGGCCGGAAACGTCGACGTCCGAGATGGGCAGGCGCTTGGAACGCAAGACCGCAAGCCTTGCCGACGCTTTGGACTCGAGGACGACGTCTCGGAGGTCGACGTCTTTGTCGTCCACGAACCCTCCGTCCTGGGCCGCTACGAATCCCGGCTTGTCGACGTCCACGTAGTGCAATCCGTTCCGCACTCTCGGAAAGGAGAAGCGGCCATCCGGGCCGGTCTGCATGGGACTGTTGTCGCCGCCGCCATCGAGGTCCACCTTCGCCCCGGCGACTGCGACTCCGGATCTGTTCACCACCCGGCCTGAAAACCGATAGGTGTCAGGCTCGTCGTCATCGGGCTGGCATCGGACAGGGATGGCGAAGAGCGTGACGAGGGCGATGACGGCCGGCAGCCGGTTGAACATGCAAGGGAATTCTATCTCACCGTCACCTTGCCCGTCATGCGAGGGTGCAGCGAGCAGAAGTACGGAAACTCGCCGGCTTTCGCGAAGGTGTGCGAGAACTTCCCGCCGGTGTCGAGAAGCGGCGAGGCAAAAGCCTTCGTGGTGCTCACCACCGTGTGGGGCACGTCGTCGTGATTGATCCAGGTGACCTCGGCGCCGCTTTGCACGGTCATCAGCCCGGGCGTGAACGTGAAGTTGTCGATTTTGACCTCGGGATCCGCGGGGGTCCCGCCGCCTTCCAACGTCGAATCGACGATTGCGAGCGAGTGCTTCCCCTCGATGTAGTGAACGTTGGTCAGGCCCAGGTAACTCCGTAGCTGCTCCGCAGGAACCTTCATGGGACCCGGCGACGGCGCCAGGCCGGGTTGCGGCTGCGGAAAGGCGGTGGAACAGGCGGTGTGAAACGTTATGTTACCTTCCACCTTCTGGATGGTCTGGTGGATGTGGCCGTTGAGCACGGTCACGGAACCGAACCGTTTCAGATACCCCAGCGCCTGCGCGCCGTCATCGGTTCCCCAACCCCAGTCGGGGTAAATCGTCCACAACGGCATGTGGGCAAACACCACGATGGGCGTGCTGGCGGAGAGCGACTTCACGTCGTCCTCCAGCCATTCGAGTTGCTCCTGGCCGAGCGAGCCGAGGCCACCCGCCTTGAGGTCGAGCACGTTTACGAGCCCGATGAAGTGCACGCCCTTCTGATCGAAACTGAACCAGCCCGAGCCCTTGGTCCCCTTGCCGTAGCGCTCCAGGTACTGCTTGCCGTTGTCAGTCAGAACATCGTGCTCGCCGGGGACGTAGAAGACTCGCCCGGCCTTCGCGGTCTGGAGAACTTTGTCGAGCGTATCGAACTCTTCGGGCTTTGACAGATGGCTCAGATCGCCCGTGTGAAACACGAACGCAGGAGGCGTAGGCAGCGCGTTGATCCTGGCGACCGCTACCTGCAGTGTCGCGATCACGTCCTGGTTCGCTTCCTTGTTGAATCCGATATGGCTGTCGCTGATCTGGACGAAGCTGAACGTATCTTTGTCCATGGAGCCGTGATCGCCGTTGTGGAGCGACTGCCCGCGCAAGACGCCGCCCGACAGGGCGTAGACGACTCCGGTGCCCGCCCAGGCCATGCAATTGAGAAAACCGCGGCGGTCGATGCCGTCATTCTCGTGATTGTGTTTGATGTAACGTCCCATTTGAATCCCCTCCAACGTGCTAGACTGCTCCGGCGTGCGGAATATTCCCGCGTGTCCACTTTCTGATGGGTCGCGGTTCGGTGCTGGGGGGCATTAGACTGGTAACACAATGTCTGGAACGCTGTACCTGGTAGCCACGCCGATCGGGAACCTGGAAGACATCACGCTGCGCGCGCTGCGCGTTCTGCGCGAAGCCGACCTGGTGGCCTGCGAGGACACGCGGCAGACGCGCAAGCTGCTCGACCACTACGGGATTCAAAAGCCCACCGTGAGTTACCACGAGCACAACGAAACGGTGCGCGCGCCGGAGCTGATCGAGAGGCTGGAGGCGGGCGCGAGCGTGGCGCTGGTCTCGGATGCGGGCACGCCGCTGGTCTCCGATCCGGGCTACCGGCTGGTGACGCAGGCCGTGGCCAAGGGGATCCGCGTCGAGCCCCTGCCCGGTCCATCGGCGGCGCTCGCGGCGCTGGCCGCCTCCGGGCTGCCTACCGACGAGTTCCACTTTGGCGGCTTCCTGCCTCCCCGTTCCACGCAGCGCCGTAAGACGCTGCAGAGGCTCAAGGACGAACCGGCAACTCTGGTCTTCTACGAAGCTCCGCACCGGCTGCTCGAGACGCTGGCCGATATCGAGGAAGTGCTGGGACCGCGCGCGGTGGTGGTGGCGCGTGAGATCACGAAACTCCACGAGGAATTTCTGCGCGGCACGGCGGCGGAGTTGCGGCACGCGCACATCACGCTCAAAGGCGAATGCACCCTGCTGGTGGCCAAAGCGGACCGCCAGGAGGGCCACGACGAGACGCCGATTCCAGAGGCCGTCGAAGCGCACGAGCGCGCCGGCATGAGCCGCATGGACGCCATGAAGGCCGTGGCTCGCGAGCGCGGTCTATCGAAGCGCGACGTGTACCGGGAGGTGGAAGAAGCAGCCTGCAACAAACCCACTAATGGAAACGCACTATAGGTGCTTTGAAATAGGGCACGCTATAATCTTTCGGAGTGGTTAGTCTCAAGGTCCGCTACTTAGTTACTGTCCTCTTCCTGCTGTCCCGGTGTGCGATGGCGGGCGCCAATTCGCCATATCTCTACACCGAAGCGGCGCGCTACGATCCGCAGGGCGGCGAGCGGTTCCCTGCGGGCGCCCGGCTCATGCTCGTTCAAGGCGGCCCGGCGCGCTCGTTCGTCCCCGGATTCGCAGCCTCCGCGGACGCCGCGGTGTCCTTCGACGGAGAACGGGTGCTGTTCGCGGGCAAACAGAAGCCGGGGGAGCCGTGGCGGATTTGGGAGACCGGCATCGCGGGCGGCTCGCCGCGGCGCGTGACGTCGGGTGACGAAGATTGCATCCGGCCGTTCTACATGCCGGGCGACAGCTTCGTCTATGCGCGGCGCACGCCGGCCGGTTTTGAGATCGAACTGGCGCCGCTGGCCGGCGGCAAGCCGCTGCGCCTGACTTACGGCAACGGAAATCACATGCCGTCCGACGTTCTGCTCGACGGGCGGGTGCTGTTCGACGCGCCCCATCGGGCGGGCATGCGCGAAGTCTACACCGTCTATGCGGACGGCAGCGGCGTCGAGACCGTGCGTTGCGATCACGGCCGCGACCGGCACTCCGCCCGGCAGGTTTCGTCGGGCGACATTGTGTTCGTAAGCGGCACGCGCCTGGCGCGGTTCACCTCGGCGCGGGCGGTGGAGCTTCCGCTCACGCTGCCGAAAGGCGAATACGCTGGAGCCGTCGCCGAGCCCGAGCCCGGCCAGCTGCTGGCTCCGTTGCGCGGGGCCGCGGGCGGGGCGTTCACGCTTCGCCTGATGAGGACCGGCGACACGGAACTCGAGCCCCGGATGAGAGACAACCCAAACCAGCTCGACCCAGTGATGGTGCGCGCTCATGCGGTCCCCAAGCGCCACCCGTCGAGCCTGGGTGACCGCGACGGCGCCAACCTCCTGTGCCTGAATGCCTACACTTCGCGCGAGGGCGGCATTCCGGAGGGCGTGGTCAAGGCGGTCCGCGTGTGGGGCCAGAACGACGCTGGCGCGACCATACTGCTGGGCCAAACGGCGGTGGAGCAGGACGGCTCCTTCTACGTGCAGGTGCCGAGCGAGCGGCCGATCCGTTTTGAGCTGCTCGACGGCGGCTCGAAAACCGTGCGTGACATGCGGACCTGGTTCTGGGCGCGCCGCGGCGAACAACGGGTTTGCGTGGGCTGCCACGCCGGGCCCGAGCGCGCGCCCGACAACGTCGCACCCGCCGTGCTGCTGCGCACGACTGATCCGGTCAAGATGTGCGGCAACTGCCACGCCGACAAGTCCGCTTCGCCAACAGCGACCAAACCGAGTTTGCCCGTTCATTGAGGTGGCCATGAAGTACTGGAAACTGTTTTTGCCGATTCCGTTCCTGGCGCTGCTGGTAGCGCAGCAGGCGCGACCTCCCATCCGTTTCGAAGACGTGACCGAAAAGGCGGGCGCTCAGTTCACGCACAGCTTCGGCGCCGAAAAGCTGGGGTCGCTGCTCGAAAGCACGGGCGGCGGCGCGGTGTGGTTCGACTATAACAACGACGGCCTCCTGGACCTCTATGTGGTCAGCGGCATCCCGCTCGAAAAGGGTATGCATCCCTATCCTCTGCGCAAGCCGCCCGCGACGCCGCCGCACAACCACCTGTTCCGAAATGATGGCAACGGCCACTTCACAGACGTCACCGAGCAGGCCGGCGTCGCAGCGAACGTCTTCAGCATGGGCGCCATCGCCGCCGACTATGACAACGACGGCTGGCAGGACCTGTTCGTCAGCGCTTACGGCCGGGTGATTCTCTATCACAACAATCACGACGGCACGTTCACGGATGTTACCGAGAAGGCCGGGCTCAAGGTTCCGGGCTGGTCCATCGGTTCGGTGTTCGTGGATTACGACCGTGACGGATGCCTGGACCTGTTTGTCGGCCGCTATGTCAAATTTGATCCCACTTACCGCGCTTACTATGCGGCGGATAACTACCCGGGGCCTCTCGACTACGAGCCCGAGTCGAACATGCTGTTCCACAATAACTGCAACGGCACGTTCACCGACGTCAGCGAGAAGTCCGGCATCGCGGAGCTGAAGAGCCGCGCCATGGGCGTCACCTCGGGCGACTTCGACCGGGACGGCTGGCCGGACATTTACGTCGCCAACGACAAGACCGAGAACTTCCTCTTCCACAACCAGAAGGACGGAACGTTCAAGGAGATCGCCGTCTCCGCCGGGGTGGCCTACGGGCAGAGCGGCGAGAACACCTCGGCCATGGGCCCGATCTTCCTCGACTTCGACCACGATGGCAAGACCGACCTCTGGGTGTCCGACTCGAAGTACAACCGCATGATGAAGAATGTCGGGGATCTCAAGTTCCAGGACGTGACCGAGAAGTGCGGTATCTCGCAGGCGGCCGCGCAATACACCAGTTGGGGCACCGGCGCCTACGATTACGATAACGACGGCTGGGAGGACCTGTTCATCGCGCACGGCGGACTGATTCACATGGTCCCTATGGAGCACAGCGTCTTCCGGAACCTGGGCGGCTTCAAGTTCGAAGACGTTTCCCCGACCGCCGGGGACTACGTTGCGAAGACCAAGACCGTGGCCCGCGGTGCGGCGTTCGCCGACTTCGAGAACAACGGCAAGGTCGGCGTCTACATCGTGAACCTGGGGGCGCCGGCGGTTCTGCTCCGTAACGTGACGGCGAACGCGAATCATTGGATCGCATTCAAGCTGGTGGGGGCGGGACGCGGGAAGACCAATCGAGACGGCATCGGCGCCCAGATCGAGATCGTCGCCGGCGGCCTCCACCTGCAGCGCGAGCGCGTCGGCTCGTCGGGATATCTTTCGGGCGACGATCCGCGCGTACATTTCGGTTTGGGAGCGGCCACGAAAGTGGACAAGGTGGTGGTCACGTGGCTGGGCGGGGCGAAGCAGGTGATGGAGAACGTCGCCGCCGATCGCATCGTGACCATCGAGGAGAAGTAGCCATGCGGAACCGGATCCTGCTCGCCGCGACGCTGGTTGTCGCTACCTGCGGGGCCCAGCCCAAGCCGCGCTACCCGTCGCCGATCGAGATGGCGATGTCTTCCGACGGCAGCACTCTGTACGTGGTGTGCGAAGGCACGGACGAACTTGCGGTGGTCGATGCGCGCTCCGGCAGCGTGTTGCGGCGCATTGGGGTGGGCCGGGTGCCGAAAGGGGTCGCGCTCTCGCCGGACGGACGGCGCGCGTACGTCGTCAATTCCTGGAGCGACGACGTCAGCGAGATCGACCTGACGTCCTTCAAAGTGGTGCGCACTCTGCGCACGGGTTTCGAACCCACGTCGGCGATTACAGACCGCCCTGGGGCGTTCCTCTACACGGCCAATCGCATCAGTAATGACGTCTCGGTGATCGACTTGAAAAGCGGCGCGGAGATCAAGCGTCTGCTGGCGGGCAGAGGCGCGAGTTATCTGGCGCTCTCGCCCGACGGCGCGCGTATTTACTCGACGCACATTTATCCGAACCTGGGTAAGTTCCGCACGCCGTCGCAGTCCGAGATTACGGTTATCGACACGGCCCGGCAGATGGTGGTGGATCGCTATGGTCTGTACAACGCCGCAGGCATCTTCCACGCGGCGATGTCGCGGGACGGTCGACTTGGCGTTGCGGCCGAGTTGCGGCCCAAGAACCTGGTCCCGCTGGCGCACGTCCAGCATGGCTGGGTGATGGGCAACACAATCGCGGTTTTCGGCTCGGACGCCGGCGAACTGGTGCAGCTTCCGATCGACGAACTGGATCGCTACTACACTCCTCCGTTCAGTGTCGTCATCGCGCCGGACAAGAGCGTAGTTTACATCTCGACAACCGGTTCGGACAGTGTGACTGTGATCGATGTTCCGCGGATGCTGACGTTCATTCGCTCCCTCACGCCCGCCCAGCGGAAGACCGTGGCGAACGACCTCTCGGCTTCCGCCAACTATGTGGCGGGCCGCATACCCGTCGGTGTTGCGCCGAAGGGCATGGCGCTCTCGCCGGATGGCAGGCGGCTCTATGTGGCCAACCGCAACGCTGACACGATTTCCGTGGTGGACACCGCGGCGCGCAAAGTGGTACGGACCATCGCGCTCGGCGCCCCCGCCGAGCTCTCTGCGGAGCGACGGGGCGAGCGTCTATTCTTCAGCGCGCGGTTCGGCTTCCAGGGTCATTTTGGCTGCGCGAACTGCCACCTGGAGGCGACTTTCGACGGCGCTCAATGGGATCTGGAACCGGACGGCTTCGGCAAAGACATCGTGGACAACCGGCTGCTCGAGGACATTAAGGACACCGCGCCGTTCAAGTGGAACGGCGGCAATCCCGATCTCGAGACCGAATGCGGTCCGCGCACCGAGAAGTTCTTCTACCGTTCGCAGAGTTACTCGCGCGACGAACTGGAGGACCTGGTTGCCTTCGTCAAAGCGCTGCCGCTGCGGCCGAACCGCTATCGCCTGCCGAACGGAGACTTGACGCCGTCGCAGGAGCGCGGCAAGGCGATCTTCGAACGCACGCGCGGGAAAAACGGCAAACCGATCCCCGAGAACAACCAGTGCCCGGTATGCCACTCCGGGCCGCACTACACCAACCAGCAGCTTGCCGACGTCGGCAGCGGGAAGTGGACCGACCGCTCGCCCCTGTTCGACGTTCCGCAGTTGAGTAACATCGCCCTGACGGCGCCGTATCTACACGACGGTTCGGCCCGCTCGCTCGAAGAGATCTGGACGGTCTTCAACCCCAAAGACACGCACGGGCTGACGAACGATCTCCAGAAGGACGAGCTGAACGATCTGATCGAGTATCTAAAGACGCTGTAGAGCGAGCCAGATCACTGAATATCGGCCGGGTGAATTGTGTCCGGGATAAAGGAGCGGTCGAGGAGGTCGCGGACATCGGCCCGCTTCTCCAGAATGCCCGCCCGCAGGCCCATATCGGCGATCCGCTGCATCTCCTGGTCGGTCGGATTGAGCATCCGGTAGCTGACCCGGTCCGGTGGCTCGGTTAGAACGTAGCGGATGAGGGCCTCATCCTGGCGGAAGTACGGTGTGACCACACTGGCGGCGCGGACGCGATGGGTCTCCGCCCATTCGCCACTCTCCGCGATACCGCGGACAAGATCGCGCGCAACAGCGGGGCGCTCCCGGATCAGCTTTTCATTCACAACAAGGACGCACGAGATGAAGTGGGGCCAGATGTCTTTGGCATAGTAGAGCACCTTGCCGCTGCCGTCCAGTTCGGCCTTGGCGCAATAGGGCTCGCCCACAAAATATGCATCGATCGCCTTGGAAGCCAGCGCCTCGGGCATATCCGGAGGAGGCATCTCGACGAAACGAATCTCGTTCGGCTTGACGCCCTGATCTTCCATGAGCTTGTGAATCACCAGATTCTGATTGCTGTAAATGCTCGGAATCGCGAAGACCTTGCCCCGCAGATCTCGCAGGTTGGTGGCCCGCAGATCCCGCCGGACCATCACTTCCGACCCGTCGCGGTGGCCCAGGTAGAGGATTTTGACCGGCAGGCCTTGCTCCCTCAGCTTCATTGCGAGGGGCGCAATCATAAAGGAAGCCTCCAGCCTGCCCGCCTTCATCGTCTCCACGATGGTGGGAAAGTCGTTGAAGCGCTGCGACACAAACTGGGTCGTCTTACTGGTACGGGTAGCGAAGTCCGTTACCGGACATGTCAGATGGCAGGTGACCGGCAGGAAGCCGACTTTCAATTGCTCGTGAGCCTGGACATCGCCCGCGCCTTTCTGCTTCCACGGTTTGTATCTCAATACACTCAGCAGCGCGGTGAACAGGACCGCGCCGACGATCCAACGGGCTGCGTATGAGTGGCGCATAAAACCTCCTGCTTACTTCGGACCGGCGTTTTCGATGTCCAAGGCATCCAGAATCCGGCCCATGGCGTCGACAACCTCGGGGTTGGTAAGTTCCCGGGGACGCGGCGTCGAGATCCTGAATTCGCGGCGGATGCGGGCTGGGCGTTGCG
>Ga0265338_10006804_pt1 | contig 14406 bp, 15 predicted proteins | sample 42126metaG_FD_193579 | JGI IMG/M metagenome (GOLD analysis project Ga0265338, IMG submission 193579) | Rhizosphere microbial communities from Carex aquatilis grown in University of Washington, Seatle, WA, United States - 4-21-26 metaG | ecosystem: Host-associated > Plants > Roots > Rhizosphere... | reverse complement strand
GCTTTTTGAGTCACACAGACGTCGACGGAAACGAAATTATTTTCATTGCGCTAACGGACTCAAATGACTCGATTTTCGAGTCATTTCAGAGTCTTGAATCTATTATTTGCGCGCGGCCAGATGATTACGTTTTTTAACAGAAGGTAAATGCCGTTCCACGGTCGTTTTTGTCTCGCTTTTGCTTGACAGATTCAAACAGGCCTCAATCGCGGTCAGGCGCTCGGCGAGCTCTTCTTGCATCGCCCGCGCTTTTGCCAGCATCGCGAAGGCGGCATCAAACTCATTCCGGCTGACGAGATCGAGCTGCTTTGCGATTCCCGACAGACGTTCTTTCGCCTGCGATTTGAATTCGTGGCGCGCGCCGAGCAGGTTGCCGAGAACATTGCCCGACAGCGTCACCATATCCTCGACCAGCTTGCGATTCTCGCGCATCGTTTCCCCCGTCGCCAAATTTTCTTTCTTGGTCTATAACATGCGCCCACGGGTTATGCATCTGTCGAGGTGATAAATGCTCGCACTGGCCTTTCCGCCGCTCGATCCGGTCGCGTTATCGTTCGGCCCGCTTGTGATCCGCTGGTATGCGCTCGCTTATCTCGTGGGCTTCATTCTCGGTTGGCGCTATTGCCTTTATCTTGCGCGCCGGAATCCGAAAGGCCCGACGCCGCAGCAATACGACGATTTTCTGACATGGGCCGTGATCGGCACGGTGCTCGGCGGCCGCCTTGGCTACATTCTTTTCTATCAGCCGGAATATTATTTCGCACATCCCATGGAGATGCTGCAGGTATGGCATGGCGGCATGTCGTTTCATGGCGGCATGCTTGGCGTCATCGCTTCGGCGTGGCTTTACAGTAACCGCCGTCATATTGGCTTCTTCTCTTTCACCGACATACTTGCCTGCGCCACGCCAATAGGCCTTGGCCTCGGCCGCATCGCCAATTTCGTCAATGGCGAGCTTTATGGCCGCGCCGCAGACGTTCCCTGGGCGATGATTTTCCCGCGTGGTGGGGACGTGCCGCGGCATCCCAGCCAGATTTACGAGGCGCTCCTCGAAGGGCTCATGCTGTTCCTGATCCTGTTCTTCATTGCGCGGCAGGAAAAATTACGGGCGCGGCCGGGATTTCTTTCCGGCTGCTTCCTGTTCGGCTACGGAATTTTCCGTTTGAGTATCGAATTTTTCCGCGAGCCGGATATGCAGCTTGGTTTTCTCATCGGGGGCACGACGATGGGACAGCTGCTTTGCCTGCCGATGATTCTGTTTGGCGCTTATCTCATCCTGCGCTCGGAGCGACGCACATCTCGCCGCATGGCATGAGATGAATGTCCTGGCCGGCATCATCCGCGTATTGATCGAAAAAAGCGGGCCGATCTCGCTGGCGCGCTACATGGAGCTCGCGCTTCAGCATCCCGAACACGGCTATTACCGCAAGGGCGATCCGCTCGGTGGCGGCGGCGATTTCGTCACCGCACCGGAGATCAGCCAGATGTTCGGCGAGATGATCGGACTTTGGTGCGTCGAGGCCTGGCGCGCAATGGGCAAGCCGGAACATTTCATCCTTGCCGAATTGGGGCCGGGCCGTGGCACTTTGATGCAGGACACGCTGCGTGCGACGGCCAAGATCCATGGCTTCCATCAGGCGATGGAGCTTTATCTCATGGAGAGCAGCGAAACCCTGCGCGCATCGCAGCAAGAAAAGCTCGCCGTGCATTTACCTGCCTATATCGACGATCTGGAGAAGTTACCGCCGATGCCGGCGCTGATTGTCGCCAACGAGTTCTTCGATGCACTGCCGATCCGGCAATTCGAGAAAACAGCCGAAGGCTGGCGCGAACGCCTCGTCATGGCCGACGGCGACGAACTGGAGATCGTGCTCGCCCCGCCCGATCAATCTTTCATGTTGTTCATTCCTGAAAGCGAGCGCGAAAAGCCGATCGGCACCGTGCATGAAGCATCGCTGCCCGCGCTTGCGGTCATGAAACAGCTCGCTAAGCATATCGCGGCGCATGGCGGCGCTGCGTTGATCGTCGATTACGGCTATGCCGTACCGGCGGGCAAAGCGACGCTGCAGGCAACGTCGGGGCATCGCCATGCCGACGTTCTGGAGCGGCCGGGCGAGGTCGATCTTACTGCGCATGTGGATTTTTCCGCGCTCAAGCAGGTGGCGCAGGCGCAAGGCGCCGCCGTGCAGGGGCCGATTGGACAGGGCGAGTTTTTGCAGGTGCTTGGCATCGAGATGCGTGCGCTTCAGCTCAAGCACGGCGTAACACCGGATCAGGTGCGCGACATTGATAGCGCCTTGCGTCGTCTGACCGACGCTGGCGAAATGGGCGTGTTATTCAAGGCGATGGCGATTGCGTCGCCAAAATTGGGCGCTCTGACCGGATTTTAACCTTTTCCGCTGTATTGCGGCTATTTACTTTCGCGACCTTCTTTTATAATCGAGCAGAAATTTTAAGGAAATAAAATGGCAACGCAAAACGAATTCAATAAATTTGCTGCTGAAATCAATAAGCGTAATGGCAATATTTCGGCCCGCCAGTTTCATCAGGCGTTTGCCGTTGCTATGGATTATCTGTGCAGTAGTGCCTCGCGGGGACATCTTACGATTCACCGGAAAAAGGCCACGAGCGGCAACCCGCTTATTACTTTGGTCGCACGGCTTCCGGAAAATGTTTCCGACTCACACATTAAGACCGTGAGTACGCATCAATTCCGGGAAACTTTCGAGGTGCTCGCCACGCCATTGGAAAATGGAACTATCGATTATGTCAGAATCTGCAAAATGAATGGCCAGCAAGAAGGACAGGTAGTAGGATATGCGTTCAAGCCCGGAGCCGTCATATTGGGCTGAGACCCAGAGCAGTCCTTGATACCGGAAATCCTGCGATCCGATAATTTCGACGCGCTGCCCGTTCGCCACGGCTTTTTCACGCGTGCCTGGGGCAACTGCGGCTTGGCGAGCGCTTACGATCCCACCGAGATTGCTGAGAACCGCGAACGTGTCGCGGATCATCTCAAAGTGCGGCCCGCGCATCTTCTGACCTGTTACCAGATCCATTCGCCGGACGTGGCGACAGTGACCGCGCCGTGGAAGCCGGAAGATCGCCCGCGCGCCGATGCTCTCGTGACGAAAGAGCCGGGCATCGCGCTCGGCATCCTCACCGCCGACTGTGCGCCGGTGCTGCTCGTCGATCCGGAAGCGGGCGTAATCGGTGCGGCGCATGCCGGATGGCGCGGCGCGCTCACGGGCATTCTCACCAACACTGTCGTCGAGATGGAAAAGCTCGGCGCTGCGGCACGTTCGATCCATGCCGCCATCGGCCCCTGTATCTGGCAGAATTCCTACGAAGTCGGGCCGGAATTTCCGGCACCGTTTCTTGCTGAAAATCCAGCCAACGAGCGCTTGTTTCGCCCCGCCTTCCGCAGCGGCCATTATATGTTTGATCTGCCGGGCTATGTGACGGCGAAGCTGTTGACGCTGGGCCTGGCCTCGGTTTCGCCGTCGCCTGCTGATACGCTGCCTGACGAAGCGTGCTTTTTCAGCTATCGCCGCGCCTGCCTTACGGCCGAGGATCGCGCCGGGAGCCTGATTTCGGCCATTGTTTTAGCCTGATTATATTTGTTAAGTTGAATGATGCCCAAAACCCTCGCCGACAAAATCTGGGATAGCCATCTCGTGCATAAGCGCGAGGACGGTACCTGCCTGATTTATATCGACCGCCATCTCATTCATGAAGTTACGACGCCGCAGGCTTTCGAGGGCTTGCGCGCGGCCGGGCGCAAAGTGCGCCGACCTGAAGCCACACTCGCCGTTGCCGATCATAATGTGCCGACCACGCTGGATCGCGCCAAGGGCATCCGCGAGGAGGATTCGCGCATTCAGCTCGATACGCTGACGAGAAACGTCAAGGAATTCGGCATCGAGTATTTCGAAATGCTCGATCCGCGTCAGGGCATCGTTCATGTCATCGGTCCGGAGCAGGGCTTCACCCAGCCGGGCATGACGATCGTCTGCGGCGACAGCCACACCGCGACGCACGGCGCTTTCGGCGCGCTGGCGTTCGGTATCGGCACATCGGAAGTCGAGCATGTGCTTGCCACGCAAACGCTGATCATGCAGCCCTCCAAGAACATGCGCATCACGGTCGAGGGCGATTTGCCGCTCGGCGTCACGGCGAAGGATATGATTCTCGCTATCATCGGCCAGATCGGCACTGCGGGGGGCACCGGCCATGTCATCGAGTATTGCGGCGAGGCAATTCGCAAATTGTCGATGGAAGGCCGCATGACGGTCTGCAATATGAGCATCGAGGCGGGCGCGCGCGCAGGTCTGATCACGCCCGACGAGGTCACCTTCGCCTATCTCAAAGGCAAGCCGAAAGCGCCGCAGGGAGCGGATTGGGACAAGGCCGTTTCCTGGTGGCGTACACTGCCGAGCGATGCCGGCGCGCGTTACGATAAGGAAGTCAAAATCGACGCCGCCAGGATCGTGCCGACCGTGACATGGGGCACGTCGCCCGAAGATGTTGCGCCGATCACGGGCGTGGTGCCTGATCCCGCTTCGGCCAAAGACGAGGGCAAGAAGCAGGCGATGCTGCGTTCGCTCGATTATATGGGCCTCAAGCCCGGCACTAAACTGACGGATGTCGCCATCGACAAGGTTTTCATCGGCTCCTGCACCAATGGCCGCATCGAAGATCTGCGCGCAGTGGCGGCGCTTGCCAGAGGCAAGCATGTCGCGGCGCATGTGCAGGCATTGGTGGTGCCGGGTTCCGGCCTCGTCAAAAAACAGGCAGAAGAAGAGGGTATCGACAAAATTCTGCTCAACGCTGGTTTCGAATGGCGTGAACCGGGTTGCTCGATGTGCCTCGGTATGAATGAGGACAAGCTTAAACCCGGTGAGCGCTGCGCCTCGACTTCTAACCGTAATTTCGAGGGCCGGCAGGGCCGCGGTGGCCGCACGCATCTGATGAGCCCGGCGATGGCGGCCGCAGCGGCGATTACCGGCAAGCTGGCCGATGTAAGGGAGATGACGAAATGAGTGTTCCATCTTCATCGCCGCGCGAATGGGAATATGCCGGATTCTGGTGGCGCGTATGGGCGTTCTGCGCCGATCAGATCATCCTCAGCATCCTCATCGGCATCCTCTATTTTTTCATGGGGCGTCATATCGGCGGCTTCGAGGTTTACGACAACGGTTATATGTGGTCGGGCGAGGCTGTCGTCCGCGATTGCCCGCCGGCCATGCTGGTACACTGGCTCTATTACACGCTGTTCGAGAGCTCTTTGATGCAGGCCACGCCAGGCAAGAAATGGTTTCATCTGTTGGTGACGGATACCGAAGGCAGGCGCATCTCCCTCCTGCGCGCGACCGGGCGCTATTTCGGCAAATATATTTCCGCATTCATCTTCGGCATCGGCTTTCTGATGGCCGGCTTTACCAACCATCGGCAGGCGTTGCACGACATCATGGCCGAGACTTTGGTCTGGCGGCGCATTGCGCCCTTGCCGCGCCTGCAACCCGCCGCCGATCTGCAGCCGCAATTTCCAGAAAAATCCTGATGCAGAAATTCACCAAACTCACCGGAATTGCCGCGCCGCTCGCGATGACGAATGTCGATACCGACATGATCATTCCCAAGCAGTTTCTGAAGACGATCAAGCGCACCGGGCTCGGTCAGTTCCTGTTCAACGACGTGCGCCATATGCCGGACGGCACAGAAAACCCCGCCTTCACGCTTAACCGCCCGCCTTATCGCGCAGCGAAAATTCTCGTGACCGGCGCCAATTTCGGCTGCGGCTCATCCCGTGAGCACGCGCCCTGGGCGTTGCTAGATTTTGGCATTAATTGCATCATCGCACCCAGTTTCGCCGATATTTTTTACAACAACTGCTGCAAGAACGGCCTGCTGCCGATCGCTTTGTCGCAAGAGCAAGTTGACAGGCTAATGAAACTGGCAGAGCAGGGGGGCGAGTTGACCGTCGATCTCGATGCGCAAACCATCCTTGCCGGGGACGCCAAATTTCCTTTTGCGGTGGATGGGTTCCGCAAGCATTGCCTGCTGCGAGGACTCGACGATATCGACCTCACCGAGCAGCATGAGGCGGAAATCGCGGCTTATGAGAAGCGGCGGAAATCCGAAAGGCCGTGGCTCTGACGATGACGGTCAAGAAAATTCTTGTTCTACCTGGCGATGGCATCGGCCCTGAAATCATGGCTGAGGCGCGGCGCGTGCTCGATTGGTTCGCCGAAAGGCGCGGCCTGGCGATGGAGCTGACAGAAGATCTTGTCGGCGGTGCGGCTTTCGACAAGCACGGCGTGCCGCTTGCGGCCGATACGCTCGCGGCGGCGCATGAGGCGGACGCTGTTTTGCACGGCTCGGTCGGTGGACCGAAATGGGCAGGCGTTCCTTATGACAAGCGCCCTGAAGCCGGATTGCTCAAATTGCGCAAAGATCTCGAACTTTTCGCCAATCTCCGACCCGCCTTCACTTTCGACGCACTGATCGAGGCCTCGACGTTGAAGCCTGAGATCGTGCGCGGTCTTGATATCATCATCGTACGCGAACTGACCGGCGGCGTTTATTTCGGCGAGCCGCGCGGCATCACCGACATCGGCAACGGCCAGCGCCGCGCCATCAACACACAAGTGTATACGACGTTCGAAATCCATCGCGTCGCGCGCGTCGCCTTCGAGCTTGCCCGCAAGCGCCGTAACAAGGTTTGCTCCTGCGAGAAGGGCAATGTGATGGAATCCGGGCTCTTGTGGCGCGAGGAAGTCGGCAAGCTGCAGGCTGCTGAATACAGGGATGTTGAGCTTACGCACCGTTACGCCGACGATTGCGCGATGCAGCTTTTGAAGGCGCCGACGCAATTCGACATTATCGTCACCGACAATCTCTTCGGCGACATTCTGGCTGACGAGGCGGCGATGCTGACAGGCTCCATCGGCATGTTGCCTTCGGCGGCGCTCGGCGCTCCCAATGCCAATGGCCGCCGCAAAGCGCTTTACGAGCCGGTGCACGGCTCCGCGCCAGATATCGCCGGCAAGGGCATGGCCAATCCGCTAGCGACCATTTTGAGCGTGGCGATGATGTTCCGCTTTTCCTTCGGCTGGATGAAGGAAGCCGATATGATCGAGATGGTCGTACGCGCGGTGCTCGATTCCGGCATCCGCACCGCCGATATTCTCTCTCCCGGCCTCAAGCCCGTCGGCACCAAGGCGATGGGAGATGCGGTGATGCTGGCGTTGGAAAAATTAAATTAAGGGACGAATCGTGCTGGGCGGATAATGCTGTGTCGAATTGACATTTCTATGGGCGTTCTGTAATCGGGGAACTATCTGAAGCGATTTTTTGTGCTCAAAAACGTTAAAATCTATTTGGATAAGTAATGCATTATCAACAACAAAGATCCCCTCCCACTCGCGGCATCATCATCGTCGATACATCTGCCTTGCTACGGATGGTCGTGCCTTTGGCAAAAGAGTTCAAGGCCGGAGTTGGTGACGCGAAAAGAGAAACCAATCTGTGCGGTATTTTGCTTTTTCTGGCGCGCAATGGATATGAAATCGTTATCCCTGAAATGGTTGCGTTGGAGAGTCAAATTGCGAGGAACGGAACCTCGCCTAATGACTTTTTTACCGATAGCACGGATCGCGTCTCGTCTTTCGTAAGGGTACGAGCTTTCTTAAAAAATGTTCCGCGGCTCTCCGGCAGTATATATATCGCGCCGCCGTTCGAGCAGGACAACAGCGCATCCGCGCAATATGCGCGGGAAATGTGGAGTGTGCTGAAAAATGGAGGCTCAAATACTCAAAAAAGAAAAACGATTATAAGAATCAATCAGAGCCATCCGGCTCCGATCAAAAAAAATTATGGTGATGAAGCTGCGTGTCAGTTTGTCAGATTCATGGAAAAACCGGACGTACCGGTTTATTATCTTTCGGAAGATTTTTATGCCCTGCAGAGAATTGCCCGCGTTCGGCCTGACGTGCCCGTGAACGAGTTAACCGTTTTCGGTCTGTATCATGCCATGCAGATGAGTGGGGCGTTGGGCGTTGTTGGCATTGCCGACATTCCTTTTACGGACGTTTCCAAATTCTTGATGTCAACTTTAGCTGTCGAAGGCCTCTCCTGGAGCCCCTTGCTACATGAGGAAAGCGGCACTTTGCGTGAAGGCATAATGGCAATTATGAAGGAAAAAAGCAGTCCGTCTGATGTATTTTCACCGTTGGAGCCTACCGCTCAGCATCGCGCTTCTGTCGGGCATGTGGATACTCATCGTTTCGGCTGATCGCTCTGTTCTCAATCAGGCGCCGCGCTTTGCCGTTGTACCGCAGCCATGAAAATGCATTTAGGGACGAAATATGCTTGCGTTACTTCATGCTTTGATTAACAAAGCATGCCATGACCGACCAATCCCTCATCCGTAATTTCGCGATCATCGCGCATATCGACCACGGTAAATCTACGCTTGCCGACCGGCTGATCCAGAATTGTGGCGCGGTGGAAGCGCGCGATATGAAGGAACAAATCCTCGACAGCATGGACATCGAGCGCGAGCGCGGCATCACCATCAAGGCGCAGACCGTGCGCCTCAGCTATACGGCGAAGGACGGCAAGACCTACCAGCTCAATTTGATGGACACGCCTGGCCATGTGGACTTCGCCTATGAGGTGAGCCGCAGCCTCGCCGCCTGCGAAGGCTCGATCCTCGTGGTCGATGCCTCGCAGGGCGTCGAGGCGCAAACGCTGGCTAACGTTTATCAGGCGATCGACAACGGCCATGAAATCGTCCCGGTGCTCAACAAGATCGACTTGCCCGCCGCCGAGCCGGAGCGTATCAGGCAGCAGATCGAGGACGTGATCGGCCTCGACGCCTCGGACGCGGTGCTGATTTCCGCCAAGACGGGGATCGGGATCGACGACGTGCTGGAAGCCATCGTCACGCGGCTGCCGCCGCCCAAGGGCGACCGCGAGGCGCCGCTCAAGGCCTTGCTGGTCGATAGCTGGTACGACGCCTATCTCGGCGTCGTCGTGCTGGTGCGCGTGGTGGATGGCGCCATCAAGAAGGGCCAGAAGGTGCGCTTCATGCAGACGGCGGCGACGCGTGACATCGACCGCGTCGGCATTTTTACGCCCAAGAAGCTGGAGACCGGCGAACTGGGGCCGGGCGAGATCGGCTTCATCACTGCCGGCATCAAGCAAATCGCCGATACGCAAGTCGGCGACACCATCACCGACGAAAAAAATCTTGCCGACAAACCGTTGCCCGGATTCAAACCTTCGGTGCCGGTGGTGTTCTGTGGCCTGTTCCCCGTGGATGCGGCGGAGTTTACAAACCTCAAGGAGTCGCTCGGCAGGCTGGCGCTTAACGACGCCAGCTTCAAATTCGAGCCGGAAAGCTCCGCTGCGCTCGGTTTCGGCTTCCGTTGCGGATTTCTGGGCCTGTTGCATCTCGAAATCATTCAAGAACGCCTCGAGCGCGAATTCGATCTCGATCTCATCACCACTGCGCCCTCGGTCATTTACAAGATTCATCTCATGCACGGCAAAGGCATCAAGGAATTGCATAATCCCGCTGATATGCCGGATCCCGTCTATATCGAGAAGATCGACGAACCGTGGATCAAGGCGACGATCTTCTCGCCGGATGAATATCTCGGCGGCATTCTGGCGCTGTGCAACGATCGCCGCGGCGAGCAGGTGGAACTCACTTATGTTGGCACTCGCGCGATGATTGTGTATCGCCTGCCGCTCAACGAAGTGGTGTTCGATTTCTATGATCGCCTCAAATCGATCTCGAGCGGCTATGCCAGCTTCGATTACGCGATCGACGAATATCGCGAGGGCGAGCTGGTGAAAATGTCGATCCTCGTCAACGACGAGCCGGTCGACGCGCTTTCCACCATCGTCTATCGTGGTTCTGCCGAAAAACGCGGCCGCGCGCTGTGCGAGCGGCTGAAGGAACTGATCCCCCGGCAATTGTTCAAGATCGCCATTCAGGCAGCCATCGGCGGGCGCGTGGTCGCGCGCGAAACCATCTCGGCAATGCGCAAGGACGTGACGGCGAAATGCTACGGCGGCGACGTCACCCGCAAACGCAAGTTGCTCGACAAGCAGAAGAAGGGCAAAAAGCGCATGCGTCAGATCGGCCAGGTCGAAATTCCGCAATCTGCTTTCGTCGCCGCGCTCAAGATGGACGACAAATGAGAACGGCGCTGCTCGCCGCGCTGTTTGTCTTGATCGCAATGCCGGCCGATGCCGTCGATGCGCCCGAAACACTGCTACACAACTGCCTCAAAAAGGCCGACGATCTGCCCGATATGGCGGTGGCCGAGGCAGAAGTCTGGCTGAAGCATGGCGGTGGCCCGGATGCGCGGCTTTGCCGCGCGGTGGCGCAATTCAATCGCAGCGAATTCGCCCAGGCTGCTGCCGATTTTGCTGCAGTTGCCAAAAGCCGGTCGGAAGATCCGAGCCGTGCGGCTCGGCTGCATGGCCAGGCCGGCCTCGCCTATATGCGCGCCAACGACTTCAAAAAAGCCGAAGACGAATACGGCGTTGCGCTCAAGCTGGAGCCGCAGGATCCGGACGTTTGGGTTGACCGCGCCGTGGAGCGCGCTTCGGCCGAGCGCTATTGGGATGCGATCGCCGATCTTAATCAGGCGCTCGGCATCATGCCGGATATGGTGGAAGCGCTGAAGATCAGGGCGCAGGTATGGGTTAAGCTCGGCATGAAAGGGGATGCCGAAAACGATTTCGAGCAGGCGGCCAAGATCGAAGCCGAAGACGCGGTGCACGGCGCCCCGGCGGCTTCAGACAAGCCATGATTGTCACGCGCTTTGCGCCGAGCCCGACGGGGTACTTGCATCTCGGCCACGCCTATTCGGCACTGTTTGCGTTTGATGCCGCGCGACGCGAGCAGGGTAAATTTCTGCTGCGTATCGAGGACATCGACCCCGTTCGTTGTAAGCCGCAATTTGTCGACAATATCAAAGAGGATTTGCATTGGCTCGGCCTCGATTGGCCGGAGCCGGTCAGGATTCAATCCGAGCATATCGGCGATTACACCGCCGCGCTGGTAAAGCTTCAGGAAATAGATGTTATCTATCCCTGCTTCTGCACACGCCGGGAAGTGGCGCTGGAGGCGGAGCGGGCAGGGCATGCGCCGCATCTTTCGGCATCTGGCCCCGAGGGCCCGGTTTATCCCGGCACTTGCCGGCATTTGTCTAAGGTGGCGCGCGCAGAGCGGCTCGCAAAAGAAGTGCCGAACTGGCGGCTCGATATCGACAAAGCCGCAGCGCTGACGGGGCCGCTGCTCTGGAAAGATCGCGCGCTCGGCGAAATCGCAGTCGATTTGCGACCGTTCGGCGACGTCGTCGTCGCCCGCAAAGATGTGCCGACCAGCTATCATCTCAGCGTTACTGTCGACGATCATCTGCAGGGCGTGACGCTGGTGACGCGCGGCGAGGATCTGGTGCCCGCGAACGGCATTCACCGCACGTTGCAGGCGCTACTCGGCTTTGAGCCGCCCGAATATCACCATCATCCGCTGCTCAAGAATAAAAGCGGCGAGCGTCTCGCTAAGCGCGACAAGGCATTGTCGTTGCGGGAATTGCGCGCGGCGGGAAAGACGCCGGACGAGGTGAGAAAGATGGCGGGGATTTAGCTCTCGCCGCGCGCCTGCTTTAGGGCGGTTTTGATTCCGGCATATTCCGCGTCCTGCGGCTTGAAGAAGCCGTGGCGCATGAGAAAATCGACGATCACCACGTTGCAGTTGAACTTGAAGCAGTCGGTATCGCGGATGATGGCCGCGACTTCGTCAAGCGGCATGAGGGTGAATTTCTCGACCTCGCCGTCGGTGTTGCGTGGCGTGCAATCGGGTGGCAGTTCAAGATCGTAGACGAAAAGCTCGTCATTGCGCAGGCCGCCTTGCTTTTCGAGCATGTAGCTGATCGAGCCGACCGGCTTCATCTGCTTGACGTAATCGGGGCCGAGCCCTGCTTCTTCCTTAGCTTCCTTGGCGAGGTTTTCCTCGAGTGTCAGGCCGATCGGCTGGCCACCACCGATGAGATTATCGTATTTGCCGGGCGACACTTCGCGATCCTTCGCGCGTTCGCCGACCCAAAGATGAACGGCGTTCTTCTTGCGCACATAGCCGTTGACGTGAACGCCGCAACCCTTGAGGCCGAACCACGGCACCGCCGCGCGGTCGAGCTGGGCCAAGGGCGTGTCGCCCCATTTCTCCAGCACAGGATACATTTCCTTGCGGAGCTTGCGCTCGCGCTTTTCGGATATCCATTTGGCCGCTTGGGCCAAAGCCTCGCTGCGCGCCGCGAAATTATCGCGCTGGGGGGTCAGCGCAAGGCCGCCTTTGTGCGGCGAGAAGAATTCCATCTCCTCCGGCAACAGCGCAGCGATTTTCTTTTTGATCCAGCCGAGCTGCTGCGCGCCCACGTAAAACGGCGCGAACTTCTCCATGTCGCGCTCGTTGCAGGCCTTGAAGTGACGGAGGAAGCTGGTTTCGCTCATCGCGCTTTTAGCGCCGCTCGACCAGTTTCTGCTTGATCCCGGCGATGGCTTTGGCGGGATTGAGGTCCTTGGGGCAGGTGTTGGTGCAGTTCATGATCGTATGGCAGCGATAGAGCCGGAAGGGATCTTCGAGATCGTCGAGCCGCTCGCCGGTGGCTTCATCGCGGCTGTCCTCGATCCAGCGGCTCGCCTGCAAGAGCACGGCCGGGCCCAGATAACGGTCGCCGTTCCACCAATAGCTCGGGCAGCTCGTGGTGCAGCAGAAGCAGAGGATGCATTCATAAAGCCCGTCGAGCTTGGCGCGCTCTTCCGGCGTCTGCAGCCGCTCGCGATCCGGCGGCGGGCTGTCGGTCTTGATCCATGGTTCGATCGAAGCGTATTGCGCATAGGCCTTGCTGAGATCGGGCACGAGATCCTTGACCACTTCCATATGGGGAAGGGGATTAACCTTGGCATCGCCCTTGATGTCACCGATGTGTTTGAGGCAGGCGAGGGTGTTGGTGCCGTCGATATTCATCGCGCAGGAGCCGCAAATGCCCTCGCGGCAGGAACGGCGGAAGGTGAGGGTGCTGTCGATCTCGTTCTTGATGTAGATCAGCGCGTCGAGCACCATTGGCCCGCATTTGTCGAGATCGATATCGTACTCATCCATGCGTGGGTTTTCTGCGTCGTCCGGCGACCAGCGATAGACGCGGAACGTCTTGACGTTCTTGGCGCCTTCGGGCGCGGGAAATTTCTTGCCGCGCGTGACCTTGGAATTCTTGGGAAGTGTGAATTCGGCCATGTTACACCTCAATAAACGCGCGCTTTGGGCGGCACCGGCTTAACTTCATCGGTCAGTGTATTCATATGCACCGGGCGGGTGCCGAGCTTGGTTGCGCTCTTGTCATCTACCCAGACGGTCGAATGTTTCATCCAGTTGACGTCGTCGCGCTGAGCGAAATCCTCGCGTGCATGCGCGCCGCGCGACTCTTTGCGGTTGGCGGCACTGTCGATGGTGGCGATGGCCTGGTAAAGCAGATTATCGAGCTCCAGCGTTTCGACGAGATCAGAATTCCAGATCAGCGAACGGTCCTTGATGCCAATACGCTCGCGCTTGGCCCAGGCCTCGCGCACTTTCTTCTGGCCTTCGGCCAGCACGGTGCCGGTGCGGAACACGGCGCATTCGCTTTGCATCGCTCGCTGCATCTCGAGCCGCAGCGCGGCGGTCGGCACGTCGCCCTTGGCATTGCGGAAACGATCGAGGCGGGAAACGGCGAAATCGCCGGCGTCTTTCGGCAGATCGCGATGCTTGCTCTCCGACGTCACCAGCGCGCGCGCCTTGATTGCCGCCGCGCGGCCGAACACGACGAGATCGAGCAGTGAGTTCGAGCCAAGCCGGTTGGCGCCGTGCACCGAAACGCAGGCCGCTTCGCCGATTGCCATCAGGCCCGGTACGGTGGCGTCGGGATCGGAGGCGGTCGGGCGGATGGCTTCGCCGAAGCGATTAGTCGGAATGCCGCCCATGTTGTAATGCACGGTCGGCAGGACGGGGATCGGCTGTTTCGTCACATCGACGCCCGCGAATACGCGCGCCGATTCGGCGATGCCGGGCAGACGTTCATGAATAATTTTGGGATCAAGATGTTCAAGGTGCAGATGAATGTGATCCTTTAAAGGCCCGACACCGCGGCCTTCGCGGATTTCAATCGTCATTGAGCGACTGACTACGTCGCGGCTGGCGAGGTCCTTGGCATGCGGCGCGTAGCGCTCCATGAAGCGTTCGCCGGCAGAATTTGTGAGATAGCCGCCTTCGCCGCGCACACCTTCGGTGATCAGGCAACCTGCGCCATAGATGCCGGTCGGGTGGAACTGGACGAATTCCATATCCTG
>Ga0265338_10006803_pt1 | contig 14406 bp, 16 predicted proteins | sample 42126metaG_FD_193579 | JGI IMG/M metagenome (GOLD analysis project Ga0265338, IMG submission 193579) | Rhizosphere microbial communities from Carex aquatilis grown in University of Washington, Seatle, WA, United States - 4-21-26 metaG | ecosystem: Host-associated > Plants > Roots > Rhizosphere... | reverse complement strand
TGAGAGCCTTGGTGCTGCCGATGTTCGTGACGCCGCCCGCGCCGCCCGCGCCGCCCGCGCCGCTTCCGCCGGTGCCGGAGCTTCCGCCTTTGGCCCCCGAGCCACCGGTGCCAGAGCCCGACCCTCCGACTCCGCCACTCGAGCCCCCCGTTCCACCACCGTTCGAGGCGCTGCTACAACCAGCGGGCCCAGTTGCCGAGGCCAGCAGTACCGTCGCCATCAATCCGATCGTTCCGTTTCGCATGAGCTCTCCCGAGCAGTTGGTCACCTGGCGCACAGTCACACTTGAAGTCCGGTCCTACTTCCCGTAGCCCGCCGCCTGGACATTGGCCAAGACGGCGGCGTCGGTCGCATCCGACGGCCGGCCCATCGTGAGGACGCCCTCGAAGAAGGTTCCAAACGAGTGGTTGCTGTTGTCACCACCCACGCCCAAAACGATGCCTCCGCCGCTGTTCCACGGTTTGGGTGAGGTCCCGTCATAGGCCGTCGTCAGGGGGCCAGACTGTGCGTTGCCCATCCGGAGGGCGTATTGCCCCGAGCTGGTCTTGACAATGCCAAACGCGAACGGGACGCCGGCCATGGAAGGGTTCGTCGCGGTGGTGTCATTGGCCGCACTGGGCGCTCCCACGTTACCGCCAGACCAGACGCCGCCCTCGAAGTCACCCATGAACCAGGGGCCGTTGCCCGCACCTCGACCCCAGAAGCCGGTTCCGAAGAAGAGGGTATCCATCGTGGTGCCGTTGCAGTTGTCCTTGCCGACGTTACCGAAGTCCCAGCAGCAGGCGCTACCGGCGTGGGTCGCGTCGGCGACCTCGTAAATACCCTGTGGCATGTTCCCCATCGGGATACCGGTGGTCGTGTCGTTCCGATAGCCCTCCCGCGCGTTCGTGTAGAGCGCATAAACCTTGTGACCGTTGAGCGTCACGGATTTCTGCTTGGCGCTCGATTCGTAGTCCGCCAGATTCGCGCTTCCATCGTTGAAGCAGCCGGCCGGCGCCACTCTCAGATGGTTGCCCTTGCCGGACTGGTCATAGATGATCGAGAAGGTGCAGGTATCTGTGCCGCAGAACGCATCCTGGGCAGCCGAGTCGGCCAAGCCACCCGTGGCGACTCCGATATCCATGGTCGTTCCGCCCCCGCGCACGCCCGTCTTCATGTTCGCGCCCGTACCATCGGTCGTCGTCGTCCCGCCCTTTCTGACCTGATAAAGGGCCCCGCTGTATCCGCTCGAGAGAATCCGAGTCGTGCTGTACGCCGCGACGCACGGGGTGTTGGCGGCGCCGTAGATATCGCACGGGCCCTGGACGGTCGTCGTCGAGCCGCCAGCGCCAGTCGACCCACCGGTCCCCGTCGTGCCGCCCGATCCAGTCCGGCCGCCGGTCCCGACTCTGCCGCCCATCCCGCCGGAATTGCCGGCCGTTCCACCGTTTCCCGCCGCGCCACCGGTGCCGCTCGTGCCCCCGGTGCCGATCATCCCGCCAGTTCCGCTCGTGCCGCTACCCTGGAACACGATCGTGCCCGTCGTGATCGGGCTCGCCGGCTGCGGGGTCCAGGTCATCTTGGTTCCCGAGACGCAATACGAGTAGTTCGAGGCATTGTCGATCGTGAGGATGTTGCTCGACGTCACGAAATTGCCGCTTACCGAGGCGACGACGGATACCAACCCCGCCCCGCCGGGCTGCTGGACGGTGCCCGTGCAGCTACACCCGCCGCTCGAGGCGGTCGTGCAATTGACCGACTGGAAGCCCAGGCCACCTTGCAAGGGGCCCGATATCCCGTCGCAGGTCGTGGTGGTCCCCGAGAGGAACAGGCATGCGGGCGCCAGCGCGAACTCCTCGCTGCCCGTCGTGGTCGTGTTGTCCGAATACGTCCCATCGGAGTTGCCGGTCCACGTTCCGCTCACATGAAGGGACCCGGTGATCGCGGCCGCGGGGCAATTCAATCCGGCCAATGTGAGGTCCAGCTGACCGCTCACGGTCAAACACGAGGACGTCACATTCCAGGTTCCGACCACGCTGCCGCCGCACGGCATGACGTTCGAGCAGGACTCACCCGCTCCGCCGGCTCCGGAGCTTCCTCCCATGCCGGATGGGCTGGCCGAACCGGAGTTACAACCACTCGTAAGCATTCCAAAGGCCAGTACCATCGCAAGAACAGCTGATTGCACCTTCATCGAACATCTCCTTCACGAGTGGGAACTGCTGTCGCGGTCACGGGCATCGAAGCACCGGGGCGGGCATCAGGGCGCCGTCATGGATCTCCATAACGGATGTTGTCGGATGGCCCCTGCTCTTGTGACGGAAAATGAGAAGCTGGTTCGATGTTATTGTCCTTGCGTCCGATCCCATTGTCCGTCCAGATTGGCTGTGGTCGACGGTCAACGGGCGCGGCAGTCTGCAAGCCCGCCGCGAAGCTTCTTTGAACTCAACGCGGCGTCGGCGAGCTCAGCGCTCTTGACGCGAAGCCCCTGCACGGCGCTCGCCGTCGTTGTGGCCGCGGGATTGGTGGGAGCGGTGATATCGCCAGCGTGGGCGCAGACGCCTCCGACGGCGAACGTGTCGGTCGACGCCACCGCGGCGGGGACGCCGCTCGAGAGAGTGTGGCCGTTTCATGGCTACGACGAGATCAATTACACGACGATTGCCGAGGGGCGGGCGCTGCTGGCGCAACTCGCGATGACGCATACCGCGCCGGTCCACGTCCGGAGCCACTTCCTGTTCAACACAGGCGACGGTGTCGCGGCGTTGAAGTGGGGTTCGACCAACATCTATACCGAAGACGCCGGGGGCAACCCTGTCTACTCATGGACATTGATCGACGAGATCATGGACGCCATTACCGGCGCAGGAGCGTTCCCGCTGGCTGAAATCGGGTTCATGCCGCAGGCGATGAGCTCGGCGCCGCCTGGCGTCGCATACCGCAACACCGGCACGTATACGCTCGACGGCGGCTGCTTCTACCCGCCCAACGACTACACCAAATGGGCGACGTTGATCCGCACTTGGGCGATGCACGTCGGTGAACGTTATCCCGATGCGGGCACCACCTGGCAGTGGGAGCTGTGGAACGAGCCGGACCTCGCCAGCGGGTACTGGCATGCTACGGTAGCCGACTACAATAAGCTCTACGACTACACGGAGCAGGCCCTTCATCAGGCGCTGCCGACGGCGTCGCTGGGCGGTCCGGCGGTAGCCTCGCCGGGCACCACGTTCCTTCGCCAGTTCCTGCAGCACTGCGCGACCGGTTCCAACGCTGCCACCGGAGCGATCGGCGCGCGTCTCGACATGATCAGCTTCCACGCCAAGGGCGGTGTCGCGATCACCGCCAACCACGTCGAGATGGATCTCGGCAACCAGTTGCGTCTGCACCGTAGTGGCTTCACGACCATCGCCGGGTTTCCGGCGTTCAGGCAGACGCCGATCGTGATCACCGAAGCCGACCCGGACGGTTGCGCCGCCTGCCCGGCGAGCCAGATGCCTGCCGACGTCTATCGCAATTCGCCAGCGTACGGCGCGTACGAGGTGGCGATGATGAAGCGTACCCTCGAGCTGGAGGCGCGCCTGGGCGTCAATCTGCGCGGCCTGCTGACCTGGGCGTTTCTGTTCCCGGGCTCGCCCTACTTCGTCGGCTACCGCGCGCTAGAAAGCAACGGCATCGACCTGCCGGTGCTGAGCGCGTTCAAGTTGCTGGGACGGCTCGACGGTACGCGGTTGCCCGTCACCAGCAGCGGCGCGCGCGAACTGGACGACATCCTCGCTAACGGCGTGCGCGGGCAGGCCGATGTCGACGCGATGGCGACGCTCAACGGCAGTGAGGTCCAGGTGCTGATCTGGAATTACCACGACGACATAGTCACGGTCGCCGCGTCGCCCGTGCACGTCAGCGTCAAAGTGCCGGGCGCCTTCGGGCCGCGCGTGGTCGCGACACACTTGCGCGCCGACGACACGCACGGCGACGCGTACACGTTATGGGTTGGCCAAGGCAGCCCGCCCGCACCGACTGCGATGCAGCTGGAGGCCTTGAGGGCGAGTATGGAGCCGACATTGTTAGAGGCGCCGCGCGTGCTCGACGTCGCCGACGGCGCGGTCACTCTTGACTTCGACCTGCCCCGCTTCGGCATCTCGCTGATCACGCTCGCACCGCTGGCCACTGTGGGCGACGCGTCGGCCGGCGACAGCGGCACCGCGTTGGGCGGCGGGACGGGAAGCGGCGGCTGCGGCTGCGCGGTGGCAGTCCCGTGCGGCGCGGGTACCGAAACCCTGCTCAGCGTGGCCATGGTAGCCGTTCTTGTGTTGGCGCGCCGTCGTTGCTAGCCGCAAGCCCAATGGTTGTCACGGCGGTGCACACACCCACCGAGCACGGTGAGTGTGTTCTCGGGGACGAGCGTCGGGCGCGCTGCGGAGCGTGCCCAGCGTGAGCTTGCGTCCTCGAGATAGGGCGCGAGCTCGGTCGCGATCGGGATGACGTCGGCGCGTCCGCCCTTCGTCGTGTCCCGGCGGTAGGAATGGGAAACGGTGAGCAGGCGATCTTCGAGGTCGACGTCCGCCTTGCAGAAGCTCGGGAGCTCGCCCTTGCGAAGGACGGTATAGAGGGCCGCGAAATCGGTCTGTCTTTCGAGCGGTGATGAACGCACGGCTTCGGTAGCCGCGAAGATGGTTCAAAGCCTGCGGCACGCAGACGTCGACCTTTTCCTGCAGGGCTTCTATCTCCAGCGTCCGTGCGCGTCACTGCTGCTTTTTCTCGTCGCTCAAGACGTTGGCCATCCCGGCGAGGGACCCGTCGCGCCCCCGCCTGGTCAACGTCCCGGCGCCCTATCTCATACTGGCCGGTTTTGAGGTGTCCATCACTGGCCGGTGTTGCGCTCACGCCCGGGTCCGGCAATCCGCGCCCATTCGCCCAGAGCGGGCAGATCGGCCAATTCGCCACGGGTCCGTGCAGTCTCGAGACGTACAACATCGTGTTTGGCGATCTCAACGGTGACGGATTCGCGGACTACGCGACGACTTCGGCCGGGTCCGGGAGGTCTACGCTCCGCTGCCGTCGGCGCCGGCGATGTCGGTCGCGACGCTCAAGGCCGACTATCAGGACACGTCCCCAATCCGGCGCGTCCACTTCGTGACGCCCGACCCCAACAGCTCGGACACCAACCCGAGCCTGGTCGTCGACCACTATCGATACATCGACGGTTTGGGAGAGACGCGTGCGTCGATAGAACACGTCGATACGCAGGCTAACTCCACGCAGTGGCTTCTGTCCGGCGTTCACGGTCGATGACGTACGACTCGCTCGGCCGTCTGGTGAGGAACAACGAGCCGAACAGCGGCATCTCCAAATACGCCTACAACGTCGACGGCTCGCTGGTCGCGACCGAGGATGCCCGCGGCTGCGGCCAAAACATGTACTACGATGGTGTAGGGCGTCTCGTGGCCAGAGACTATCAGCCCTGCCTGAGCCACTCGGCCGGAGACTTCGCGACCGTCGGATTCTATACAGTGATCAACGGGACCTCGGGATGCTCGCAGGCGACTTATACGGATCCGTCGCTGGACGCGAACGGCATGCCGACCGGTGACGGCACCGAGGCGTTCTACGTTTATTCCTCGGACAACAATGCGGGTCACCACATGGGCCTGCTCCAGGACGGCCGTCCGCTCTCGCGAGCCGCTATATCCCCCCGACGTTTCAACGGACCGTGCAGTCCTACGGCGCCACTGACCCGCCGCTCAGCATGACCTCGGGGTCGGGCGCCACGAACTGGCCGGCGCACGCGGGTGCCGGCAGCGTCGAGACGCGCACGTACAACTATTCCGGGTTCACCTCGTCGATCGGATCGAGCTACGGGCCGATCGTCACCAGCCAGTACACCACGTTCTCGTCGACGGGCGCCACGCTCAACCAGACCTTCGGGGACGCCGGCAAAACGGCGGCGACCTCGACCTACGACAAGGACGGGTTCATCACAGGCTACACGCTCCGCGCCCGAGCGCAGGCCCCTGGGTCAAGTACGCGAGCAATGCGCCCGACTCGTCGACGCTCGAGCAGACGCTGACGAAGATCGCGTTCACCAACGACCTGGTCGGCAACCAGACCAAGGTCAACGACACCGCGACTGGATGGCCCACCTCCGCAAAGCCGCTTTCGATGACCTACGCGTATTACGACGATTACCGCCTGAAATCGGCGAGCAACTCGATCAGCGATACGTGTCAGTCGCCGTACGCTTACGAGGCCGGGCTGGGCAGCACGCTCTATCCGCCGGTCGCCACGCCGTCGACCAACCAGCGATTCAAGTCGGAGACGTTCGTCTATGACGATCGAGGCAACTTGAAGACCAGCACCGACGACGCCAACGATTACCCGCGTGATCGACTACTACGCGAACCTCACGGGATCGGAGCAGCCTTGGGGCGGATCATGGGCCGACTACCGGCCGTTCGAATCGCTGGTCGTGCGGCGCACGACACAGATCGAATATGCGACCCCCTCCGCATTCTGGGAGGACGATGCATCGCAAGAGCAGATCTATCTGGCAGACGGCACTGCCCATGTCTTCGTGGGCAATGCGCTGCCTCAGCCGGCGACCAGCGCCAACGGCTCGGTGCACATGTACCTCACTTTCCACGATGGCCGGAACTCGAGCGCCGTCCTCGTCGATCACGACACCGGCGAGCTCGTCGAACGAACCGCCTACCAGCCCTTCGGTGCGCCGGATATCGACTACCGTCCCGCGCGCTGGGCGTCGTTTCGCGAGGACTTCAAATACGGCGGCCACTGGGACGATGCCGCGCTCGGCGTGGTCAACTACGGCGCCCGCTATTACTCCCCGATGTTGGGCCGTTTCATCAGCCCCGACCCTCGCACGATCCACGCGCTGATGGGCGATCCCAATCCTTACGAATACGCTCTCGACAACCCCATCCGTTACGCCGACCGCGATGGTCGCGAACCCGGCGTCGGTACTATCGTCGGCGGGATCATCGGCGGCGTGGGCGGCGGGCTCGGTGAGCTCGGCAGCGAGCTGCTATTGAGTGGCGGGCCCGTGAGCATGGCCAGCGTGAGCTGGGGAACGGTGGCCAAGGTAGCGTTCTACTCGGCCGTCGTCGGGGCCGCTGCGCCGCCCTGACGTCCCTGATCATTGGGGATAGGCCCGCGGGCGTCATGGGAGCGCAGGTGGCGTCCGGAGTAACCACTTCCGTCGACCGCGCACTCGCGGGCAGCGACAACCCATTTCTCATCGGAGCGGGCGTTGCCATCTCGACGGCCTTATATGTCGGCGGCAGCGCGTTCGACGTTCCCGGGCCGAACGCCGGCGCGGGCGCCCCTCCCGGTGGCGGCGGCGCCGGCCCGCTGGCGGTGGCACCGGTCAGAGGCAACGCCGCTCCCGGCGCCGCTTCCGGCGGCGCCAGCCCAGCCGCCCCGGCGGCGGGTGGCAACACCAATTATCTGCCGACGGGAGGAGATTCGACGGGATCGGCCCCGGCGCCCGAGTCGCCCGGCGGTGGCGCACCCCCTGCGGAGACCGTCAGCGGCCAGACCGGTGGTGACGAAGTCGGCGGCGGTCAGTCGAGCGGCGGCCAGAACAGCTCCGGCGACCAGGGCGGCGGCAATCAGAGTGGCGGCAATCAGAGCGGCGGGGGACAGACCAGTGGCGGGCAGCCGGGTGGCGGAGGCGCGCCCGCTGGCGGGGGAGGTGGGGTGGCTTTGCCCAATGATTAGCCCGCGCCGATCTTTGCTGGGCAGCCCGGGGAATTGCTGGGCAAGATCCGTGCGGCGAAAGCATTGGCCGGACCGCGAAAACTTGACGTCGCGAGTGGATTGGCCGTCTCATAGGCCCGTTGAAGCGGCTTGGCCGTGTCCTGCTCGACAACCTAGTGCCGCTGGCCTTGGCGATCGCGGCCATGTTGCCTACGTCGCCCGGACCGGCCGAATGGGCGGGCGTCTGCGGTTCGAAGAAGCCAGACACGTCAACTATTGAGCCGGCTGCGACGATCCAAAAGGCTGCGTACAATGAATGCAAATCCGAAGCGCGCCTGGGGTTAGTTCTCGCGGCCTTCATCTTGAAGTTCGTACTCGACCTTGTGAATCACCAGTTTCCACTCTGGCAGCTGACCAAGTTCCGAAGGGTGTACCTGGATAGCTTCGTGAAACCAAAATGGGACGAGTTGCAGAAGAGGTACGGCGACGCCATTCGAATAAACATCATGGTTGCGCGCCGCAGGTGGTGGAGTCTCTGGTTCTACGGCAGTTTCGAGTTCGACTACCCTCTGGGGTTTTCGACACCCAATCAGCATCGCGACAGGAAATTGCACCTCCTCTGGCACCAGGGGGTAGCAGGGGCGGCCTACAATGAAGGTCAGCCGAAGGCGGAGTATCTAGCCCCCGGAGGGCAGAGCCCCGAAGGGAAGCCGCTATGGAGACTGTGGCGAGGACAGGCCGAGAAAACGAGCCACGTGCGGTGGGTCCTAAGCGTCCCTATGTTCAAGGAGGCCAAGCAGGGCGAGCCTGAGAAGCCCAAGGTCAGAGGCGTGATTAATATTGACGTCACTAATGACGCGACGGCCCGAACTATTCATGCAGATACAGCGCAGGTAGAGGATATTACTACCTATTTTCTAAAGATCGGAAGAGTGGCATCTCACCTCTGGTAAGAGGATAATCGTCAACATGGGAGGGGGAACATGCCGGTAGATCTCGACGTCAAGGTAGTGGTCGACAAGAACGGCGCCACGAAGATCACCTTCAACAAGAAGGCTCTCATGGAAGCGCCCTTGTCCCAGTTAATCAACGACACGTCGACATCCGTCCATGTCTACCAGACTGAATCGCCAGCAAGCGAATCGGCTCCGAGCAAACCCAAGCGTTAGCTGACACGCCCGCAGTGCGGACATGCTCCCGGCGGCGGAAACTTTCCCGCGAGCAGATCATCGATACTCGTCCCGGAGAACCGGGCCAGCCTGAACGCCAGCCGCACGCTGGGCCGCGCGCCCTCATTCACGTTCGTGAGGGTCTTCGCCTTGAAGCCGAGCGCAGGCGCCAGCGCATGCCAGCCGCCCGCGCGAGTCCTCAGGAAGCGCATCGCGGTGCGCACGTGCAACTGTTCCTCTCCGGTCAGGTCCATCATAGCGACACCGTCGACGCGCCGAAGGGCGGTTCGATTCCAAGCTCATGCATCGCGTGGACGAGCACCGACAGATTGTGGCAAAGGATCTTGCAGAGAATCTCGTTCACCTGAGCCGTGAAGCGCTTCGACCGGACCGCGCCGCCGAACTTACGCTTGATGGCGGAGAACGTACTCTCGACGTTCGACCGTTTGTGGTAGTGCGCGAGAAACTCATCCTGCCGATAGAGGAACATGCCCCACATGCGTCGCCACGCTGCCGAGCCGCCGTCCCGGCTGTTCGACTTGAACGGGACGTAGGGCACCGCGCCTGCGGCTTCGATCGCCGCGAGGTTGCCGTGACCTAGATATGCCTTGTCGGCGGAGACCTCGGCGAGCCGGAACCGCTGCTCGGTCGCCGCGACAAGCCCGGGCAGCTCGGGTGAGTCGGCGCCGCTTGAGTCGGTCACGTTGATCGCGGTGACGATGTTCGTCGTGGTGCCGGCCATCGCATGCGCCTTGAGCCACGTCGCTTCCGACATCTCGCGCCCGTACTTCGCGTCGAACCACCGACGATAGACGGCAGTCCCGAAGCCCGTTGAATCGATCGCGAAGCTGGTCTCGATGCTGGCCAGCGGCTTGGCGCTCGCCTCGATCAGGTTCACGAGGATCGGGGTCATCTCCGGCTTGTCGAACGACGCCAAGATCGAGTTGTAGTGCGGCGCGCGGCTCATGTGCCCTTCGGCGGCGCACGCCTTGATATCGGTAGTCGCGCGGCGAGCCGACACCGTCGTGTAGACCTTCATCGCCATACCGAAGATCGCATCCGAGTAGGCGATCGGCTTCGGGCCGCGTCCCGGGTGCGCAGGCGTTGTGACGCTATCGCAGAGCCCGCGTAGGAGCACCTGCACCGTCTCTTTCTCGGCGCACTGAGCGGCGTTGTACCGGGGCCAGTCCTGCACGTACGTCTTCCGGGTGACCTTGATCGATTCGGTTATGGTCTTGGTGCCGTCGGACGCGGTCTCGACGGTGCGTACGAACTCGACGGCGAAGATGTGCTTGCACTTCCGACGGCGCAGCTCGAAGTCAGGGCATGTGCACGTCGCAGCCGCCGCGTTGACGAGATAGGCGCTGGCCTCGCTGCTCTGCGACGGGACGGCCCACGTAGGGCCGGACACGTGACGAACCCGCTTGTCCTTCGCCAAAACGAGGCCCTTCTGTTCCCGTGCGTCCATACAAAGCATCATGCTTGAGCGGTCAAGCATGCGCAACATAGAAATAGGCACGATGCCCAATCCTGGCCGCGCCGCTCCATCTTCTGGGTAGGCCTCCGGCCATCGGGGTAGTCGATATGTCTGCGCGCGCCAACAGGGCGAACCCCGGCTGACAGACATCAGCCGGGGTCACTCAGGCGCCCTATGCGCCTACGCTATCCTGATGCACATAGGTGTCCACCTCCGGTTGGAGCCCCGCTGTCCCAGGTTCGGGTTGACAGACGGGTCGGAAGCGCACCAAGATCTCCGTTGTTTGGAGGGGGGACCTTGGTGCCCCGTCTGATGAGCCTCGGCCGGCGCCAACCGGTCGGGGCTTTTGTTTTTGAACGCACTCATCGTCTAGGTCTATTAGTAGCGAATCATTTTCTTAATGCCCGGCGTTCGCGCCGAACAGTGGCTTCATGCCCAGCCCCTTCAGGCGGTATTGGCCGCGTCCGGAGCGCTCCAGGGAGCCCTTGCCGTCGTCGTAGAGTCGCTGCAAGGCTGAGCGGACGCTTTGCATTTTGTCTTCCCCGGCGAGGTCCTTGAAGTCATCGGCTTCATAAGTCCGCTCAGGTTGGAGGCGAATCCGAGCCATGATCTTGTGCGGCAAACTGGCGTCTGGCGATACCAGGGCGACGTTCTCGACAGAGATCTTTGTGCCGGCTGGAATTGTCGGCACCTTCGGCAGCGTCGTCTGTGATGACGACGATCCCGACGCGGCCAACGAATCAAATTGTCGCTCAAGCGCTGCGAGTTCCTCGCGCTTCTTTTGGATGGCGGCGCCGAGACCAATCAGCGTCTCGCGAGTAGATGTGTCCATGAATGAGAGATTGCCTCATTATCAATGCACGCGCCACAACAAATTACGCATCTGCCTATTTCGGTGTTCCCCACCTCGCACGGGCGGCCTTCTGAGCGATCTCCGCCCGTTTCTTCTTCGAGAGCGCCGCCGCCCGCGCCTTCCCGCCCTTGAGACCGCCCATGCGTCCGAGCGCGACGGCGGCGGGGTTCTTGGCGGCGGGCGTCTCGGGCGCGGTCTCTTCGGTGGGCTCGTCGACTTCGGTCTCTGGGGGCTTGCTTGAGCGCTTAGGCATTCTGTGTTGATGCCACGGTGCGGCCGGTCAGTCCAGCCCCGTCCCCCGGGGGTAATTGGGCAGTGGTCAGTCTGCGAATGGCGGCGTGATCTTCTCGTGCCCGCACCAGCGACAGGTATTGACTTCATGACCATGCGCGTCCGTGATTATCTCCTGCGCCCTCGGGTGTGGACACGGCACGCTTTCCCGCATGTCACTCGCCAGGGGGATGGGGCCACGTCTCGCCAGGACCATGGGGCCAGGTGACGGGCATCGAAGACCGAGCAATCTGATGCCACAGATCGGAGGCCGGGTCGAGCCCGGAGGCCCCCGGCAGGGGGCCGACGTTCTGGATGTCATCGACGGCGGTTTGCCGCCTTGGTGCGAGGGTGGACGGGCACCTTCTTGACCGGAGCCGAAGGCGGAGGAGGGAGCTTCTCGATGTTGGGCTTGAGCCGCGACCTGTAGGACTCGCCGTCGACGACCAGGTCGAAGGCGTTGTTCTTGAATCGATCGACGGCACTCTGGGCCAGCAGGGCGTCGTCGAAGGTGGCGATCCACTCGGCCGTGTCGCGATTGCTGGTGACCACGGTGGAGAGGCGCGCGTTGCGCTCGACGAAGAGCTGGTAGATGTCGCGGCTCTCCTCGCGACTCATGGGCTCGAGCGCAAAGTCATCGATGATGAGGACGTCGACGGTGGCGAGCTCGGTCATGACTGCGTCTCGGGAATTGTCCATGCGGCTCTGTTTGAGCAACCGCAAGAGCGCGTCGGCGCGCAGCAACCGAACGTTGAAGCCGGCGCGGCAGCAAAGGTGTCCGAGCGCGTTGGCGAGAAAGGTCTTGCCGACGCCGACGGGGCCGAGGACGACGGCGTTGCGATGATCCTCGACGAATCGGAGCGAAACGAGCTCATTCATCACCCGGCGGTCGTAAGTCACCTTCGCGGACTTGTCCCAGCGCTCGAGCACCATGTCGGGATCGAGCCCCGCCTGCTCGGCTCGACGGATCGACGCCGTGCTGTCCCGGCGCGAGATCTCGTCGACGAGAAGCATGAGGAGGAGATCTTCGTACGGCGTGTCCTCCTTCTCGGCGAGGGTGAATCGCTCGGCCAGGGTGGGCAGCAAGCCACCGAGCCGGAGGCGCTTGAGCGCGGCAATCAGCTCAGCGCTGATGGACCGGGCACTCATCGCTCACCTCCGTCCCGGGTGTTGCCGGGCTCCCCGTCACCGACGGCAGTACGCGTGGCAAACGCCGAAGGGTCACGCGCGAAGCGCGCCGGGAGCGCGATCACGCGACCGGTGGCGACGGCGGCGTCCTCCGTCCGTCGCGCGTCCTTGAGCATCCCCTCGATGCGCCGCACGTCGATCACCTCGAACGCGAGCGCACGGGCGCACAGCGCATTGACGCGATCCTGGCCGTAGCGCTGGCACAGGCGCAGGAGCCCGTACGCCTGGCGCAGCTTGATCCACGGCACCGGCCCGCCGAGCAGTCGCTCGATGAAGGCGCCGACATGGGCGCCTTGCTCCCGCGCGCTACGGACCACGGCGTCCACGTCACGCAGCGCCCACGGCGCTTTCCCCGGCGGAAAGTCCTTGGGATCCGTCGAGCGCTGTCCCGCTGCCCTGCGCGGGTGCATCTTGATGATCTCCATGCCGAGGTAGAGACGCACCGACGAGCGGTCAGCACGCGCGCCCAAGGTCTTGCCGATGTAGTGCGTGGGCACCGAATACAGGGCCTTCAGCACCTGGACGTGATGGTCTGGGTGGACTTTCGGATCGCACCAGTGGGGCACGTCGAACGTCGCTGCTGGCGCCGGCTGCATGTGTGGGAGCTCGTCGCGCTCGTACACCTCGCGCGGCACCTGCCTCGTGCTCCCGTGCACGCGCGCGCCGGCGACGTCCCGGCACCACACCTCGGCGTGGCGCCGGATTGCACCGAGATCGGCGGTGAACACCTCGCCGGCGAAGCAGCGCTCGCGCACGTACGGCACCTGATTCTCTACGCGGGCCTTGTCCTTCGGCGTCCTCACGCGTGCCGTGTCCGCGAAGAGCTTTCGCGCCTCCGTGTAGTCGCGGAAGCTTCGATTCAGCGTGGGATCCGTCTTGCTGGCGCGAATCACCATCGACGTCGCGTTGTCGAGGATGACGTGCTTGGGCACACCGCCGAAGAACCGCCACGCAGCGTCCAGCCCCGCGCACACATCTTCCACCGTCTGCGTGAAAGCCGGCCACACGTGCATGTACCGGCTCAACGACAGCGTCACGATCAACGCCCACAACCGCCGCCGCTTTCCCTCGGCGTCCGTCACCGTGCACATCAACCCGAAGTCGATCTGCGCCTCCTGCCCGGCCGGTGGATCGTCGAGCCGCACCGTCGGCGCCTGCTTTCGCCAGCCCAGCTCCCGGCTCGCGAACCGGCGCAGCGTCGTGTAGCCGACGCTGACGCCGTCGCGCGCCAACAACTCGTGCACGCGAACCAGGCGCAGCGGTGGATCACCGTCGAGCCATCCCTCAATCTGCGCACGGCGGCCACCGAGCGCGAGCCACGCCTCCGACGGCGTGGGCAACGGCCGCGCCTGTACCCGTCGCCCCACCGCGCTCGCGATCTCGTCGGTCACCGCGGCCTGCGCCGTCATGCTGTCCTCGGCGCCGGCTTGCTCCAAGTAGCGCCCGACCGTCTTGCGATCCAGGCCCGTCTCTCGCGCGATTCGTCGCGCACTCTGCCCAGCCTGACGGCGGCGCAGCAACTCTCGTACGTCTTGCATCGTGATCTTCCGAAAGCTCATCCGACCTCGGGTAGCCATCGCGTGGCTACCGGAGGCCTGTTTTTGCCCTCGGTCCTCGATGCCCAGGTCAGTCGTCGCTCAGCTCACGGGCTGGCCCCATGACCCTGGCGATCGACTGGCCCCATGACCCTGGCGATCCAGGGTCCGATCACCCGCGACCCTGGCCCCATGACCCTGGCGATTCAGTGGCCCCAT